>JACXTT010005244.1_pt1 | contig 18912 bp, 8 predicted proteins | sample 9270951 | NCBI WGS metagenome assembly JACXTT01 (sample SAMN15532306, study PRJNA645909) | rock metagenome | isolation source: weathered quartz diorite | place: Puerto Rico | collected 2017-06-21 | reverse complement strand
AAACTGTTATCCGTCTTGTCGTGGTTAAGATGGATAACGTACTTGTGTTTGTTGGAAGGCTTCTTACTAAAGAGCCTTGCAATTTCCCTGTGAATGTACAGCGTACCGTTGTTGCCGGGACGATGCAGATTGAGGGTTTTGTAGCCGGTGGTGATAGAACCTTGTAACAGTTTACCGTCCTGAAGCACGTTGGTTTTGTAACTGGCTATTCTGCCATGTGAGGATAAGGCGTATTTGTTTCGGAGCTGCTTCCATCCGGGAAACTGGAGGGGTTTCCACACCTCGCTGGAGAGTGCTTTGATCATTCGCCTTTGATTTTTGGTTTAATTTAAAATTACGAAAAATAAAATGGTACTATCAAATTCCCGGCAAAATATTTCTTTTTTTTAGGATATTATTGAAATTTATTGACCGCGGAGAAGATAATACCGACTATTCAATCCCGTATGTACGAGATTCCCTCACTTTTGGTTTCGCGTTAGTGTTAGATTATTTTCAGCTTTCCAGCAGGTCCAGGAACTGTTTTTCGGTTATAATCCGGATGCCGGGTATCTTCTGGGCCTTTTCCAGCTTGGATCCGGCGTCTTCCCCCACCACCAGGAAGCTCAGCTTGCTGCTAACGCTGCCGAGCAGTTTGCCGCCGTGTTTTTCCACCAATTCCTCTGCCTCGCTGCGTTTGAGCTGGAGCAGGGTGCCGGTAAAAAGGAAGGTTTTTCCCGTTAGGTTGCCGCTTACGACGTTTTGTTTTTTATCGTTTTTGAGGTTAACGCCCGCCTTTTCCAATTTATGGAGCAGGTCTATGTTGTCCTTATTATGAAAGAATTCGTATACACTACCGGCTACTTTCGGCCCAACATCCTGCAAATTCTGAAGTTCGTCCAGCGAAAAGCCGGCAAGGTCCGGCAGGTACTCAATTTCATGCGCCAGGACTTTGGCCGTTGTTTCGCCCACATAACGGATACCCAGTCCGAAAATGACCCGGTGCAGGGGTTGTGCTTTGGAGTGTTCGATAGCCGTTTTGAGATTGTCGATCGACTTTTTGCCAAAGCCTTCCAGCTTTGCAATGGCATCGAAATCGATATGATAAATACCGGGTATGGTGGTCAGTAAGCCCAGTTCGTAAAACTTCCTGACGTTGGCCTCCCCGAAGCTGCGGATGTCCATGGCGTCTTTGCTCACAAAATGAATGATGCGCTCTACCACCTGTGCCGGGCAGCCGGGGTTGATACAGCGCCATACGGCTTCCGTTTCGGGCTTTACGAGGCCGTGATGGCATACCGGGCATTTTTTGGGAAATACAATGGGGGTCTCGTTGCCGGTACGCAGTTCGGGCAATGATTTAACAATATAGGGGATGACATCGCCCGCCCGTTCCACCAGCACACTATCGCCGATCTTCAGGTCTTTTTCGCGGATCACCTCTTCGTTAAACAGCGATACGGAGCCCACTGTTACCCCGCCGATGGATACCGGGTCTATCTTGGCCACGGGGGTAATGGAGCCGGTACGGCCCACCTGGAACTCTACCGCGCGAAGCTGGCTGGTGCCCTGGCGCGCTTTGAATTTATAGGCAATGGCCCAGCGCGGGTGGTGGGTGGTCATGCCCAGCCGGTCCTGCAAGGCCAGGTCGTTCACCTTTACCACCATGCCGTCAATTTCGTAGGGCAGGTTATCGCGGCCCTCTTCAAAGCCGGTGCAGTATTCAATAACGGCATCGATGCCTTTTAACACTTTCTTTTCTTTTACCGGGCTGCGGAAACCCAGGTTCCAGAGCATTTCCAGCGTGCTGCTGTGATGGTCGAGGGCGCTGCGTTTGGGGGCATTGCCGGGCAGGTTTACGTGGTAGCTCAGGTGGTATAAAAAAGCTTCCAGGTTCCTGCGCCGTACTTCGGAAGGGTCCTTTATGCGTAGGGAGCCCGACGCGGCATTGCGGGGGTTGGCCAGTGGGGGCAGGCTTTGTTCTGCCAGTTCATCATTATATTTCTTAAAGCTTTTTTTGCTCATCAGCACCTCGCCGCGTATTTCGGCCAGCTGTACGCCATAAGCCGAAAAAGCGGCTGTCAGCGGCACTGAATGTATCTGCCGGATATTGGTGGTAATATCATCGCCGGCCACCCCGTCGCCCCGGGTTGCGGCCCGGGTAAGGGTATCGTTTTCGTATACCAGTGAAATGCTGGCCCCGTCAAATTTGGGCTCAACGCAATATTCCATTTCGGCCAGCCCGCTCAGCTCACGGGCCTTGCGGTCCCAGTCGCGCAGGTCATCCGCATTGTACGAATTTTCGAGCGACAGCATGGGCACCAGGTGCTGCACGGTAGGAAAGTCTTTGGTAAGCCCTTTGGCAATGCGGAGGGTGGGGGAGTCGGGGGTAACGATTTCCGGGTGTTCGGCTTCCAGTTTTTCCAGCGCTTTAAAAAGCTGGTCGTATTCCGCATCCGATACCAGCGGGTCGTCCATTATATAATACCGGTACTCGTGGAAATGCAATATTTTCCTTAAACCGGCTACTTCGGAAATTTTAAGGCCCTTGTCTTTGCTCTTTTCAAGGAGTTGCTTTGTGAGCTGGCCCAGCTGGCGTGTTTGGTCGGCAGAATACATAAAAAGGTTTTGTCGGTATAAAATTAAGGGAATGGCAAGCTATCCGCAGACCGATTGTAAAATCATCCTGATAAAAATTACATGGAAATGTGTGCAGTACATTAAATTCGTAGTTCTTAATGCCCTTAACAAACCTGTAAACGCCAACCAAAATGCTTGCTGATGCTGCTATGAATACGAAACAAAAAAATATCAAGACCATATTAAAACAGCTCGAAAGCGACGATTTAAATGGTATTTCCGTGGATTGCGTGATATTCGGTTTTGATGAAAATGAATTGAAAGTGCTGCTCATAAAATCCGATCTTAAAAATTTTGAAGGCAAATGGTCGCTGCTGGGTGATTTGATTGGCAGCCGGGAAACGCTGGACGATGCTGCTTACCGGATACTGCGGGAGCGCACGGGCATGGACGATGTGTACCTGGAGCAGGTAAAATCATTCGGGGAAGTGGACCGCCACCCGGCGGCAAGGATCATAACGGTGGCATACTGCTCGCTCATTAATGTGCAGCAACACCAGATCAAGAAAATGGACAATGAACTGCACTGGCACCGTGTAAAGCATATCAAGGAAATGGCCTTCGACCATAAGAAAATACTGGATACCTGTTATGAATGGCTGCAAAAAAGAATACAGGAACACCCGCTGGGTTTTAGCCTGCTGCCTAAAAAATTCTCCCTGCGCGAATTGCAGAATTTATACGAAGCCATACTGGGGGTAAACCTCGACCGGCGCAATTTCCGGAAGAAATTCTTTTCGATGGACCTGCTGGAAGATACCGGCGAGTACGAAGCCGATGTACCGCACCGCCCCGGCAAGCTCTACAAATTTAATTACGAGAAATACCAGAAAAAGGAACGCAAGAAATGGTTTGGGATTGATTTTTGATGGCTCAGCCCGCCACCCTTCCTTTTTTAAACTCCGAGGGCGTTTTCTTCATAATGGTTTTAAATACCTTGTTGAAATAGGTAACGTTGTTAAAGCCGCATTCAAAGCAGGCATCGGCGATGGATTTTTCCTGGTGCAATAATATGCAGGCCTGCTGTATACGGTACTGGTTGATAAAATCGGTAAACGTGATACTCATTACCTTTTTAAAATAATTGCAGAAAGCGGGCACGGTAAGATGGGCTATATCGGCCACTTTTTTTATTTCAATTTCCTCGTCGTAGTGCTGCTCCACATAAGCAAAAATGCTTTTAAGCCTTTCGTGGTGTTTTTGCACGGTAAGCGGGAGAAAGCCCTGCGGCAGGTTTAGCATGCTGTACTCGGTAGACGTAGCCAGGAATTGCAGGAGGGCTATCAGCTCTATAAACCGCTCAAAGGCCGGTAGTTTTAACAGGCGCACCAGCTTTTTGGTGGCCTTCTCCTTTGTAGCGCCGCTGAAGCTGACCCCGTATTTTACTCTTTCGAGGAAAGGGCTCAGGGGGCCCAGCTCGGGCCGGGTGAGGAGCGACTGGCTAAATACTTCTTCTTTAATCTGGATTACGATTTCTTCGTGCAGGCCGTGGGCGTTCAGGCCAAAGCCTGAATGCGGCAGGTTGGGTCCCATAATAACGAGGTCCCCGTTTTCATAACTGCTGAAGTGGTTTCCTACATGGCGCGTACCGCTGCCGGCAAGCACACAAACAATCTCATATTCAGGATGATAATGATACTGCCAGGCGTGTTTTTCAGCAATCGTTTTCTGGTGCAGCAGCCGGAAAGAGCTGCCCTCATCGGGATGCACAATCTCGAATTCTACTCTCATGTGTTTCATATGGCTAATTGGTCGCTACTCAAATTTAGCGCTTAATATAGATTAATAAGACATTAATAGGGATGATTTTTATTAAAATTAATTAGTGGAATTTTGGTAAATAAGTTGCTGAAATGTGAACTCTTAACAGTTTTTTATCATTTTAAGCGTTGATTATCAGCAAAAATTAATGATTTTTTAATAGAAATAACCGGGTGTGAAATGGTTTTGAAGTAGATGAAAAAATTAAACAGGACTAAGGGTTACGCTTAAAATATCTATTTATTTTAATGTGTGTGCAGCTTAGATTTTTATAATAGTGTCCAAATGAATTGAGGAGGGCCACTATACCAGGCAAAAGATTCCAGGTGATTTTAAGATAAACTTGTCGTTATCTTTTTTTAATAAGCTTCCAAAGTAAACTAACAATTATGCCGATTAAACGATTGCTTCGCAGCTCCTCGCTGCTAATCCTTTGTGTACTTTTCACACATGTGCTACTCGCACAAAACAAAACCATCACAGGTAAGATTACGGATTCAAAAGACGGTTCCCCCATTGTGGGCGCTACCGTTCAGGCCAAGGGGTCTAAGAAAGGCACTTCCACCGGTGCGGACGGTAGTTTTACACTGGCGGTTGCACCGGATGTTACCACGCTGGTAATATCGTCGGTGGGCTTTGATAAACAGGAGATTGGCATTTCCGGTCAAAGCGCTATTACGGTATCGCTTGTGGCCAGCAATGCCAGTCTTAACGAAGTAGTGGTAGTGGGATATGGTACGGCGCGGAAAAGAGACCTGACGGGGTCGGTAGCTTCTGTGCAGGCGAAAGACTTCAATAAGGGGCCTGTAACCAACCCCGACCAGCTATTACAAGGTAAAGTAGCCGGTCTGCAAATCATTAACAACAGTGGTCAGCCCGGTGCGGCAACTATTGTAAAAATCAGGGGTAACAACTCCATCCGTTCGGGCAATACGCCGTTGTATGTAATAGATGGCATACCGTTGGACGGCAGAAATGCACGTCCTTCTCTTAATTTTTCCGGTTTGGGCACAACCCCGGATGTAAACCCCCTGCTTTTCGTTAACCCGGACGATATTGCTTCCATCGACATTCTTAAAGATGCGTCTGCGGCAGCCATTTACGGTTCGCGTGGTGCAAACGGCGTTGTGCTGGTGACTACTAAAAAAGGTTCCTCCGGCCCTACCCGGGTAGATGTAAACGCTTCTGTGGGCATATCCGGCGTGATGCGTAAAATAAAAGTACTCAGCCCAGATGGTTATCGTGCAGCATTGAAATCGTATAGCGCACCTGTATCTGATTCAGGATCAAATGTAGACCCGTTCGCTGCTATACTACATAAGAATGCTCCCACGCAAAATTATTCCATGGCATTAAGCGGCGGCAATGAAAATGGAAAGTATCGCGCCTCTTTCCTGGCAGCAGACCAGGAAGGTATCATCCGCAAAAGCGGTTTGAAAAAATATGTAGGTAATTTCAACGGTCAATATAAATTTCTCGATAAAAGGTTGAGCATCGACTTCAATGTTACTGCTGCCAATGTTTCGGAAACCATAGCCCCCATTTCGAATGATGCGGGAAGCGGCGGAAATATTATTTCACTGGCATTGATATGGAATCCAACCCTGGCCCTGCAAAGAAGCAATGGTCTTTATAACCAGGCAAATCCCAGCGGACAGGTAAATCCTCTGGCCTTCTCCGATGCTTATAATGACAAGACCAGTGTTACCACCTTGCTGGGCAATTTTTCCCTGGGCTATAAAATAACTCCCGAACTGGAGTACCGCATGTTGTATGGCATAAATTACAGCACAGGTATACGTAAGGCTGAAATACAGGGATGGATACAGGGTACCGGTGGTAATGCCGATGGTGCCGGTATCGCAGCGGTACTTAGCAACCAGTTGACCTCGCAAACCATTACCCACACACTTAATTTCAATAAAAGACTTAACAAGGACCTGTCCCTGACAGCGCTGGGCGGTTATGAATACTGGAAAACGACTTATGAGGGTAATGGAACCTCTGTTTATGGATTTGACCTGAACCTCAAACAGGCTTCTGTATTGCCTGATTACCATTATTATGATAACCTGCAGGATGGCAAGCAAGGCAATCTCTCTACGTTCGGATTTAAAGATCCCAGCGTTGAGCTACAAAGCTATTTTGCAAGAGCGGCCCTGAACTATCAGGATAGATTTCTTTTAACGGCCACTATCCGGGCGGATGGTTCCAGCAAGTTTGGTAAAAACAACCGCTATGCTTATTTCCCTTCCGTTGCAGCGGCCTGGAATATCAACAACGAAGATTTCATGAAAGACAACCGGGTGTTCAGTTCGCTGAAACTGCGTGTGGGATATGGACAAACCGGCAACCAGGAGTTTAACCCGGTTGATGCGGCCCTTCCCGTAGGTGTTTATAACAGCTACAATTCATTGAATGCTGTGCATTTCGGCAACCCCGACCTGAAGTGGGAAACGGTAGAATCAGTAGATGCAGGTGTAGATTTCACCCTTGTTGGCGGAAGAGTATGGGGATTTGTAGACTACTTCAACAAAAAAACAAAGAACCCAATCCTGGATTTTGTCATCTCTGAACCTACTGCCGGTAGCGGTACCGTATATAAGAATATGGACGGTACCCAGGCACAGAAAGCGTGGGTTACCAATAAAGGCGCAGAAGTTTCAATCGGCGTTGCCATCATTGAAAAGAAGGATCTTACCTGGAACATTACAGGTAATGTAACCTTTGTAAAAAATCAATTTGTATCGCCTGACCTGGCCAGCGTTCCGTTTGTGAAAAACACAGGGGCATTGCACGGGCAAGGTTCTTCCGGCGCTTATTCTGAAGTTATTGCCAACGGCCAGCCACTCGATGTGTTTTATCTGCCCACATTCCTGGGCTTCGATAAAAACGGTATCGGTCAATACAGCGCTACCCCGGTTTTTTCGGGTGATCCCAACCCCAGTGCCTATTATGGCATAGCTACAGATGTCGCCTACAAAAAGTGGGGCCTGGGCGTGAATATACATGGTAGTGTAGGCAACAAGATATTCAACAATACCGCGATGAGCGTTCTTAACATCAGTAATATACAAGGCGGAAGAAACATTGCTTCCAATATTGTAGGGAATGGTGAAAATATAGCGAATGCTATTACCCCTTCTACGCGGTTCCTTGAAAGCGGTAGCTTCATGAAGTTAGGAAATGCGACGCTCAGCTACAAAATAGGCGCACTCGGGAAAGTGATTAAAAATGCGAATGTTTATTTATCGGGCAGTAACCTTTTTGTAATCAGCAACTACACCGGATTTGATCCGGAAGTAAACGTAAATAAATCGCTGAACGGCGTTCCTTCGTTGGGTGTTGATTATATAGGTTATCCCACCTCCAGGACATTCCTGCTGGGTGTAAGCTTCTCCCTTTAAATAAAAAACGATTTGTTCATTGCTAAATGAAAAAATATTCAAAATATGAAAAGTAAAAAAATAATTATAACCGGCTTTGTAATACTGGGTATGGGGGCTTGTACCAAGCTGGATCAAAAACTACAAAGCAGTATTATTTACGATCCTTCCTCCTCGGGCGGAAGCGCCAGTATAACGGCCCTGTTAAATGGTACCTACAATGATATGAACGGTCTCTTGCATGGCCAGGATCAGCTTTTCTCGCTGGAAGAAAATACGGGCGATGAGTGCCTGGTGCCTACACGCGGAGGCGACTGGGATGATAATGGCGTATGGAGAGTACTGCACGCCCATACCTGGACAGCTACTCATGGCCAGTTTAAAAGTGTGTTCAACGGTCTCGGACAATTGCAGAGCGATGCTATTTCCACGCTTGCATTCAACCCGGGCGCATCACAGGCGGCAGAAGCTTATTTCCTGCGTTCATTTGCCCAGTTCTACACGCTTGACCTGTTTGGCCAGGTTCCTTACAGAACGGTGGCAGAGTACAACTCTATCAAGCCGGCACCGGTACTGCAACCCAAAGCGGCTGTAGATACCCTGGTAGCTACCTTAAACAGCATTATCAGCCAGCTGCCCACTGCCAATAGTCCCTACAGGGCCAGCCCGGATGCTGCCCGGTTTTTATTGATGAAAGTGTTGCTGAACAAAGGCGCATTTATCACCAAGTCGGCTCCTACCTTTGATGCCACCGATATGGCCACAGTAATATCACTAGGCAATACTATTATCAGCAGTGGCAAATACAGCCTTACCCCAAATTACTTTGATAATTTTGGACCTACCAACGGCACTACCTCGAAAGAAATGATTTTGGGATGGCCAAACGTTGGTACTGCCAATAATAACGGTATTAATTCAGGGGGTATCAATGCCCGCTGGATGATGACCCTGCACTACAATTCATGGGATAAAAACAACACTTATGGCGGCGCTGGCTGGAATGGTTTTAGCACCGTAGCCGATTTTTATAATACATTCGGGGCAGGCGATACCCGTGTAGGTGGTCAGGCATATGCCGGTGTTACCAACCAGTCGGGTTTAAAACCCGGTTTATTAAGAGGCCAGCAGGTCAATGAAAACGGTGTAAATGAAACTGACCGCCAGGGCCACCCGCTGGCTTTCGCTGATTCTGTTCACCTGGTAGAAACCAATGCTGCGACACTTGAAGTTGCCGGTATCCGTATAATAAAATATCCCCCGGATTATTCCAATTACAGTGGTGGCAACCAGACCAACCAGTTGCAGATATTCCGTTATGCAGACGTATTGCTCATGGTGGCAGAAGCCAAACTACGTACAAATGATGCCGCCGGCGCCCTCACCCTGGTAAACCAGTTGCGCGCTGCACGTGGCGCTGCACCCCTGGCAAGTATCACATTGGTCAATACTTCCAATACATACGACCCCAACACACTGTTGGCAGAAAGAGGCCGTGAATTGTATTGGGAAAGTTGGAGAAGGCAGGATTTAATTCGCTTTGGGGTATACCTGATTCCGTGGAGGCTGAAAACAACCGATGATCCCAAGAACCTGTTGTTTCCCATTCCTTCAGACCAGTTAATTGCCAACCCGAACCTTAAACAAAACACAGGCTATTAACAGCATTTAAAAGTCATAATATAATGCACAAAGGCCATTAATTCGTTAATGGCCTTTTGCTGTTTTAAATAAGCTGTATTTTACAGAGATTTGCTTATCCCTTCTTAGATTGCATATATGAAATGTACCGTTAAGTATTTGCCTGGTTTTTGTGTTTTGATCCTGGCGGCCGTTGCTGCATGTAAGAATAAACCGCAGGAGCGAACCCTGTTTGAACTGCAAAATAATACCGGTATAAGCTTTGAAAACACCGTAAAAGACGGGAAACTGGAAAACAGTTTCCTGTTCCGGAATTTTTATAACGGTGGCGGAGTGGCTATCGGCGACATTAATAACGACGGTTTGGCAGATGTTTTCCTGACATCCAATATGGGGGATAACAAACTATTTCTTAACAAAGGGAATTTTTCTTTTGAAGATATTACAGATAAGGCAGGTTTCAGGCAGGATAGTATGTGGAGTACCGGGGTGGTGCTGGCGGATATAAATAACGACGGGTGGCTGGACGTGTATGTTTGCAATTCCGGCCACATGAGCAATGGTAACCGGAAGAATAAACTGTACATCAATAACCATGACTTAACCTTTACTGAATCCGCCGCAAAATACGGGCTGGATCATGTGGGATATAGTACGCAGGTATCCTTTTTTGATTACGACCTCGACGGCGATCTTGACTGTTTCATCATTGACAATAGCCCCATCCCGGTCAATACCCTCAATTTCGCTAACCGGCGCGATCTTCCCGAATCGGAATGGCATATTGCCGATTTCCTGAAAGGAGGCGGTAATCATTTGTATCGCAATGACAACGGGCACTTTAAGGAAGTAACCACTGAAGCCGGTATCCATTGCAGCCTTATAAGCTTTGGGCTGGGTGCGTCTGTCGGCGATATAAATAACGACGGTTACCCGGATATTTATGTGTCGAATGATTCTTATGAACGCGACTATTTATACATTAATCAAAAAAACGGCACCTTCAAAGACGAACTGGAGCATTGGGTGCAACATACCAGCATGTCTTCCATGGGGGCTGACCTTGCCGATATTAATAACGATGGCTATCCTGATATTTTCACCACCGATATGCTGCCGGACGACGATTATCGTTTGAAAACGACCGGTTCGTTTGAAAACATCGATTTATACAACAGCAAATTAAAAGCAGGCTTTTATCACCAGTACGTAAAGAATTGCCTGCAGCTGAATAACCGGAATGGTAAGTTCCTGGATATTGCCAATTACAGTGGAGTATCGGCAAGCGACTGGAGTTGGGGCGCCCTCATCTTTGATGCTGATAATGACGGATGGAATGATATTTATGTATGCAACGGGGTGAACCGGGATGTCATTAACCTGGATTTCCTTGATTTTTTTGCTAATGATTTTATCCAAAAAATGGTATTGAGCGGCAAAAAAGAGAATGTGGATGAAGTGCTGCAAAAAGTGCCTCAAAACCCGCTTCGCAACAAAATGTTTCGTAACAAAGGCGATCTCAGGTTTGACGATATCGGCGCTAAATGGGGATTCACCCAACCTTCTTTTTCAAACGGGGCGGCGTACGGCGATTTGGATAACGACGGCGATCTTGATTTAGTCGTCAATAATGAAAACGGCCCCGCCTTTGTATATAAAAACAATTCCAGGGAGCTGAACGGCAATAATTACATGGCCCTCCTGCTGAAAAGCGATAGCGGCAATACGTTTGCCATCGGCAGTAAAATACGGGTGTATTGCGGGAACCAACTTTATTACCGCGAAGTGGTGCCCAGCCGGGGTTTTCAATCTTCGGTGGATTATAAAGTAATTATCGGACTGGGGAAAAACGCTGTTGTTGATTCAATGGTGATTACCTGGCCAGGCCAGGCGGTGACCCGCTACATCCACCCGGCTATCAATAAAAATATAGTAATGCAGCAGCCCGCCCGGCAAAAGCCAGCGGCTGAGTTTATAAGCAAGCCGGCTGTTCAGCCGCTGCTAACACCAGTAAAAGCTAATTTTGAAAAACATCATGAAGATGATTATACAGATTTCTACTTTGAGCGAAACCTGCCTGAACTGCTTTCCCGCGAAGGCCCGAAAGCCGCTTACGGCGATGTAAACGGCGATGGCTTAACGGATGTTTATATCGGTGGCACTCCCGGGCATCCCGGCCAACTCTACCTGCAGGGTCCGATCGGTAGTTTTGCTAAGAAAAAAGAACCAGCATTTGAACAGTTCATCGAATTTGAAGATGTACCCGTTTTGTTTTTCGATGCTGATCACGATGGGGATCTTGACCTTTTTGTAGGGCCGGGAGGTAATAATGCGGCTGCCAATAGCCGCCAGATGCAAAATCGCTTGTTTAAAAACGACGGCAGGGGGAATTTTACCCCTGATTACATGGCCTTTCCCCCCAATAATAATGCGCCGAATACAAGTGTGGTATTAGCCTATGATTTTAACCACGACGGATACCTTGATTTGTTCGTCGGCGGAAGAAGCGTGCCCAGGGAATACGGCGCCACGCCTTCCAGCTATGTTTATATGAATGACGGCGCCGGGCATTTTACCGATATGGCCGAAATAAAAAATAAAGACATAGCACATATCGGTATGGTTACCGGCGCCGTAATGGCCGATATCGATGGCGACAAAGAAAAGGAACTGGTGATTGTGGGAGAATGGATGACGCCCCGCATATTCTCTTTCAGGAAAGATCATTTTGAAGAAATAAAGACCAATCTATCCAATATGTACGGGTGGTGGAGAACCGTAACTGCGGCCGACCTGGACGGCGATGGAAAAGATGATTTGGTGCTGGGCAATATAGGAGAGAATTTTTACCTGCGCCCCGACAGCAGCACCCCTGTAAAACTGTGGCTCAATGATTTTGATCAGAATAATTCGACCGATAAAATAATTACTTCCACCGTTAACGGGAAAGACCTGCCGGTTTTCCTGAAACACGATATGGAAGATCAGATCCCTTCCCTGAAAAAACAAAACCTGAAGCATAAAGATTTTGCCTCAAAATCGATCCAGGAACTCTTTTCAGCGGATATTATGAAAAATGCGGTGGTGAAGTCGTTTAACTACCCTGCATCCTGTATCACCTTTAGCCAGGGCAATGGTCATTTTAGAACAGAGAAACTGCCACCGATGGTGCAGCAATCGTCGGTCAATGTCATTTGCTCTACCGATCTGAATGGCGATGGTTTACCTGACCTTGTGCTGGGAGGGAATGAGTTCGGATTTCCACCGCAGTTCGGGCGACTGGATGCCAGCCTGGGGCATATACTGCTGAATAAAGGGAAAGGGCAATTTGAATGGCTTTACCCTGATCGTTCCGGCCTGGACCTGGAAGGAGAAATGAGGGATATCGTAGACCTGCCGGGCCTTAATGTTCATTTTTTATTATTTCTTCAAAACGACGAGTATCCTGTTTTATACCTGTTGCGCAAATAAACGGGATTTATGTATTTGTAATAAGTAATTTGAGGTAATTATAGTATGATTCAGTACCATCTAAAGTTTATAAAACTGCGATACATTATTATTGTATTCTTTTTTTTCCAGGCCTGTAAGTCGAAAGAAGTTCGGCCTGCGCCCTTGTTTGAAGTACTGGAAGACAGCAGGACCGGTCTGCATTTTACCAATAAGCTTACTGCTACCCAGCAATTCAATTTATTTAAGTACATGTATTTTTATAACGGTGGGGGCATTGCCGCAGGCGATTTTAATAAGGATGGACTGGTAGATCTGTTCTTTGTGGCCAACCAGGGAGACAGTAAATTATTTCTGAATACCGGCCACCTGCATTTTAATGATGTAACCGCCGAAGCAAAAATACCGGAAGACGGCGGCTGGTCAACCGGTGTATCCGTAGTAGATATCAACAACGACGGGTTGCTCGATTTATACATCTGCCGGGTAGGGCGATTGAAAGGGTTGCCCGAATGCCATAATCAATTGCTTGTTTGCCAGGGAATAGATAAAAACGGGGTGCCCTGGTATGCGGAAAAATCGCATGAATATGGCCTTGATTTTTCGGGATTCAGTACCCAGGCGGTATTTTTTGATTATGATAATGATGGCGACCTGGATATGTACCTGTTAAATCATACCATTCATGATAATGGCACGTTTGGCGTACGACAGGCGCTTCTGAATACGCACAATCCCCTGTCCGGCGACCGGCTTTTTCGTAACGACGGAAATAAATATACCGATGTTACCGCCAGTGCGGGGATTAACAGTTCTGTCATCGGTTATGGCCTCGGCGTAGTGGTAGCGGATATTAACATGGACGGTTACCCGGATATTTATGTGGGTAATGACTTTCATGAAAATGATTACATGTATATCAACCAGCGGAACGGCACTTTCCGGGAAGAGCTTACCAGCCATACCATGCATACCAGCCAGTTTTCCATGGGCGTAGATGTGGCTGACGCTAATAACGACGGTTTCCCGGAAATCATTTCAATGGACATGTTGCCCTCCGACCCCTATATACTGAAGCGCTCGCTGGGCGAGGACGAACTCGATATATTCAATCATAAAATAGAATTCGGCTACAATTATCAATACACGCGGAATAATCTGCAGTACAACCGGAGAAACGGGATGTTTAGTGAAGTTGGCCTGTATTCCGGTGTTTCTGCCACAGACTGGTCATGGGCGCCGCTCTGGATGGATTTCGACAACGACGGGCTGAAGGATCTCTTTATCTCCAACGGCATACCAAAGCGGATGAACGATATTGATTACATCAATTACATTTCCAACCAGGAAATCCAGCAAAAGATAAGAGACAACAAGATGGAAGAAACCGATATGGCCCTGATAGATAAATTTCCACAAATCAAAATTCCCAACAAGTTTTTCACCAACAAAGGGAATTTGGTTTTCGAGGATGCCGGTAATCGTATTCAATCAGATAAATCCACCTATTCCAACGGAGCCGTATATGCCGATTTTGACAACGACGGCGACCTGGATGTGGCCGTGAATAATATCGACGAACCAGCTTTGCTCTATGAGAATAAAAGCAACGACAGCGGCCGCTGCCCCGGTCTTGAAATAACATTCAACGGCTCTGAAAAAAACATCCATGCCATTGGCGCACGGGCAGTGCTCTTTGCAAACGGGGGTATACGCACCTATGAAAAATACCCGGTGCATGGGTTTCTATCTTCCATGGAAACAGCTCTTCATATAGGGCTCGGCAAAACAACCATTGATTCAATGTTTATTATCTGGCCGGATAATACATACGAACGGGTGCCATTACCTCTGGAGAGCAACCGGCTGTTGTGCAGTTATAAAAAAGGGCTTCCCCTGTTTAACTATTCGGTTATTACAAGCCACCTGAAAAACAATACTACTCCTTTGAAAGACATCACAAAGGAGACTGGGCTTAATTACCTGCACCGCGAAAATGTTTTTCATGAATTTGACCGGGAACCGCTCCTGCCTCATATGCTGTCAACCGAAGGGCCCGCTCTTGCAGTAGGTGATATGAACAAAGACGGCCTGGAGGATGTTTTCATCGGCGCTTCCAAGTGGGAAAAAAATGCTGTCTTTATTCAGCAACCTTCTGGTAAATTTTCCAGGGTGTTTGAACCGGCGCTCGACATTGACAGTGTTTTTGAAGATGTGGATGCCTGTTGGGCCGATGTCAATAACGATGGCAACCCCGATTTGATTATTGCCAGCGGCGGCAATGAATTTTACGGGCCCGATGAGCATCTCACGCCCCGGGTATACCTCGGCGATGGGAAAAATATGCTCAGGAGGCGGGATAATGCATTCGACAGTTTGTATGTGAATGCATCCTGCGTGGTGCCTTGTGATTTTAATGGGGATGGCTATATCGACTTGTTTATAGGCGGCCGTGACGTGCCCTGGGAATACGGGCAGGCGCCACGTTCATATCTCTTGCAAAATGATGGAACAGGAAAGTTTAAAGACGTTACCAACACCCGTGCAAAAGACCTGTCATTTGTTGGATTTGTTACCCAGGCTTTGTGGCTGGACCTGGATAAGGACGGCGACAAAGATTTGATCGTTTGTACAGAATGGGGAGGCATTTATGCTTTCATCAATGAGAATGGAACATTTACAAAGAAAGTGCTTACGGATAAAAAAGGTTGGTGGAATTTTGTGTTGCCCTGTGATGTGAATAATGACGGCAATATTGACCTGGTAGCCGGGAATCTTGGGTTGAACAGCCGGCTCAAGGCATCTGAAAAAGAACCGGTAAAACTTTATTACAATGATTTTGATGGCAATGGTAAAAAAGAACAGATACTGACTTATTTCCTGCAGGGAAGAGAAATTCCTTTTGCCAATAAATCGGAACTGGAAAAGCAGATGCCTGTGTTAAAAAAACGTTTCTTCTACGCCGGCGATTTTGCTAAGGCATCATTAAAGGAAATTTTTACGGCCGATAAGCTGGAAAGCGCAGAAGTACTGAGGGCAGAGTATTTCTCCAATGCGATCTTAATCAATAAAGGACAGCTCCGGTTTGAAACACAGGCCCTGCCCTGGGAAGCGCAATTGACCCAATATAAGGATGCGGCAGTGGTGGATGCCAACGGAGATGGGCTTCCGGATATTTTGCTGGTGGGGAACTATTACGATAATAATATTGAAATGGGCAGGTACGATGCGGATTATGGTACCGTTTTACTGAATAAAGGAAATGGAGGTTTTGTCGCCGAAACGATTAACGGCCTGGCGTTAAAAGGCCAGGTGCGGCATATCCGGAAAATAAACAACAAAGGAAAAGAAGCATTTGTACTGGCCAGGAATAACGACAGTGCAATGGTAATACAATTTCGGCGTTGAGCCGCATGGTAATAGCCCCGCTTTAATAAACCGGTTGGTATATGCGGGTGTTCCACTGAAGCGTATCAGGTTGGGCTACCCGATCCGTAATGAGCGCCTGGAATGGAATGGCCATCGATGTTCTTTGATAATCCGAAAAATACAGGTGAAGCTGGTTTACCGCTTCCTGTACCTGCGAAGGGCCGCCTTTTACATCTATGGCAAGAAACTGGCCGGGCACCATCCGGGTAAAAAAGATAGGACCATTGTCCGTCAACTGTTTGTTTACCGGAACAGCGGTAATTACCTGGAACCGGTTGGTGTCAAGCTGCGTTATATTGATAATGGGATACCCTGTTTGCTTTGCATCCTGCTGGTCAATATAATCCTTTAGTTTGTTGATGAGCTGGTAAGTATTGGCGGTAGAAGGGTAAGAAGAGAAAACGGCTTTGGTGGTAACGAGGAAAGTATCTTTTGTGGAAACCTGCTTAATGTCGAAACCGTACACATTTTTCTTGTCTTCCGCAAAGGATTGCAGATGATGAAGTATTCCGGCCATGTTATAAAAGATGATTTTTGCCTGTTGGTATGCCAGTACCCGCCGGAAGGGATTTAAACCGGCTCTGATACTGCATTCCCATTCTATCCCAACAGAATCAAGGGGTAGTGGAACCAGGCGGATAGTACTTTGAAAATCTGAATCGTCGTGATGAATGCGAACTTCCACCGTATTACGCAGTATTTGGGTGATTTGATACTTGTCGTTGTTATAACTAAGGGCATCGCCCGTGGTAGCATTGGGACCGCCTGCTGCTGAAGCATGAGGCCACCATTTTGCCCACTGGCGCTGATCTGAAATAAAGCGGAAAGCGCCAGCGGGAGTACAATGAATGGATGCCGCCTGTGATATATGTACGGTAGCGGGAATAAAAATATAAATAAAGGCAAGGAAAAGAATAATAATCACGGAAACAATAAGGAGAACTTTTTTCATATACGGCATACAATTAACGTGTGCAAAATAACAAAATATCCGGTCCTTTTGCTTATGTCGGGGGCAGGAGATGAAATGATTTTTATGATAATGTGCAGGATCGTTCAATATACAGGATATTCCGTTTGCAGAAACATGGGAAAGCCGGGAGTTTTTCTTGTCCTGCTTTTCATTCTTTTTTCCTGCCATCCCGGTCATGAAACGGCGGAACCCGACACCCTGTTTCGATTAATGCCTTCTGCCGAAACCGGTATCGATTTCATCAACCGGGTTGTGGATACCAAAGAAATGAACATCTTTAATTACCACAATTTTTACAATGGCGGTGGAGTAGCGGCCGGGGATATCAATAATGACGGTAAACCCGATTTGTTTTTTATCTCCAACCAGGGCAAATGCAGGCTTTATTTAAACAAAGGGAATTGGAAATTTGAAGATATTACCGATAAAGCCGGGCTGCTCAGCAATCATAAATGGCATACGGGGGTAACGATGGCGGATGTGAATGGCGATGGCTGGCTGGATATTTATGTATGCAACAGCGGCATTATGCCGGGCGATGACCTGGCAAATGAGCTCTATATTAACCAGAAAGATGGTACATTCAGGGAGGAAGCGCATCAATATGGGCTGGACGACAAGGGAGAATCCACCCAGGCAGTCTTTTTTGATTTTGACCATGATGGCGACCTGGATTGTTTTGTTCTAAACAACAGTCACCGTTCAATAGAAAGCTTTGGATATGACAGCCGGTTGCGGAATATACGCGACCCTAAAAACGGCGATCGCCTGTACCGGAACGATGGCGGAAAGTTTACTGATATAAGCGAACAGGCCGGCATCTACGGCAGTGAAATAGGCTTCGGCCTGGGTGTTACGGTAGGCGATATCAACAACGATGGATGGGACGATATGTATGTTTCCAACGACTTTTTTGAACGGGATTATCTTTATATCAATCAGCATAACGGCACTTTTAAAGAAGTCATCAACGATGCTATGGGGCATATCAGTAACGGCTCCATGGGCTCCGATATGGCGGATATTAATAATGACGGATGGCTTGATGTGTTCACCTCCGAAATGCTCCCTGAAAGCGATTACCGGCTAAAGACCACAGTGAAATTTGACGATTACGATGTACAGAACGCCAAAAACCAGCTGGATTTTCACCACCAGTTTACTACCAACTGCCTGCAGCTGAACAATCATGACGGTACGTTCAGTGAAATTGCCCAGTTGGCCGGTGTAGATGCTACCGGCTGGAGCTGGGGGGCGCTTAGTTTTGATTTCGATAATGACGGCTGGAAAGACATATTTGTTTGCAACGGGCTTAATAAAGATCTGACCGACCAGGATTTCCTGGAGTATCTCAACAACCAGGCGGTTTTGAACCAGGCCGCCGGGGGGGGAGTGGATTTTACAGATTTATTGCAGAAAATGCCTTCTGTACCTATTCCCAACTATGCATTTGTAAACCAGCATAACCTGGTTTTTAAAAATGAATCCGCCCGGTTGGGAACCGCTACACCCAGCCTCAGTAACGGGGCTACTTATGCTGATCTGGATGGAGATGGCGACCTGGATTTGGTGGTGAATAATGAAAATATGCAGGCTTTTGTATATCGCAACAATACTTCCGAAACACTTCATCGCCATTACCTGAAAGTGCGG
>JACXTT010005243.1_pt1 | contig 18913 bp, 24 predicted proteins | sample 9270951 | NCBI WGS metagenome assembly JACXTT01 (sample SAMN15532306, study PRJNA645909) | rock metagenome | isolation source: weathered quartz diorite | place: Puerto Rico | collected 2017-06-21 | reverse complement strand
GGGGGGCGCGAGTCGGCGCGGCGCCCCGGCCGCAGATGAAGCGGAGCCTGAATGTAAGAAGCTGTTTTGGCCAGCGCAAAGGCCGGACCACGCAGACGGGGGGCGGTTTTATCATCAACGGGGGGGTGGGGGGGGGGAGGTGAGGGGGAGGGGAGGGGGAGGTAGGGACTACGCGTCAGGAAGGCGGACGTATGGGCGATACATCAGACGAAGTGTACGGTCCGGAACGCGCCAAGCGACTGCTCGCGCTGCTCCGCGGTCTCGCGGAGCGGATTGAGGCGCTCGACCGCTCGGGGAAACTGCTCGAGCACGCGCCCGAGTTGCAGAAGCTGCTCGGCAACGCCCGGAGTGAGCTGTTTCACTATGAAGTACGCCTCACCTACGACACCCCGGAGATCGCGGAGAGCCGCCGCCTGGTGGAAGAGGCGGAGCAGCGGGCGCTCGACGCGGCGGCCGGATTCGACGAGGACGAAGACGACGAACCGTGGCGGAGGGCTCGGGACGAATGAATCGGTTTTACCTGCTGCTCGTGGCCGTAGCGTTCATCGGCGGAGGCGTGCTCTGGTTCGGATCCCGGCGGCAGCCGGCACCGGCCTCGACCGCGCCCATCCCCATCGTGGCCGCCGACGGCTTCCACGGCTTCACCCTGGGATCGGACTCGGCCAAGGTGGAGGTGACGGAATACTCCGACTTTGAGTGTCCGTTCTGCGCGTCGTTCGCAACGGTACAGATGCCGGTGATCCGCCAACAGCTGATCGCGACGGGGAAGGTGCGCTGGAGGTACCGCGATTTCCCACTGCCCGTGCATCAGTACTCCCGCTATGCCGCACTCGCGGCCCAGTGCGCGGGTGAGCAGGGAAAGTTCTGGGACATGCACGACCAGTTGTTCAGCCACCACCAGTGGGCGCAAACGGGGAAGAACCCCGCGAGCCTGTTCCGAGACTTTGCCCGGACGATCGGTCTGGACGTCGACAAATACGACGCCTGCGTGGAAGGTCAACGCTACGCGGGACGAATCCGGGCGAGCGTGCAGGAGGGTGAAGCCCTCGGCGTTCGTGGCACACCCAGCTTCTTCGTGGGCGGCCAGCTGTTCCAGGGGCGCGCCACCTCCGACGACTTCAAGGCGCTGGTCGACAGCCTGAGCAAAACGCGCAAGTGATCCGGCGCCAGGCGATCGTGGTCCTCGCGCTCGTGGGGCTCCTGGTCGCGACCTACCTCTGGCTCTACAAGATCGGCGTACTCGGCGAGCTCCAATGCGGCACGGGGAGCTGTGAGTACGTCCAGACCAGCCCTTACGCGGACATGCTCGGAGTGCCGGTCGCGTTCATCGGCGTGCTGGGTTACCTCGCCCTGTTCGTGGTCGGGCTGGTAGGCTTGCAGCCCCGATTCGTCGGGGATCGGCGAGTGGGGGCGTCGCTCGCCGTGCTCGCGACGCTCGGGTTCGCGTTCACGCTGTACCTCACGGCGATCGAGCTGTTCGTGCTCCACGCGATCTGTCGCTGGTGCGTGGGGTCGGCGGTGATCATGACCGCCATCTGGGGCCTCGCGCTCGCGGGGCTCGCTCGCACGCCGCCCGCCGCCGCGCCGCCCCGCTAGCTTTAGAGCCGATGACGCCCCCCCTGGACGCTCACGCCGACAGGCGCGGCCGATATCTGTTGACGCTCGCCCTGGCCGCGCTCGGCGTCGTGTACGGGGACATCGGCACCAGCCCGCTGTACGCGATGCGCGAGGCGTTCCTCGGGACTCACGCCATCGCGGTCAGTCCGGGGAACGTACTCGGTGTCCTGTCGCTCGTGTTCTGGTCCCTCATCATCGTCGTCACGATCAAGTACCACGTCGTCATCATTCGCGCCGATAACAAGGGCGAAGGCGGCGTGCTCGCGCTGATGGCACTCGTCAACGGCAGCCGCCTGGCGCGGGGGCTTTCGCCCCGCCGCATCATGATCATTCTCGGCATCTTCGGGTCGGCGCTGCTCTACGCGGACGGGGCCCTCACGCCGGCGATCTCCGTGCTGAGCGCCGTCGAAGGCCTCCAGATTGCCACCCCCGCACTGGCCACCTGGGTGATTCCGGTGACACTCGCGATCTTGATCGGGTTGTTTCTGTTGCAGAGTCGGGGGACCGCGCGGATCGGCGCGGTGTTCGGCCCGGTGATGGTGGTGTGGTTCCTGACGCTCGGCGTGCTCGGACTGAGCGAGATCGTCACCCGGCCCGGTGTACTCGCCGCAGTCTCGCCGCACTACGCCGTCCACTTCTTCGCCGAAGACATCCAGCGGGGGTTCATCGTCCTGGGTGCGGTCTTCCTCGTCGTCACCGGCGGTGAAGCGCTGTACGCGGACCTCGGTCACTTCGGCCACCGCGCGATCCAGATCGCCTGGTTCAGCGTCGCGCTCCCGTGCTTGCTGCTCAACTATTTCGGGCAGGGCGCGCTGCTGCTGCGGAATCCGGTCGCGGTCGAGAACCCCTTTTACCACCTCGCCCCGAGATGGGCGTTATACCCACTGATCGCGCTCGCGACGGCGGCGACGATCATCGCGTCGCAGGCTGTCATCTCGGGCGCTTTCTCGCTCACGCGTCAGGCCGTGCAGCTCGGGTACAGCCCTCGCCTCCGGATCGAACACACCTCGTCGCGCGAGATCGGCCAGATCTACGTGCCGCTGGTGAATTGGGGCCTCATGCTGCTCACGTGCGTGCTGGTGCTCGGCTTCGAGACGTCGAGTCATCTCGCCGGCGCATACGGCGTGGCGCTCTCGGCCTTGATGCTCATTACGACGCTCATGTTCTACGTGATGAGCCGCGAAGTGTGGCGCTGGAGTTTCGCGCGCGCGGCCGCGGTGGCGGGCCTCTTTCTGTGCGTGGACCTTCCCTTCTTTGCCGCGAATGCACTGAAAATCCGGTACGGCGGCTGGGTGCCCTTGGCGATCGCCGCCCTCGTCTTCACGCTCATGACGACCTGGAAAGACGGCCGCCTCGTGCTCGCCAAGCGGATGCAGGAAAAGACCGTCGCGCTCAAGATGCTGCTCGCGGATCTCGCGGCCGAGCCACCGGTCCGCGTTCCGGGCACCGCGGTGTTCATGTACGGGACCACCGACGGCACACCGCCCGCGCTGGTGCACAACCTCGCTCACAACAAGGTCCTGCACGAGCGAGTCGTATTTCTCACCATGGTGACGGACGACGTGCCCCACGTACCGCCCCCGGAGCGGGTTAGGGTGAAGCCGCTCGGGAAGGGCTTCTACAGCGTGATCGCCCGCTACGGGTTTATGGACGACCCGGACATCGAGGACGTGTTGGCGGCCTGCGGGGTGAAGTCGCTCGACATCCCGATCACAGGAACCACGTTCTTTCTCGGCCGCGAAACCCTCGTCGCCTCCGAGCGGCCAGGCATGGCCCGTTGGCGCGAGCAGCTGTTCGCCTTCATGTCACGCAACGCGCTGCGGGCGACGGCCTTCTTCAAGATCCCGGCGGATCAGGTGTTCGAGGTGGGAGCGCAGGTCGAACTCTAGGTGTCGGACAGTCGGACAGTCCGACCGTCGGACGGTGGGCGTTGCGACTTGGTCAGCTTGCGCCGGGCTGCCTTGTACAGACCCCAAGTGAGCCTTGCGGTTCGTGTGCGGGTATTCTCGAGGCGATCTGCCTCCTCCGCCGTCAGGATCCTCAAGTCCTTCGAAAGCATCAGGGCGTAAGAGACTTCCGAAAGAGAGCCGATCGCGATGTCGAGGAACCGACGGAACTCACCGTTGCCTCGCTTGCCGCGCCTTCTGCGATGTTAGCGACCGTCCGACCGTCTGTCGTCTTAGCTCTCAGTCGCCTCGTACTGGTTCTTCAGCCGCTCCACCACGGTCGGGTCTGCGAGCGTCGTCGTGTCACCGAGCGCGCGGCCTTCCGCGATGTCCTTCAGGAGCCGGCGCATGATCTTGCCGCTGCGGGTCTTGGGGAGATCGGCGGTGAATAGGATGTCGTCCGGACGGGCGAGCGCGCCGATCTTCTTCGCGACGTGGCCTTTCAGCTCGTCCCGCAGCCCGTCGCTCGCGGCGTGTCCTTCCTTGAGCGTGACGAAGGCCGCGAGCGCCTGGCCCTTGAGCTCGTGTGCCCTTCCGACCACCGCGGCTTCTGCCACCGCCGGGTGATCCACCAACGCGCTTTCGACCTCCATGGTGCCGATGCGATGTCCCGCGACGTTCAGCACGTCGTCCACGCGTCCCAGGATCCAGAAGTACCCGTCCTCGTCGCGCTTCGCTCCGTCGCCAGGGAAGTACGTGTTCTTCCACTTGCTCCAGTAGACCGAGCGGTAGCGCTCGTCGTCCCCCCAGATGGTGCGCAGCATGCCGGGCCACGGGCTCGTGATCGCGAGGAAGCCCCCGCCCACCGGCACGCGCTCCCCTTCGCCGTCCAGGAGCTCCGCCTCGATCCCCGGAAAGGGAATCGTGCCGGAGCCGGGCTTGCATGTCGTAACGCCCGGGAGCGGGGTGATCATGATCCCGCCGGTTTCCGTCTGCCACCACGTGTCCACGATCGGGCAACGCTCGCCACCGATGTGAAGTCGGTACCAAACCCATGCCTCGGGATTAATCGGCTCCCCCACCGTGCCGAGTAACCGGAGGCGCGAGAGGTCGTGCTTCTGAGGGTGCTCGGGACCCCACTTCATGAACGCGCGAATCGCGGTCGGTGCCGTGTAGAACACGGTTACGCCGTGGCGGGCACAGATCGCCCAGAAGCGATCCTTGGTGGGAAAGTCCGGCGCGCCCTCGTACATCACCTCGGTAACGCCGAGCGCGAGCGGCCCGTACACGATGTAGGAATGCCCGGTCACCCACCCGACGTCTGCCGTGCACCAGAACACGTCCGCGTCCTTCAAGTCGAACACGAGCTTGGTCGTCGCATACACGTGCGTCAGGTATCCACCGGTGGTGTGGAGAATTCCCTTGGGTTTCCCGGTCGTGCCAGAGGTATAGAGGATGTAGAGTGGATCTTCGGCGTCCATCTGCTCAGGTTCGTTCTGCGCCGACGCTTGCGCCATCAGCTCGTGCCACCAATGGTCGCGACCGGCCTGCATGCCGACCTTGTCGCCGGTCCGTCGGAGGACGACGACATGTCGAATGCTCGGCGTCCCCGCCAGCGCTTCGTCGGAGTTCCGTTTCAGGGGGACCGTCGCCCCGCGCCTGTACCCGCCGTCGGCGGTGACCAGTACCTTTGCTTCCGCGTCGTTGATGCGATCGCGCAAGGATTCCGCCGAGAACCCACCAAACACGACCGTGTGAATCGCTCCGATGCGGGCGCAGGCGAGCATGGCGGCCACAACCTCCGGCACCATGGGCAGATAAATGGCGACGCGGTCGCCCTTCGCCACGCCGAGCCCCTTCAGGACGTTTGCGAACCGGCACACGAGGTCGTGGAGATCTTTGTAGGTCAGCTTGCGGACTTCCCGCGGCTCGGGCTCCCCCTCCCAGATCAGCGCGATCTTGTCGCCGCGTCCGGCCTTGACATGCCGGTCCAGGCAGTTGACGGATGCGTTGAGCTTCCCACCCAGGAACCACTTGGCGTGCGGTGGCTTCCATTCGAGCACGCGGTTCCACGGGCGGGACCATTCCAGTTGACGAGCCCAGTCCGCCCAGTAGCCTTCCCGGTCGTCTCGGGCCCGGCGATACAGGGTGTCGTCCCTGGCGTGCGCGGCACGCGTAAACATGGGGGGGGGCGCGAAGCTGCGTTGCTCGTCGAGCAGCGTATCGATGCGGTCTTTCACGGCGGTGATTGGGCGGCTGAAGGAAGGGGTAAGGTATGTCCATCTCAAGGGGCGTGGTCAAGGCGCCCCTTGCAAAGTGCCCCTCGAGCGGTCGGTCTGCGGCAGCGGCGCATGGGAGGAGGCCGGCACGATTTTGACAACCGTTTGGCGGCCAGCAGGTTAGCAGTATGGCACTGGAGTCGCATAGCCCGCACCCGGCGAACTTCAGGAGCTGGTTGTGGAGGAGCTGATGGCAATGTCCACGCGTCCGAGCGAGAGGATCTTGGCTGCCCCGGAAGAGCTGGGGCTCGATTCCCGCACCGCCTTCCGCCGTGCGGCGACCGAGCTGCTGGAACAGCTCTCCGAGGGTGCCGGACGCCTGGTGATCGATCTCTCCGGCACGCGGCAGATCGACAGCGCGGGGCTCGGAGCGTTGATGTTGATTCAGCGGAAGGCGGCCGAGCGCCGGCTGACGGTGTGCCTGCGCGGAGCCAACGAGGAGCTGCGCTTTCTCCTGGTCCTGACGAAGCTCGACGACTTGTTCGAGCTGGAGACGGGGGCGGGGGCGAGCTGAGACGCCGGTAGACGGGATGGGGGACCGCCATATATTGGCCCACCAATGGCGCCCCCCCCCTCCCCCGCCTCATCCGGCTCGCGGCGCAAAGTGCTGTTCGTCGAAGACGAATCGACTCTGCGCCGCACCTACAAGCGGTTCTTCGCCGGGCGGTTCGAGGTAGCCTTCGCCGCGAGCGGCAGCGAAGCGCGACGCCAAATCGATCAATTCTCACCAGAAGTCCTCGTCCTCGACCTCCGGTTGCCCGACACGGACGGCATCACCCTGCTGCAGGAGATCCGCCAGTCCCAGCCTTCGCTGCCGGTGATCGTCACGACCTCGTACGTCAGTATGGAGCCCCTCATCAACGTGCTCGATCTTGGGCACTCGGGGTACCTCGTCAAGCCGTTCGATCTGGAAGATCTCGCCGCCCGCATCGATGCTTTGGGCTGAGGGCCTGCGACACGCCTTCAACGGAGGACGGGTCGTCGCGCTGGACGGCGTGTCTTTCAGCCTGACTGCGGGGCAGACGCTCGCCATCTTCGGGCCAAACGGCGCCGGCAAGACCACACTGCTCAAGGTGCTCGCCGGGCTCATCCGACCGCAGGCGGGGTCGGCCCGCGTGGCCGGCGGCCGTTCCGCGATCGGGTGGATCGGCCATCAGTCGCATCTGTACGGACACCTGAGCGTGCGCGAGAATCTGCTCTTCTGGGCCTCACTGTACGGCGTACCGCGCGCCGCGCGCGGTTCTCGCGCCACGGATGTGCTGGCGCGCCTTGGCCTGACGGATCGAGCCGAGCAGCCCGCGTGGTCGCTCTCGCGCGGTCTGGTGCAACGCGCGGCGATCGCAAAGGCGTTGATTCACGATCCGCAGGTGCTCCTCCTCGACGAGCCCTTCACCGGCTTGGACCTCGCCGCCGCGGGGGAGCTCCGCTCGCTTCTTGGAGCGCTGCGGGGCGCGGGTCGGGTCCTGGTGCTGGCGACGCACAACGTGGATGAAGGGGCGGAGCTGGCGACCGACGTCGCTTTTCAGTTGCGCGGCCGGTTCGTGCAGTACGAGCCTCGCGGTACACGCGGGCCGACGGAGATCGCTGACGCGTACCGTCGGGCCGTAGGAGAGACGAGGGGACACCATGCGTGAGTTGTGGCGGCAGGCCTGGACCATCGCGCGCAAGGACTTGACGCTCGAGTTTCGTTCGCGCACCGCGATCGTCTCGGCGCTGGTGTTCACGGCCCTCGTCCTCACCGTATTCAACTTCGGACGCGATCCTACGGCCGTCTCGACGCTCGATCTGGCGCCGAGCATCCTATGGGTGACGTTCACGTTCGCGGCGATGCTCGCGCTCAACCGCGCGTTTCAGGTCGAGCTCGAGAACCAGGCGCTCGAAGGGCTGCTCATCTCGCCGCTCGACCGGCGCAGCCTGTACTGGGGAAAGCTCCTCGCCAATCTCGCGTTCGTCGTCGTGGTCGAGGCGGTCGGACTGCCGTTGTTCGTGCTGTTCTTCAACGTTCCGGTGGGACACGTGCTGGTCCCGCTCCTCGCGGTCATCGCGCTTGCCACGGTGGGATTCGTCGCGGTAGGGACGCTCTTCAGCGCGATGGTCGTCCGGACCCGATTCGCGGAGCTCATGCTTCCGGTGTTGCTCCTGCCCTTTCTGTTGCTCCCGCTGACGTACGCCGTTCAGGCGACGGCGCGATTGCTCGCGGAACGTCCCTTGAGTGAGGTGGCAGGCTGGCTTAGGTTGCTCGCCGCGTACGACATTGTGTTCGTCGCGGTCGCGTCGTGGCTCTTTCCGTACACGGTGGAAGAATGACGATCGCAGAGAAGGGTCGGTGGCTCGTGGTGACCGGGCTGATGCTGCTCGGCGGGGTGTACGTGCGGGCGCTCGCGTTCACGCCGGTGGAGCGGTTCCAGGGTCCTGCTCAGAAGATCTTCTACGTGCACGTCCCCTCCGCGGTCACCACCGAGCTGGCGGTGATCCTGCTCGGCCTCGCCGGCGTGTTCTATCTGTTTCTGAAGGATCCGCGCCTCGACCGCTTCGCGGAGTCGTCGGCCGAAGTGGGCACGGTGTTCGCGGGGATCGTGCTCACCACCGGACCGATCTGGGGAAAGCCGATCTGGGGCACGTGGTGGACCTGGGACGCGAGGCTCACGAGCACGCTGTTCCTGTTCTTTCTCCTCGTCGGCTATCAGGTGCTCCGGGGCGCGATCACCGATGAGGGCCTGCGCGCGCGCTACTCCGCGGTCCTGGGAATTTGCGCGGTGGTCCTCGTGGGGTTCATTCACTTGAGCGTGTATCTGTTCCCCACGCTTCACCCGCAGCCGATCGTGCTGAAGCCGAGCAAACCCTCGCTGCCGCCTGAAATGCTGCTCACGTTGCTGCTCTCGTTCGGCGTGTTTCTGCTCCTCTATACCGGGTTTGTGATGCAGCGGTACGCGATCGCCACGCGCCGGGCGGAGGCCTTCCATGGATAGCGGGGTTCCGCAGAACGCGGGCTACCTGATCGCGGCGTACATCCTGGTCCCGACGATTTTGATCGCGTACGCCGTGTCGCTGTATCGGCGCACCCGGCGACCCTAGGCATCGCGCTTCTCGGCAAAGAGCTCGGCGCGCGCCTCGGACAGGCGCGCCAGGCCGTCCGGCACCTGCGTCGCCCACAGGTGCAGCGCCTCGTCGGCGGCGCGCACGTCTCCCGCCAGAAACAGCGCTTGGGCGTTGAGGCGGAGCGCTTCGGCGCCACCACCCGCCGCGTAGGCACGCGCGAACCGCGCCGCCGCTTCCGCAGGACGTCCGCTCCGTCGATACAGATCGCCCGCCGCCATCGCGGCGTCGGGGCGCTCCTCGAGCGCCAGCACCTGCTCGTACGCCGCCAACGCGTCCTGCTGGCGGAACACCATCTGGCATGCTTCCCCCAAGAGCATCCACGCGTCGGGATTCTCCGGGAAGCGCACCGAAGCTTCCTGCGCCGCGGCGAGCGCGCCCCAGCGATCCTCGATCGAGCGTCGCAATCGCACGAGTGCCGGATACGCCTCGGCGAACGAGGGCGTGAGCGAGCAGCCGAGCCGCAGCCACAAGGCGGCGCGCTTGGGCGCGTCGCGCTGGCACGCGGCGGCCCGCCGCACGGTGAAGCGCGTGAGCGCGGAGCGCAGGGAACGGAGCATGATAGATTGCACCAATCTATGTCACGCGCGTCACAAACGCCCGGATCCGCTCGTCCGCTCGTCGGGCGGCGCATCGCCGTGACGCGCGCGCGCGAGCAAGGCGGCGAGCTCGTGCGCGAGCTGGAAGCGCTCGGCGCCGAGGTCGTCTGGGCTCCGACGATTCGCATCGAGCCGCTCGCCGACCTCGAGCCGTTGCGTGCCGCGCTCGCGCGTCTCCACGAGTATCGCTGGGTCGTTTTCACGAGCCAGAACGCCGTACACATCGTGTTCGACCAGCTGGCCGACTGGGGTTCGTCACCGGCGGCTTTCGAAGGGAGGCGCATCGCGGCCATCGGCCCGGCGACCGCCGACTCCCTGACCGCCCGGGGCGTACGCGTGGAGCTGATGCCCGAGGGTTACCTCGCGGAGTCGCTCGTCCAGGCGCTTGCTGCGGACGGCGAGCTGCGAGGCGCGCGCGTCCTGTTGCCGCGAGCGGAGAGCGCGCGCGATGCCCTGCCCGAAGGACTGCGGGCGCGCGGTGCCGTGGTCGATGTCATCCCCGTGTACCGGACCCTCCCCGCGCTCCGCGACGGCGCCGTACTCGCGGATGAGATCCTGGCAGGCCGGATCGATGTCGTCACGTTCACCGCGTCCTCGACCGTGCGACACTTCGTCGAGTCGGTGGGTCGTGAGACCGCCGCGTCCGGGCGGTTCGGCGGCGCGGCCATCGGTCCGGTCACCGCCGCCACGGCGAAGGAGTACGGCATCCCCGTCATCATCGAAGCGCGCGAGTACACGACGGACGGCCTGGTGGATGCTCTCGTCCGCTACTTCAGGGGAAAGGCACCCAGGGCGGGGAAGGCGTGAGCGCTGCTCTCACGTTGGGCACGCGCGGCAGCGAGCTCGCGCTGTGGCAGGCCGAATGGGTGAAAGCCGCCCTCGGTCGGAGGGGCATCACCGCCGAGCTCGAGATCATCAAGACGCAAGGCGACGCCGACGTCGACCGCCCGCTTCATCTCCTCGAGGGGAAAGGCTTCTTCACCAAGGAAATCGAGCAAGCGCTGATGGACTGCCGCATCGACGTCGCCGTGCACTCGCTCAAAGACCTTCCGACGACGTTGCCGCACGGGCTGACGCTCGGTGCCGTGCCGGTGCGAACGGATCCCGCGGAGGTGCTCGTGAGCAGGGAAGCGGGCGTCACGTCGCTCGCGGCGCTGGCGGCTGGTGTCCGAATTGGTACGTCGAGCCTCCGCCGGACGGCGCAGATCCGCTACCTCCGCGGCGACCTCGAAATCGTGCCGCTGCGTGGCAACGTGCCTACCCGGGTGCGCAAGGTACAGGAGGGACGGGATGGCCTCGCGGCGGCGCTCCTCGCCGGAGCGGGACTCGAGCGGCTCGGGCTCGCCGGAGCGGTGGCCGCCCGCCTCGACCCGCTCGAAGTCATGCCCGCGCCCGGGCAGGGGGCGCTCGGCCTCGAGGTGCGAGCCGATGACCGCCAAGCGAAAAAGGCGTTGGCCGGGCTCGAGGACGCGGCCAGCGCGCGCGCGGTCACGGCCGAGCGAAGCCTGCTCGCCGCGCTCGAAGGTGGCTGTCAGGCGCCGGTCGCGGCGTGGTGCCGGAACGAGGAGGGAGCGGGGAGCAGGTTGTTTGGGAGAGTCACGGCGCAAGATGGTTCGCTGCAGATCACTGCGTCGGCCGATATGGATGCTCGCGACCCCGCAGCTGCAGGCGTTCGCGTGGCGGACTTGCTCCGCGCTCACGGCGCGTCGAAATTGCTCGGCCGATGAGTCAATTCCCGATTCGCCGGATGCGCCGCCTGCGCCGCACCCCGGCGCTGCGGCGGCTGGTGCAGGAAACGCATCTCGTTCCCTCGCAGCTCGTGTGGCCGCTCTTCGTTTGCCACGGCGAAGGCGTGCGTCAGGAAGTCGCCACGCTGCCCGGCGTCTACCAGACGTCCGTAGACGAGCTCGTCAAGGACGCGGAGCGGGCGCAGCGCCTCGGGCTCGGCGGAATCATCCTGTTCGGGCTCCCGGCCGCGAAGGACGGTACCGGCTCGGAGGCGTACGACGAGCAGGGGATCGTTCAACAGGCCGCGCGCGCGGTGAAGCGCGCGACGCCCGAGCTTCTCGTGATCGGTGACGCGTGTTTGTGCGAGTACACAGACCATGGCCACTGCGGCGTGGTGCACGACGGCGAGGTGGACAACGACGCGTCGGTTTATCTGCTCGGGAAGATTGCCGTGACCCAAGCGCGCGCCGGCATCGACATCGTGGCGCCGAGCGATATGATGGACGGCCGGGTCGCGGGCATTCGCAAAGCGCTCGACGCCAGCGGGTTCTCCCGCGTGCCGATCATGGCGTATGCTGCGAAAATGGCCTCGGCGTTCTACGGTCCGTTCCGGGAAGCAGCCGGCTCGACGCCGCAATTCGGCGACCGCCAGTCCTACCAGATGCAGGGCACCAACGGCGATGAGGCGATGAAGGAGATCCAGCTCGACCTCGCCGAGGGCGCGGACATTGTCCTGGTGAAGCCCGCGTTACCGTGCCTCGATATCATCCGCCGGGCCAAGCGGCAATTCGGCTCGCCGCTCGGGGCCTATCAGGTGAGCGGTGAGTACGCGATGATCAAGGCCGCCGCGACTCGCGGCATGCTCGACGAAGCGCGCGCCATGTGGGAGACGCTCTATGCCATCCGCCGCGCCGGAGCGGATATCGTGCTCAGCTATTTCGCGCCCTGCGCGGCGGAGGCGCTCTAGCGGCGCGGGAGCAGCACCACCTTCCACAACGCGCCGGCCACGCCGGCTCCGATCAGGGGGCCGATCCAGTAGACGGCGTGCGCGTCCCATTGCCCGGCGACCACGGCGGGCCCGAACGCCCGGGCGGGGTTCATGACAGCGCCGGTGAGACTCCCCCCGACCAACGCGTCGACGAACACCGCGAGTCCGATCCCGAAGCCGGCGATCCTCGGCGCCTCGGACGAGATGGCGGTGCCGAACACGGCGCTGACCAGGAAGAACGTGAGCACCGCTTCGATCCAGACGCCCTGCATGAACGTCACCTCGCTCGCCAATCGCGGCGTACCCACGAGGGCGGTGGCCACGGCCACGTGCGGGAAGAGCACCTTCACCAGCGCGGCGCCCAAGACTGCCCCGAGCAGCTGCGCCGCGATGTACGGCCCCACCGACCGGCCTTCGAACTTGTTCCCGATCCAGAGACCCACGGTCACTGCCGGGTTGATGTGGCCTCCGGAGATACTCATCGTCATCGACACGATGATCGCCAGGCCGACGCCGTGCGCCAGCGCGACGCCGAGCGGCCCGATGCTGCCCGCGGTGGGTCCGTTGGCGATGAACGCCACGAAGCTGCCGGCGCCGAGAAAGACGAACAGCAAGGTGCCGACGAACTCCGCCGTGAGCGGGCGCAGTTGCTGAGGCATGACGAGACCCTCGAAGGTGGAAGCCGCGGCAATCTACCCGACGCTACGCCCGCCGCAACACCACCGCGGCGTTGATCCCGCCGAATCCGAACGAGTTGGTGAGGACCACGTCGGGTGACGCGGCGCGGCCGTCGCCGCGGAGGCAGTCGAGGTCGCACGCGGGGTCCGGCCGCTCGAGGTTGATGGTGGGGGGGAGCCAGCGTCGCTCCATGGCGAGCGCGCAGATCGCGGCCTCGATCGCGCCGCTCGCACCGAGCGCGTGACCGTAATAGCCCTTCGTCCCGCTGACGCTCAGCCGGTAGGCGTGGTCCCCGAACACCTGCTTGATCGCCGCGGTCTCGGTCGAATCGTTGAGCGGCGTGGACGAGGCGTGGGCGTTGATGTAGCCGACCTCCGGGGGGGCGATGTGAGCGTCCGCCAGGGCGAGCTGCATGGCACGGGCCGCCTGCCGGCCGTCGGGACGGGGGGCGGTCATGTGGTAGGCGTCGTTGGTGAACCCATACCCCACGAGCTCCGCGTAGATCTTGGCCCCGCGCGCGAGCGCCCGGCTCCGCTCCTCGAGCACCAACACCGCCGCACCCTCGCCCATGACGAACCCGTCTCGATCCTCGTCGAACGGCCGGGACGCATGGGTCGGATCGTCGTTTCGCGTGCTCATCGCGCGGATCACACTGAACGCGGCGTACGTCATGGGAGCGAGTGGCGCCTCCGCGCCCCCGGCGAGCATTACGTCGGCCCGCCCGGCGCGGATGGCGTGGAACGCTTCCCCTACGGCGATCGTTCCCGAGGCGCAGCTCATGGCGTTGGTGGAGTTCGGGCCGGTGAAGCCGAACTCGATGGCGATATTGCAGCTCGCGGCGCCGGGGAATACGGCCAGCGCGAGCGCAGGATCGAGTCCGCGCGGGCCCTCGGCCCGGAAGCCCTCGACCTGCGACTCCGCGAACGCCACGCCCCCGAGCGCCGAGCCCATCATCGCGCCCACCTGATCCCGATCTTCCCGCGCGGGGTCGAGCTCAGCGTCCGCAAGCGCGAACCGCGCGCTCGTCACGGCGAGCTGTGAGAACCGGTCGAGCCGCTTCGCCCGTTTGGCGTCGAGATGATCCTGCGGCCGAAAGTCCGGGATCTCGGCGGCGATGCGACTGCGAAACCGCGTGGGATCGAAGCGCGTAATCTGGCGGACGGCGGACGCGCGCGCCGCGAGCCCCGCCCACAGACCCTCGACTGCCGTTCCGATCGGCGTCACTGCTCCCACGCCCGTGATCACCACCCGCCTGGCACCGTTTCTCATCTCTGCTCCCGTTCCAACAGTCGTTTGATACCCGCGAGGGTTCGCTTCGCGATCCCGTGAATGAACACCGGCCCGATCACGAAGCGCGCCATAAAGGGGCCGACGACGGGCCAACTCGGACCTGCCCACTCATGCTCGATGGTTACATCCACGCCCTCCGGCCGCGCTTCGAGTCGCCAGCACACGTCCATCCCGCGCGTGATACCCCACACGTGGCGGTAGCGGATTTCGTGGGTACCCGGCTCCACCGTCATGTCCGATACCCACCGCGCCGGGTAGCGAACCACGCCGAACGGCCGCCAGGCGACCATCTCGACCGTGCCTACGCCCGTATCATTGGCTCGCTGCAGAAACCGCACCGCGCGATAGTGCGGCAGAAACCGCGGCCAGCGCTCGACGTCGGCTGCGACCTCGAACACGCGCCCGATGGGCGCCCGGATCGTGATGCGGTCGACCGTTCGCATGGTCACGCGGCTGGCTCCCAGGCCGCCACGATGCGGTAGCCCGCCCGATGGCGCGATCGGGCCGGCACGCCGGCCTCCGCGAGCAGGGCGTCGAACTCGGGTCGCGTGTAGCCGCGACGCAGCGACAACACCGCGTCGTGCCGCGTCACTGCGTTCATCGCAAGACCCCAACAGGCGGCCCATACCCCGGCCATCGCGACGCGGGACCTGCGGAGATCGGCGAGCACCACGGCTCGCCGAGCCACGCGATCGAACTCGGCCACCCAACGCGCCGCCGTCCCACTCGGCACGTGGTGCAGCACCTGACTCGCCACGATCACGTCCACCGAGCGCGAGGCGAGCGGCAGAATGCCCCCATCCGCGAGGATCGGTGCGAGCGGCACTCCGGGCTCGGAAGTGCGCGCGAGGCGCGCCGCGGTCCGGTTCCGCTCTACGCCCACGAGGCGAAGCGTGAGGCCGTGCCGTCGCGCGGCGCGCGCGGCCGCTCGGGGAATGTCGCCGAGCCCCGTTCCGACATCGAGGAGCGTCCAGTGGCCGTCTCCTCGCCCAGCGCCCCGCGCGAAGAACGGCGCGAGCTCCCGCACCACTGCACGGGTCCCCCCGAAGAGCGCGTTGAGGCGAGCGATGTCGCGCAGCTCCCGGTCCACGGCGAGCGGGTCGGCCCGCGGATCGTCCAGCAGCTCGGTGCCGATCATGTCTTTTCGAGTCCGGTGTAGCCGCCGCGGTAGTACAAAAGCGGGCGGCGGTCGGAGGTGCTGCCCCCGGTGACCAGGCCGAAAAACACGGTGTGGTCCCCTCCCGGTGCCGTCGCCTGCTTCTCGCATTCGATGCTCGCGACCACGCCCTCGATGACGGGAAGGCCGTGCTTCGAGTCGCGGTAGGCGACCCCGTCGAAGCGATCGGGATGCTCCGCCGCGAAGCGTCGCGACAATGCCTCCTGATCGTGGGCCAGCACGTTCAACACGAATCGCGATGCCGCTGAGAGCGCCGGATGCATGTCGTTCGCCTGATCGATCGAAACCAGGACGAGCGGCGGGTGCAGGGAAACCGAGGCCACCGAGCTCGCGGTCATGCCGATGGGCCGGCCGGCGCGGTCGCGCGTGGTCACCACAGTGACTCCGGTGGCGAAGCTGCCGAGCAGCTGGCGGAACAGAGTGGGGTCGACGCCGGGCATACGGTCAACAGAGGAGTTGGGCGAGGACGCTCGGAGCGAGCACACGACGCGCGGGCACCGTATTGCCAGTCGCGCTGACCACAAGATCCGCGCGGTCGGGACGCCGCGCCAGGCGACGCACCACGCGGTTGGTGAGCGCGGGCCAGCCTACACCGACACCAATCAGCCGCTCGAGCAGCCATTTTCCGAGGAACGCCCGTCGGCGGGCGATCGCGTAAGTCCGTAGCGTCGTAGCAGGGAGGGGTTCGTTGGCGCCACGCCCGAGCGCGACGAGGACGCTCTCTGCCGCGAGCTCGGCTCCTCGAAGCGCCGCGTGGATCCCTTGTCCCGTGAACGGATCGAAGAAGTCGGCGGCGTCACCCACCAGTATCGCGCCTCCCCCAGGAGCCACCGCCGTACGCGACCACTGCCCGAATGGCCCCGTGACGAGTACGTCGCGTACCACACGGCGCGGATTGAACCGCCCCGCGAGGCCGGGGAACCGCTCCAATTCGACGAAGAACCTCCTCCGGAAGTCGCGGTGCTCGTGGCGGACCGCGGCCTGCGGCACGACCAACGCGACCGTCGTGACTCCCCCGCCCACCGGTCCCATGCCGACATAGCCATGATCGCTGACGTGCAGCTCGCCCACGCCGTCGACGCCCGCCACGTCGGCCACATGGGCGGTGAAGGCGACGCGCCGCGGTGGGGCGGTGCGCACCAGACCGAGCCGCCGCGCGACCACAGAGTGGAGCCCATCAGATCCGATCGTGACCCGTGCCCGAACGGCTTCGCGCTTCCCGCGCGCGGAGCGCGCGACCACTCCAGCGACGGCGCGGCCCTCCCAAACCAACTCGTCGACCATCATTCCCTGTCGGACCTCCGCCCCGGCGCGCGCGGTGGCGGCGACCAGGATCGTGTCGAAGGTCGTGCGCGGGAGGGCAAAGCTGTACGGCCGCGGGGCGTCGACGAACCGGCCGCACATTGCGGTGCCATCTGGAGAAACCACCTTCATCCCATAGAGCTTGGCGTGCGCCGCGCCCTCGACCGCGTCGAGGATACCTCCGCCCAGGCGCCCGAGAATCGCGGTTGTCGCAGGACTCAGATATTCAGAGCACGGTTTGTCGCGAGGGAACCGCGCGCGGTCGATGAGCAGGACGCGCGCGCCCGCGCGTGCGAGCACGAGCGCGCTGGCAGCGCCGGCGGGCCCGGCTCCGACGACAACAGCATCCCAACCGTCCGTCATGGAATCCCCACGAGATCAGCGCAGCGTGTACGCTCCAATGCCGGCGACCGCGGCGCCTACGAGCGTCGCCGCGAAGTTCACCGCGTCGTTGTCGAGCCATCGCCTTCCCGTCGTGAGCCGGACCGGTTCGTGGCAGACGGTATTCCCGCGCTCGAAGCGGGCGTCGCAGGCGGGGCACTCGTACTTGCCCTGCAACGTCGCGCCGAGCAGGGAGTCGGCGAGCATGCCGAGGATGCCGGCGCTCGCGACCATGAGAAGGCCCGGGGCCACGCCCCGGGGTGCCAGCGTGTGCGCGCACCACGAAATCGCAACAGCGCCTGCCACGCCGCCGAGCGTCCCGAGCACCGTGATACCCCCCGATGTGCCGCGGGTCACCCGTCGCCACGATGTGATGAGGCGGGGCGGTAAGGGGGAGAACGCGCCGATCTCGGTGGCCCAGGTGTCCGCCGCGGCGGCGGCGATGGCGCCGGCGGCCGTGGACCACGAGCCGAGCAGCGCGGCTACCGCCGCCACGCCGCCGTTCGCGAGCACTTGTCTCGCGTTGCGGCGCGGCGCCCGACGCTCGGCCACCTGCGTGAGTAGACTCCCGGAAAGAAAAAAGGCCGCGAGCACCGCGAGCCCCGGCCAACCCAACCCCCACGCGACTCCGAACCCCACGCCGCAGGCTGCCACCAGCCCGCCCGGGGTGAGCCACCTCACTCGTCGAACAGCTCGTTCAGGATGCGGCGTTTCAGCTCGAGAGGGGCGCCCTGGGCCCGGCAGCGGGCCTGCAGGAACTGCAGGAACAGCTTATCGAAATCGAACTCTTCACCGCAGGGGGGACATTCGACGAGGTGCTGCCGGATCTCGCTCTCGACCTCGGGCGTGAGCTCGCGATCGAGGTACTCGAAGAGATGCTCCTTGCACTCGCGACAATTCATTTTGAGCTCCCCTTGATGTACCCCATGCCCACCGCATAATCGTACAGCTTCTGCTGCAACATGCGACGGGCCCGGAACAGGCGCGACTTCACTGTGCCGACGGGCACCTCCAGCACGCGGGCGATCTCCTCGTACGACATTCCCTCCACGTCGCTCAACACCACAGTCTCCCGGAATTGTTCCGGGAGCGTGTCGATGGCGCGGAGCACCTCGTCGTCCACGATCCGGTCGAAGAAGGTTCCCTGGGGATCTTCGTCCTGGACCTCCTGGAACACCGAGAACGGCTCGATGGCGTCGATGTCGACCGTTTCGGGGTGCCGCGTGCGCCGCCGATATTCATTAATGAAGGCGTGGCGGAGGATGGTGAGGAGCCACCCCTTCGCGTTGGTGCCGCGCTCGAACTGGTGCCAGGCACGGTAGGCCTTGAGCATCGTTTCCTGGACCAGATCGTCGGCTTCGGCCGCGTTCCCGGTCAGCCGGAGCGCGACGCGGTACAGGCTGTCGAGATGGACCAGCGCCTCGCGTTCGAAGCTCGCGCGCTTCTCGGCGTCGGCGGCCTGACCTCCCGCGGCGGGAGCCGGAGGGGCAGGTGGGATGGGCGGAGTCGGAGGTGTCATAGCGTCACGTAACCTCTCCCCGCTCGCCCGGGTTTCGCAATGGGGCCTGGACGTGCTAGGTTTCGCGCGCCGTGGTCCACAGTATCGTGCCACTCGCCGTCCTCGAGGCGGTCAAGAACCTCGACACTCCGGTCGAGGACGGGCTGTCGGAGTTCGCCGAAGAGCTCCTGTCCAAGCGCCTCGGCCTCTCCCCGACCGTCGCCATGCAACTCCGCGAATACGAAGGAATGGTGCGACGTAACGCCGGCGCCGATCCCTCGCATGTCGAGGCGCTCCTGCGGCTGGTGGGACGTCGCCCGGATGCCGACCTCGTGTTCGCCGATGCGGGGCGGCGCGCCGCGCGCCGCGCGGTGCGAGGACTGTTCGGGCTCAC
>JACXTT010005242.1_pt1 | contig 18917 bp, 15 predicted proteins | sample 9270951 | NCBI WGS metagenome assembly JACXTT01 (sample SAMN15532306, study PRJNA645909) | rock metagenome | isolation source: weathered quartz diorite | place: Puerto Rico | collected 2017-06-21 | reverse complement strand
CTCGCGGGGCAAGGTGACGATAGGCCGAGCCTGGGCCCCCTTCGGCCCGAGGACGCCGGGGCTGGAGTGCGGGATGAGGACCAGCGGCTGCTCCGCACGCTCGGCGAGGCGCGGGTAGAGGCGCCGCCGCAGATCGATGATGGGGATGACCTCGTTGCGCAGGACGATGATCCCTTCCACGAACCACGGAGCGGTGGGGAGGGTGGTCGAGCCGCTGTAGGGGATGATCTGCCGTACGGCCATGATGTCGAGCACGAACGTCTCGGGGCCGATGCGGAAGGTGATGAGGCGGAGGTCCTTCTGCTCAGGCACCGCGCGATTCTCCCAGGCCCCGGATGGCGTCGCTGAGCAGCCCAAGCGACTGGCTCATCTCGTTAGCCGAGGCGCGGTTGCCGTCGGCGATGGCGCGCACCTGCTCCATGGTGGCCACGATCTTCTCGCTCTCCGCCGCCTGATTGGTAGCCACCTGGAAGATCTCGTGGATCATGTCGATCATCTTCTCCGCGGAGGCGGAGATCATGGCCGACCCCGAGCGCTGCTCCGACATGGCCTGCCGCACGTACTTCGTCACCTCGCGCATCGATTCCACCGCTTTGCCGATATGGCCGGAGCCGAGCGCCTGCTGGGCGGTGGCGCTGTTGATTTGCTTGACCAGCTCCTGCAGGCGCTCCACGGCGCGGGTGACGTTCTCGCTCCCCGCCGCCTGCTCGCGCGTGGCCGCGGCGATCTCCTTCCCCATCTCCGAGGCCTTGGAGGCCGAGTCGAGGATGTTGTTGAGCGTCTTCCCCGCCTGATGCGACAGCGCCACTCCCTGCTCGACCAGTTTCGTTCCCTCGGACATCGAGCGCAGCGCGTTGCCCACCTCCTCCTGCACGGAGCGGATCAGCGTGGCGATCTCGCGCGTGGATGCGGCGGTGCGCTCGGAGAGCTCGCGGATCTGCGCGGCGACGACCGAGAAGCCGCGGCCGTGCTCTCCCGCCGATGCGGCCAGGATGGCGGCGTTGAGCGCGAGAAGGTTGGTCTGCTCGGCGATGTCCTCGATGACGTTGAGGATGCGGCCGATGGCTACCGAGCGCTCGCCGAGCCGGCTGACCACCGCGTTGGACTCGGCGACCGAGCGGCGGATCTGCTCCATGCCGTCGATGGTCTCGCGCACCGCGCGCATGCCCCCCTCCGCCGCGTTGGCCACGGCCAGCGCCAGGTCGTACGAGCGCGCGGCATTTCGCTCCACCTGCGCGATGGAGGCGCTCATCTGCGTCATGGAGGACGACGTGTCGGTCACGAACTTCGAGAGGTAGTCGACGTTCTGATCGACCTCGCGGATCGAGAGGAGCATCTCCTCGCTGGCGGAAGCGGTCTCCTCCACCGAGGTGTAAAGAGTGTCGGTGTGCCGGCTCACTTCTTCGATGGAGGCCACCATCTGCAGCATCGACGACGAGGTCTCCTCGGACGACGCGGAGAGCGCCTCCACGTTGTCGGTGATCTTGCGGATGCCGGCGTTGAGCTTGTCGATGGAGTGGTAGGTGTCGTCGATGATGGCGCGCTGCTCGTCGACGCGGTCGACCACCGTGCGCGTGCGCGAGCCGACCACCTCCGCCACCGACTGCAACTGCGCCTGCGAGCGCGCCAGCCCCGCCGCCATCTCCGCGCGCGCGGCGCCGTCATCCTCGGCGCGCGGCGCTTCTCCATTCGCAGTGAAGGCGTGCCACGCCGCCGCAAAACGTGATCCGATTCCCAAGCGAGAGCGAGTTTAGCGGAGTTCCCGCTTCCGCTATCATCCGTCGCATGCCGCTGATCCGCTGCCCCAAGTGCGGCCAGGCCTACGACATCCCCGGTGTGGTGGCCGTGCGACTGCCGAATTCCATCGCCACCTGCGACTGCGGCGAATGGCTCTCCGGCAGCAAGGCGGCGCTGCTGGCCCGTCTGCTCAACCCGGCGGACATCAAGGAGGTCGACCTCAGGCAGTACAAAGTCGATCGCCCGGAGGAGGCGGCGCCGGCAGCAAGCGCGCCGGCCGAACAGGCTCCGCCGGGAACGCCGCGCTCCATCCGCATCGCTGCGCGCGACGCGAACGACTCGGTCGACACCATCTTCACCATCGGCCAATATCCCCTCTGGATCGGACGCAAGGGATGTCACGTGGAGCTGGCGGAGGCGGAGCTGTCGATCCGCCACTGTTCCATTTCGCTGCAGGGAAACGATCTCGTCGTCCGCGACGCCGAGTCGCACATGGGAACGTTTCTCGACGGCGAGAGGATCAGCGAGGCCGTCATCGGCAACGGCGTGCATCTGCTGCGCGTCGGCTCGGCCCTGGTGACCATCGAGCCGACGGCCGATGCCGGCGTGGCGGTGGAACCGATCCGCCTCGAGGCGAAGGACGTCATCGACGAGGCAGCGGTGCTGCAGAAGCTCGAAGAGCTGACCGCGGCGGCCCCCGTGCCGAAGCGCAACATCCTCGTCTGCATCGGCGGCCCGCTCAACGGACAGGAGTTCGAGATCCCGCCGGGGGGGCTGGTTGTGGGGCGCGAAGGGCACGTCCGCGTGCCCGACGAGTTCCTCTCACGTAAGCATTTCGAAGTGGCGCCCGACGCCGACGGGAACGTCCGCGTGAAAGACCTCGGCAGCCGCAACGGGACGTTTCTCAATACGATGCCGGCGCGCGACACGCGCGTGCACAGCGGCGACGAGATCCGCGCGGGAGTGAATCGGTTCCGGATCGAGCAGCGGGCGTAGTTGCGCGTTGCCAGTTGCTGTTGCCCGTTGCGAGCAAGCAATTTGCACAGCCTAAGGCCATGATTCGCAAACTGAAAGCCGGCGGATATCGGCTCTACTCACGGAAAAAAGATCCGGAGACGGGTCGGCGACGCAATCTCGGGACGTTCAGGTCACTGGCGGCGGCAAGGCAACACGAACGAGCAGTGCAGTTCTTCAAACGCCACTAACTGGCAACCGGCAACGCGCAACCCGTTTCATTATCTCCGTACATTCCACAATCGCGCGGAACGTCCGGCCGCGTTTGGGTATACTCCGCCATCATTTTCAGAGGAGGGAGGCATGGTCCGGATCGCCGATGAATTGGCGTCCCGCATCGCGGGATCTCTTTCCGCGCTTCTGAAAAAGTCGCTCACGCTGATCGACGGCGACTTCCGCGCGGATGCGCCCCTCGGCGATGACGAGCGCGCCGTGCTGCGCGACCTCCTCGCTCTGGTCCGCGTGGCCGGCGAGGGCGACGAGCGCGTGCGCGAGCTCGAAGCGCGCGTGGCCCAGATGCAGCACGAGAACATCGAGCTGATCATGAAGAACCGTGTGCTGGCCGAGGTCTCCGCGCGCGACGCGCTGACGGGCCTTTACAACCGCTGGTACGTGATGGAGAAAATCGACTCGGAGATGAACCGCTCGCTGCGCCACGGCTCGCCGGTCGCGCTGCTGATGCTGGACATCGACCACTTTAAGCGCATCAACGACTCGTTCGGGCACAGCGCCGGCGACGCGGTGCTGAGATCGTTCGGACAGGTCCTCCGCGAGAGCTGCCGCGTTTACGACGTCCCCGGGCGCTACGGCGGCGAGGAGTTCTGCATCGTTCTTCCCGAGACGCGGATCGGCAATACCACCGCGGTGGCCGAGCGGATTCAGCAGCGCCTGGCCGAGAGCCGCTTCGACGTCGGCGACGACCAGGTGGCTATCACGGCCTCCATCGGCATCGCCGGCCTGGACTCGGTGGCCGACGAGGGGATCGTGACGTCGTCCGCGCTCATCGAGCGCGCCGATCGCGCGCTCTATTCGGCCAAGCATCGCGGCCGCAATCGCGTGGAGATCTGGCCCGCGTCGATGTCCGGCGGCGAAGTAAATCACTGATGTGGTGAGCGAAATCACCGCCGCGCGCGCGGCGCTGCTGTAAAGTGAGTCCATTCAAAATCCAACAGAGGTGATTGATGCGCATACTGAAAGTCCTTTTTCTGGCAACACTGGTCGTCTGCAGCACGGCCGTCTTCGCGTCCGAGAAGCCGTCGGTCGGCGTGGCCGAGTTCACCAATGAGACGTCAGCGAGCTGGTGGTACTCCGACGCCGGCCGGGATCTGGCCGGAATGCTGACCAACGAGCTCGCTTCCACCGGGAAGTTCAAGATCGTCGAGCGCGCCAAGCTCGGCAAGGTCCTCGAAGAGCAGGACCTGGCGCAGGCCGGCCGCATCAGCAAGAAGACCGGCGCCAAGATCGGCAAGCTCACCGGAGCGCAGTACCTGGTGTACGCCACCGTGACCGCGTTTGACGCGAACACGGCCGGCACCGGCGGCGGCCTCAGCTTCCACGGCATCAGCGTGGGCGGCAAGAAAGAGGATGCCTACCTCGCCGTCGACCTCCGCGTGGTCGACACCACCACCGGCGAGATTGAGTTCACCCGCACCGTGGAAGGGCGCGCCACCAGCTACGGCGTGGCGGGCGGCCTCTCGCGCGGCGGCTTCTCCGGCGGCCTCGGCAAGTACGAGAAGACACCCACCGGCAAGGCCATCCGCGCCGCCGTAATCGAGATCACCGACTACCTCTCCTGCGCCATGGTGGACAAGGACAACTGCCTGGCGGAGTACCAGGCAAAAGAGAAGAGCCGCCGCGACAAGAGCAAGAGCACGCTGAAAATCGAGTAGCGTTCAGCAGGCCCAGTCAGGCGGCGAGCGGGTTCGGCCCGTTCGCCGCCTTTTTTTCGTGACGTGGTAGTGGTAGCGTTTGAATCCGATTCTGTAACAACTGCCGGACATGGCCCGAAACCGCCGGACGACGGTCACAAGACTCCGGCGATCGCTGCGCATCTGACCGACTACCGCTGGACGAAGAGTGATCTGCTCGCAGTGGGATCTGTGGACGGGTAAGCGAACGGCGGATCACTCCCTCCTTCGCGACGGCACGGAAGGTCAGCAGGAATCCACCAAACCATCGCAGTAGGGGCTGCACTTCTCCGCGCGTGAAGGCTAGTGGTCCGACGTGCTGACCTTGGATGTCCCGTCGCCGTCCGGATATCGCTTGGAACCTCTTCGACGGCGGATGGTGGCTGTGGTGGCGGAGGAGTGTTCTCGCTCACCGGCTTTTAGAGCGCGCAATCCCCGTCACGACCTCCTGCTTGAATGCCTCGAATGCCATGAGTCAAGCCCACGCTTGAATGGTGTTCGCGCCACGTTCCGGAAGAGTTGTTACAAAACGACCTCCAAAATAGACCACTACCCATTCGCCTTATTTACGCTTGACTTTCGCTTCTTTACCGCCTATCTTGTCCGATGCGAGGCTCAAATGAAGTATCTGACCGAACGACAGCGCGACATCCTTCAGTTCATCCGCGAGTTCCAGGCGGAGCGCGGCGTGGCGCCGACGCACCGGGAAATCTGCGATCGCTTCGGCTTCTCCTCCTACGGCACGGTCTACAAACACCTCTCCCTGCTCGAGAAGAAGGGGCTCATCCGGCGCGACTGGAACCAAAAACGCGGCGTGGAACTGGTGGAAAAGGCGGCGGAAGTGCCGGCCGCCGGCGTGCGCGAGCTGCCGCTGTTCGGCTACATCGCCGCCGGCCGTCCGCTCGATGTGGAGACTTCCAACGAAACGATCACCGTCCCCGACCGGCTGACCAGCCGCGGCGAGAACTACGTGCTGAAAGTTCGCGGCGACTCGATGATCGACGACGGCATCCTCGACGGCGACATGGTGATCATCGCCCGCCGCGAGCGCGCCGAAAACGGCGAGATGGTGGTGGCGAATGTGAACGGCGAGGTGACGCTCAAGCGCTTCTACTTCGAGGGTGAGCGAGTACGCCTGCAGCCGGCCAACTCAATGATGCATCCGATCTACGCCTCGGCGCGCGACGTCGCAGTGCAGGGTGTGGTCGTTGGACTAATGCGGAGGTTCTAATGGATCTCGTTCTCAAACTTCGTGAAGTGCGTCGTCTCCGTGGTCTGAGTCAGAAGGATGTCGCGCGGCTCTCCGGCGTCGGCGAAAAGACGATCAGCTCGTTCGAAACGGGCGAGCGGATCGGCTCGATGAAGCTCGCGCAGCTCAAACGCCTGCTCGCCGTCTACGAAATGACGGAGATGGAGTTCTTCGGCGGATCGGTCGAGAAGGAGATCGCGCCGTGGGAGCTGGACGAAGAGCAGATGGCGCTCACCCGCCTGCTCGACGATCTACGCACGCTCCCCAAGCAGGCGAAGCGGAATCTGCTGGCGAAGTTCCAGTTGATGGCCGACGCGGTGGGCGAAGTGCACGAGGTGAAGGAGCGGCGCCCAAACTACGCCCGCGAAAACGAAAGCGCCGAGTGGCAGATGTTGACGTCGAGAAACTGAAGCGTCACGACGACAGCGCGTGACGCAGCGCGCCGTCGAGCTCCGGATAGGCGAAGGTGAACCCCTCCGCGGTCGCCCGCGCCGGGATGACGCGCTGACCACCGAGGAGGATCTCGTCGGCCATCTCGCCGAAGACGAGGCGCAACGCGAAGGCCGGCGTCGGCATGATGGCAGGGCGGTGGAGCGCGCGGCCGAGAGAGTGTGCGAGATCGCGATTGCGGACGGGAGTGGGGGCGGTCGCGTTGTAGACGCCCTGGGCGGAGTCGCTGTCGATGGCCCACTCGATCATGCGCAGCACGTCTTCGCGGTCGACCCACGACGTCCATTGCCGTCCGCTGCCGATCGGGCCGCCCACGCCGAGGCGGAACGGGAGGAGCATCTTTCCGAGCGCGCCGCCGGCGCCGAGGACGACGCCGAATCGTAGGATGACCGTGCGCGCCGCCCCTTCCGCGCGCCGCGCCAGCTCCTCCCACCGCTTCACCACCTCGGCGAGAAAACCGGTGCCGGGCGGCGAGGTCTCATCGAGCGTCTCGTCTCCGCGCAGGCCGTAGTAGCCGACGGCCGAGGCGTTGATGAACACGCGGGGCGGATTCGGACGGGCGTTCACCGCCTCCACCAGCGCTTCCGTGGCGTCGACGCGGCTCTCCATGATTCGCCTCTTCCTCGCCTCGGTCCAACGGCCGCCGCCGACATTCTCGCCGGCGAGGTTGATCACCACATCCGCAGACGCCGCTTCCGGGGCTTGGTCCCACGACAGCAGCCGGCCGGCGCGCACTTTGGTTGGAGTGCGCGTGAGGACGGCGACGTCGGCGCCGCGCGCCAGCAGCCGGCGCACGAGCGGCTCGCCGATGAATCCGGTTCCGCCGGCGACTACCACGACCATGGCGGCCTATTCTGCCGGAAAAAGTTTGCCCCGCCTGAGCGACGGCGGGGCAGGTACAAGAGGAGGTAGGAGATCAGGTCTTGAATACGCTCAGTGAATGGGACGGGCCTGCGCGAGAAAAGTTTCAGGCGATTCGTGAACGGACGGTGACGCGACAGGGATCGACAGCGCCATCGCGCCTCTGCATGGCGGCGAAGGCGATCATCGCCGCGTTGTCGGTGCAATAGCGCTTCTCTGGCAGGCGAACGGTCAACTGGCGCGCGGCACCCCACGCCATCATCCGTTCCCTCAGAACACCGTTGGCGGCCACGCCGCCGGCCACGACAACTTCGCTCGGCAGCGGCGCGGCGAGCCGCGGCCACACCATCTCCAACCGGTCGAAGAGCTGGTCGAAGAGCGCGTCCTGGAACGTGGCGCAGAAGTCGGCGAGCGCTTGCGGATCGCCGCCCGCCGAGAGGTGATGCTCGCGGGCCAGACGGATCGCGCCCGCCTTGATGCCGGAGTACGAGAAATCAGCCGAGTCGGCCTTGAACTGCGGCATCGGGAAAGGGAAGCGCTGCCGGTCGGCGCGTCCCTCGAGCGCGTGCTTTTCGATCTGCGGTCCGCCCGGATAGGGCAGCCCGATGAACTTCGCCACCTTGTCGAACGTCTCGCCGATGGCGTCGTCGCGCGTGCGGTTGAGCATGGTCGCTGTCTCGCCGCGCACATCGTAGATCGACGAATGCCCGCCGGAGATTACCAGGCTGAGAAAGCGCTCCGGCCGCGGGATGGCCACCCCTTCGCGCTGCAGATAAGGCGAGAAGACGTGTCCCTCGAGGTGGTTGACCGGCACCAGCGGAATGCCGAGGCCGTAGGCGAGACCCTGCGCACCGGCAACGCCGACCAGCAGCGCGCCGATCAACCCCGGCCCCGCCGTCACTGCGATGCGCTCGACGTCGTCCCATGAAGCGCCCGCGTCACGCAGCGCGCGCGCCACGAGCGGAAAGAGGTGCTGCAGGTGCTCGCGCGAGGCGATCTCCGGCACCACGCCGCCGAACGGCTGATGGCGCTCGATCTGCGAGGCGATGAGGTTCGTGCGTACCGCGCCGTTCTCGTCGAGCAGCGCGACCGAGGTTTCATCGCATGACGTTTCGATTCCCAGAATCATAGTTGCCGGTTGCATGTTGCGAGCGTTTTCGCCCCACGCGCAACTGGCAACTCGCAACCCGCAACTTATAATCCGCGCTCCAATCATGCCCGACGAGCTCTCCACGCGATACGAACCGGCACACATCGAGCAGCGCTGGTACCGCTTCTGGGAGGAGGGGGAGTTCTTCACGCCGCTGCTCGATCGCGAGCGGCCGAAGTTCTCCATCGTCATCCCTCCTCCCAACGTCACCGGCCGCCTGCACATCGGCCACGCGCTGGTCAACACGCTGCAGGACATCGTGGTGCGCTGGAAGCGGATGAGCGGCTTCAACACGCTCTGGCTTCCGGGGACCGATCACGCCGGCATCGCCACGCAGATGATCGTCGACCGCGAGCTGCAGAAGCAGGGCACCAGCCGCTTCGACATCGGGCGCGAGAAATTCGTGGAGAAGGTGTGGGAGTGGAAGGAGTCGTACGGCCATCAGATCATCGACCAGCTCAAGCGGCTCGGCTGCTCCGCCGACTGGACGCGCCTCCGCTTCACGCTCGATGAAGGCCTTTCCCGCGCCGTGCGCTACGTCTTCGTCAAGCTGTACGAAGACGGCCTGATCTATCGCGACCTGGCCATGGTGAACTGGTGCCCCTTCTGCCGCACCGCCATCTCCGACATCGAGGTCGAATACCGCGAGCTCAGCGGGAAGCTCTACCAGATCGATTACCCACTCGCCGGCAGCGACCGCAAGCTGACCGTGGCCACCACCCGCCCGGAGACGATGCTTGGCGATACCGCCCTCGCCGTCCATCCCGACGACGAGCGGTACCGCGACCTCATCGGAAGCGAAGCGATCCTGCCGATCGCCAACCGGCGCATCGCCATCATCGGCGATCCGATCCTGGTCAATCCCGAGTTCGGCACCGGCGTGGTGAAGGTCACGCCGGCGCATGACAAGAACGACTACGAAGCCGGCAAGCGCAACGGCCTTCCCGAGATCCAGGTCATCGACGAAACGGGGCACATGACCGCCGCAGCGGGCGCCGACTTCGCCGGCCGCGACCGCTTCGACGCCCGTCTGAAAGTGCTGGAGAGGCTCCGCCAGTCGGGACTGCTGCGCGAGATGCGGGATTACACCAACGCCGTCGGCTTCCACGGCAAGTGCGACACGATCATCGAGCCGATGATCTCGCGCCAGTGGTTCGTGAAGATCGAGCCGCTGGCCAAGCCGGCCATCGACGCGGGGCGCGACGGCACCATCCAGATCATCCCGCAGAGCTGGGAGGCGACGTACTTCAACTGGATGGAGAACATCCACGACTGGACCATCTCGCGGCAGCTCTGGTGGGGGCATCGCATCCCTGCGTACTACTGCGCGAACGGCCACGTCATCGTGGCCATGGAGCAGCCGGCCTCGTGCCCGCAGTGCAGCTCGACCGAAATGCGCCAGGAGACCGACGTCCTCGACACCTGGTTCTCCTCCGGCCTCTGGCCGTTCTCCACCATGGGTTGGCCGGAGGACACGCCGGACTTTCAAATCTTCTATCCCACCGACGTCCTCATCACCGGCTTCGACATCCTCTTTTTCTGGGTGGCGCGGATGATCATGTTCGGCCTCCGCTTCACCGAGAAGGCACCGTTCAGCCAGGTTTTTCTCAACGGCCTGGTGCGCGACGAGCACGGGCAGAAGATGTCGAAGACGAAGGGGAACGTCATCGACCCGCTGGATGTGATCGCCGAATTCGGTGCCGACGCCGTTCGCTTCACCCTGGCCATCTTCGCCTCAGGGCGCGACATTCCGCTGGCCAAGAGCCGCATGCAGGGCTACGCCGCGTTCGCCAACAAGATCTGGAACGCCTCGCGCTTCGCGCTGATGCACATCGACGCCAAGCTCGCCGCGGCGAAACCGATCGAGCGCGACGATCTGAAGACCGTGGAGCGCTGGATCCTCTCGCGTCTCAACGACGCCACGCGCAACGTGAACAGGTCGCTCTCCGCCTACCGCTTCGACGAGGCCTCGAACGCCATCTATCAGTTCTTCTGGCACGAGTTCTGTGACTGGTATATCGAGATGATCAAGCCGGTGCTCCTCGGCCGGCACGGCTCGCCCGACGACGCGGCGCGCGCGCGGCGCGTGCTGCTGGAAGTGCTCGATCGATCGCTGCGCCTTCTGCATCCCTTCATGCCCTTCATCACCGAGGAGATCTGGCAGAAGCTCGGCGGCGTGGAGCCCTCGATCATGGTGGCGCCGTATCCCATCGCCGAGGACCTCGAGGACCGCGAAGCGGAGCGGCTGATGGAGGCGGTGAAGGCGATGATCACCACCGTGCGCAATGCGCGCGCGGAGCGCGGCTTCACGCCGAAGGAGCGTTTCAAGCTGCACGTGCGCGTGGAGGCGCCGCGCGAGGAGCAGTTCTTCCACGACTACGCCTATCTGCTGATGGAGATGGCCCGCCTCACCGAGGTGGTGGTCAACGGCGAGCCGCCCGAGAGCACCCATCACGACGTGGTGGAGGGGTTCCACGTGGCCATCGAGCTCCCGGAGCGCGTGGTGACAAAAGAGCAGATCGAGCGGACGGAGCGCGAGATCGAGAAGAGCCGCAAGGAGCTCGAGTCGGTCGACGCCCGCCTGTCCAATGAGCAATTCGTGCGCAACGCGCCGCCGGCGGTGGTGGAGCAGGCGCAGGCGCGGCGAATCGAATTGCGCGCCCGGATCGAGAAGCTGATGCAGAATCAGTGAGTTGAAGGTTGATCGCTCGTAGTTCGTAGTTCGTGGTGCCGGCGAGCTATGAACTACGAACCAACAACATGATTCACTTCGATACACGCGCGCTCGTCGACCGCCTGACGACCCTCGAGTCGATCGCCCTCATTCCGCGCGTGGCCTCCACCAACCTGGTGGCGCGGCGCGTGGTGCATGAATGCATCGAGAACGAGCTGTCGCTGCCGCAGGCCATGATCATCGCCGGCGAGCAGTTCGCCGGCCGCGGGCGCAACGCGCGGCACTGGTCGTCACCGGCGGGCAAAGGCATCTACGCCACCACGCTGATGATGCGCCCCGCGCCGGAGCTGCCGATGGTGCCGCTGGAGATCGCCAACATCGTGGCCAGCTTTCTGCGCGAGATCTTCGGCGTCAACGCGCGCATCAAGTGGCCGAACGACATCCTGGTCGGCGGCCGCAAGATCGCCGGCATCCTCATCGAGGCGCGCTTGCACGAGGAGCACGTCTACCTGCTGGTCGGTACGGGCATCAATGTCGAGCCAGTTAGCGGCGAGGACCGGCCGAGCTCCGTCTCGCTCGCCGAGGTCTCGCCGCGCGACTTCCGCGGCATCGGCCCAGCCACCGAGGCATTCATCGAGCACATGGACGAGCGCGTGACGCGACCGTTCGACTCCGCGCGCGTTCTCGCCGAGTGGCGCGCTCTCGCCGTGCACGCCGCCGGCGACCGCATCACTTCCATGATCGGCGATGCCGCCGTGAGCGGGACGTGGAGCGGCATTGACGAGCACGGCCGCGCGGTGCTGCGCGACGGCGAGAAGACGATCACCATCAGCGCAGGCGATCTGATTCTTACGTAGTTGCCCGTTGCCAGTTGCCGGTGCCAGTCGAGCAACGGGCAACGGGCAACTGGTAACCTATCGTCGAATGCCATCCAACCTCCTCGTCGTCGACGTCGGCAACACCAATATCGTCCTTGGCATCTATCACGGCGATGAGTTGGCGAATTCGTGGCGGCTGGCCACCGCGCGCGACCGCACCTCCGACGAGTACGGCATCCTGGCCAAGCAGCTCGTGACCGAGTCGCGGCCCGCCAAGCTCGATGGGGCGATCGTTTCCTCCGTCGTCCCGCCGCTGAACAGCGCCATGCAGTGGATGATCGAAAAGTACTTCGGCGTGGAGCCGCTGTTCGTCGAGCCGGGCGTGAAGACCGGCATCGCCATTCACGTCGACAACCCGCAAGAAGTCGGCGCGGACCGCATCGTCAACGCGGTCGCCGCGCACGCCGCGTTCGGCGGTCCCATCGTCATCGTCGACTTCGGCACGGCCACGACGTTCGACGTGGTCACCGCCGACGCCAAGTACGTCGGCGGCGTGATCGCGCCCGGCATCAACATCTCGGCCGAGGCGCTCTTCGCCCGCGCGTCGCGCCTGCCGCGCGTGGAGATCCGGCGGCCGCCGCAAGTGGTCGGCACCAACACCGTCGTCAACATGCAGTCCGGCCTCTACTTCGGCTACCTCGGCCTGGTCGATGGAATCCTCGCGCGCATCAAGCGCGACGTGCCCGGCATCAAGTGCGTCATCGCCACCGGCGGCCTGGCGTCGCTGTTCGAACAGGACAGCGAGCACATCGACCAGATCGATTCCGAGCTGACGCTGAAGGGTTTGAAAATCATCTGGGACCGTAACAGAGGAAGGCAGAAGGCAGAGGGCAGAAGGCAGAAATGAGGTCTGTCTCCTTCTGCCTTCTGCTTTCCGCTTTTTGCCCTCCTCTTCTCGCCGGCTCGCGCGCCGAGGCTGCGCACGCCGCGGTAGCCACGGCATCGCCGTACGCCACGCAGATCGGCCTGCGCGTTTTGCAGGACGGCGGCAACGCGGCCGATGCCTCCGTGGCCGTGGCCTTCGCGCTGGCGGTGGCCAAGCCGCAGTCGGGCAACATCGGCGGCGGCGGATTCCTCATCTACTACGACGCGACGTCGCGCGGCATCTGGACCCTCGATTTTCGCGAGGTGACGCCGGCCGCGGCGAAGAGCATCGCGCGCGGCGGCGCGGCGGCGGCCGCGGTGCCCGGCACGGTGGCGGGGCTGGCCGCGCTGCACGAGCGCTTCGGCAGCAAGAAGTGGGAGGGCCTCGTCGCGCCCGCGGCGGCGTTGGCGCGCAAGGGAGTGACGATCGATTTCGAGCTCGCCAACGCCATCAAGCTCGCCAAACAGCAGAGGAAGATCGAGCCGTTCGCCGGCGGGCGGACGGAGATGGGCGCCACGCTGGTGCAGGACGATCTTGCCTCTACCCTCGACCGCGTCGCCGTCGACGGCGCGCGCGAGCTCTATGACGGTGAAACGGCGCGGTGCATCGCCGATGAGACCCACGCCGCGGGCGGCGCCATCTCCCTGCGCGACTTGCGCGAGTACAAGCCGATCTGGCGCGCGCCGATGCGCATCGCCTTCCGCGGCTGCGAGATCTACACCGCCGGCCCGCCGTCGGGGGGCGGCATGATGATCGCCTCCACGTTAAAAATCCTCGCACCGTACGATCTCGCCGCCAGCGGATTCCAATCGCCGGCCACGCTGCATCTCATCGCCGAGGCCGAACGGCGCGCGGCCATCGATCGCGACAAATACCTTGGCGATCCGGCGTACACGCGCATCCCGATGCGCGAGCTGCTCTCCGACGAGCGCGCGGCGCAATGGCGCGCCTCGATCGACCCGAGGCGCGTCACGCCTACCATGCAACTGAGCGAGCCGCCCATCGGCGTCGCCGAGAGCGCGCACACCACGCATTTCACCGTGGCCGACGCGCAAGGCAACGTGGCCGCGGTCACCCTCACGCTCGGCGACGATTTCGGCAGCGGCTTCGTGGTCGCCGGATTCCTCCTGAACAACTCCATGAAAGACTTCGCGGCGGTGGCCGCCTCGCCGAACTCGATCGCCGCGGGAAAGCGGCCGGCGTCGTCGATGAGTCCGACCATCGTGCTCCGCGACGGCAAGCCGCTCGTGGCCCTCGGCACGCCGGGCGGCGGCGCCATTCCGGCAATGGTCATGAACGTACTGCTGAACATCGTCGTCTACAAGAAGTCGCTCGACGATGCCATCGCCGCGCCCCGTTACGACCAACAAGCGACGCCGGAAGACTTGCTGTACGAGCAGCCGTACGCGCCGAAGGCGACCATCGACGGCCTCGCCACGCTGGCGCACGGCCTCAAAGCGAGCGATGCCGTCGGCGACATGCAGGCGGTGATGATCGACCGCGGGAAGCTCATCGCCGTCTCCGATCCGCGGCACGGCGGCGCGGCGGGAGGCTTCTGAGAAAGTTTATCCCGACGCGCAGCGTCGGGATCTGGTGCAAACCAGCGCAAGCAGGCGCCAGATCCTGCGGCCGCTTCGCGTCCGCAGGATAAACTCGACTGATGGATCAGCGCGAAATGAAAATCGCCGCGGCGGCGGCGGCGCTGCGCGAAGTGCGCAGCGGGATGGCGCTCGGCCTCGGCACCGGAAGCACGGCGCGTGAATTCGTGCGGCTGCTCGGCGAGGCCTGTCATCGCGGCGAGCTGCGCGACATGCGCTGCACCTGCACGTCGAGCGCCACCGAGGAGCAGGCGCGGTCGCTCTCCATTCCAATCTTCGCGCTGGAGGACGTCGCACCGCTCGACCTCGCCGTCGACGGCGCGGACGAGATCGATCCGCGCCTGCGGCTGATCAAGGGACGCGGCGGTGCGCTGCTGCGCGAAAAAATCGTCGAGCAGCAGGCCCGGCGCTTCATCGTCATCGCCGATGAGTCCAAGCTCGTAGAGCGCCTCGGCGCCGGCGTGCTGCCGGTGGAAGTCACGCCGTTCGCGCGCGCCGTGCTCGAGCGCCGCTTCGCGGCCATGGACCTGGCGCCGGTTCTTCGCCTTCGCGACGGCGCGCCGCGCATCACTGATGAAGGGCATCGCATTCTCGACGTGCGCGTCCCCGCCGGCGTGGACATCGCGGACGCGGTCTCCCGCATTCGCGAATGCGCCGGCGTGGTGGAGACGGGGTTCTTCCAGAACGAAGCCAGCGAGGCCATCATCGCCACACCCGCGGGCCTCCGTCGACTACAATCGCGCGCATGAACAGAATCGCGCTGGCACTCTCGCTGACTCTTGCCGCAACAGTCGCCGAAGCCAAGACCGTAGCGGGCGTCAATCTTCCGGACAGCGTCTCGGTGGGGGGGAAGACGCTCGTGCTCAACGGCGCGGGCATCCGCAAGAAGCTGTTCATCAAGGTCTACGTCGGCGGGTTGTACTTAACAGCGAAGCAGAACAACGCGACGGCGATCATGGCGTCCGACACCGAGCGCCGCATGGTCATGCACTTAGTCTTCAGCGTCAGCAAGAGCCAGATCTCCGAAGCGTGGGAGGAAGGGCTCGAAGGCAACACGCCGAATGCGTCCGCCGAGGTGAAGAACAACTTCAAGACGCTCGCTTCGTGGATGGAGGACATCAACAAGGGGAAGGAGATCGTCCTGACCTATGTCCCGGGCAGCGGCACCATCGTCGAGGTGAACGGCGTGGCCAAGGGGACGCTGGCCGGCAAGGCCACCGCCGACGCCATTCTCGCGACCTGGATCGGCCCGAAGCCGGGGCCGGGCGAGGACTTCAAGGACGCCGTGTTGGGCAAGTAGGGGCGCGCGCGGCGCAGCAGCTCCGGCGGTGCCGGGCGCGCTGCCACGCGCCCCTACAACTCCGTCTTCCGCACGGTCACGTCGAACCGCCACTGGTAATCCCTGTAATAGAACGACACCAGCGACGCGAACGGCTTGTTCAGTGGCTTGTTGATCTTTGTCTCGAACAGCGGATAGAGCGGCGTGGGGTCGGTATAGTGCCACACCAGCTCGGAGTGGCCGGTGGTGGGATCGGTGGGATGGCGCTGGAAGTTGCGGATGCCGTCGTACTTTTTCTTGCAGATCATTCCGCGAAAGACCGGGCCGCGGTAACTCGGCGCGGTCCCCAGCACCGGAAATCCTTTCGGCGTGACCTTGGCGATGTACTCGGCGCCGTCCGCGGTCTCACTGCCGCTCACGGTCACGTAGCCGGCCCTCTCTAGGTTCCGCAGCGTGCGCAGCGACTTCTCGTCGAAGTTGTCCTTCGGCGCGCGCGCGTTCCACCACACTCGCTGCGGTACCTCGGCGTACACCGGCTCGGAGTTGAACATGTAGCCGCGCAGGATCTGCTCGGCTTTCTCCGCGGTGAGCGCTTCGCGGCGCTGGCACGCGCAGAGCAGGAGCAGCGCCACAGCGATCAGTCGTTGACTCATTACGCGGCGCACGTTATACCTCGCCTCCCTTGCTCGACCGCCTTCTCGACGCGCTGGCGCGCTTCTGCCTCCGCCGCAACAAAGAGATCATCATCGCCGCAGCGGTGTTGGGGGCGGTGGCCGTGGCGGGCGCGCTGCGGCTCTCCTTCGATCCCGATCTGCTGAACCTCATTCCGCAGCAGAACAAACAGGTCAACGACTTCCGCAAAGTCCTGCGCGACCTCGGCACCATCGACTACCACATCGTGGTCCTGGACATGCCGCACGGCCGCGACGTCCACGAATACGACGTGTTGATCGAAGGTATCGCCGAAGGCTATCGCAAGAGCCGGCGCATCGAGGAAGTGTCGTATCGTATCCCCAACCCGCTCGACTTCATCCAGGTGATCCTGCCGAAGGCGTTGCTCTTCCTCACGCCGGCCGAGCTGGACGAGGTGGCGCTCAAGCTCTCCGATGCCGGCATCCGCGAGGCGGTGGCGCGCAACCGCACGCTGCTGCAGACGCCGCAGTCGGGCGTGATGAAGCAGCTTATCCAATACGACCCCTTCAACCTGGTGCCCATTTTCCTGCGCAAGTTCCAGTCAGCTGGCGGCGGTTTCAACATCGACGCCTCCAGCGGCTATTACCTCTCCGCCGATCACAGCACGCTCCTCATTCTCACCAAGCCGAAGCGGCCGGCGCAGGATGTGCCATTCGGGCAGGCCTTGAAGGCCGAGGGGGCGGTCATCGAGGCGGAGGCGCTGAAGGAGTTTCAGAAGAGCGCCGCTCCGGGGATGCCGCTGCCGCACATCGAGCACACGGGCGGCTACGAGATCGCCACCGGCGACGCCGATCTCATCCGGCAGGACGTGATCATCAACATCGTCGGCTCGGTCATCGGCGTCCTGGCGCTCTTCATCTACGCCTTTCGCCGCGCCGCGTCGGTGATCTATGCCGGCGCGCCGCTGGCGCTCGGGCTGCTGCTGACCTTCGGTACGGCCGGCGTGATCTACGGGCAGCTCTCGCAGGCCAGCGCGGGATTCGCCGCTCTCCTGGCGGGGCTGGGCATCGACTTCATCACCGTGCTTTACGGCCGTTACGTCGACGAACGGAACCGCGGCGCGTCGATGCATGACGCCATCCGCACCATCATGCGCTCCACCATGCCGGGCGTCTTCGTCGCCGCCATCACCACCGCGGCGACGTTCTTCTCCTTTCTGGCCACCGACTTCCGCGGCATGACGCAGCTCGGCTTCCTCACCGGCACCGGGATCCTGCTTTTCCTGCTCTGCGTGATGTTCCTCCTCCCCGCGCTGATCGTCTTCTCGGAGCGGAAAGAGGGGCGGGCGCCGAAGCTCTACCTCCACTCCTTCGGCTCGGAAAAGCTCATCGATCTTTCCATGGTCCGGCCGAGGGCCACGGTAATCGTCTGGTGCATCTTCATCGTGGCCTGCGGCGCGCTGGCGCTGCGCCTCCGCTTCAGCGACAACATTCAGGACCTGCGCGCGAAGGGGAATCCCGGCGTGGTCAATCAGTCGCGGATCACGGAGAAGTTCGGGCAGTCCTTCGATTTCATGATGTACGTCTGCGAGGGGAAGTCGCTCGACGAGGTGCTGGCCAAGACGTATGCGGCGACGCGCGACCTCGAGCCGCTGGTGAGCGACGGCACCATCGCCTCGTTCCAATCGATCTCCACCTTCCTGCCTCCGGCGGCGCAGCAGGAACAGGTCATCGCCGCGCTGCGCGCCGGCAGCGCCAACCGCTTCAACGCCGCGCGCATCGAGAAGACGTTCCGCGCCGCGTTGGAGGAGAACGGCTTCCGCCCCGAGGCGTATGACGACACGATGCGCCTCTTCGCGCAGGCGCTCACGCCGGCAGAACCGGCCACGCTGCAGAACCTCGGCAATCCGGACATGGTCAAGCTGATGTCGCGCTTCGTGAAGAGAGTGGGCGATCACTGGATGTCGGTGATCTACCTCTATCCGACCGGTGGCAAGTGGCCGCGCGACGTGCCGCCGAAGCTGCTGGCCGTGGCGGACAGGCATCCCGACGACATCTTGACCGGCGTCAATCTGGTCAGCGGCACGCTGCGCCGCATCGTGAAGGCAGACGCGCTGCGCGCCACGCTCATCGGCTTCGTGGCCGTCTTCATCCTGATGTTCCTCAGCTTCCGCACGCTGAAGATGACCGCGCTGACCTTCGTGCCGTTCGCGGCAGGCGGCGTCGGCATGCTGGGACTGATGGCGCTGCTCGACCTGGAGTTCAACTTCATGAACATCTTCGTCGGGCTGATGATCATCGGCGTGGCCACCGACTACGCCATCTACATGCTGCAGCGCTACATCGAGAATCCGGCGCAGTTCCGCTTCAGCGCGCACGAGACCGGCAAGGCCATCATTATGGCCGCGCTGACCGCGATCGTCGGCTACGGCTCGTTCGCTATCTCGCACTATCCGGGGCTGCGATCGATTGGGTATGCTTCGACCTTCGGCATCGGCCTTAGCGGGCTGGAGGCGCACCCGTTGCTGCCCCCAACCCTGTGGATGAACAACGCTGCACGAATAACCACAAACGAGGCAGGGCCCCGACGCACTGTCCCTCGGTCCCTTTCTCCCGCGACAGG
>JACXTT010005241.1_pt1 | contig 18917 bp, 14 predicted proteins | sample 9270951 | NCBI WGS metagenome assembly JACXTT01 (sample SAMN15532306, study PRJNA645909) | rock metagenome | isolation source: weathered quartz diorite | place: Puerto Rico | collected 2017-06-21 | reverse complement strand
GGGGGGCGACCGCAAGGCCCCCAAGAAAGTAAAATTCGGCGGTGGGGGCCGTGTTGGGGGTCGGGCCCCTGCCGGGATTTGGCCTTTATCTGATCGCGCAGTTTTTCGTTATCGGACTTCTGCGCTTCATGAGCGTTCTTGATCTGAATATTTGTATCGTGAAGCAGAAATTCCATCAACGACATATGCTTTCCTTGCGTCGATCCGTTGTAAAAATCAGGCTCCTTCTCTTCCAGAGCTGCCGCATCTCTCTCGTATCGGCGGTATCTCTCTCTGATCTTGTTCTCCGTTTCCGCATGAGCTTCAGGACTAAGACCTTCCATCTTGTCCCGATATGAATCCATGTATTCTCGGAACCGCTTCTCGGGATCGCGCCACCCTTCCTTGTATCGCGCATTGTACCGTTCGTCATCCATCGCGGCATTTCTCCTTCGCGGACACAATACAGAACGCCCCAACGCCTGTCACGCCGCCCATCAACGCTCGCGATCCTTATCCTTACCCCGCTGCCGGGCCTTGGCCTCGATCGCTTGCCGGATGCGCTCATCGGCTTCGTCGCGCTCCTTGCCGAGCTTTGTGGCAGAGGCGTAGCGGTCGGGGATATCGCGCATCGGGCCGCTCGGCGTCGGGCGCAGGTGCGGGGCATCGTCCTTGACCATGTCCGAGCCCCTGCCCAGCTCAACAGGGTGCGGGCCAGGCTGATTGTCCTGTTCTTTGGCCGGATGAAAATGCTCTTTGAGCGGGGATGTTTTATCGAGGGCGTTTTCTTCTTTATGCAGGCCTTCGATGTTTTTGGAAAACGAAGTGGAACGCTCGTTGTCCATACGCCTCGATCATATCGCATTGACGAAGGTTTTGAGCGCGACCATGAGCCGCCGAAACCCCGATCCCCGATGTCGACATGTCTACTTCTCTCGAAAGCTACATCGCTACAGTAATCACGGGCCGGCCTGCATTGAAGGATTCGCCCCTCGTATACTTGTCTACTTTCCGACATCGCTACTATGCGCCCCGCCCGCGCCTTGAATTCGCGTTGACCGCGCGCCTTTTTCGCCCTACAGTTCTACTTGTAGGCAACGGGCGAATCCGCCAATCCCCGCTTCCGGCATCGCTCCTTGCCGCACAGTCTCGAAGTCCAGTCCTCTTATCCTCACTGCCTGAAGTCCTTCTTCTCTCCATCTCTCGTCCGCTCGAATTCAACAAGTCCGGAAGTCTCAAAGCAGGAATGCCGACATGTCTACAATGCTCACCTTTAGAAATTTGCCGACACTCCAAGTAGCCCCTTCGCCAACCCTCGAACCCTCACATCCTCGAAGTCTCAAAGGAGGAAACCAGACATGTATACAGTTGCTCTCGTCGCGCAGAAGGGCGGAACCGGAAAGACGACGCTCGCCGTCTCGCTCGCCGTCGCCGCCGGGCAGGTGGGGATGACCTCCATCATCATCGACCTCGATCCGCAGGCTACTGCCTGCAACTGGAAAGACCGCCGGAAAGGGGAGGGGCCTCTCGTCATCGACGCACAGCCCTCGCGGCTTGCCGCCGCCCTGGAGAAGGCGGCTGAGAACGGCGTTGATTTCGCCGTGATCGATACGCCCGCACGCTCGGAGCAATCCGCCCTCGCTGCCGCGAAAGCCGCCGATCTCGTTATCATCCCCTGCCGCCCGCAGGCCTACGATCTGGAGACCATCCCGAACACGATGGAGATCCTGACGCTCGCCGGCAACAAGCCAGCCGTCGCGATTCTCAATGCGGTCCCTGCCGTCGGCGACCGGCACGAACAGGCGCGCGGTTTCCTGAACCGGCTGCGGGTTCCCGTCTGCCCCTACACGCTCGGCCATCGCGCCGTCTTCGGTGATGCCGGAGCGGTCGGACTCGCCGCCCAGGAATACGACGCAAGAGGGAAGGGGGCGGCGGAAATCCTACAAGTCTACAAGTATGTTTTGAGCACTCTCGTCCAACTGTCCAAAGACAAAAACAAGCAGGAGCATCATGAGCAACAAGCCCAATCTGGAACAGCTGCTGGCTGAAACTGGCGGCAGTGCGCGCGCCCGGAAGCCTGTCATTCACCAACCCGTACCTGCGAACGAACGCCCCGTTGTGGCAGCGCCCGCGGCCAAGGGGCGGGCAGGGACCGCGCCGATTACGGTTCATTTCCCGAAGCAGGTGAGGGATCAACTCAAGATCCTTGCTGTGCAGAACGGAACCACGCTTCACGGGCTCGTGGCCGAGGCCTACAACGACCTTTTCGCCAAGTACGGAAAACCCGAAATTGCCCCGCTCGTGGAAGCTTAGAAGGCGATCTGCCATGAACGCAATACGATACAGCGCGCGGCGAATCCTGCGCTCTACAGTGCGCATCGGATTAGGCATGATGACATACATCCACGACCTCACCAGCTAGCCGTTGCGGCGCCGGTTGATTTCTGACCGGCGGTGCAGCGGCGGCGGAGGTCACCTCCATGCAGCCCGAAGATCGGAAAGCGAGCACGGCCGCGAGTCGTGTTATCGTTGAGTCCGAGGCGAACCGCAGCGCGTCGTCGAAAGGAAACTTCGACGCTATGGCGCGCAGAAGGTTTCAGGACCCGAAGCCTCGTAAAGAGGGCCACTTCTGGGTTCTGTATTACTGGCGGGACGAATTTGAAAACGGGCAAAGGAGGCGGCGCAAAAAGAGAGAAAAACTTGCCCCCGCCGATGTAAAGGAGCGGGAAGTCCGCAAGATCGCGGCTGAGTTCCTCCGGCCCATCAATCAGGGCCTTGTTCCACTCGGGAGCGCAACCAGCTTCAGCGAATTCGTGGACGGCACGTACACTCCGGTCGTTCTACCGACGATGGCCAAAAGCACGCAGGACCGCTATAGCGGCGTGATCAAGAATTACCTCAAACCCCAGTTCGGGAATTTGAGCCTTCGCGACATCACGCCCCTGACCATCGACGGGTATTTCGCGGGCATGCGCGGATCGGATCTGCAGTACGAATCCATCGACAAGATCCGCGACGTGCTGGCCAGCATTCTCACATCGGCGATCCGTTACGGGCTGCTGGTGAAGAATCCGGCCGAGGGCGTGCGGCTGCCGCGCGCCAGGCGGGGCAAAAAAAGCAAACCGTGGGTTACCCAAAAACAATTTAGTGACCTGCTGCAGTTGATCAGCGAACCTTACGCCACGATGTTGTACACGGCGGTCTATACCGGCCTGCGTGTAAGCGAGCTGATTGGACTTCGGTGGAATGACGTGCATGAAGACTCGATCACGATCGACGAGCGGTATTGCCGGGGCGATTGGGGAACACCCAAGAGCGAAGCCAGTAACGACACCATCCCGGTCAACCGTGCGGTGATCGAGCGCATTCTCCGGCTGAAAACCCTGACCGTTGAAGTGAAGGCGGGCAGGGCGACGCGGCATTACAAGGTCGTGAAGTCAGACGGCCCCAATGACCTCGTCTTTCAGTCGGTGGCGAAGGGTGCGGCGATGCGGGACAACAATATCCTGAAGCGCCATATCAAGCCGGCCGCTCGTAAGCTCGGCCTCGACTTCGTCAACTGGAGATGCCTGCGCACTTCGTATGCGACTTGGCTGAAAGTAGCCAAGGCCGACGTGAAGGACGCGCAGAAGCTCATGCGGCATTCGCGGGTCACGACGACTCTGGAAATCTACCAGCAGTTCATACCGGAGTCGCAGCGGAAGGTTGTGGATCAGCTCATCAACTGAGCCATTCCAAAACTTATTCCAATCTCATTCCAATAAAAAGGATGTTTCGGGAGCGAAAAAGGTGAGGGGAAGCAATAGAATCAGCAGGATGAGAATGGCAGGCCCCAGCCCTGAAAAGGCTGGCGTCGGCGGTTCGATTCCGTCCCTGGCCACCAACGGCATTACATCTTTGTCCCCAATGACATCGAAAGTGCCAGACACCTCATAGACCGGTCCTGACGGCAGTTGTTTCGGAGTCAGCACGAGCTGCTGTACATGCTTCATCAAGGCCATCCTCGCGGCGGCGGAGTCTTCACCCAAGGCGCGCCGCAGCTGCACCACGTTCTTCAAAACGAAATCTCTGATCTTCTTCTCTCCCGGTATCGAAGGAAAAGGCCGCTGCTGTGTGGCGAAACGATCGTCAAGCTTGGCTATCTCGGATTCAAATGCCGAGAGCTGTGTCAGGAGGGTCGGGGAGCGGCCGGAATCGGCGATGGCCTCGGCAATCCGTTTCGCCTTCAGTTCGAGTTGCCGCCGCTCCTCCCGCAGGGCGACCACGGACGAACACGTCGACTCCTTGTGGATTATTTCTCGAAAAAATCCTCACGGCGATTCTCGCGGCGTGTTCGCATGGGATGTTGGCGAGCCCAATGTGGGCCCCTGAGGATCAATCGGATATCCGCTGCGGACAGCGCTGGACTGTGGCAGGTACGAGAGTATGCGCTTGATCTGCGTGACTTCCACGCCGGGAATGCAGGCGCCCCTATCGTGCCGGTGTTAGTCATCCGCGCAATCAGCAAGGGTGCATGGCTCTCCGGATGGAGAAAAAGAGCGATACATCGACTCACGCGTCAATTGACCTCAGGTCGCCACGCCACTGTTCGCCATGATCTAGCGTTTTCGGCAGAACTTAAGGAATGTACGTGCTATTGTGTTCACCTCATTTAACCGGTCCCAAGACCCTTGTCCGTGTGCATCAGCGGTTTGCGGAAGGCGGCGGCTGGAAATCGTGGAGCGCACTTAGCGCTGTCTCAATATCCGGGTCGTTGGGCTTGAGTTTTTGCGCTGTCCGCAATTCGGCGAGTCCGTCCTTAATGTTGCCGGAGCGGCAATAGATCAGCCCCAGATTCTTGTGTAGATAGGCCCGCGACCGACAGCCGGTGCAGATCGTCAGAGCTTCCTTCAGCTGCGCCACTGCCCGATCCCACTCGCGCGCCGCCGCTGAAGCGATAGCGAAGTTGTTCAGCGTCTCGGCGCGATCAATGATTTGCCGCCTCTGCTGCAATTCCGTGAATCGGGCCTGGTAGGATCGAGCCTCGGCCGGATCGGTTGTCGCCAGCGCACGTGAGAGATTATAGAGCGCCTCGCCATGTTCCGGGTTGATCTCCAGCGCGCGTTTCCATCGCGCAATCGACATTGAGCTGTCGCCTAGCCGCATGTAGTCCTGTCCAAGTACGTAGAGTGCGTCGGCGTTCGCCGGTTCCAAGGCGACCACCTTCTCCAGCAGTTCGGCCGAACGGCGCGGGTTCTCAGCCTGCTTTTCAATCAGGCCGAGCAGATACAGCGCGCCGGCGTGGTCCGCCGCCAATAGGATGGCTGTTTCAAGTTCCGGTTTGGCTAACTCGTTGCGTCGGAGGTCAAATAGCGACCGGCCCTTGTTGTAATGTGCGGTGGGCGAATTCGGAGCCAGCCGCGCGCACTCCGAGAATGCCGCGAGCGCTCCCTCGATGTTGAATCCGTCGGCCAGCGCGATGCCCAGGTTTAAGTGGGCGTCCGGTGACTTGGGATTGAGCGCGATCACTTTTCGAAAACTCTCGACCGCCAATTCTCTTCGACCCAGGCGGGTTTGGACCATGCCTAATGCCGTCAGTGCCTTGGATTCATTGGGGGTAATTCGAACCGCGTTCTGAATTTCCCTCTCGGCTTCCGCGAAACGCCCCTGGCCCGCCAGGATGAGGCCGAGGTTCGTATAGGCCTGCGCATAGCGTGGGTCGTTCTCGACTGCCCGCCGAAACAGCCTTTCGGCTTCCACGGCCTTGCCCTGTTGGCCGTAGAGCACGCCAAGGTTGCTCTGCGCCTCCGCATATTGTGGATCGAGCGATGCTGCGAGCTTAAAATGTTTCTCCGCATCCGCGGCCCTGCCGTCCTCTAAGGCCAGCACGCCGATTTGGTTCTGCGCTAGCGCGAGCCGATCGTCCAACTGTAAAGCTTGCTCCAGAGCCTCGCGCTCGCCCACGCGATCGCCTAACCTCGCCAACGCCAACGCGAGATTGTAATAGGTTCGCGCATTTTTAGGGTCCTCCCGTAAAGCCTCCCTATATGTTTCCACGGCGCGCTGCGCGTCGCCGGACTGTAGATATTGGTTCGCCTGGGCCGCCCTGGTGCTCGCAACGTTCTCCTTGACGCTCGTTTGCTTCTGCTGCTCAAAGATCTTGAGTTCGACCTGAGCGCGATCGAACTGTTTCAGCGTGCGTAACACGAAGGCGAGTTGAAAGCGCGCTTCGCTGGAATCGGGGTTTAACTGCGTGGCCTTTTGCAAGTGGGGTAGCGCCTCCTCGTGCTTACCCAGCTTGGCGAGGACAAATCCCAGTTCATAGCGGGACATATAATCCTCCGGCTGCTTCTGAACTGCTCGCCGAAGTTCGGTCTCGGCTTGGTTGTACCTCCCAAGGCCGCGATACACGATGCCAAGCCACAGATTGCCCTCGTAGTCGCTGGAATTGCGCCGCGAGTAGCCCTCGATTTCCGGGAGAGCTTCCGGAAATTGCGCCAGGGTCACTAGCGCCTTAACCGTCGCCATCCGTACCTCGTCATTGGAAGGATCGAGCCGAAGCGCTTCCCGGTACTCTTCCGCGGCTTGGCGGAAACGTTTCTGCTGAACATAGATCGAGCCCAGGTTCGAGTGGGCCTGCGGCGAATCTGGCTGCGACTTCACCAGGCCGTTCAAGATCGTGACGGCTTCCTGCTCATTTCCATTTTTCGAGTAAGCCATCGCCAGGTTGAGCCGTAGACCATTATCGGCTGGCGCGCTCTTCAGGTACGAAATAGCCGCCGAATAGCGCTTCTGATCGATCAGTATCCTGCTCAGACCGTCGAGAGCATACACCGAGTGTGGGTCAATTTTCAGCGCGACTTTAAACTCTTCCTCGGCAGCCACTATCTGGCCGGTCTCCCGGAGCGCGGCTCCCAGAGCATTGTGCGCCGGAAGAAAATTCGGGCTCCGGCGAACCACGACACGCAATTCAAGCACTGATCGCTTGGGATCGCCGTTCTCGAGCAGCGCCAGAGCGAGATTATAGCGCGCTTCAACGGAGTTCACATCGAGGCGGAGAGCCGACTCGAAAGCCGCTATCGCACAGAGAAACTGCCGGCGTTGCGCGAAATAGGCGCCAAGGGCGTCGTAGGCGCCCACCGACGCACTTGTTGCGATGGCGCGCTCCAGGCCCGCAGGAGCTTTGCAGACCGGACTCTGGCTGCCGAGCGCGGCACCCGCTACCAGGCACGGCCCAAACCAATATCGGACCCGCATAAACCAACTCTATCGTACGCGCCGGGCTCTCACCAGGCACCGAAACGTTCGAACACCCATTGGCCGCTTTCTTCGCGACGGCCGGAGCAGACATGCCTTGAGGCTTTCCCACTGCCCGAAACCCAAGGTCATGCCGGCTCGGGGGATGTGGTCAATCTGATGAGTCCGTGCCGGGAAGATCACACCATTCTTGATGCGAGGCGGGAACGCCGCGGTGTCCAGTCCTGAGCACGGACCTGCGTGACCGCCACAGCCCCAACCTGAATCAGCGTCCCATCCGCCGATCGCATGGGATTTCCGGAATCAGAAGAAGAGCTTTAACCCGAGCTGCAACTGGCGCGGGTAGTTCGCAAGGCCCAGTACCTTTCCAAAGTTGGGATCGTTGAAATTTCGCACCGGGATGCCGAATACGGCATGATTGAATACATTAAACGCCTCAGCCCGAAACTCGATCGACTTGGTTTCCCGAATCGGGAACTGGCGGAACACGGAAAAATCGAAGTTAATGGACCTGTGCGAACGTAACGTGTTGCGGCCCATGTTTCCGAATGTGTATTGCGCGGGAGCCGCGAACCCCGCGGGATTCAGCCAGCGTTGCGGCGTCTTACTCGAGGGGTTGGGATCGCCTACAAGATTGAGACGGTCGTAATATCCGATGCGGCCAATGTTTCCCGTGTTGGCGACGTCGCCGCTGACTCCAACGTCATAGGGGAGTCCCGAGCGGGCCACTGTAATCCCGTTCAGTTGCCAGTTGCCGACGACGTAATCGAGAACGCGGTTGCCGGTCTGAAAAGATTTCCCTTTCCCGACTGGAATCTGGTATACCCAGTTGACCGTAAGGACATGGGTGAGGTCGAATCCGGCCACGCTGCGCTCGTTGTGAATGTTATACGGGTCTTGAATGGAGCAGCCCTCCACCCCAAACCACCCGGAGCACCCCTCATCCATCGCTTTCGACCAGGTATAGGAAACCACGTATAAGAGGCCCTTCGTCAGCTTCTTGTCGAGCCGCACCTGGAGGGCGTGATAATTTCCCTTGCCGATCGAGCGGTCATAATACGTCGGTATTTCATAGGGGTACAGGCGCCGCACACTCGAATCCCCTGGACCCGGCGTCAAGGCTGTATTGTAGTATCCACCTACGTCCAGACGGCGGCTCCCCGACCCTACATAGCTGGCGTCCAGCAGAGTGCTCTGGCCGAACTGGTGTTGCACCCCAAAGTTCCACTGCAAGGAATAAGGATTCTTCAGATGGGGATCCATAAACCAGCCGGTCGTGGTGAACGGCGTAGGCGGCGGGATCGCGCCACTCGGGATCGGGTTGGTTCCCGTGACGACCGGCGTGGGATTGGAAGCGGTCGGGTAATTCAAATTCGTTGTGGTCAATATGCCCAGGTCCGGCCACAGCCCGAAGCTGTTCGTCGTCGTCTGCAGAATTCCGGCCCAGTTATCGAAGATCACGCCGAAACCGGTCCGGATCGTGGTGTTCGATCCGAGACGATAAGCGATCCCCACACGCGGCTGGAAATTCTTCGTCGTATCATCGATCAGCTTGCGGTTCGGGCTCACCTCAACGTGATCCGGCAGCTTGCCTCCGGGAATACAGGGAGCATGACCACGTTCCGCGCAGGAGGGAGGCAACACTTGCACCACGTAGACGCCGCGGTTGAAATCGAAATTGCCGGTCTCGATGCCTCCGGGCGTATCGAGCTTCCGGCCGTATGCCGGGATAAAGGTGCGGTCGTATCGCAGGCCGAGGTTAAGGGTCAACCGGCTGGTGGCCTTCCATTGATCGGTGAAGAAGTAGCTCATCACCCCGCCCCAGCGCGTTTCCTGAAGTGTGTTTCGCCGCTGCGCGGTGTCCGGCACGTTCAGCAGGAAGGAACCGAGGGCGCTGCCGGTGTTGCCGAGCCGGCTCGGGTCCGCCGTTTGCGCCGGGGCGAACGTCGAGGTGGCCAACCGGAAGACGGCCACTATTCCGCTGCTGTTGAGTTCGCCGCCTAGCTTGAAGGTGTGGTTGCCATGGGTTTTCGAATAGATCGCCTTCTCCTGCCAGACGTGCGTCGGCGTCTGGAGAGAGTCGGAATCGCCATTGAAGCCAGTGAAGAACCCGTTGATCTGGAGGCTGGGAACGATCGGAACGCCGTCCTTAAAGCCGCCGGCCCAGGCCTTGTCCCAACCCACACTTTGAGCGAAGTCGGCCGGGAGATTGCGATACCGGGTCTGGGTATCAATTCTTGTCAACGAGCGTCCCAACTGTACCTGGAGCACGCTGGTCGGGCTGAAGGTACGAACCCAGCTCACACCCCAGTTCTTTGCCCGGTTCTCCTGAGTCGTGGCGATGGCTTGAATACCCGGGGAAGTAGTCGTATTCAACAGCAGCCCGCTATAGCGGAACCACAAAAAATCCTTATTCCCCAGGGTTTGGTCCAAACGAGCGCTATATTCCTCCTGGTTCGTCCGCCTCGGTGTCGTATCCAGCGCGTTTCGATCGGCCAGGCCGGTGGCGATCGGGGCGGGCAGGACGGTTTTCGCGTAGAGAACCGTGCCCGCGTCAATCAGATTCCCTGGAATCCGGTTCCCTGGGAAGGGATCCCGGATGAAGGTCCCCGCCCTGGCGGGATCCAATCGGGTGGTGAGCGGATTGTAGACCGGCAAGGGCCAGTCGCTGAGGTCGCCTTGAAGGTTGGCCGCGGTAGGCACGCGGTAGAAGTTAGCGGCGGGCTGCCGGAACCGGAAGCCCTGGTACGCCACAAAGAAGAATGTCTTGTTGCGGCCGTTATAAAGCTTGGGAATGACGACCGGACCACCGCCGCTTGCGCCGAACTGGTTTTGCCGGAGAGGCTGCTTCGACGGAAGGAAGAAGTTTCGCGCATCGAACGCATCGTTCCGTATATATTCCCAGGCGCTTCCGTGCAACTCATTGGTTCCCGATTTGGTGACTACGTTGACCGTGCCGCCCATCGCCATGCCGTACTCCGCCTGGTCGTTGTGGGACTGGACTTTGAACTCCTGGATTTCATCAATGATGGGAGGGATCACGTAGCCGCTGTTGAAGGGTTCCATGTCGTTGATCCCGTCCAGCAGGAAATAGTTGCTGCGATTCGTCTGGCCGTTGATGGCCGGAAAATTGAACTGGCCGACCGAACTCGCCAGGAAGGACCCGCCGGAGTTCTGGGATACGCTGACCGGCGCCACTCCGGGAGTTAAAGACAAGAGCTGGGTGAAATTTCGCCCGTTGAGTGGAAGATCGGCTACCTGCTTCAACGCCACCACGCCGCCGAGCTCGGACGTAGAACTCTGCAATGCAGCTCCTTCCGCCTGCACGGTAACCGTTTCGGATACAGCCGCCACGGAAAGCGTAAAGTCGAGGGTGGCGGTTTGATTGACCGAGAGCTGGAAGGATTGAAGTCTTTGGGTGCTGAGTCCCGGCTTGCTGGCCTCCAGGGAGTAGGCCCCGGGCAGGATGTTGACGAACACATAGTTGCCGGCGTCATTGGATTGGGCCTGCCGCGACACACTTGTATCCTGGTTGCGTAGCACGACCAGCGCCCCGGGGATCACGCTTCCGGTTGCGTCCCGGACCGTGCCGTTCACGGATGCCGTTGAAAGCTGCGCATAAGCAGTCCCCAGAATGGCGCCGGAGAGCGTGAATGCCAGCAGCGCAGCCACGATCGGCCAGACTACTCCGCGCGAACCCCGGAATGCGAAACGAGACATAGTTCCCCTCTTTCCAAGATTGTATACGATTTGCCTTTATATCACCGACCGGAACGCGCTGTCAATGGAGAAAAACGCCCGGACGAAAATAAGGCGCGGAGTCAGCGGTGCAAGGCTTCCCTTCAGCTGGCCCTTCTGTATACAAGAGTTAGTCCCGATCGAGGCCACCGCAGACATTGATGGCCTGTCCTGTGATGTACTCCGATGAGGGAGCACAGAGAAACAAGACCGCGTCCGCTATCTCATCCGGATGAGCCGCACGCCGCAGGGGGATCGCCGCCACGGCCTGCCGGAAGGGTTCGCCCTTGGGCAGGTTCAGAAGCTGCGCCTTTTCTTCGTCCAGCCTCTCCCACATCGGCGTTGCGGTGATGCCCGGACAGACGGCATTCACCCTGATATCGCTCTCCGCCAGCGCCAAAGCCATGGACCGCGACAGGTTGATTACCGCGGCTTTGCTGGCGGCGTACGGGACAGCTGTCGGCCTGCCGCCTCTTCCCGCAATTGATGCGATATTCACGATCCGGCCCTGTTTTCTGCGGACCATCCTTTTCGCCACCGCTTGAGAGCAAAGGAACGTGCCAGTCAAATTTACGGCGATGATCTGGTTCCAATCCTCAAGAGTGACTTCGAGGAATGGGACATTTTGGTGCATGCCCGCGCTGTTCACCAGGATGTCAATTCTGCCAAAGTCCCGGTCGGTTGCGGCTACCCACTGCTCAACCTGTTCGAACCGGCTGACATCCACGACCATGCTCTTCACACGCCGGCCGTATTCGCCGGCACACTCCCGGACGCCGGCCAATTCTCGGGCGCGGACGTCGCAGAGCGATACATCTGCTCCGGCAGCAGCCAATTTCAGGGCGATGGATCTCCCAATGCCACTGGCGGCGCCGGTCACCATGGCGACCTTCTCAGTCAGAAAACCATTGGACGGATCAGTCACGGCGTTTACGCGCTCGCCCGCACTGCCTGGACAATGTCTTCGGTCCTAGGCACGGCGCAAGCCTCCAGCTCGCGGTTAAAAGGGATTGGCACATCGGCGCCGGCGACCCTGCGGATAGGCGCATCCAGGTCATAGAATGCCCGCTCCACAACGCGCATGGCAATCTCGCCGGCCAGCCCGCCGGTTCGACATCCCTGGTGCACGATGATGAGCCGGTTCGTCTTTTTGACCGAGCGCACGATGGTGTCCGTATCCAAGGGCGCCACCGTCCGCAAGTCGATCAACTCGATTTGGCCGAAGTCGCGCGCGAGCTCATCCGCGGCTTCCAGGCATCGCTCCACCATGGCGCCGTAGGCGACGACCGTAGCCTTGTCGCCTTCCCGCAACACATTGGCCACGCCTAGCGGCACGGTATATTCGAACGAAGGAACCGGGGCCGTCTTGAAATAAAGCATCGTGTGCTCGACGAACAAAACCGGGTTGTCATCGCGAATGGCGCTCTTGAGCAAACCCTTGGCGTCATAAGCGTTCGATGGAATAATCACCTTCAAGCCAGGGACGTGGGCGAACCAGGCTTCAAGGCTCTGAGAATGCTGCGACCCAACGCCCCTGCCATAACCCACCTGGGTCCTGATGACCATGGGAATCCTGGCGCTTCCGCCACCGTACATGTATCGAAACTTGGCCGCATGATTGACGATCTGATCCATGCTCAGCGCGCAGAAGTCCATATACATCAGCTCGACCACCGGACGCATTCCGACCGCGGCGGCGCCCATCCCGACCCCAACAATCCCCGCCTCGGAAACGGGTGTGTCGCGGACTCGCTCCGAACCGAATTTTTCCAGCAGGCCCCGCGTGACAGTGTAGATGCCGCCCAGCCCGGCCACATCTTCACCCATCACGAACACCCGCGGATCCCTCGTCATCTCTTCCAGGAGCGCTTCATTCAAAGCCTGCGACATCTTCAATTCACGCCACCCGTTCGCCTCAGGCATAAACGTCCTCCGTCAGCGCTTCCAGCGGCGGATCCGGGCTTGCGCTTGCGAACTCCAAGGCCCGCTCCAGCGTGGCTCGGGCTTCACGCTCCACGTCGTCGATGCTGTCCGCCGATCCGTCGCCTTCAATCAGGCGCCGGCGCAGCAGGTTTACCGGGTCCCGTTCCATCCATTCCTGGATCTCAGCTTCCGGGCGGGTCTCCCAGGGGACGCCGGCACTGTGCGGCTTGTGACGATAAGTCTTGCACTCGATGAAGGTGGGGCCGAGGCCTTCCCGTGCGCGCTGTACCCCCTCGCGAGCAGCCTGATACACCGCCAGCACATCATTCCCATCGACGCTCAATGGAGCAATGCCATACGCCTGGGCTCGCTCCGTGACCTCACGGATGGCGATCATGTCTCGAATCGGCACGGAGATCGAGTACTGATTGTTCTCGCAAACATAAACCGCCGGCAATTTCCAGATGGCGGCCATGTTTAGCGACTCATGAAATATGCCCAGGTTAATGGCGGCGTCACCAAAGAAGGCGACGGCGATACGGCCTGAAGCTTGCAGTTTCGCTCCCAGAGCAGCTCCCGTAGCGATGGGAATACCTCCACCCACGATCGCGTTGGCGCCCAGGTTGCCGCCCTCAAAGTCGCAGATGTGCATGGACCCGCCCTTACCCTTGCAGTAGCCGGTCGTCTTTCCCATCAATTCCGCCATCATCCGGCCGAGATCGGCGCCTTTCGCGATGCAGTGGCCGTGCCCGCGGTGCGTGCTGGTGATATAGTCGTCGCGGCGCAGCGCACAACATATGCCGACGGCGACTGCTTCCTGGCCGATACAGGCATGTGCGGTTCCCCACAGGGCCCGCGCCTTGACCATTTGAGTCACTTGCTCTTCAAAGATGCGAATGAGAAACATCTTTGAGTACATTTGCCGCAACAAGCTGAGTTGCTGGCCGGTGGCAAGCGCTTCGATAGCCATGCTGGGAATAGATTGTACACGATCTCAAAGCTCCACACCATCCACCACTGTAACCACCACGGACGTGGCAACCCTCGCTGCCAAATCGTGTACAATATCAGAGAAATCATGCGCTGGCGACAATTTGGGTTTGCCCGGACGAGTTCGCTCGTCCTTATGCTTGGTGTCCCGGGTTTCGCGGCGGAGAACGGGGTGGTCGCGAGCTGGTCCTTCAACGAAGGTCCCGGCGCGGTCACGCCGGAGGCTATCAGTCGCAACCAGGACGTTGTCCGCGGCTATCACAAATTTGTCCCTGGAGTTTCCGGAAGCGCCTTGAGGTTCGATGGACAAACGACTAGCGTGATCCACGGCGGATCCAACGGTCTTCGCCTCGGCGACGCTTTTTCCGTGGAAGCGTGGGTGGCGATCCAGGCCTACCCCTGGACGTGGTGCGCCATCGTCGATCAAGAGAACGCCGACAGGGGTTTCTCTTTTGGAATTGACCCTGAGGGGCGATTTGGCATTCATTTGGCCGTGGGAGGTAAGTGGCGGGACGCAAGCTCGGAGCTCAAGCTTCCACTCTACAAATGGAATCATCTGATCGGTGCGTATGCCGCGGATTCCGGAATCACGCTGTATTGGAATGGGAAGCCTGTGGGCGTTCAGAAGACCTCGGGAAAGCCCATTTATGCTGAGGCTCTGGATGTCCTGATCGGGCGGAATCACCGCTCCAGAACGTTATCCGGGGACATTGCCGTCAGTCAGCCGGTGGCGTTTTCATTTGACGGAATTGTCGACGAGGTGAAAATCTATAATCGCGCCTTGAGCGCGAACGAGGCGCTGGACCTGTATGCGAAAGTTCAGCCGTCCGGCCCGCCGCCTTTGGGCCCCCCAAAGCTCCCTTCCGGGCCCAAAGGGCCCGGCCGTTTCGGGGCCTACTACACCCGATTGCGGTACAGCGAAGAGTGGGAAAACCCGTGGCGCGTGGGGAACGACGCCGATGTGCTGGTGCGCTTCGACGAAGGCGCCTACAGGTTCATTTCGTGGCGCGGCACCAGTTACATCCCGGCCTGGGTTACGGAAAACGGCATCTGGTACACCAATGAATTCTTCGAGACGTCCAGCAGCGGCATGGATGGTAGCGCGGAGCCCATGGCGGATAAACAGGCGCGCTTTTCTCAGGTCCGGATTTTGGAGAGCAATGAGGCCCGCGTCGTGCTACTCTGGCGCTACGCACCGGTAGGCGTCAATTACGACCTCGTCCACACCGACGAACTCACGGGTTGGAGCGACTGGGTGGAGGAATACTACACCATATATCCGGACGCGACTGGAACCCGGAAGATCAAAATCTGGTCGTCCAATCCGAAGGTCCGGCGCGGAACCGGAGCCGGCACGGAGGGATCCCGGCAAGTGCAGGAGTCGATCGTCATCAATCCAGCGGGCACGAGGGCAGAGGATAACATCACGATCGAAGCTCTCACGCTCGCCAACATGCGCGGCGAATCTCATACCTACTCGTGGGCCGACGGGCCGCCGGGGAAATTTGCCCAACTCGACCCGCGCACGATCGAGCTTCTGAACAGAATCTGCGATCTCCATCCGGAAAAGCACAAATGGCTTACCGAGCCCGTTGCGGCAAATATCCAGGTAGTCAACCTCAAAGCGACATACAGGCCATTTGTTATCGTGAATCCCACGGGCGCGGCGATTGATGTTTACGCCGCGGGAGTCGACCGCACCAGATCGGTATTCAATGCTTACAATCATTGGCCCTTGTCGCAGCAGATTCGATCACACGGGCGACTGGCTGTGGCAACGGACAGGGTGTCGCACACTTCTCTTTCGCATTTTCAGTCGTGGCTGCCGCTGGAGGAGACCGAAGACACAGTGAGCATGCTCATGCTGCACGGGCTTACCGACAAGGCCGCGCGCGAACTGGTTCCGCTGGCCAAATCCTGGCTTTCGGCCCCGGAGATCGAAATGGCGGGGAAGGGTTTTGCGAGCGAAGGATACGACCCGGCGCAGCGTGCCTACATCGTGGCCCGTCAGGACGCCGCGGTATCGGCGGGCGTGAAACTGACGCTGCGCGCCAGCGCGGAGAGGCCCGCGGTCAACCCGGTTATCATCATCCGGAACTGGGGCCAACAGGGGCTCACTCTGCGGATCAACGAAAGGGTCGTACCTCTGGGAAAGGATTTTCGGGTTGGGCGCCGGCACACGCTGGAAGGCACGGATGCGGTGCTCTGGATACGGAAGGAGTCGATGACGCCGCTCAGGATGTCGGTGACATCGAGCAGGTTCAATTAAGGCCGCATGAGCGATCGAAAGAAACAGAAAGATTCACAGCAGCTCTACGCAGCAATCCTCGGGAAAATTCTGGGCGGCGAATTCGCGCCGGGCTACTGGCTTGTAGAGGATGAGTTGGCGCGAACTTACAACACCAGCCGTACTCCTATCCGGGAAGTTCTGATGGGCCTCGCCAAAGATGGACTGATCGAGCGTGTTCGCAACCGGGGGGCCCGGGTGATTGCCGTCACTCCGGACGATGTCGAAGAAATTTATGACATCCGTCAAGCCCTTGAGTGTCTCAGCATTCGCGCCGCGACGCACAAGCTACGATTGACTGATCTCCTGGAATTCGAGCGCCGTCTGGAGGAGCTCAGTCGGGGCGGCGGCCCGCGGTGGCAGGAAAAGCAAGCTGAGATTGATCTGCAGTTGCACCAGCTCATCGTCTCGCACTCGGGGAACCGGCGTTTGATTGCGTACCTTGAAAATATCTCCGTACTCATCCATTCGCTTCGTTTGCTGGGTTACGGGGACGATCAGCGCGCGCGTCGAGGGGGTCAGGAGCACCTGGGCATCGTGCGGGCTCTGCTGCGGCGGGATGCCGAACTGGCCGAACGCCTGATGGCAGAGCACATCAAGACTAGCAAGCAGTTCGCGTTGGACTCATATTTTCGAGGCGCAGCCAATCAGGAGACGCCTCCCGTTTCCCAGGCGCGTCAGAAGCCGGCGATTTCGCAAGTCCCGAATGACGGACTTGCCGTCAGGCTGAAGCCGTTCAAGCCGGCTCAGCCCGGCGACCGCGACTAGTTTGTCACCGCGCCGGCGGTTCAGGCGATGACATCGTGAACCACGCTGCCGTGGACGTCAGTCAGGCGGAAGTCGCGTCCGGCGTAACGGTACGTGAGCTTGGTGTGCTCCAGCCCAAGCAGATGCAGGATGGTCGCGTGGAGGTCGTGAAAATGCACTTTGTTCACCACGGAATAATACCCGTAGTCATCCGTTGATCCATACTGCAAGCCGGCTTTGACGCCGCCGCCGGCGAGCCACATCGTGAACGCTTCCGGATTGTGGTCACGCCCGTCGGAGCCCTGCGCGGTGGGCGTCCGGCCGAACTCTCCGCCCCACAGCACAAGGGTATCCTTGAGCAATCCGCGCGACTTGAGATCGCGGAGCAAGCCGGCAATCGGCCTATCCACTTCACGGGCGTTCTGGCTGTGGTCGCGTTTGAGACTGGAGTGCTGGTCCCACTTGTAGCTGTGAGTGACTTGCACGAAGCGAACACCGCCCTCCGACAGGCGGCGCGCCATCAGACACTGGCGGCCGAAATCGTCCGTAATCCGATCGTCGATCCCGTAGAGATCCCGGGTCGCCTTGGACTCTCCGGAAATGTCCTGAAGTCCTGGCCCTTCGTTTTGCATCCGGAAAGCCAGCTCAAAGGATTCGATGCGGCCCTCGAGTTCGCGGTCGGGACCAGTCGCCGCGAGTTGATCGCGATTCAGCCGTTGCACCTGATCGAGTTCCAGGCGCTGAATCTCGCGCGGCGTCTCGGTGTTGCTGATGAACGGAATCCGCGCATTGCGGGCCTGAATTCCGACAGAGCCGAGCGGCGTTCCGGCGTAAGGCGCCGGGAGGAACGCGGAGCTGTAATTGTTGGCGCCGCCGTGGGTCTGCGTGGGCGAGATGGTGATAAAGCCCGGCATGCTCTGGTTCTCACTGCCGAGTCCATAGGTGATCCACGAACCCATGCTTGGCCGGACGAAAGTGTCGCTGCCGGTGTGCAGCTCGAGCAGCGCGCCGCCATGCCGCGAATTGGAGCCGTGCATGGACTTGATGAAGCACATGTCGTCGACCAGACGGGAGATTTCGGGAAATAATTCGCTCACCCACATCCCGCTCTGGCCAAACTGGCGGAACTCCCAGGGGGACTTGAGCAGGTTCAACGTCTCGCTGGAGACGACCTTGGGCCGCGCAAACGGAAGAGGCTTCCCGTGATCGCGCGCCAGCAGCGGCTTGTAGTCGAAGGTGTCGACCTGCGACGGGCCGCCGTGCATGAAGAGGAAGATTACCCGCTTCGCCTTAGGAGGGAAATGGGGCGGCTTGACCGCAAGCGGATTCGCCGCCGCGGACTCATCGGAGCGGCTGGCGGCAATCGCTTCTTCGCCCAGCAATCCCGCCAGCGCCAGGCTTCCAAATCCCGCGCTGCTCACCTTCAGCAGTTCCCGCCGAGATAGCCGGCGATTGATATAGGAGTTCCAGTGTGGGTTCATCAGCGGCCCTCAATTCAGGTAAATGAATTCGTTCGATGCGATCAGCGACTTGCAAAAGCTTTGCCAGGCAACCACGCGGCGGTCGTGCTCGTTGGCATGGCGGCTTTCCATTGTGCGGCTCACCTGAACCATCAGAGTTAATGCGCCGTCGATTTCCTTGGGAGACGGGGGCCTTCCCAGCGCACGCTCATACGCCTCCCGGATACGGCCCACGTCATCCAAATCGGCGCGGGCGAGTAATCCTTCCGCCATCTTGCGGGTGTGTTTCAAGACCACCGATCCATTCATCATGAATAACGCCTGCGGAGCGACCACTGTGGAGTTGCGGTCCCCGTTCGGCGTCGAGGGATCGGGCAAATCGAACGCCTGGAACGTATCGTACATAGCGCTCCGCACCACGGGAAGATAAACAGCCCGGCGGTTGAGGTCATAATCGATGTCGCCGCCCTTTGTCGTTCTGGTTGCATCCTTCCGATCCGTGGACCTCCGAATACTCCCCCCCACCGCAAGAGCGAGGGCCCCGGAAACGCACCCGG
>JACXTT010005240.1_pt1 | contig 18917 bp, 24 predicted proteins | sample 9270951 | NCBI WGS metagenome assembly JACXTT01 (sample SAMN15532306, study PRJNA645909) | rock metagenome | isolation source: weathered quartz diorite | place: Puerto Rico | collected 2017-06-21 | reverse complement strand
AACACACTTGGACCACGAAAGAAGAAAATCTCTTGTTAATGTGCTCTCACACGCATTTGAGGCAAATCTAGATGCAATATCTCAATTTATTATAATTACGCATGATTCTGAAATTTTTGAAAATTCTAGCATAGATACAATGTACAGATTTGAATCCACATCACAAGGAACTAAAGTTTTGTCTATCTAGCCACCAGTGAGCCTAGCAAATTTTTCGTTTTTACTCAAGCTTTCCATGAATTTCAGATTTGACAACGCAACAACCGCAGAATCTCTTACCTGTTCACTGGAATCTTGAAGAGCTTTTTGCAAGGTATCTTTTGCCTCCTGAGAACCAATCACTCCAAGTGCAACTGCTGCTTCATGTCTTACAAACAAACTTGGATCGTGACAAGTTGCATCTTCTAGGGGTTTTATGCCACTTCTTAAACACATCTGCCCAAGTGAAAATGCGGCCTCGTGTCTTACTAGTTCATTAGGATCATTTTTTAAAACTTTTGCAACATGTGAAATAACATCTTCCCCTCCCATGTCAACCAAAATACAAACTACCCTACATCGGATTACAAAGTCGTTGTGATCTAAGAGTTGGACAAAGTATTCCTTGTCTTTCTTTTCATATCTTTCTTCCATAGCTGTCAAAAGGTCAAGTCTTTCGTTAGGAATAACTTCCATGCACACAATTTTATAAGCGAATATTTATTCATTGATTAGATGAGTCGCTTAAGATACTGGAAGCTTACAATTGAAGATATTAAGAAAGCACAGTATGATCCAAAAAAAGTGTTAATCTGGGAAATAAAGTGTGAAAAAGACGACCAAGGAGCTCGCTTTGGAGTATTTTGTTACAGAAACGGAACACCTTGGGATTATGACTCTATAAAGGGAATTGTGTTTTATCACAACATGATAAGTAAAGAGGAGGTAGACAAGCTTACCAAGTTTCTAAAAGACAAATTTGGTGGCGAAATTGCCGAAAAAGGAGAGAGAATATTTCTCAAAAACTCACGCGAGATATACCAACCAAAAGAGATAGCTGACTTGGCAGTAGAACTAGGCAATAAATTTGAGACAAGCACCGAGCTCACAGTAGAACTTGAGAACTTTACTGAATCTGAACAAGAACAAAGTAACCTACCCTCTAGCAAGCTACTTCCTATTCCCGGCAAGTAGATAAATATGGAATCGGTCAATTCAAAGCGAACTCCGATGGACGTGCCAATGACAGTAGGTGAGCATCTGGAGGACATAAGAAAGAGAGTAGTGAGAATGGTAATTGCGGTAGGGGCAATCGCATTTTTCATTTTAGGATTTCATATCACACCGTTTGTTTACAGTGGAATGACTCTGTACTATCCGACATTTAGTCCATTTGATAACATCGCAGCACAACTGACTGTAGCTATGAAACATCAGTTGCTGCCTTCCTCGGTACAATTAATTCAAACAGCACCTGGGCAAGCATTTTTTGCCCAGTTTTACGTCGCAGTATTGCTTGGCATAACAATTGGAATGCCAGTCATAGTAAGAGAGTTTGTTGCATTTTTGAGGCCGGCGTTTGACAAAAAAGAAACTCACATAATAAAAACGATAACAGTTCCTGCAATAGGACTTTTCATAGCTGGATGTCTTTTTTCATATTATTTTGTTACACCATACATTTTAGAATTCTTATACAAGTATGGACAGTCAGCTGAGCTGCTTACATTTCTTAACATAGTAGATTTCATAACATTCATACTGCAATTCTTGCTTGCATTTGGAATTTCGTTTCAGCTTCCACTCATAATGTATGCACTTACCGCAGCTGGCATGACAGATGCAAGATTTTGGAGAAGAAACATACGATATGCCATAATTGCAATGGTCATTCTTGGTGCAGCAATTACTCCTGATGGAAGTGGAGTCACAATGTGGTTTGTCTCCGCACCCCTGATAGGGTTGTATATGATAGGAATATTCTTGTCAGAAAGACAAGCCAAACAGACTGCAACACTTAAATCTTGATCTGCCGCATTTATTTCGTTCATGGCATATGAAAATATAATAATTGCCGCGGTCATCATCGGGGTAGTTATTTTTGGAGCAAAAAAGATCCCTGAGTTGGCGCGAACATTTGGAAAGGCTCGCGGTGAATACGAAAAAGGCAAAATAGAAGCAGAAAAAGAGCTCAAAGAGTTCAAAGACAAAGAAGATCTCAAGTAAAAAACGCTTTTTTACCCACATAAAATAGAGACCGCATGATCAAAAGATCAGAAATTCAAAAACTGGTAAGAGAATATTCTGATCTGACAATTGGAGTTCTTGGCAGCCATTCAGCTCTTGAAATAATGGATGGGGCAAAAGATGAAAACTTGCAGACATTAGTAGTTTGCCAAAAAGGAAGAGAAGGACCATACAAAAGATTTCAGAGACTTTCTGACGAGATTATCATAGTAAACAAATTCAAAGAAATGTTGACAAATAAGATTCAGTCAAGACTGCGCCTTTCGAACACAATAGTTGTGCCTCACAGAGCTTTGACAGCTTATCTTGGATACGACGCGGTTGAAAATAGGTTTAAAGTTCCTTTATTTGGGAATCGTTTGCTTTTTCAGGCAGAAGAGCGTTCAAGCAAGAAGAATCAATATTATCTTTTGGAAAAGGCCAAGATAAAACACCCCAAGATATTCAAAAACGCACGCGACATCGATAGGTCGTCCATTGTAAAGGTTCAAGAAAAAAAACGTAAACTGGAGAGAGCCTTTTATCCGGTTTCTTCGTATTCTGATTACAAGGACAAAACAGAAACAAAAATCAGACGTGGATTAATTTCAAGAGACGCTCTGAAGTCTGCAAGTATAGAAGAATACGTAATTGGGACCTACTTTAATTTTAATTATTTTTACACACCTATCTCAGAAGAAGTAGATTTTCTTGGCATAGAAAGAAGACTTCAGACTAATCTACATGACTTTGTTTCTTTGCCCGCAAAACAGCAGTTAGAAACCAACGTAGAGATACAGAACATAGAGGTAGGTCATACTCCTGCAAGTATACGTGAATCTCTTTTAGAGAAGGTTATCTCTGCAGGGGACAAATTTGTAGATGCCGTAAAAAAAGAGTACCCCCCAGGGATAATAGGTCCCTTTTCGTTGCAAAGTGTTGTAACGCGTGACTTGGAGATAGTAGTATACGATGTTTCTTTGCGTGTTCCGGGCAATCCTATTCTTGCTACAACTAGTCCATATACCAAATACAAATATGGAACCACATTTGGAGTGGGCCGAAGAATAGCTATGGAGCTCAAAAAAGCCCAGCAAGAAGGAAAACTAGATGAAATAGTAACCTAGGCTTCCATTTTTTCTTTTAGTAGATTTTTTCTAACTAAAATAGGAACATTGTAAAAGGAAGCAAGTGCAATCGCGTCCGATGCCCTATAGTTTCGCATTACAAGCTCATTTTTCCCTGTAAAGTACAGATTTGCTCGAAGTACACTTCCACTCTCATAGACCTTTATTCTAACCAAGACTAGTTCGTTTGTTTCTGAAATTTCTTCAATCATGTTATAGATAGTAGGTATCGCGTCTCGCTGTCCTTCAATGAAATTTGTTATGTGTCTCGCAACTTCACCTGAAAAAGCTCTCATATGAAATTCTTTTCCGTCGTCCGATCTTAATATAACAAGTCCTTCTACGCCGTAGGGATCTACAAAACCCACATAAGTAATCTTAGTCTCCATGTAATCAGAGTCTTGAGGTTCATCTATTTTCATGGATAACCTATTTCATCGCTTATTGCTGATAAATACTTTGGAAAAAACAGATAGAATTTAATGTCAGCAAGGTTGATTTTTAGCAATTGGAAAAACAGACTGTTTTACATAGTTCCCATCGTGCATTGATTATTGTAGGTTTGGTAGCTATCGCAATTTCATTTCTTGCCTATGCAAAAAATGATGTCATCACAGTCACTCCTTCTGCAATGCCTGCTCTTCAGAGACTGGCCATAGCAACGTATGTCATTTTGGTTGTGGCATTTAGTGCAATAGGGTGGGGTCTGTACAAAGCGTACAAATTTAAGATCACCTTTCCTGATTCTTCTATTTCATCAATAATAGCAAACGCCATAAACAACAAAAGGGCTAAGCAAATTCTTGTTGTTAGCGCGATTGGATATGGAATTTTCTTTGCTTTTACATCCGGAATAGTAATTTACAAACCTGAGATCAATGCAACAGATTATGGATTCCCAAAGCCACCACATATTGAAATTTCGCCGTGTTGTGATTTGCCAGGCTATATGCCGATGATTTTTGCCTTTTTCACAGAACATGTTGGCTTGCAGATAATACCGCTGAACCTGGTACTCCTTGTGGCAGTGTCATTTCTAGTAGGCCTGAATTTTGCTGTATCCTCAACAGCCTTTGCCATAGCAAAAAGTGGGAGAAAATTAGGAGCTTTCGGCGCTCTGACAGGACTTTTTGTGGGATGCCCCACATGTGCGGGCACAACGTTTACTATGTTATTTGGACTTGGAGCAAGTGCAACCAGTGTGACATTATTTTTGACAAGCTATGAAGCTCAATTACAGACCATCTTTATGGCAATATCAATTCCAGTTCTGCTTGTAACTCCAATTGTAATGGCAAAAAAGATTAGAAATTCCCAAAATGAAAGCTGCGCGGTAGATACTAAGTAATTTTTGCTATTTTTGGATTTTTCCAGTCACCTATATTGTACCCATTACGTCTCAAATACTTGAGTGTGAGTTTGTAAACCAACTCATCATGATCGGTGATTTGTAAAACTTCTGCCCATGATATGGAACCTGTTTCATCTATCTTTTTGCCAAGTTGCGTGGAAATATTCTCTGCAATTTCTTTGCATTGATCGAAGGTCTTACCATTTTTGTACGCTCTGGTTCTTGTATCACAGGCATCCATAACAACTATGACACCAGCCTAAATAAAAAGCTGGATAATGAATCAATTCATCTCATTCGAATTCTTAATACCACTGTTCAAATGCACCCATAGGAGTTGGCTGTTGTAAATCCGCTTGATGTCATCCGCTGGACATTTCGGCGAAATGAGGTTGATATCATCAATCTATACGATTCTCTATCTGCACTTATGAAAATTACGACCGGTGCAAATATGCTTAATTTTGGATACTGGGATGAAGACACGTCTAATCCGTACGATGCACAGATTAAGCTTAGTAGGATATTTGGCAAAATGGCAGAACTGCAAAACGCAAGAAACATTATAGATATTGGAAGCGGCTTTTCTGAACCAGCTCTAACATGGCAACTAGAATATCCTCATCTTAGGATTGTATGCTCTGATATAAATTCACGCCAATTAATGTTTGCAAAAAATTTTTTGGCAAACAAAATTTGTTCCTCAGGTCAGTCGCATTCAGAACCAAGTTTGACCAATTTTGTCAATTCCTCTGCCACAAAGTTGCCATTTACAGAAATGTCCTTTGACAGAGTGGTTGCACTCGAATCCGCACAACATTTCAAGCCATTTGATAGATTTGTAACGGAATCCAAAAGAGTATTACAAGAGAATGGATTGCTTGTACTAGCACTTCCAATTATAACTAAATCATTTAACTTCGAACTTTTCAAGCTAGGCATTTTGTCCTTTACGTGGTCTTCTGAACATTATGAAATTACCGCAATTAAAGACGCACTCACAAAAAATGGTTTTGAAATACTCCAGATCGATTTTATTGGCTCAAAGGTGTTTGTGCCCCTTGCCAATTATTATATTAAAAACAGGGAACATCTACGATCAAAAATTCTCAAAAAATATCCGAATTTTGTTGAGAAGATCCTCTTCAAGTCCATGATAAAGATGAAAAAAGTTTCCGAATCTGGAATTATAGACTATGTTCTGTTAAAATGCATGCGCAAGAATTAATTATTTTGGGTATTGAGTAGCATTATGGGTCTTTTTAAGAAAAAAACTGAACCTGAGACAAAATGTAAGGAATGCGGCATTGAACTAAATGATCCCATTAGGCTTGAGCGACACATGAAGAAAGCACACAAGCATGCGCCCCAGAGGAAATTCGACGAACAAGGGTTTACTACAAGCGGAATGTGGTAATGTTGTCAATTGCAGAGAGTTTATTACCAAAAAAGATGTAGTGTGCGCACGTGGTTGCCCTTGAAATTGTCAATACTTTAACGAATTTCATAATTCAGACCATATCAAATTCTGGATACGGTGGAATTTTTCTACTCATGGTTGCCGAAAGTGCCTTAATTCCGATCCCAAGTGAAGTTATCATGCCTTTCTCCGGTTACCTAGTGTCCACAGGCAAGCTAAATTCAGTATACGTAATATTAGCAGGGTCTATTGGGAATTTGGTTGGTTCACTAATAGCATTTTTTATAGGCTTGCGACTTGGTAGAAATTTTATTCTAAAGTATGGCAAGTACGTTTTGTTAAAGAAATCACATCTTGAATTAACTGAAAACTATTTTAGAAAGTATGGAGAAAGGGCAACTTTCATAAGCCGACTTTTGCCTGCCGTTCGCACGTACATATCACTACCAGCGGGCGTAGCAAACATGAATCTGAAAAAGTTTATGGCATACACCCTTGCGGGTTCCTTAATTTGGAATACAATGTTAACATACGTGGGAATAAAGCTTGGTGAGCAATGGACAAGCATTAGACAGTATTCCAGCTATATAGATGCGGCAGTAATTGTAGGCGCCATAATTGCAATTATAATTTTTGTCAAAAACCGATCATCTAAAGGTACAAACCCAGATCAATCCTAGCGATTCTTGTATTGATTTAACTCTTCTAAGATTATCTTGAAAATGGTTTCAGTATCAAGTAGAACGCATGGTATGTTATTTTCTTTGCATGCCTTGCCTACCTCGATATCCTCTGTTACCATTACCATCCCGTTTTCTTCTGCATACTTGATTACAGAATAGTCGCTTGTAAGCCTCTTTCCTTCCATAATTAGCTTCTTTACGCTATAAGCCTCATATCCAAACTCTTTTAGCTTAGTATCTATTCCGTCGTACATCTCATCAACTAGAATTTTCATTGTCATATATCTCATTAAAGCCGATATATTTCCTATGGGCAGACAGTATCAAATCAAAACTATTGCGCTTGAAACCATGCGAGAGATTGTTCCAGAGTTGGTAAAATTCACAAATACGTGTATATAAGTGGAATTTCGCTTCAGGGGTATGATCAAAGCAGTAAGTGTAGCTGGCCTACAATCGGAAGGAACTCCGTTTAAGAAACCCAGTGTAGAGCTTGATGAAGCGGCCAAGACTATATCGATTGGCAATCTGATCTGGATAGAGTGTGTTGTAGACAACATACTTGTGGAAACGCCGAAGATACTAGAGAACCTGGGCATAACAATGGACCCAGCTGTTTTGTTGTCAGGATACATGGCAGGGTATGAAGACAGGGGAGATACTCTAGGTCTGATGATTCCGTTTGTAGTAACATCAAACAACAAGACTCAAACTTCGCCTCTTTTGATCTTTATGAAAAAAGATCTAATAGTAACAATCCATGATGATTACGGCGGAAAGATAACTCGGCTTTACAATTATTCCAATACTCTCCTACGAAAACTACCCAAAGAACCCGAAAGCTGGGCAAACCGACAGACCTTACTTTTAGCAAGAATAATTGACGAAATAAGTGAGACCAATTTTTCAATTTTGCGTCTAATTGTTGATAGAACAGAACAGTTGGAGCTTGATTTGGCAGGCTCAAGACAGATAGAAAGAGATTTGTCAGTTGAGCTCTCCAACATGAAGACGTCACTGCTTACCTTTCTTAACGCGGTATGGGCTACTTATGATACAGTTCACAACTTAAAATATGGTGATGCTGATATGGTAGCAGACGAAGATGCTGTACTTGCAAAGTTCGAAGTAATTCTAAGCAGACTCGATAGACAAATTCAGATGGCAGAAAATCTAATGCAGATGATTGCAACCGGAATTAACGTAATACAGACGCAGGTATCAAACAAACTATCATTTTTAGTAGTGTGGTTTACAATAGCAGGTACAGCAGTGCTAGTGCCAAACACTCTGGCTACAGTATTTAGCATATTTCCTGATCATCAGGCCAACTTCTCATGGATGCTTCCAACCATCATAGTGTCATCAATAGCCTCAGCCTTTGTTACCTATAGATATACTACGCGATGGAGAACGAAATCATTTGGAATGCCCAAATTTAAGCGATTAAAGAAGAGATTCAGCTAGTTAATACAGTTCTATATCAGATAACAAAGTTAATCCATACTTTTATTTTGCATAAAAAACCCACTTCCATGGAAAAAAGTATCCAACTCATGATTATTGTTTGCTCAACAATTGTAGTTGTAGCAATTTCTTCACTTGCAATGTTACTTCCCTCCAAACAAAATCAAGAGGAGATTTACGCTATTCATCCTCAGAAAAAGGAATTTTGGTTGTTTACAAGTGAGATTAATTTTAATGAAACGAAAATGGGAATGCCCCATGATGTGTTTAGTCAATCATCCATTACAGTAAACGAGGGTGATAATGTAATAATTCACTTTTTCAACACAGAACCAGATGGGGGCGATAAACATTCATTTACAATGTATGGAAACCCGTACGATCTCAATGTGATATTAAACCCAGGCGAAAATAAAACGATAAGTTTCAATGCAACAAAGGTTGGGGCCTTCCCGTACGAATGTACTTTTCACCAGCCCACAATGCGTGGTCAGCTTGTAGTATTAGCGTCAAGCGAGCCTTGATTTAGTGTTATTATATGATAAAATGTCTTTGAATATTCTTTGATTTCTTTACTAGTAATTTTTGCGAAACCCAATATTTGCAGATAAAATTATTCCAAATTTGGAGTAAAAAGCAAATAACTTGAGATCACACTCAAAAATTAAAGATTCATAAATCGATTTTACTATATATCGAAGAATTAGCTGACCATGAAAGACTTTGGCACTCTCGAATACGTACTGGATACATATTCAAAAAACTGGACTTGGAAACTGACCGGCTCTAGGGCTATAGGCATGGTTGCACGAGTAATCCCACAAGCGTGGTATGGAGATGGTCCCAATGAAGCAATAGTGCCTGATACAGAACAAAATGTTCAGAAGATAAAGTGGATTCTTGACAGGTATCCTCTTGAGATAAAATCAAAATCTATCTGGCACAGGAAAATCAGACATGTGATAGCGCCGAAGAGAAAATGGACCAGGATAGAAAAGCTTCGTAAAGCAAATCCAGGAGAACAGTTTCGTGGAACCCTCATGGATTTTCAGAGAGAGGGCCTTGACTTTCTCACAAAATCATATGGAAACGCTCTGTTAGCAGACGAGATGGGTCTTGGAAAAACTGTACAGACTCTGGCATACCTTGCATCTGAAAAGCAAACTTTTCCCGCGCTTATTGTGGCACCGCTTGTTACACTCAACAATTGGCAGCGTGAGATTGAAAAATTCATGAAGAAAAAGAGCCGCAACGGTAAGATTGTTGAAGATATGCATCCATCATCTGTTCTCATTAGAACAGGCAGATGCCAAGATTTGGGAAAATATGATTTCTACATAGTAAATTATGATTTATTACACAAAAGACTTGACGATCTTTCAAAGCTAAACATTAGAACGATTGTATGCGACGAAGTACAACATTTACGATCAAAATCTACCAAAAAATATGCGGCAGTAAAAAAACTTGCAGCACTAGAAACTGTAAAATACAGAATTGGACTTTCCGGAACTCCAATTTACAATAGGGGTTCTGAGATTTGGCCCATAGTAGATATATTACGACCTGGTCTTCTTGGGACGTTTGAAGAATTTTGCCAATATTTTTGTTATGTTAACGAAAAAGGAAAGGCAATAGTCTTGGAAAACAAGCGAGCAAGCTTGGGTGAAGAGCTGCGCAAACATGTGATGTTGCGACGAAAAAAATCAGATGTTCTAAAAGAGCTAAAGGAGAAAGTTAGATACAAAGAATTCATCGACTCTGACATCAACTATTATTACGGCGAACTTGACAAGATTTGGAAGAGGCTTGAGGAAGAGCAGAAAATTGCAACTACAGCGTTTGATAGATTTTCATCATATAAAAGAGCGATTCAAAGTGAGAGGCAGGCTGCTGCTTTTGCCAAAGTACCTCATGTAATTGAATTTGTAAAAAATATCATGGAGATAGAAGAGAGCGTAGTTGTATTCTGCCACCACAAGGCAATCCACGAACTATTACACAAAAGTCTTGCAGAATACTCTCCATCTTCCATAATAGGAGGACAAACCGATAAGGAACGACAAAATAACATTGACAGATTTCAAAATGGCGACACCAAATTAATGGTAGCAGGACTCAGAGCCGGGAACGTTGGAATTAACCTCAGTAGAGCAAGATATGTAATATTTGCTGAACTTGATTGGAGTCCTGCGATTCACAGACAGGGAGAAGACAGACTACACAGAATAGGTCAGAAAAATACTGTCTTTGCCTACTATCTCATTGGTAATGGGACGCTAGATGATCACGTCGCAAATGTGCTAGTCGATAAAAGCTATGAAATCGATGCTATAATGGATGACAAGATAGAAACATTTGAGAACAAGGAAAAAGCGGAATTGATTCTTGCTCAAATTCATGATAAACTTGCTACAAGACGATGAGCTACTTTTCTTCTCTTACTTGATATTTATCAAAGAAATCTTGGCCTTCTCCCTCTTTTTGTTTTAGAAATGCTTCAAGCTTCTTTATTATTTCGGCTCTGGTCATTTTTCCTTCGTTTGTAGTATAGTATTCCGCCTTTGACTCCCGGAACTTTTTGTAGCTCATCCCTTTCATGATATAATTAGAGATTGGTAACAGAATAAGTTTTCAGATCGTGCATGATAAAAAATTGAAGTTAAAACGAGGAGCTATTTTTCGAACTTTAATATGATAAAAATCTTGTTCACAAGTTCTTCGTACGATTAATTAATTATATTGATAATTTCCTAATGGCGAATCTCCTTTGCCTGTGCATAGGAACTCGGACTCACCCTCATGGTCTGAACGATCCTTACCCTCATGGGCAAAGAACGCCTTTTTACGCACAAAAACGTCATAAGATCGGCAAAGATATGTCAATCGTGCAAAAACACGAATCCAACAAGAAATTGCTTGACAGATTCACCCTTGAACAACTACATGCTATGTGCAAGTTTTACAAAAGAGAGATGAATCACTTGGATTACAAAGATAGAATCCTGCTTGGAGAGTCTGACCCAAACATAGTCAAGAAGCGTTTTATCTCATATATAGCCGGTTTTTTTAACGAATCAGAAATATTTCAATACGCGACTAGACACGAGATCGAGATTAACTGATTTTGGGTTCAATATCCACTGAAGAAATTTTTTGAATATTTTACCATTTGACGATTTTTGTTACGTCAAAAGCTTCTGCATATGGCTTGCGTATTTGGAAGCCTCTGTAAGCACTCCTACCGGTTATCGATTTGATCCAGTGAGGACCATAGATTTTTGCCTGCGTTTTATGAGCCTCGAGAGCTTTCGTTTTTGTGTTAATGGTATCGCTTATGTCAACATAGAGTTTAGGCGCGAAAGGAACCTCTGCAACTAAACTTGGGATTGTTGTTTCATACATTAGGACTGTATCGACCCTGCGCGATGCTGCCAATACACATCTAGTAAGTATTTGATGATCTTGATGTGAATCGCCAATCCATTGCGTAAAGACTGCCTCGGGATTGTGTTTTTGAATTATTTTGTCTAGTCTGCCTACTAGAGCTCTATTGAACATGTATTCGCTGCTCTTCAGATCAAGAAATTCAGGGGGATCGCAGCGCATAATTTTTGCTGCTCTGTTTTGTTCAGCTTTTCTAACCTCCCTCATGCCTTTTGGGTGATCAGGTGTTGAGGCTATCACTAATTTCACGTCGTATCCTAATTTGCCAAGTTTAGCCACAGTCCCACCCATTCCTATTTCTAGATCATCAGGATGGGCACCAAATACTAGAGCTGTTTTAGTTTTCTTTGTGTTTTTCATTTGTTCTTCACTATTTCATTCGTTGACGTATTGATTTAGCAATCAAAATTGATTATATCAAGTTTGATATTTGTATCTCATGATTTAGTTATTCTTGCCGAAAATTGTTCCTGCCTGAATCTGTGTGTTGGCAGGCACCTGTCTACCTGGAAGAATTATTACCGCAGCTCCTATTGCGCAATTGTTTCCAACCAGTGCACCAAAGTGATCAGTTCCTGTATCGGTAAGTTTCTCATCTATCATGTATTTTACGTTTTTTCTGGTAAGCAATACATTGGCAGTGCCTGAATATCCACCAAACCATACGTTCCTACCTATTACACTGTCAAGTATGACGTTGTGATGTGCTGTTTGGTCACTACCACCCCAATAGGTCTTGGATATTTCACAGTTAAAGCCAATTCGTATGTCACTATTTAGCATAGAATTTCTAATTAGCGAGCCCATGCCAATGAAACTACCTTTACCTATGAAGACTGGTCCTTGTATCTTGCAAAAATCATCGATTCTTACGTTCTCTTCAATTATACATGGACCATCGATTATACTCGATTTAGCAATTGATGCATTTGGAGAGATTATGCTCTGTGTCACCTCTTCCTGCAAAACCTTCTTCATAGTGCTCAGCAATTCCCAAGGATAACTCAGAGGTTCAAGCGAATATGTATTCGTGTTTTTGGAGTTACATAACAGCATAGTTATCGGCATTTCAAAATCCTTGTTTTGTGGAATTACGATATTTTCAGTTTTGGCGGGAGTACTTTTTCCATCATCTTGGAATGGTTCCACACTAAGCGTAGGAAAACTTTCTTTAACTAGTCGCAATGCATCAGGAAAATCTTTTGGAATCATTATCTTATTAATATCAAGCAGCTTACTTGCAACACTTACATTTCTAGCAATCAATGGTTGGCCAAATACCTTAAGCGATGATATCTGAGTATCAGCGTCAGCTAGTGATTGCAACTGATGAGAAGATTTTCGAAATACTAGCTTCACTTCTTATTGATTCCCGTTTGTTTGATATAAGTTGATTGACGCATGATTTGAAAAGACAGATTAATTCAATTATTGGGGATTCTTTTAATCTTTTTATCTAATAAATTAGAACATTGCAGATTAAACTTTGTATCTGCATAAAATCTCATGATTTATTGTTGTACTCGGGTGAAAATTAAATGAGAAAGGACCTAGTTACCACGATACAGGAAGAAATTGATTCAAGTGCAGGAGATACAACGAGATTAGAGTTTATACTGGACAAGATAAAGGAAGGAACTCCTCTCTATGAATGTGATAGAAAATACCTTCGAAATCGCCTCTTGGATAATCCTCAAGATAGTGGGAACAGACAGGAAGGTACCAAACAAGTGGTTGCTCAAAGAACAAGACCGAAACCTGCAACAGATCAAGTGCACAATCATATAGACCGAACTAGATCTGGTTCTACCGTCTTGCTCAATCTTGGTGCTCGCCAATCAGATGATGACTCGGAAAGAATAGCCAAGCAGACAAGGATGGTAGAGCAGATGCGAAGCGAGCTGCATCAAATGTCAGTGAAATTGGATAGATTGGAAGAGAATATTCAAGAAAAAAAGCGTCAAAAGCCTGCTGCCTCCGAAAAACGTGATTATGGTCCTAATCCAACTCGAGACAAAAAGCGTGTAGAATTCAAACCTCAGAAGACTCTTGAAATACCAAAGAGTGTGACAGAAAAACCAACAACTCGCCTATTTGCAAAGGCATTACTCGTCATCACACTAGCTACATTGGCCACTTTGTTTACCATTTTTGCTCTTTTTAATATGCCAGCAACAAGGGCTGGATTAGAAAACTATGGAATAACCTATGACCAAATCAAGACTATCACTAACTGGATGTTGCCCATACTTGTTATCATTTTGGCTAACTGGTCACTTTGTGCATACATGTTCCTTGTTGAAACTAAACGAGACTGGCTGCAGAGTACTTTGAAGAATCAATAAGAGAAGGAATGAAAGCTATTTTAAATCAAAAATCTAATGTCATTTCAGACAAGTACTTATCGCACTATTCTGTAGACAACAATTATGAGAAGAGGTAGGAGACCATTACCTCACGATGAGTTAACAGAGGGTGGTAAAATATCACGAGAATATCGAGAAAAAATGAATCAAAATGAGGTCGAAGAAACACGCAAAAAAAGAAAGGCATACTATCTGAAAAATAAATCCATACAACAAATTCAAAAGCGAAATATTAACAAAAAGCGGAGGTTGGAGGCTACTGAACTATTAGGGGGAAAATGTATGAGTTGTGGAGAACTCTACAATCCAGCTGCTAGAATTTCAAATTTACAATTTGACCATTTATCATATCCTAGAAGCGGTCGAAAAGCATTCTACTATTATGATATATTGGAATTAGCTAAAAATGGCGTAGATCCAAAAGAACAGTTTGCGTTGTTATGTAGAACTTGTCATATGATTGATACGTTTATTCGAAAGAATCCGCAAAAAGCAATTTTGCAAATTAGTCGTTTAGAGAAATTGGGAATCATTGATCTTAACTAAGTTCTAAAGTTTTACGACGAACAGCATGTTTTTATCTTGAAATTGGGGGCTAATCATTTTTACTCTTTGTCGATAAACTCGTCAGCAGTCGGAGGCTCTGGAGAAAGTCCTTTTCTCTTTCTAATCTCCCCAATTATGGTAGGCAAAATTGAGTTTGGAATTGGAGTCCATGCTTTAAAGTGAGTATTCCACATTGCCTTGCCAGCAGTTTGGCCTCGCATTACTTCTGACAAGTCAAAAGTTTCCGATGCAGGAATCTCTCCTGTTACTATATTTACAACACCTTTTTGTTCCATGTTTAGCACCTTGCCCCTCTTTCCTGATATCACACCTGCAACGTTTCCGATCAAATCCTGCGGAATGCGGACCTCAATTCCAAGCGTAGGCTCAAGCAAGACTGGTTGAGCAAGGCACATCGCACCCATGCATGCACGACGCGATGCAGGCCCAAGTTGTGATAAACCACGGTGTGCAGGGTCTTCGTGTGGCACAAAGTGGTGAAATGTAAACTTGCAGCCACGTACCTGCTCCCTTGCAAGCGGTCCTTCTTTCATCGCGTCTTCAAATCCCGACAATATAGAATCAGTAGATTCTTGGATGAACTGCACACCTTTTGTCCCGTCTACGAATACATTTCCTCTTGTATCAAATCTCATTACACGTTTTGCTTCATCGCTTTCCCAGCCAACATCTTTTAGTATCTTTTGAACTTCTTTCTTGTCCTGGTATTCGTTAAGAGTATTGTTTCGTATCATCTCGGCTACTTTCTCATCAAGTGGTTCTACTCTCATGAATATCTTGTTGTGTCTATTGGGCGATTTTGTCATAATAGGACCTGCAGAACCACGGATTGTTTCCCTGTAATTGATTAATGGTTGTGATGTGACAATCTCAACTTTGGCATCAGCTATTAGTGCTGTCGCAATTTCAAGATGGAGTACCCCCATACCAGCAATTATCGTCTCACCCGACTCTTCGTTGATCTTTACCACCAAGTTGGGGTCTTCAATTGTAAGTCTGTTTAATGCTTCGACAAGTTTAGGCAAATCTTTTGGGTGTTTTGCCTCTATGGCCATTTGCACTACAGGCTCTGACACATAATGAATTCCTTCAAATGTATGAATTCCTGCTGTTGTTGATAACGTCTGACCGGCTCTTGCGTGTTCCAATCCGAGTAGCGCTGGAATATTTCCAGCTGCAAGTTCTCCTACCATCTCTCGCTGGTTTCCCATGAAAAAGTTGACAGATTGGATTCTTCCTTCGCGCTTTGTATCAATGATGAAAACTTTGTCCCCATCTTTTAGCTTGCCAGAAAATAACCGTCCTATTGCAACAGGACCTGCAGCTGGGTCTACTGTCATGTTAACTATCATCATTACAGCTGGACCATTGTCATCGCAATTTAGCAAAGCTTTTCCGATGTCCGAATCAAGATCACCCTTCCAGATTTTTGGAATTCTATATTTTTGAGCTACATTGGGCGGTGGGTGATGTTTTACAACCATACCAAGAACTGCATCATACAGTGGAGCCTTTTCAGCAAGTGCTTTGACATCTCCTCCTTCCGAATAGGCAGCAAAAATGTCTTTGAATGAAATGCCTTTTTCCTTCATTACGTCTGCGTTAAATCCCCACTTGTCTTTTGCTGAGCCAAACGAGACGCTCCCGTTTTGGATGCTTACCTTCCATTCTTCTCTGTATTCAGGTTCTGCGTAAATCTCGATTAATCTGTTAAAATTACTAATTATTTCAAGGAGCCATTCCTGCATCTTATCAGGTGTTAATCTTAGCTCCTTTATGAGACGGTCAATCTTGTTGATATAAAGAACTGGCCTTACCCTCTCGTCCAAGGCTTGGCGAGTCACAGTCTCAGTTTGGGTCATTATGCCTTCTACTGAATCAGAAACAACAACGGCGCCATCAATTGCGCGAAGACTGCGAGTAACACGTCCGGTAAAATCTATGTGGCCTGGAGTATCAATCATGTTAATGACATATTCTTGATTGTTTTTTTCATAAAGTAAAGTAACGTTGGCCTGTACAATTGTCATCTGCCTGTCTTGTTCTAGTTTCATGGAATCTAGTGCAAGTGCCTGACCTGCAACGGACGGGCTGATAATACCGCTTGAAGCAAGAAGACTATCACTCATTGTGGTCTTGCCATGGTCTACGTGAGCAATGACTCCAAAATTCCTAATATGGCTCTTATCTCCGATAATTTTTAGAATCTGCTCTGTTGCCTTGAATTTCATGTTTTAGCTAAGTCCTTTTCAAGCCGCTATTAAACGTTTAGAAGATTTACAAAGAAATTAGTAGATCATAGCTGAGCTAGCATTTCTTAATTTTTTAGCTTGGATAAAGTAGCATTTTTTCATTTTCTTTCTTTTGGCCAAATAAAGTGCAATAAGCTCTGACACAAAAATTAAAAACAAAACTTTCTCCAAGATATTTTTTGATGGAATCGAGATCCTAATTGTTCGAAGGCCACAATCTTTGAGATGTTTGATGAGTTTTTTATTATACAAGTTTTCATCTTCAAAAATTATTACTGTATCTCCACTGTGACACGAGAATAGACCCATATGGGAAAACTGTTCTATTCGTTCATAATGTGCGTTGGTGCCTAGCACTTCGTAGAGTTTAGCTGCGCAAAACATTGCAATTGGATAAGTATGCAGATTCCCTAGCACGTATACACTACCGTGAAGATTTACCTTCTTTGCTACCTCCTGAGCTTTTCCATATAGCTTTGATGGGTTATGGATTTTGCATCTTGAGACAAGTGAGACACAAGTTAGGGCGCTAGCCAAGAAGCTGATGCTGCCTGAGGTGACGATTCCAGTGCTTCTAAATTTTAGTGGCAATATCTTGTTACATGCCTCTGCAAGTCTACTTTGTGGATTTGCAGTAATGGCAGTTGTTTTCTTTGAGCGTTTTGCTAGTCTGATATTAGATATTGTATTCCCTGATATTGAGACAACATACAAATCTCCTCCTTTTACCAATTTCATGTTTTTTACTAGATCTAACGGATCGTGTGCCCTGGCTTGGAAATTTGAAAATACTTCTGCAAGCAGAGCAGACGCAAAAGAATCTCCAGTACCGCAGAAAATTGCCTTTCTTTGTTGGATACCAGATAATTGCTTTTGAGGTACAAACCTTTTGAGAAAGTCAAGCTGCATTGCTATTTCTTTTTCAAATGCTGCAATAGTTGACATGACCTTGATATTTATAATAGGCATAAAAATCAACTTTATGGAAATAACAATTGGTCACACACCTGATGCTGATGACGCTTTCATGTTTTATGGAATGCTAAGTGGCAAGGTTTCCTCTCCAGACTTTAAAGTAAATCATGTTGTAGAAGATATCGAGAAATTAAACAAACGTGCGTTAAATCACGAACTAGATGTTACTGCAGTTTCTGCACATGCTTGTGCATACATAAAAGATTACACAGTTCTAAGAAGTGGAGGTAGTTTTGGCAAAGGTTACGGACCTATTGTCATAGCAAAACAAAATATTTCTCCAGACAAATTAAAAAATTCAAGAATTGCAGTTCCTGGAAAACTTACGTCAGCATTTTTGCTCTTGCAGTTAATGATTGGCAAATTCGATTACACTGAGATGAAGTTTAGCGATATTCCCGATGCCGTATCACATGGTGATGTTGACGCAGGACTGGTAATACATGAGACCCAGATAACTTATGAACAGAAAAATCTCGTAAAAATTCTCGATACTGGCTCCTGGTGGCGAGATAGCACAGGCGGTCTTCCCGTTCCTCTTGGAGTAAACGTGATGAGTAATCATTTTGGGCCAGATACAATTAAAAAATTTGATGCATTTTTCCGTGAATCAATAGTGTATGGCATGGCACGAGTCGATGAGGCAGTAGGTTATGCAATGCAGTATAGTCGTGGTCAGTCAAAAGATCTAATTGAGCGCTTTGTGCGAATGTATGTAAATGATATAACTATCGAAATGGGAGTTCTCGGTGAACATGCACTCAAAACATTCTTCAACTTGGGAATAGAAAAAGGACATGTACCAGAATTTGAGCTAAAAATATCTTAATGGTTATCTAGTACTTGATGAAATATTGATTTAGATGGACAAACGCATTTTTGCGCTTGGCGTTGCCATGTTAGCAGCTGGCCTTGTGTTTTGGCTGTATTTTCAGAACAATGAACCTGTAAGCAAATCAGACATGACTGAAGAAGAAACAAATGCATACTATGAACAGCTTGTGATAAACACAAGTCTAAGGAACATATCACAGCTAATAGCAGGACTTGGATTTTT
>JACXTT010005239.1_pt1 | contig 18922 bp, 19 predicted proteins | sample 9270951 | NCBI WGS metagenome assembly JACXTT01 (sample SAMN15532306, study PRJNA645909) | rock metagenome | isolation source: weathered quartz diorite | place: Puerto Rico | collected 2017-06-21 | reverse complement strand
TCCACCACCGGGGGATCGGGTTCTGGCACCAGCGGCAGGGGGGTGGTGTCTTCAGACAGAACGCTCGAGTCCTGCGCGGCCAGGGCGTGGTCCCACTTGCTCCAGGCGGTGTCCGGGTCGTCCTCCACCACTTCCAGGCCACGGGCATCCGTCCCGTCCTTGGGCGGTTTCTTGTCGCCACTGCCTTTATGGAAAAGCCCACTGAACATGCAAACCCCTCGGAGTTCAGTGCAAATATACTCCAGCGCCACCGACATTGCCACCCGGGCCGCGTTGCCCCGGCCCCATTGCACTTTGCGACGAAGCCCCGTACCCTTGGCTTTTCTGGCATCGGAAATCCGCATGAAACCCGTCCCGATCAAAAGCCTGCGCCACTATGCCCGCATCCCCTTCACGGCGGAGGTGCTCTTGCACGTTGCCGACCGCACGCTGACGGTCCAACTGGTGGACATTGCGCTCAAGGGCGCCCTGGTGCAGATCGATCCCACGCAAAAGCTGCAATTGCAGCAGCCCTGCCGGCTGGTTTTGCCACTGGCAGACGATGGGGACGGCCTGGTGATGGTGGGGAAAGTCGTGCACCTGGACCAACAACATGTAGGCATTGAGTGCCTGGACATCGACGTCACCAGCCTGACCCGGCTGCGCCGACTGATCGAGCTCAATACCGGCGACACAGAGCTGATGGACCGGGAGCTCTCCTACCTGTTCGCCCCCGGCTAGAACGTAGACAGGCGCTTAGTGGGCGCCGTCCAGTTCGGCCCGCAGGCAATGGGCGCAGGCGCGCAAGGATTCGCAGGTGGATGCCAGCGCAAACTGCAGGCAGGTCTTTGCGTACTGGGCATCTTTTTCCAACCGGCCCGGGTCGACGTGGTAACCCTCCCCTGCCATGAGCCACTTGAAATCGGTTTTCATCAGCATCGCACTGCGCAGGTGGTGCGCCAGATCGTGGCGTTCGTCCGCGTCTTCATAAATGCTGTAGGCCTGTGCACCCATTTTCGACTCCTTCGCCGACGCCGCAAAATGCAGCAGCGTCTGTGGGCACTATAGGCAGCGGATGGGCGCGAAAAGGATGGATCTCCCGGGTAAAGCGCGTGCATTCCCGTGGACTGGGGCACCCCGCAACGGGCGCCGCCCGGAAAAACAAAAGCCCATCGCTAGGGATGGGCTTGTGCAAGAAACATGGAGCGGGAAAAGAGTCTCGAACTCTCGACCTCAACCTTGGCAAGGTTGCGCTCTACCAACTGAGCTATTCCCGCATGGGACCACCGGAGTGGTCAAAGAAAACCCATCGCAGGGATGGGTGTTTCAAATTTGGTGGCCTGGGGCGGAATCGAACCACCGACACAAGGATTTTCAATCTTGCTGGGATTCGTTACGCATCAAGCACGTACAAGAATTATACATCTACAAATTACCGACTTTTCTGCGTGCATGTATAGACGTGTGCACTTGCGATTCAAACGATTTGTAGAAGCTTTGATTACGCTCGAAACCCCGCAGACCAAGTCGATGCTGATGCCCACACGATTCTGCAAGCAATGATCAATTTCCCAGCCTTCCTAAATCTGGAAAAGGTCAGAGTCGAAGCACGTGTATGCTTGCCACATGCCGATAGATGACCCATTTTTCTTTCGCGACGAGGACGTTGCCCAACGGCTCAAGGCCGTGCGTCAACAGCGGGACTTGACATTGGAACAACTGAGTAGCTTGACAAAGGAGATTGATCCAACAGGAGATGGAGTATCTCGGGTTGCGCTTTCCCGCTACGAAAACGGAGCTACTCTGCCTGGCTTGCGGGAGCTACGGCTCATCAGTTTCGCTACACGCCGTCCACTTTCGTTCCTAATTTACGGTCAGCGCACAGACCCGATGAGTTCCTACAAGCTTGAATTGGAAATGCGCATCATCGACACGGTGATGGACTCCGTTGTTGCCGACGGCTTGATCAAAGAGACCGCGGAACAGAATCCTGACGACGATGAGTACAAAAGACTCTTGGAGCAGGTAAAAACCCAAAATTGATCATTTTCGATACTAAATTCTCAATTTAGGTTGACTCCGGGTTGGTTTTCTATATAGTTCACATATCGAGATATTTGCTCGATATGTTTACAAGGAAACCACATGATCGACTTTTCTGAATTAGCGCTTTCCCCCAACGAGTCCCGCGCCGCTCGCAACTTTCTCGGCTTGAGCCAGGCACAGGCCGCCGAGCAATCCAATCTCCCTGCCCATAAGCTCAAACGCTTTGAAACCGGCAACTACGTGCCCGACACCCAGTTCCTGGACTCCCTGCGGGAATTCTACGAAGAGCAGGGTTACAACTTCCACGACGCAGATGCTCCCGGCGCAAAGGCCAAGGCCCGGGGCGATGTTTTTCCATCTGGCGTAGTTGGAAATCCTGACAGTTCCGCTGGTGAAACTGGCAGTTCTCCCTCTGGTACACCTGGAAAACTGCCACGCCCGCAAACGGCTAATTTGCAGTTCATGCGCATCACACCGGCACTGGAAAGCGACCAGGTGGACCGTGCTTTTGATTGCATTGAAGCCAACGAAGAGAACATCCTGACGGATACCACCCAGAAGCTCAACATGGGCTTTCTGAGCGATATGCCATCGGAGGCGTCTCAGGCCGTAGCCATTGCCGCGCTGCGCCGACTTGCTGAAAACGGCCTGTTGTATGCACGGCTGATGGGGCGCGACCTCCTGCCCGTTGGTAAAGCCAGCGGTGTCACCAAGGCCAGCAGCTCAAAGACTGTTGGCGATCTGCTGACTTTGGCGATGGCAGATCTGCAACTCGCCGTGATCGACGGTAACAAGGAAGCCCAGGCGCGCCGTAAAGGCCGGACTGAGCCCACGGAGGTACTCCAGGCATTGGTCGGCTAAGGGGCGGACATGAGCCACCCTACCCGGCCCAACGCCGCGCCGCGCCCTGTCGCGGCGGTACCTGGCGGCTTTCGCCCCATCGGGGCATTGCTTCCCCAGGTGGTCGTCCTTGTCACGCGCGCCCGGGTCACCCCTGTGCGCGCGGGCAGTGGCCTGCAGCTTCCTGATAGACAAATGGCGGTGGCGTGCCCACCCGCTGCCCTGACGGGGCGCCACAGGGCGCCGACCTGGGGACCCACGCAGTGGGGAGGGGAGGGAACCACGTCACGCGAGGTCGTGGCGTGCAAGGCTGTTTCAGCCCGGAGGGCTTAACCATGCCAACCCTCCATTTCCGATTGCTCACCAGCCCGGACGCTTCCGCGTTGGAGTTCTCTATCAACCACGAAGGCATGTTCCTGTTCGTCTGGCCGTTTGAGCTGGCGCTGTTGTGGCCAGGAGTAAAGGCATGAAAAAGATCGCACCTACTCAGACCCCCATGGATTGGCGCATCAACCTGCGTCCCGGCATGGTTCCCGCCAACCGCTCCAGGGTCAAGGTTTTTACGTCTCCGATTGCATTTGATGGCTACGTGAGCGCTTTACGTGCCCTCGGCGTGGTCGTGTTGTTCACCTCTCCTTTTGTCGCCAACTGTCAGTAAGCCATATGAGCCACAAACCCTTCGCATCGTGGAACACACCCACCCAGCGCGCTCACCGCGCGCAGGCTCCAGCGGTCATTGCGCCCCCACAGCGCAGGCCTTTTTCAACGCCGAAAGCAGAGCCATCACCCGGCTCTGATTCGTCGCTGAAAACGGCACAAATTTTCCCCTTCACGGGCAGTAACACCCCGTATCAGTCTCATGAGTGAGACACCAGCAAGCGAAGCGCAGCACCTCATGGGACTCGATACGGTAAGGCTCAAAACACCCTATATGGCACGTTCAATCGTCGACAAGATCAAGGCTCAAGGAGAGAGCTATTGCCGCATCTGCAACGAAACCGGCGAATGCGTATGGGAGATCACACGGACCAACCTGCGCGCTTCCTACGAAGCCCGGATCATGGTCAAACCCATGTACGAGGACTGCACCAAGTCCCGCAGTGGCAAACCGGAATGGCACCCCAGTGAACCCTATCTGATCGTCGAATGCTCTGTCGCCAAGGCCTTCCATGGCCAGAACGTCTATGGCGTCCTCAACGACCTGCAGGAGGCCAGCGAACACCTCCGGGCCATGCTCCAGCAACTGCTGGGCACCACCCTACCCCACACAGGCAATTGGACGGTTCAACGGGTGGACTGGGCAGAAAACTTCCAGCTGCCCTACCAGGCGGTGCAAGAGTTCTTTGAAGGCATCTATCACGTGGCATTTCCACGCCGCAAGATGCAGAAGTACAGCAACGAATCCATCTTCGTGCCTGGCACGACGACGACGATCAAGATTTACCACAAGGGTCCCGAGTTCCAGAAGAACGACCGCAAGCGCCTCTACGTGGTGCTGAAAAGCCAGTACCAACAGAACCGCCCACCCAAGGCCAAGCCCGATTGGGCACACCGCCAGGCAACCCGGCACGTGGCCGCTCTCCAGCGCTTGGCAAACAACCGCCTCCGCGCCGAAGTGGAAATCCATGCTGAGAAGCTGGACTACGACTTTGGCTGCAAGCCCAAAGTGAAGGCCGTCACCACGGAATACCTCCAGGCGGTGTTCGACAAAGAAATGGCCCGCCTATTGCGCGAGGGGCAAGGTGGCGTGCAAATCGTTCGTACCAGCCTGGCTGTGCGTGATCGTCTGGAAGCCCGCTACTCCCAAGAGCTGGCCGGCCTACTGCATGGCTTCTGGCTCGGTCTGGCCACCCATGGCGAAGACGATATGAAAAAGCGGTCAAGCCGACCCACCTTTTACCGGCGTCGCAAACAGCTTGTGGACGTGGGCGTGTCCTGGCTAGCCACCGACCAACAACTCATTGAGCGTCAGGGGCAAATGCTGCCCGCTGACTTCTCCCCAGTTCGTGCAAACCCAAGGCGCTGCGAAAGCCTTGTGCGCGAAAGACCTGCGTTCAATTACGAGCGCGGACTACTCCAACTGGCCGCATAGGCCGCAATCTGAAAGACCACCATGAGCGAAACCGTTCTCATCCTCCGTGCCCAAAAATACGAATTCACCAGCGAAAAAAGCGGCGAAATCATCAAGGGCTGTAATGTCTTCTACATCAACGATTACCAGGTGGAAACCGACAACGCCGTGGGCGACGCACCCATGAAGGTGACCGCCAGTGACGAGGTGTTCACCGAAATCAAGAAGCACAAAGCGCCTGGCATCTATGAAATCGGCACACGCACCAAACCTGGCAAAGAAGGGCAGGCCACCGTGGTCGTGACGCAAGCCAAATTCGTCAAAGCTTTCACCTTGGCGCAAGCGCGTTAACCCCCGGAGGCCAACCATGATCTCCGCACCCAAGGACATTTATGGCCCCAATGTGTTCAAGCAGTTCGTCCACGAGCTGGCGGGACCTGTGCGTGTAGCAAAGTTCTTGGATGTATCCGAACGCACCGTGCGGAGATGGTTGGCCGAAGGGAGTGCACCGAAGATGGCTTGCTTGGCGCTCTACTGGGAGACCCAATATGGCCGATCCCTCATTGACGCAGACCACCAAACCGAGGTTGCATTGCTGCGTGGAAGGGTACGAATTCTGGATGAACAATTCCAGCGAGCCAAGGACGTCGTCACGGGCCTCAAACGCCTTAACTTCGGCACTGCCAATGAACCCTACTTTGACGCGCGAGGGGAATTCCTTGACCCAGTGATCGCGCCGATTTCGCCCACAGAGACATCGACTTTGAGCGCAAAAGATCAGGTCCGAAAAAAGGCCATGCAACTGCGGGAAAAAAAGCTGGCGCAACTGTCACATGAGGACTACACCGCGAAGGTCCTGCAAAAAGCAAGGCGTAGGGAAACTATGAACAAGCGCCGCGCCAATGGGGAAAGGTGAGGCATGGAGCAACCGCTATTCCTTTCCCTGGAAGAGCTTGGCACCTTGACGGGCTTCAAAACCCCTATGCGCCAGGTCGAATGGCTACGCACAAAGGGCTGGCGCTTCGAGGTCAACGGCAACCGCCGCCCCATCGTGGCACGCAAATACGCCGAGAAAATGCTGGGCTGCGGCGCCCCAGAGGACAACACTTACCGGCCCAACTTCGCGGCCATCCAGAGGATGTAATGGGCAGACGCCGTGAATCGAACTTTGACGACCCACCGCGCTTCCACAAAAAGGGGAACGTCTGGTATCACGTCAGCGGCACCTTGCCCCGCAAATGGTCCAAGCTGTCCAATGACCGGGCAGAGGCATTGCGCCAGTGGGCACAGCTAGAAGGCGTGCGCGAAGACGATTCGACCCGGCTTTTCTCCGTGGTGGCCAGGCGCTACACCCGCGAGATTTTCCCGACCAAGGCAGTAGCCACCAGGCGCGACAACGAGAAGGAGCTGGCGAACCTGATGAAGGTGTTCGCTCATATGCCGATTGACGCCATCGCCCCCATGCACATCCGCGAGTACCTGGACATTCGCGGCCAGGTGGCAAAGGTCCGAGCCAACCGGGAAAAGGCCCTCTTCTCGCACATCTTCAACAAGGCCAGGGAGTGGGGCTACACCTCAGGCCAAAATCCTTGCCAGGGGGTCAAGGGCTTCAAGGAAACAGGGCGGGACAGGTACATCACGGACGCCGAATTTGCCAAAGTCAAAGAACACGCCCATTTCACCGTAATCGACGCGATGGACCTGGCGCTTCTCACCGGCCAGCGCCCCGCCGATGTGTTGAAACTCAAGCGCACGGATATTCGTGACGGCGCGCTGTGGATCATCCAGAACAAGACCGGCGCCCGCCTGGGCATCGAAGTCACCGGGGAGCTTGCGGCCGTCATCGCCAGGATCAACGCACGCCCCAAGCGCGCTATCAGCGCCTTCCTGATTCAAGATGACAACGGCCAACCCCTGACCCAAGGCGCCCTACGCTCCCGCTTCGACAAGGCCCGTACGCTGGCAAAGGTGGATTTTCAGTTCCGCGATATCCGGGGCAAGGCCGCAACCGACACGGGCAACCTGGCGCACTCACAGAAGCTGCTGGGACACAAGAACCGGGATATGACCGAACATTACGTCAAGGCTCGGATGGGGGAGCGGGTGAAACCTCTTCGTTAGCCCATCTTCCTACTTAATCGCCGCTTCCGAACATTGAGCCATAGAGGTTTACCTCAGATGTTTTTGGCCCATATCGACGATGCATCGCTCGGAACACAAGCCATCCCAGCCTCTCGGATTTCTCCAAGTGTCGAGCGCTGGCATACGCAAATAAGTCAGCAATTTCCAGCATCCCTGCGTACTCTGGGGGAAGGTCAACACTTGATTTGTGCAACAAATCCAAGTTATGTGCCTGCGCTTTTTTGTCAAACCACTCCACTTGAGTCGAATCGCGGTCAACCCAAAATCTGACCTGTTCACCGAACTCTTGTTGGAAAGGAATACCTGCAGCCATATAGGCAAAGCGCTGGGCTAGTTTTTCCCCAAATGGAGTTGACATGTCTCTGCCAGCAGCCTCAGGCGTTCCAGGAAAGCTGATTGTCATGACATCGGGGCGCTCGAACTGCTTGAGCTTTCGACGATCTAACCAACCATAGGACCAAAGGGGCTTGAGAGGGAGAAGTTCAGTGGATAGGTACTTACACAACTTCACAGGATCGTCTTTGCGCAATACGCACCACTCAGATTTGTCGCGCTGCATCTTCGAAAAAATAACACGACAGTGCAGTTTGGCTGCAGCCGGAACGCGAAACCTTGTTTTTGCTCTTCTCAAGATTTCTAGTGCTGCGGGAATGGATGCGGGACTAAAGCCGACAAATGAATATAGAGCAATGTCGCCCTGCAAAGAAACAGACTCGTCCCCGAAAGCCTCAACCCTCATTGCCCTCTCCGAGTTTGGTTAAAAGCACTCCGGCCTTACGTACTCTGGCCTTACTAATGAGATGTGACCGAACACTGCGTCAGGGCTAGAAGAGGCGCCGCTTCGATAGTTGCAAATCAACCAAAAAGCACTTTTTCAAGAATGAGTTTGAGTTTTCGATCAATTCGTCGAGACTTCAACGCACCTTGAATGATCTTTTTCAAAACATCGGACGAGCAAGCATCTTTCGCAATGAACACGCCCTCCTGAACTCGCTTTTCAACAACGTCAGCTTGTTCAACACGAGTAAATCGGTAATCAACAAAGCTATCGTGTTCGATGAATGGGTGATCGCCTTTACCCAGCAAACACGTGTCTTCAAGAGGTACCCCATTCACTACGCTGGTAACGCAAGCCAGCAACACTATCGGCTTGCTACCGTAGCCGCCATCAGCCACCGCTACGGGCTCCAGCATTACGGCGAACAGGTGTTTGTGCCCCTCACGAGGTCCGGATGGGATTAAAAGGGTGTGCCCCTTTTGGCAACTCCACTGAGTCATGCAACTCAGCTAAAAGCAGCACTGATATATCGTTGATCGTGTAACCGCTTGGTCAGCGCCTCAACCTGATCTGGTTGATAGCCAACTGCCTTTAGCAGCCGGGATACCGGAATCGGACGACTAGATCCTTTGGGGTCCTCCCACTCCGGACATGCACTTGAATGGGTGTAGTCGCGGAGTTTGTACTTATCCCAATGTCCAAACTCTTTCCAAACTTCGCCCAAGCACTCCAAATCCGTTTCACTGAGGGCCAGCAAATCTTCTTCAGGCGAACGAACCATGCTCTGATCGCGCAATGCCAATGAGTGCTCTGCTCGATCTGCAATCCAAGTAGCCCATCCACCTTCTACGGATTGCTGGGCTCCATTCATATGGTCCAGCGTCATCGAGAGCACAGGCCCATGCGGCATTGAAGTGAATGCGTCACCAGTTATGGTGTCCCCATAGCGCTGAAGAGACAGCCGCTCGGCCAAGTACATCAGCTTCATCAATTTCAGCAAAGGCAATTCCCCATCTGCCTTGTGAAGCAGAAATGCTGCAGCTTGAGCTGCCTTGCGTTCATCGAACAGGGAAAAGTTTGCCATTGGAACTATCAAAGCTATTTACGGAACCGCATGTGTGGACTGAAATTGTCAACACGAAAGACTGTCGAAAATGCTCGCTGATTGTCAGACCGGTGCTGAAAATCTGCAAGGAGTTTGTCTAGAGACTTTATCCCAGTTGTGTCTACGGAACAAAAACAAGGAATGACGGCCTTTTCCACCGTATTTCATTCTGAAACCCGCATGGCATAAGGTTTTCACCTACACCTGCTCATTAAAGCATCGGAGGTTGCATGTATCGAATTGAGCAAACCTTTATGTCGAATTGTAGAAAATACGACTGATTTGTAGAAACGCCTCAGAACCCCAAAAGGGCGCTGAGGCGCTTAGATACTGGTGGCCTGGGGCGGAATCGAACCACCGACACAAGGATTTTCAATCCTCTGCTCTACCGACTGAGCTACCGGGCCTGAGCCTTCAATTATAGCAGCAACCCAAGGGCTACTTTGGCCACTTGAAAAACTTCAATTGCCGCCGCGTTTGCTGCGGGTGAGATCCACCCCCAGTTGCTTGAGCTTGCGGTACAGGTGGGTGCGCTCCAGACCGGTTTTTTCCGCGACCCGGGTCATGGAACCATTTTCCTGGGCCAAGTGGTATTCGAAGTAGGCTTTCTCAAACTCGTCACGTGCTTCGCGCAAGGGCTTGTCGAGCACGAAGTTCTGGTTGGCCTGCGGGCCGGTCACCACCGGCGTGGCGAGGGCCACGGGATCTGCCTCTGTCGCATCCATGGCTGCCACTGCCGCCAGTTGGGCTGCGGGCTTGCGCAGGCTGCTGCGGGCCAGCCCCTGCTCCACCGCCTTGAGCAGTTTTTGCAAGGTAATGGGTTTTTCCAGAAAAGCCAATGCACCGATTTTGGTGGCCTCGACTGCCGTGTCGATGGTGGCATGCCCGCTCATCATGATCACCGGCATGGTGAGCAGCCCGGTGGTGGACCATTCCTTGAGCAGGGTCACGCCGTCGGTGTCGGGCATCCAGATGTCCAGCAGCACCAGGTCCGGGCGTTCGCGCAGACGTGCGGTGCGGGCCTGTGCAGCGTTTTCAGCAAGCTCTACGTTGTGGCCCTCGTCATTGAGAATTTCCCAGAGCAAATCACGAATGCCGTGCTCATCGTCTACAACCAGAATGTTTGCCATGGTGCTCGCGCTTTTCCCTTAGACCCTTGTCGCGCGCTCAAGAAGGAGGCGCGCTGTTATCTGCAGCCAATGATAACGATACTTGGGCGCCCACCACGGCGCCGTCCACCAGCCGATTGGCAATGTCCACGCGGGAGCCGTGTTCGTCGGCAATCTTCTTGACCACCGCCAGCCCCAGGCCGGTGCCCTTGGCCTTGGTGGTGACATAAGGCTCGAAGGCCCGCTTGAGGATGTGCTCCGGAAAGCCACCGCCCTGGTCCAGCACGCTCAGGCGCACCCGGCCCGAAGCCGGCTGCCATTGGGTGCGCACCAGCACGCTGCGATCTCCGAAATTGCCGTCTGCCACCGATTCGCTGGCGTCCTGGGCATTTTGTAAAAGATTGTGAATGACCTGGCGCAACTGCTGCGCATCGCCCCGGACCGGCGGGCTGGACGCATCCAGCTCCGCACGCACCGGCACCACGGTGGCGTCGCTGCCATAGAGGTGCAGGATGTCGGTGATCAATGCGTTCAGGTCCACGGCGGTGAGCTCGGCGGCCGGCAGGCGGGCGTAGTCGCGGAATTCATTGACCAGGCGTTTCATCGCATCGACCTGGTCCACAATGGTTTTGACCGACTTGACCAGCAAGGTCTGCTCGGCAGCATCGAGCTTGCCCGACAGCTTCATTTCCAGTCGCTCGGCCGAGAGCTGGATGGGTGTCAGCGGATTCTTAATTTCATGGGCCAGGCGACGCGCCACTTCGCCCCAGGCCTGCGCACGCTGGGCCGAGACGATCTCGGAGATATCGTCGAACACCAGCAAGCGTGCATCACCGGGCAGCTCGGCCCCCCGGGCCACAAGGGTCAATGCCCGATCAAACGGTCCATGCAAGGGCGCAGCATGGGCGCCCAGTTCAAACGACTGTTGCCAGTGGTCCAGCCCGTGCTCGGCGCGGCGGGCCAGAAAATCTGCAAACTGCTGCTGCACTGCGCGGCCGAAATCCTGCAGCCCTTCCACGTCAACCAGCGCCTGCCCTTCGTGCGCTGCCAGAGGCACCTTGAGAATACGTGTGGCGCCGGGGTTGGACGAGCGAATCTCGCCGGCCGTCCCCAGCACGATCACGCCGGCGGTCAGGTTGTCCAGAATGGTCTGCAGGTTGGCGCGCGCTGCGTCCACCTGCGCCATGCTGTGCTCCACCGCCTGGCGCGCGTCCGACAGCTGCTGCGTCATGGAGGCGAACGCACGCGTCAGTCCGCCCAGTTCGTCCCTGCCCTGCATGGCCAGTTTGGGGGTGAAGTCACCGGCGGCCACCTGGCTCACGCCCTCGGCCAGCAGCAGCAGCGGTCGTGCCAGTTGGTTACCCAAAACCACGGCCATCAGCACCGCCCCAAAGACGGCGAGAAACAGGCTCAGGGTCAATGTGCCGATGTACATGCGCTTGAGGCCCTCACGGCCCAGCGCGCGCTCCTGGTACTCGCGGTTGGCCACCTCCACCGCCAAGGCATTGGCCACCAGATTGGGCGGCAGGGTCCGTGATACCAGCAAGAACCGCTGCTCCGGCGCCAACCCCAGGGCGGCACTGGAAATGGGGACCAGCACCCGGATGCGCGCGTTGGGCAAAACACCGGGGGTCAGGTCTTCCAGTCCTTCCAACCAGTTCAGCGAGCGGTCGGTGCGGGCAGCGCGGAACTGGGCGGGCGTGGGCTTGTCCGGATTGAGCTGCAAGCGGGCCTGGCCCGCGCTGGCCAGCAGATTGCCGGAGGCGCCCCACACTGCCAAGTCGGTGGCGCCGGTCTGGTCCAGCAGGCGCTCCAGTACCAGTCCAGTCGTGGATTCCGGGCTGTCCGACAACTGCACGGCGGCGGTGCGCGACTTGGCGACCAGGTCGTTGGACAGCGTATCCAGCGTGACGCGCCCCAGGTTCAGGCCCGCCTCCAGCGCACCTTCCACCTTGACGTCGAACCAGGTTTCAATGGAACGCGAGACGAACTGGTACGAAACCACATAAATCAGCAGGCCTGGCGCCAAGCCCACGAGCGCAAAGATGGTGGCCAGCTTGACCAGCAGTCGGCTGCCAAACTTGCCCTGACGCAGGCGCAGGAACAGGCGATAGCCAACCCAGACAATGGCCGCCAGCAGCACGGCCGCCACCACCATATTGACGGTGAACAGCAACGCATAGTTGCGCTCGTACATTTCGCGGTTGTTGGTGGCCTGCATCAGCAGGTACAGCAGCACCAGGCCAATCAGCACCATGGTGACAGCACCCGCGGCCACGGTTCTGCGCAGGGCCTTGGAGTTCTGGAGCGTCACGGAGGTCACGCCCTCGGCGTGCGGGGCGTTCATTTGGCGGTTTCGGGCTGCAGCGGCACGCTCACCGCAGCGGCAATGTCCCAGTCCGACTGGCCAATGGCCCCAATCTGGAACGGCCGGGGCAACTGGCTCAGATCCAGACGAAAGCGGAACTCCAGCTTGTATTTGGTATTGGGGTCCAGATCGGCGGCATCGGCGATTTTCCATCGCGCCAGGCGCTTGATGCTGGCCAGGGCCTGCGCCAGGGTGTCAAACCCCTGGTTGAGCACCAGCCCCTGGCTGGTCGCGGGGCCCGCACCGGATGCCACATTCAGGCGCCAGCGGCGGGTCAGCGGCTGGTAGGCCAAGCGCATGTGGCGCTCCACACTGCCGATGCGCTTGTCGTACCAGTACCAGCGTTCCCGCAGTACATCCGCCTCAGCGACGAAGTACATGGGAATACCTTTGAGCAAAGCGTCCTCTACGGCGGCGGGAAGCTCAAACTGCATCTGGGCCGAAAGCTGGATTTCTTCGTCGGCATGCTCGATCCGGAATTGGGTGATTTCCGTGGCGGTCTGGGCTCTTACCAAGCCGGCGCTCAATAGCAGCAGCGCAAGAACGAGCCGCAGGACCCGGTCAAGCCGCCCGCTTTTCAAACAATGCGTAATAAAAGCCGTCATGGTTACTGCGGTGATTGTCCGGGACGTCCTGGGCTTTGGTACCCATTCCCGGCAGCAAATGGCCGGGAGAGGGCAGCAAAATGGCGTCGGTGTTGTGCGCAAGAAACGTTTGGGTCTGGTCCTGGCCCTCCGCCAGAAAGAGCGAACAGGTGCAATACACCAATCGCCCGCCAGGGCGCAACAGGCCCCACAGGGTTTGCAGCATGTGCTGCTGAATGCGGGCCAATTGGGCGATGTCGCTTTCTCGGCGCAGCCAGCGCACGTCGGGGTGCCGGCGCACAATGCCGGACGCCGTGCACGGCGCATCGAGCAGGATCGCATCAAAAAGCCGTCCGTCCCACCAGTCCTGGGGGCGCGACGCATCGGCCGTCAGTACCCGCGCCTGCAGACCCAAGCGGCTCAGGTTCTGCGTGATGCGGGTGGCACGCTGGGCATCGACTTCGAGCGCTGTGACTTCGGCGTCGGTGAGTTCGAGCAGATGTCCGGTCTTCCCTCCCGGGGCCGCACAGGCATCCAGAATACGCAAGGGCCCACTCGGAAGCTGCTGGAGCAGCAGCGGTGCGGCCATTTGGGCCGCCGCGTCCTGCACCGACACCATCCCACCATCAAACCCTGGCAAGCGCTGTACCGGCACGGCACGCTCTAGCACGATGGCCTGGTTGCCCGCGCTATGGGCCGAGATACCGGTCTGATCCAGCAGACCCAGGTAATCCTGCACCGTGGTCTTGCGCGCGTTGGTGCGCAGGGTCATGGGCGCATGGCTGTTGGCGGCCAGCAAGATGTCTTGCCAGTGCTGGGGGTGGTCTTTTTGCACCCGCTGCACCCACCACAGCGGATGGTTCCAGACCGCCACCGGGTCTTTGTCCGTCGCTGCAACAAGCGCATCCCGCTCCCGCAGAAAACGGCGCAGGCAGGCGTTGACGAAATTGGCCTGCGCTTTGCTGGCAGGGTTGCGCTTGGCCGCTTCTACCGTCTGGTCTACCAGCGTAAAGGCGTCATACGGCGCGTCGCGGTCGTGCCACGCCAACGCCAGCGCCGTACAAAGCAGCGCGTCGGCGGCAGGTGGTGGTGCCTTGGCCGCCAGTTGCTTGCGCAAGGCCTGGGCGCGCCCCAGGTTGCGCCACACATGGAAGACGAGGGATTGCACACCCGCGCGCAAGGCTGGCGGTGCCGCGTCGATCGCGGCTGTGCCGGATGCGCCACCGCGTACCGCGAGCACAACCCGCGCCACAGCATCCAACTGACGCCACAAAGGCAAAGATACAGGCGGACTGCTCACAAGGTTCCCGCCCGTTGAAATCCCAGGACACGGACCACCAGACGCGCCGGAAACTGCTCCCGGGCTTCGTTGTACTTGGCCAAAATTTGGTTCATGCCGCCCCGCGCGGTTTGTACCTTGAGGGTGATGGCGTCCCATTGTTCCTGCAGGGTTTCCGATACCGCCGCGCCGGCGAGATCGACCGGTGCACTGCGCAAATGGCTCCAGGCCATCAGCAAGCGATCCAATTCCGTGCCGAGCTGCTTTAGTGCGGGAGCGGTCAGTGGGAGTGCACGCGCTTCTTTGAGCGCCTGTTCCAGCGTGTCCAACGCGCCCAGCAACTGGACCCAGTCCTGGGGCAGATGATCCTGCGCATGCTCACCACTGGTGGCCCGACTGACTTCGGGTTGTGCCAGGTGGCCCCGCACCAACTCGGCGTATTGGCGCATGTGTTTTTCCACCGAGCCGAACGCGTCCAGTCCGCGTGCACGTATGCGCATCAGGCGGTTGTGCACACCCACCCCCCAGAACACCGCGGTGGCCAGCAGTAACCACAGCAACAGGGAACCACTCATGGCCACTTCTCCTCTTTGTCGGTCAGATTTGAAACCAATAATAAAAACGCCCCAAGCCCCTTATACAGCGGGCTTGGGGCGCTACCTTAAGGATAGCAGAGCGAGATTACTCGCTGGCTGCGTCCTCGTTGGCCTGGGCTTCGCCCACAGGCTCGGCACCACCGGCCAACTCAGCCGCTTCGGCTTCGGCAATGGCACGGCGTTCGGCGTCGTCCATACTCTCGCGCACCTTGCGGGCTTCGTGGTAGGCCAGACCGGTACCGGCCGGGATCAGGCGCCCCACGATGACGTTTTCCTTCAGGCCACGCAGCTCGTCGCGCTTGCCCATGATGGCGGCTTCGGTCAGCACGCGGGTGGTTTCCTGGAAGGAAGCCGCGGAGATGAAGCTGTCGGTGGACAAGGATGCCTTGGTAATACCCAGCAACAGGTTGGTGTAGGTTGCCGGGATCTTGCCTTCGGCGCGCAGTGCGTCGTTGGTGTTGAGCATCTCGGAACGTTCGACCTGTTCACCGTTGATGTAGCTGGAGTCACCTGCGGCTTCCACCACGACACGGCGCAGCATCTGGCGCACGATCACTTCAATGTGCTTGTCATTGATCTTCACGCCCTGCAAGCGATACACGTCCTGGACTTCGTCCACGATGTAGCGTGCCAGCTCTTCGGAACCCAGCAGACGCAGGATGTCTTGCGGATCGGCCGGGCCGTCGACCACGGATTCGCCCTTGTTGACCACCTGGCCTTCGTGCACCAGGATGTTCTTTTCCTTGGGCACGAGTTCTTCCCAGACCTTGCCTTCGGGATCGGTGATCTGCAAGCGAACCTTGCCTTTGGTTTCCTTGCCGAAGGACACGGTACCGGTCACTTCTGCCAGGACACCCTTGTCCTTGGGCGAACGGGCTTCGAACAGCTCGGCCACACGGGGCAGACCACCGGTAATGTCGCGGGTCTTCTGGCCCTCGATCGGGATGCGGGCCAGCACTTCGCCGGGGCCCACGTCCTGGCCGTCACGCACCTGCACCAGCGCGCCCACGGGGAAGCCGATGGTCACCGAGTGGTCGGTACCAGGAATCTTCACTTCGTGGCCGGAGGCGTCGATCAGCTTGACCTGGGGACGCACGACCTTGGCAGCACCGCGGCGCTTGGGATCGATCACCACCAGGGTAGACAGACCGGTCACTTCGTCGACCTGCTTGGCCACCGTCAGACCTTCTTCCACATTCTCGAAATGCGCCTTACCAGCGAACTCGGTGATGATGGGGCGGGTCAGCGGGTCCCAGTTGGCGAGGATCGCACCAGCCTTGACAGCCTGATCCGCCTTGACGGTCAACACGGCGCCGTACGGCACCTTGTGGCGTTCGCGCTCACGTCCGTGTTCATCGTGGATCACGATTTCACCGGAGCGGGCAATCACCACCAGCTCTTTTTTGCTGTTGGTCACGTAGCGCATCGTGGCGTTGAAGCCGATGCTGCCGTTGGACTTGGCTTCCACGCTGGAGGCGATGGCAGCGCGGGACGCGGCACCACCGATGTGGAAGGTACGCATGGTCAGCTGCGTGCCGGGTTCGCCAATGGACTGGGCTGCGATCACACCGACAGCTTCGCCGCCGTTGATCAGGCCACCACGGCCCAGGTCGCGTCCGTAGCACTTGGCGCAGATGCCGAAGCGGGTTTCGCAGGTCAGCGCCGTACGCACCTTGACCTCGTCCACGCCAGCGGCTTCGAGCTCTTCGATCAGGTCTTCGTCGAGCATGGTACCGGCCGTTGCCAGCACAGCACGGGTCTCGGGGTGCAGCACATCGTCGGCTGCGGTACGACCCAGGATGCGGTCGCGCAGCGATTCAATGGTTTCACCGCCTTCGACGATGGCGCGCATCAGGTAGCCGCCGTGGGTGCCGCAATCCTGCTCGGTCACCACCAGATCCTGCGTCACGTCGACCAAGCGGCGTGTCAGGTATCCAGAGTTCGCCGTCTTCAGCGCCGTGTCGGCCAGACCCTTACGGGCACCGTGGGTGGAGATGAAGTACTCCAACACGTTCAGACCTTCGCGGAAGTTCGCGGTAATCGGTGTCTCGATGATGGAGCCGTCCGGCTTGGCCATCAGACCCCGCATACCGGCCACCTGGCGAATCTGCGCAGCAGAACCACGGGCGCCGGAGTCGGCCATCATGTAGATGGAATTGAAGGACTCTTGCTGAACCTGCTTGCCATGGCGGTCGGTGACCGTTTCCTTGGACAGCTTGGCCATCATCACCTTGGACACTTCATCACCCGACTTGCCCCAGATGTCCACGACCTTGTTGTAACGCTCGCCGGCCGTCACCAGACCGGAGACGTACTGCTGCTCGATCTCTTTGACTTCCTTCTGGGCGCGACCAATGATGTCGTGCTTCTCTTGCGGCACCAGCATGTCGTCGATACAGATGGAGATACCAGCCTTGGTCGCCAGACGAAAACCGCTTTGCAGCAGCTTGTCGGCAAACACCACCGTCTCTTTCAATCCGCACTTGCGGAACGACACGTTGATAAGCTTGGAAATTTCCTTCTTCTTCAACGCCTTGTTGATGTTGGCAAAAGGCAGCCCCTTGGGCAGGATTTCGGACAGCAGTGCACGGCCGGCCGTGGTTTCCCACAGCTTGGTTTCGGGCACGAATTCGCCGGTCGTCTTGTCCTTGGTCCATTCGGTCAGACGCACGTTGATGCGTGCATTGAGCTCGACTTCACCCGCGTCGAAAGCACGCTGGACTTCGCCGGTATCGGAGAAGATCAGACCCTCGCCCTTGCCGTTGATGCGGTCGCGGGTGGTGTAATACAGACCCAGCACCACGTCTTGCGACGGGACGATGGAGGGTTCGCCGTTGGCAGGGAACAGCACGTTGTTGGAGGCCAGCATCAGCGTGCGGGCTTCCATTTGCGCTTCGACGGACAGCGGCACGTGAACGGCCATCTGGTCACCGTCGAAGTCGGCGTTGAAGGCCGCGCAAACGAGGGGGTGCAGTTGGATCGCCTTGCCTTCGATCAGGATGGGTTCAAAAGCCTGGATACCCAAACGGTGCAGCGTAGGCGCACGGTTCAGCATCACGGGGTGCTCTTTGATGACCTCTTCCAGAATGTCCCAGACCACGGGCGTGCCGGATTCAACTTCCTTCTTGGCAGCCTTGATCGTGGTCGCAATGCCCATGGCTTCCAGGCGCGCGAAGATGAAGGGCTTGAACAGTTCCAAGGCCATCAGCTTGGGCAGGCCGCACTGGTGCAGCTTGAGCGTTGGGCCCACGGTAATCACGGAACGACCGGAGTAGTCCACGCGCTTACCCAGCAAGTTCTGGCGGAAACGACCGGATTTGCCCTTGATCATGTCGGCCAGCGACTTCAGGGCGCGCTTGTTGGCGCCGGTCATGGCCTTGCCGCGGCGGCCATTGTCCAGCAAGCTGTCCACGGCTTCCTGCAGCATGCGCTTTTCGTTGCGCGCAATGATTTCCGGTGCCTTCAGTTCCAGCAGACGGCGCAGGCGGCTGTTGCGGTTGATGACGCGGCGGTACAGATCGTTCAGGTCGGAGGTCGCAAAGCGGCCGCCGTCCAGCGGCACCAGCGGACGCAGGTCCGGCGGCAGCACGGGCAGCACGTCCAGCACCATCCACTCGGGCTTGATACCGGATTTTTTGAACGCTTCCAGAACCTTCAGGCGCTTGGCGTTCTTCTTGATCTTCAGCTCGGAGCCGGTCAGGTCGTTGCGCAGCTTCTCGATGGAACCTTCGATATCGATGGACTCCAGCAGGTCCTTGATACCTTCGGCGCCCATCTTGGCGGTGAACTCGTCGCCGTATTCCTTGAACTTGGCATCGAAATCGTCTTCCGACATGATGCTGTACTTCTTCAGCGGGGTCATGCCGGGGTCGGTCACCACGTATGCTTCAAAGTACAGCACGCGTTCGATATCACCCAGGGTTATGTTCAGCCCCAGGCCCAGACGGCTAAGCAAGGTCTTTAGGAACCACAGATTAGGGACACGGTCGGCAAAAAGCGATTGGCCCATTGGCTTCCCGCCCCCC
>JACXTT010005238.1_pt1 | contig 18922 bp, 17 predicted proteins | sample 9270951 | NCBI WGS metagenome assembly JACXTT01 (sample SAMN15532306, study PRJNA645909) | rock metagenome | isolation source: weathered quartz diorite | place: Puerto Rico | collected 2017-06-21 | reverse complement strand
CGGGGGTCTTCGCCCGTCTCGTCCTCGTCCCCGTCGGCTTCAACCGGCAGCAGCATCCGGGACTTGATGTGGATCAGCGTGGCCGCCATCACCAGGAACTCGCCGGCGACCACCAAGTTCAGCGACTTCATCATGCTGATGTAGTCGAGGTACTGCTTGGTGATCACCGCAATCGGGATGTCGTAGATGTTGATCTCGTTCTTCTTGATCAGATGCAGCAAGAGGTCCAGCGGACCCTCGAACTCGTCCAGGCTGATGCGATAGGAGTCCTCCGCTACATCAAGACCGGTGTCGCGATCTTCTGCCATAGACCTCTGAATATACCAGATTTAGGGTAGAAGGCAAGTTTTCCTTCAAGATATGGTAGGGCGTTACCCTTTTTTCAGGATCACGACGAAGGCGATGAGGAAAATCAGGAGGGCCGCCCCCACGATGGCCAGGAACACAGGGTTTTCGAACCCGGTAGAGGAGCGCGGGGTGGCAAACTTGGTGCGGGTGAAGTTGGGCTCCTGCTGGTAGAAGACCTTGGCGAAGTCGTCCTTGGCTTTGAAGTCGGCGTCGGAGAAGTTGACCTCCCCGCGGAATGTGGCGCGTCTGAAATAGGTGTCTGCGGCGAAGACAGCGTGCATGAAGAAGACGTTCTTCTCGAACACGGCCTCCGAGAAGTCCGAGATCCCTTCGAACCTGCTGCCCGAGAACCCGGTGCCCATCTTGAAATAGGCACGCGAGAAGCTCGACTCCTTTTTGAACGTGACCGATAGGAAATTCGTCAGCCCGCTGAACCCGGCGCGGAGGAACGTGACCGGCTCGTGAAAGACCGCCTGATAGTAGCGAGTGTGCCCGGCGAACGCCGTCTTCTCGAAGCTCACCGCCTTGTCGAAGATGCAGGTGAGGAAGAACGCGTTGCCCAGAAACACCGCTTCGGAGCTATCGACGGGTCCGAGGAAGATCGTCCGAGAGAGGTCCACGTTCTTCGTAAAGGTGGTGCCGCGGAACGTGACGGGGCCCTGGATTACTACCATATCGCCCAGCATCCGATGCTCGACCATGTCGGGCTTGAGCTGAGTGTCCAGGAGGCCGTCGAAGATCGAGTTGCTGATCACGACCGGCCCGCGGATCATGCGGGCCTCGGTGACAGAGGAGCCCGTCATGGTCGCGAGCACCGATGGCGGCAGGGGAACTGCGGCCAGCGGCACCGTCGGCAGACGGGTCAGCAGCAGATCGCCGGAGACCACTCCGTTCCGGACGGACACGCCCTGGCCGGCCTTCAGCGCCTCGAGAATCTCGCCCGCCGGCACCGCATGCGCGACCCGCTCCGCCTTAGCGCACTCCGGGCTGAAGTGGCGGACAAAGAGCGCGGGCTCGCCGGACACCGCCCGTTCCACCGTGCAGGCCGCCCAGGCGGTCGCCGCGGGAGCGATCTGGAGCAATGCCAGGAGCAATGGCAGGAAGCGGCGTGCGTTCACGTTCGCCATCCTCTGCTAGAACGGATAATCCAGTCCAACAAAGATATTGCCGCCGTCTTTCCCATACGCCACGTCAATGCGCCCCACAACGTTGGGCCGTGAGAGGACGCGGAGGCCTATCCCCGGATTGAATTGCGTGTCCTTGAGGCGAGTAAAGAGGTCATCGTCCACCCGTCCTACATCCAGAAACGGCGCCAGCTCAAACTCGATGGGATTGTCAAACACTCGCTTCTCAAGGACACGAATGCGCTCCTCAAGATTGATCAGATACAAGTTATCATCAATAAACCGGTTGCGTCCGAACCCACGCAACGTATTCTCGCCGCCTAGAGTCGGCCGTTCATAGAAGGGAACGCCCCGACTGAAGACCATATCGAGCATAAGGCGCGCAACAAAAACCATGCGTCCAGAGGCATGCGGAACCATCTGACGGGCATCCAGCGAAATCCGAAACCACCGGTTGGGCCCCTCCACATGGAGGTTGTGTGCCAACTCTCCGTAGAGAGAGACATACGTTCCCCTGACGGGAGTGAGCAAATTATCCCGGGTATCGTACAGAAGCGTCAGACGATGCCCGAAGATCTGCGCGCCTTCGATGCCCGTAATGCCGTTGAACCGGGCCTTGGTCTGAGGCAGCGTATCAATGACCCCATCCTCGATCCGCACATCGCGGTATCGCTCCGTCCAGAGCACGACAAGATTATTCTTCAAGTTGAGACCGCCACTGAGCCGTACGTTGGTTTCGCGGGAGGTGTAGGTCGTTTCGTCCGCTTCAGGCGTGTTGTTCCCAATGCCGAAAAGCCGGGCGAAGGCGTTTTTGAACCAGTTGGCTTCGGCCGCTAGGATATAGCGTCCTCCGCCGGCCCCCGTATCTTTAAAGCTTGCCTCGAACTCACGCTCGACTTTCGTGGCATAGGAGGCGATCGCGCGGTACTGAACGGTTTCGTGGCGGTATCCGTAGTAGTTGAGGGAAAAGCTCTCGCCGATAAACTTATTATGTAGGAACTGCGGTGCGAAGATGTCTTCGATTTCCTCCTTGTCGTTCGCTCTGAGGATCGGCATCAACGCGCCGACCCAGTAGTTCTCGTTACGGGTGTAGGAGAAGGCGGGCAGCGGGATCACCATGTAGCCGCCTTTTGCGGGCAGGGACTTCAACGCGTGCTCCTGCTTGGGGTACACGTCCTCCGAGGCCTTTTCGGTCGTCTCCTCCGGCACCGTTTCTTTGCGAGGAGCACTTCCGGCTTGTTCCGGAGGAACGGTTCCTGTTTGTTCGCTCTCGGCTTTCACCGCGACACGACCCTCCGACGAAGTACCAGTTTCCGCAGCAGGCGAAGGATGAGCAAGACCAAAGAAAAGAAGGCACCACAGGACACCAAGCCAGCGGAACAGGATGCCGCCGCCGACCGCCGTTTCATGCAAAGCAAGACACCGTTCTGAGCAGACCTCTGTTCAGGCGTTACTCGACGTAGAGGGCTAACTGGATGCCCAGGAGCAGAAGCCCGGCGGGAAGCAGGTAGGGCTTTCCCTTCCATGTGAACCGTGCGCTTCCCTCTACTACCAGGCTCGTAGCGATAAAGAAGGATGTGAGGGCAAAGAAGCGATGCTGGATGTTCACGAAATCAATGCCGGGATGATCCAGATGCTGGTGGATCAAGAGGGCGGCTCCCCCAAGCATCGCGATACCGGCCGCGAGGTAACTCCACAGAGGCCTGGGTTGTTCCCAACGAAACAGCATCGTGTAGATTCCGAGCACCATGGGAATCATGGAAAGGAGATGATGCTGAATCCACTCGTGGGTCGTGGAAAGAGAAAAACTCTCGATAAGCCCAGCCGGACCGATCGGCCAGGCTTCTAAATCGCTGAAGACGAAAAGGAATACCCCAAACATGAGCCAAGTCAAGCCGCTGACGACCCTGAGCAGCCGATGCCGGTGAGCGGTCAACCGATCTAGTAACAACAGCGCACCAATGACCAATACCGTCGCACCCGAGGAATGGTGCATGAACCGCGAGTATTCCAAATCCTCTTCCGGCGACAATCCGGACGCGGGGAGCTTCTCAAACACGGGTTCGTGCTGGGTGCCCGCTGAGCGCTCATGATGATGTGGAGACGCCTGCTCGTCTGAAGCGATGGAGTCGGCAGCTGCCAGCGGCCAAGTGAACAGACAAAGCCAAAATGCGGAGAACAGACACCTCAGCTTGCGGCGTCCGCTACGGAGAGACATTCGCTATCAGAACCGCAGCAGCCACGGAAGTTCTTCGAAGATCGCACGCAGCGAACCCAGATTCGCCGGGCGCGCGAGGGCCTTGGCAGCCTGACCCAGCTCGCCGGCGCGGAGGGCCTGGTAGGCGTCATGGACGGAGACGCCGACGTACTGCATGACGCTTGAGTCACGATAGCAGTCGATCATGCAACGCGTGCACCCATCACGGATTCGTTGTGAGCCATCGAACTCGTAGATTGAGCACATCGGCTTCTCCCAATAATGGCACCGCCACAGCATCAGATGCCAATCAAGATGGAAGTACTGAAATCCACCCAGACAAGGGAATCGTTGTGGCTGATGTTTCACAAAACGCTGCATCTCCTCGAGCGAGGGGGTCGGATTCAAAACCAGAAACCGCTTCTTGAGGCGCTTGATCCGCTCAAAGGCCGCGTCGAGCTCTTCATTGGTGAAGTTCACCAGCTGCGAGTCCGAGTATCCGAGAAAACTCGATCCCAGCTGGCGAAGCGGGTATGAAAACGTCACGGAGGTGAAGCCCAGCGACTCCAGAAAATCCGGGAGGGCTTCATAATCCACCAGCCGGCTCATAGTTACTGAAGCGGTGGCGTGGATATTCAGCTCTTTCAATTGGCGGTTGGCCTCACGAATTTTTTCGCATACGCCTGGCAGTCCGCGATTGCGTTCGTGGCTTTCTACCGTGGCCGCATCAATGGAGATGATGAAACTGGAGATGCCGGCGGTGACCAGGTCCCGGATCCGCTCTGGCCGTAGAAGGCCTCCGTTTGTGACGAGCATCACTTTCATGTCCAGATCCGATCCACGCTTGACGATGAGGCCGAGGTCGGGATGCATCGTGGGCTCGCCACCTGTGATCACCAAGTACCGGATCCCCTGAGCATACAAGATATCCAGCGCATCCAACGCTCCTTGGCGTGAGACGTAGACCCAGTCCTCGCGCGGCAGCTTGTCCAAGGCGAAATTGCAGAATCCGCACCGTGCGTTGCAGGCGTTGTTAATGGCGAACGTGCAGACGCCAGGCCCGCCCTCTTCAAGCACCAAACGCAACGTACCACGATTCTTGTGCTTCATCGTCAGCGATTTCCTCTCGACATGTGGCTCTTGACGTACGGCTCCTATTTACTTCCTTTTACGCAGCCGGTCAAGAAAAATGAGGGCGGCGGGTTTAGAAGAACGTTACCGAGGCCACGTGCAACTCTACAGTTGCCCATCCAAATCTTTCCATGACCAAATCTGCTTCCTCTCCAGCAGCATGTTGGTGGTGAGATAGAGCGCTAGCAGGCGACGGTAGCGCGGAGCGACGTCCGTGGCTGTTACTGTGAGTGGCCGTGCCTGACCCTTCAGTTTCAAGTCGATTTGATGAAACAACCCTCTCCGAAAGGAGTAAAGCCAGAGACCATCCTGATCAGCCAGCCCGATTAGATCGTCGTAGACGCTGCTGAGGTAAGCAAAATTATCATGGAAACAGTCTCGCACGAAAAGACAGGTGAGATCCCGGCCCACGAACGGCGAGACATGCGGCATTAGCCCGTTCATGGCAAGGATCGTCGGTGCAAGGTCAACCTGACTGGCGATCCTCTCAATATGGCGAGGGCGATAACGGTCCGGCGTGCGAAGCGACTCGTCCAACCAAATGAGCAACGGCACGAGAAAACGGCCGCCTTGCCGCTCAATGTCCGTCGTCCCAACCGGTTCATGGCGACCATGATCCCCTATTACGATCACCATCGAGTTCCTGAGCAGCCCGTCCCTCTGCAGCGATGTAAAAAAAGTCTCGAATTCCAAGTCGAAGTAGCGAAGCGCCGCGACGTAGCGGTCTCTGTGATGTTGCAGGGCCTGCACCTCAGGATGCCGCAGTGGAATGGTAAACGGATGATGCGTGCTGGAAGTCAGCGTTGCGAGGAAAAACGGTTCTCCGCGGGTATGCAGCGCCGCGATCCGCGTTCGCATGAAGCCGAAAAGAGCGCCATCAGTGAGACCCACGCCAAGCCGCTCCGCATTCGCCGGGAAGTCGCTCTCGCCGTAAAACCGGTCGAGACCATTCCTTGCCATGAATGGCCGTATTCCGGGTATGTCACTATCCAAACTGATTACCATCTCCGTTCTGAACCCGCCCTTCCGCAGCAGGGAGGGCAAACACAAATAGTCTTGCTCGTATCGGGTCTTGATGGCCGCTGTTCCTTGACGCGGATAGTAGGAACAGAACGTAGAGAAAAGGGCTCTGGTCGTTGCCACCCCATTGCTGAAGAAGTTTTCGAAGTAGAGGCTCTCGTCCTTCAAGCGGTCGAGAAAGGGTGTGAGACGAATGGGTTGGCTCGATGGCGTACCCGGAGCGAGTAACTGTGTCGAATCCGCCGAGACGTCAATGGTTCGATCGAGATATCGCCTGTCCAATCCTTCCACAAAAATCAGCACCACATTGACCGGCTCATCAAAACGAACCTCGACGCGCCCATTGGTTTCTTTTACCAACGGATACTGGTGAAAGGGAAAGCTTGCTCCCTGCCCCACCGCTTCCTGGGCCACCTGCACAGCCTCCTCGAATTTGATCGCCCCAGGCATACGGCGTGGCATCCAGGACCATTGTGAGAGAAAGGCGTCGCGCAACGGCTCTCGCGCGAAGAGGAGGGGATTCTGCCCCAGGTTGAAATAGGCTTCGCTGTCGGTTGCCGTGCGAGGGGACCAAGACTGATCGAACGGGCCTAGCCCAGCCGCTCCACTCACGACGGCTGTCACCAGCGCTACAGACGCCACGACAGGTCGCTGAGCGTCCCATCGAGCCAGCATCGGTCCAACCTTTTGCTTGAAAGCGACCCACCAGCCCGCTATGGCTAAACCTTCAAGCAGCAGAAATGTCCCGATCCGTACACCCCATTTTCCGCCGTCCTCCAGTTCGGCAACGGTCTGCTCCGCCGCTTGGGACGCCCCAGTTTCATTGCCGGACGTGTGCAGCAGGTCATCCAGATATTCAAAGAACACGAAGTTCACGTGCTGTTGGCTGAAGCCATAATATCCGACGTCCACAATCAGGATCACCAACAACAGGCATCCAACCACCGCCAGCGTTACGTTCAATCGCGTCGTGTACCCGCCATTTCTCTTGGCCGTTTTACTCAATCGAGAAACCGGGATGTTGAGCAGAACACCGAGAACGGCCGTGACGGCAACGGCGCCTGTCGCGCTGATCATATCTCCCACGAGACCAGTTCCCAGTGTTCTTAAAAGAAGGCCGGTGGTCGGCCACTCCAACGCGGCGGTCTCAGGGAACAAAAATAGTCGTTGCGTTTGCTGGATGGTCACGAACAGCACCCACCAGAAGGCGAGTAGGCGAGAGAGCGAGGAGGATTTGTCGACAGGTGAGATCATGTCACCTGGAGATGCTATTTACTCCATTTTTGACGGAACCAATCTACAGTCCGTTTCAGCCCGTCTTCGAACGAGACGATCGGATACCATCCGAGCTCCCGCTTGGCCTTTTCCGCCGAGACTTCCTTTCCACCGAAGTCGCCGGGGCGCGCCGGCACGAACTCAATCTTCACATGGTCCCCGATCGCCTTTCGGATCCCTTCCGCTACTTCCAAGACCGTGACCTTTCGAGGACCTTCGAGGTTGTAAGTCTGATTGACGGCGGAGTCTTTCATCGCCAGGACGTGGGCTTCGGCCATGTCCCGCACGTACACGAAATTTCGGTATTGCTCCCCCTTCCCCGATACAGTGAGGGGCTCCCCATTGAGCGCCTTCTTGATGAAGATAGGGATCAGGAGTTCGTCCCGCATGCGGGGGCCGTACGGGATGCCGTACCGGAGGATGGTAAAGGGGACTTTGTAGAGCTGACTGTAGTTGTGGCAGACCATCTCGCTGGCCATCTTAGTGGAGGTGTAAATGTGTCCGGCACCGTCCAAAAAGAAGGGCTCCGACTCCCGCAAAGCGCCTCCGTTCTGCGGGCACCCGTTATACACCCAGACGGTCGAGGCGAGGTACAGCCGACGAGCGCCGTTGAGCCGCGCCGCCTCCAGCACGTTCGCCGTCCCCACCACATTCAACGCCGTGGTGTAGACCGGGTACTTGTGCGCGTAGTTGACGTTGGAGACCGCCGCCAGATGAAAAATGTGCTCGGCATCCCTGGTAGCGGCCAGCACCGACGAGAGGTCCATAAGATCCACGTCCTCATACCCAACATCCTGTCGGTGCGGCCGCACACGATGATCCACGACGGTCACCTGATGTCCCGTCTCGACCAGGATGTCCACCACATGCGAGCCGATGAACCCGCTTCCCCCTGTCACAACGACTTTAGCCATTGGAACACCCCTTCGTTATCCGATCAAATCCCGTAACGCATCCAACACCTGATGCGCATCCCGTTCCTCCATGCCTGAAAAGATCGGCATACATATGTGCCGCGCGCAGTAGTCTTCCGCGACGGGCAACGGCCCCGGCCGATACTTCTCGAACACCGGTTGCTTGTGGAGCGGCTCTTCGTACACCTCCCCCGCAAGGGACACTTCGTAGCGATCCCTCAGCAGCGTTTTGAGTTCCTTCCGGTCCCGCTTCTGCTTAAGAACCACGATGTACTTGTAATAGTTGCACACACCTTCTGGCGGTACAGTCAACGTACTCAGGTTTCGAAATCCTTTCAGTCCCTGGTCGTAGACCGCCGCGAGCCTTTGCCGGTCCGCCATCATCGCCGGTAGACGTTCGAGGTGCCTGAGACCGATGATCGCGTGAGGCTCCGACAGGCGCCAGTTGTAGCCCATGCGGATATGCGCGTTTTGAGTAAAACTGGCCTTCCCCTGATCTCGGTAAATCCTGGCTTCTTCGGCAATGCGATCGTCACTCGTGACGATCATCCCTCCCTCCCCGGAAGTCATCACCTTGGTGGGATAAAAGCTGAATGCGCCGGCGATCCCCAAGGAACCGGCGCGCCCGCCGTTGTAACACGATCCGTGGGCATGAGCCGCATCCTCCACTAGCCACAGGCCTTTCTTCCTGGACCACTCCTGCAATTCCGGCATCCGCCGCGAGACGATCCCGCCGATGTGAACCACGATCAAGCCAGCCGTCTTGGGCGTGAGCTTCTTCTCGACGTCTTCTGGCCGCACGGCAAAGGATTCCGGATCCATGTCGACGAGAACTGGACGTCCTCCGGCATGGACCACTGCTGCGGCAGTAGCGAAGAACGTATTGGTCGGTACCAGCACATCCTTGCCTTCCACCCCCAGTACCCGCAAGATGATCTCCAAGGCGCTGGTCCCACTGTTCACAGCAATTGCGTGACGGGTCCCGCAGAATTGAGCAAATTTCTGCTCAAACTCCGCTCCGTACTTGCCCAGTGTCAACTGGCCGCTGGCCAGGACTTCCTGGATCCTCTCTGCGATCCAGGTCCGGTCTTCCGGCAGGAACTGGATCTTCGCGGCCGGAACACGCCTGCTCGGCGCTATGTCCTGTTTCACGCTTTCCAAGGTCTCATCGTTCCCTTCTGCTTTGTGGGCACGCGATTTACGGAAGCGACACCAACCCCACGCCCAGACAGACGAGCATCGTCCCCGCCCAGCGATGCATGGAGATCGTTTCCTGCAAGATGAACTTGGCAGCTAGGGTGCCAAGGACATAGACCAACGTGGTTGCGGGAAACACAACACTGAGGTCGGCCCAGGACAGGACCGCAAGAAACCCAACGAAGTGCATGACCATGAACACAATGCTAGCGAGAAAGTGGTGATTGCGAATGGCCTTGCGGGCGATCGCCAGAAGCTCTCTCGGCGCAAAGGTGGACACTTCGCCCACCTGCCTCATGCCTTTGGTGAGCAGGACATCTCCTGCCGAATCGGCGAGCACAATGATCGCAATCATGATTGCCGTTTTCACCTACCACCCTCCGCCATGGTGTCCTGTCCGCTCGCAATCCCGAATGTTCTCGGCGAGGATCGCACCACCAGGCCGACGCCAATGGAAATCAACAAGGCTCCGATCCATCGTATCGAGGAGACAGTTTCGTTCAGGAAGCAGTCGGCAAACGCAACGTTGATGACCACTTCAGATGAGATAGCCGGCAGAACGAAACTCAAATCCGCCCTGGACAGGGCGGCCGCGAAGAGCACGAAGAAAATGACATAGAATCCCACCCCGAGCAAAATCGAAGGGCTCTGGACAGCCTGCAAGAATATGGCGACCCAATTGCTCCAGATCAGTTGGCTCTCTCCTGCGATGAGTTTCATGCCCTGGCTCAACAGCACATTGCCCACCGCTTGGCTGACGATGGCAACCGCCAGAAGAGCAATAATTCTTATCCGTTCAGTCCACATCTGCTTCATTCCCTACAAGCACCACGCCGGGCTCTTTCCGATCAGCGCTCACACGCTTTTCTTTCGGAGAGCCTCTTCATGGAATCCCGGTGTCTTCAAACATTCGTCTGGGTTCTGACAAACCTCTTCCGCTGGGCGCGCACTTTCAGAAACTCCTTGCCTTCGATGTAGAGCCGCCGCCGGTCGTTGGCGTCAAAGATCGCGCGCCGCAGGATCCGGAAGATGACGTGCGGCCGGAAATAGTAACGGTCATAGAACTGTTCGACCGCGTGCATGATGTCCCTCCGGCTCAACCCCGGATACTGAAACACGGGAAGTTGATGTCCCTCCTCGTCCGTCATCACCGAATCGACGGCATAGTTGTGTTTCTTCAAGTAGGCATCGAACTCCGTGCCCGGATACGGATGAGACATCGAAACCTGAATCGTCTCCGGGTCGAGCTCCATGGCAAATTGAATGGTCCGCTCGATCGTCTCCGGCGTTTCCCCTGGATGCCCGACCTGAAAATCGCCGTGCACGACGAGGCCCAGCTTCTTGCAATTTTTCATGAACGCGCGCGCCTGCTCGACCGTGGCGCCTTTCTTGATGTTCTTCAGAATCTCCGGATCGCCGGACTCGAACCCGACGATTAACAACCGGCACCCGGCCTCTTTCATCGCTTTCAAGGTCTCGTAGCCCGCCGTTACCCGGGAGTTGCAGGACCAGGTAAACTTCAGAGGTTTGAAAGCCTTGCAGATCTCGATCGTGCGGTCCTTGGCCCAGGGGAACGTGTCATCGTCGAAGAAAATTTCCTTCGCGTGGGGGAAGTACTCCAGGCAGCGCTTCACCTCTTCGACCACGTTGGGAATGCCGCGGGTCCGCCAGGGATGGCCGCTCATCGTCTGGGGCCAGAGACAGAACGTGCACAGTGCCGGGCAGCCCCGAGAAGTATAAAAAGCGACAAAGGGGTGCTTCAAATAGGGAATATTGTACCGCGTGATGTCGAGGTCGCGCTTATACACATCCACCGCGAAGGGAAGGGCGTCGAGATCTTCGATCTGCGGGCGATCTGGATTGTGGACGATGCGACCATCCTTCCTGAAGCTGATGCCGGCAACCTCCTCCAGCTTCTTGCCCCAGGTAAACTCCGCCACCGGATAGTCGAATTCCCGCCTGACCACGAAATCAATCGCCGGTGATGCCTTCAGGCTTTGCTCCGGCTGAACGGTCACGTGAGGACCGACGAAAGCGATCTTAATCGCAGGGTTGGCCGCTTTGATGGCCTCCGCCAGCTTGGCATCGCTCTTAAAACCCGGTGTGCTGGTAAAGAGCACGAGAAACTCGTACTCGGTGGCGATCTTGATCGTTTCCTCCGGAGTCACGTTATGGGACGGTGCGTCCAAGAGCCGGCTGTCTTTGATCATGCCAGCCGAATAGGCCAGCCACACTGGATACCAGAAGGAAGGAATTTCGCGGGTGGCTTGGTAGCGCGAACTGGCCCCGCCGTCGAACATCTCGAATGAAGGTGGATTTAAGAGCAAGGTCTTCATCGTTCTCTCCTTTACACTCTAGATTTCGCAATGACCTGTGCGAGGCGCATGTATCGGATCGTCTCGTAGAGTCCGCGATGGAGATCGTATTGCGGGCGATACGACAGGACGCGTTTTGCTTGTTCAATATCAGCCTGATCGTGCGGCAGATCCCCCGGTTGGGGTGACGCATAGATGGGGGGAAGGTCCGTGTCCAGGGCCTCCTGTAGGATCGCACACAACTGGTTCACGGTCGTCCGGTGGCCGGTGCCGACATTGAACACCATCCCGGACAGGTCGGGGACCTCGCAGGCGGCCAAGACGGCGGACACGCAATCCGCGATGAAGGTAAAATCGCGCGACTGCTCGCCGTCACCGTAGATCGTTGGGGCCGTCTCAGCCAGGAGAAGAGAAATGAATTTGGGAATGACCGCGGCGTAAGTCGAGGCCGCATCCTGCCGAGGGCCGTAGACATTGAAGAAGCGCAAACAGACCGTGTCAAGGCCATAGAGAGACCAAAACATCTGGCAGTAATGCTCGCCGGTGAGCTTGCTGACCGCATAGGGCGAGGAGGTGGGAGACGGCAACATGCTCTCGGATCTCGGGATCACCGGATTCTCCCCGTACACGGCCGACGAAGAGGCGAATACGAACTTCTTGACTCCCGCCCCGCGGGCGACCACCAGCAGGTTCAACGTGCCCGTCACATTCACCTCATGGGTCTCCATCGGACACTCAACGGACCGGACCACCTCATGGAGCGCCGCGAGATGAATGACGGCCTCCACCCCCTCCATGACCTCCTGGCAAAGCGCGCCATCCCGCACATCCCCCTCAATAAGTTCCACTGCACTGAGAACCGCATCGAGATTCTCTCGCTTCCCCGTGAAAAAATTGTCCAAGACTCTGACACGCTCTCCCCTGCTCACGAGCGCCTCGACCACGTGCGAGCCGATAAAACCTGCTCCACCCGTCACCAGATACCGCGTCATCGTGTTCCTCGTTCTCGGTTTACCGCCCCATGCTTGAGACTAGGCAACCTTCGTTACAACTGGCTAAACGCGACTCTTTGGAAGCCTGCCGCCGCGATTGCCTCGCGGACCGCTGGACTGATCAATGCTTCGAATTCCCGTTCATGCCGATAGGTCGGCATGGCGCGATCAATTTCAGGACAGCGGCGCGTTGCGGGATGGAAATACATCTCCGTGACGCCGTGCGGCAGATGTCGTAGCATTCGCAGCACGAGATCAACATCCATCTGCCCGCTGTCATTCAAACCAAAAACATATTCGTTCGAACGCACGCCGGCGCGCCGTAGGCGCGCCTTCAACAGCTTGCTCCACGGCGTCATGAACAGCCATAAGGCCGAGCGGGAGAAAAACGCCTTTCCTGACGCACGCCACGAAGGAAACAACGGCTCATAGGGAACGCGGACGGCTTTGAGGCCGTAGTCCCGTCCGACCTTCAAGATCAACCCTAGAACTGTTGGATGCAGGTGCATATGGTTGTGCGCATTCACATGATCCAGGGGCAGCCCGGTATTTGTGAACGCCTCAAACTGCGCGCGAATCTCCGCCTCCAATTGCCGCCTCACGCCGGGCCGAAAGAAAAAGTTCAGACCGGCGCCGACGAGACGGGTCGAAAACTCACCCCGGCCGTCCAACAGATCGGGGATCTCGCGCGGGGGGAGGACCGGACGTCCTTCGACCAGCACGAGATGGAGGCCCACCCGCAACGTGGGGAGCTGCCGGGCCCGTTCCACCGCATCGACTGCAGCCCCTGCTCCAACCATCAGGCTGGCGGTGGTCAGGATCCCTCGCCGATGCGCTTCTTCTATCGCCTCGTTCACCGGAACGGCGAGACCGAAGTCGTCGCCGGTGACGATAAGCTTTCGCATAAGGTTTTCTCCCGTGCAACTATGTGTCCATCGCGGGTCAGGACAAATTCCTTGCCACGCCAGATTGTGGTCAGTTTCATAAAAGCGAGGAGCAAGGAGACAAAAGCCGCCAGATCACGGAACGGAAGAAGCATCAAGCTCCTCAACCCTTCACGATCTCGAAGCCCCCATCCTAGAATCACAGCAGTAGTGACGAAACGCAGGGCAAGAGCTCCCGCAAGGACCGATAGCCCCAGCGGATCTCCTAGCCTAGCTGCTGCGAAGAGGAGCGCGAACGGAACAGGACGGATGACCAAGGTGGAGATCAGTGCGCCAGGCCGAACCACACAGCTGTTTTGATCCCAATAAAGCTGATGGTTCCACCACTGGGAGGGCGTCTTGAGGTCAACCACCGTTTCCACCACGTAAGGCGCGACTGCCATCTTTTTGCCCGTCTCCCAAATGCGGCGACCCATCTCGTAGTCTTCGGCCAAATAATCTGCGAGGCTCTCCAGACCACCAATCTCGTTCAGCGTTGAGCGCCGAAGGGCCACCGACGATCCAATACAGAACTTGGCGGTTCCGGTTACATAGGCGAACACCGTGTCGGGGAAAAAGCCGGCATTCATCGTAAGCAACTCCATCTTCTCGAACCAGGATTCTGCAGAGGTCGCCATAAAGTACGTGCAGACGAACCCCACTTCCGGATCATCTAACGGAGCCACGATGGCCTTGAGATAATCCGGCTTCAAGTAGACGTCGCTATCGCTGATCAACAGAATCTCATGACGTGCATGGATCAGACCGCCTATCAAGTTGTTGATCTTGCCATTGGTGCCGACCTGGCGATGTTCGATTGCCACAGATACCCGTTGCTGGCCAAACTCTCGTTCGAGATTTCTGAGCAAGGGGATCGCAGGGTCTTTCTCGTCCTGGATAGCGAAGACCACTTGATAATGGGGGTAATCCTGAAGGCAGGCGCTGCGGAGATTTTTATCAAGGTCTTTCTCCAGCCCGTGAACCGGCTTCAATATGGTCACTGCAGGCCACTCTCTGCCTGGTGTTGGAGAGGACTGGGCTTCCAGTGATCGGTAGCGGACAACGCACAAGAGACAGACAACCCCATAGACAGACCCAAAGATGACGGGTATCACACAAATCCACTGAAGAACTGAAAGAATGCTCACGATTTGGTCCATTTCCATGGGCGTAGAGCAAGCAGGAATTGCACCACCAAGACCGAAAAAGATCGAAAAAAGACCTCCTGTAATCTCAACTACTTAGGTGAGCCTGCGAGGTGTGCAGAAGCTCCTCACCTCAGTCACGTCAAAGAACTTTGACAGTCGTCAAAATTTTTATACAGGCGGAATGGGGATGAGGCAGGTCTAGCGTGGGCTGTCCGGAGAGTTCCCCAGCAGTTTTAGCTTGTACTGAAGGAGGCTGCGGCTGATTTTAAGCAGTTCGGCCGCCTTCGCCTGGACCCCATTCGCGCGGGCGAGTGCGCGCATGATCATGTGCCGTTCGACCGCTTTCAGTGCGGAGTCGAGGGGGACATCATGCGGTAAGATTCGATTAAGGGCGGTGAGCCACTCTCCGCTCGCCACCAGCTCCAGCGGAAAGTCGTCCGGCAGAATTTCTTCCGTCTTCGCCATCAGCGCGGCGTGAGCCAACACATTTTGAAGCTCGCGCACATTGCCGGGCCAGCTATAGCGAGCCAGGAGGTCCATGGTAATGGCGGACAGGTGTTTGTCGCGAATGTCGCCCTCTTTGACGAGTTGCCGAAGATAGGCCTCGGCGAGTAGCGGAATGTCTTCAAGACGATCGCGGAGGGGCGGCACGTCGATCCGGACCACATTCAGACGAAAGAACAGATCCTCGCGGAACCGTCCGGCCTTGACCTGGGCTTTGAGATCGTGGTTGGTGGCGGCCAAAATACGGACATCAACAGTGACCACCTTCTCGCTTCCTACCCGTCGAATTTCCTGTTTATCCAGAACCCGGAGGAGCTTGGCCTGAAGGTTCATCGGCAACTCTCCGATCTCGTCCAGAAATAATGTTCCGCCGTTTGCCTGTTCGAAAAACCCCAGGTGTCTGACGTTGGCTCCCGTGAAGGCGCCTCGCTCATGCCCAAACAGTTCGCTCTCCGCCAGCGTATCGGTCAGCGCGCTACAATTGACCGGGAGGAAGGGCCGGCCGCACCGCGGCCCATTGAAATGGATCGCATGCGCCACCAACTCCTTGCCACTGCCGCTCTCACCAGTGATGAGGACCGTACTCTTCGAATCGGTCACGCGTTTGATCTTGTCGAACACCGTTTGCATGGCAGCACTCTTTCCAACCAGCTGATCGAAATGGTACTGGTGCGCCAGTGACTGGGAGAGTCGCAGATTCTCGCGAACGAGTACGGTCCGTTCTATCGCCTTGGAGGTCGTGCGGAGAAGGTCTGCATTGTTGAATGGTTTGACGATGAAATCATAAGCTCCCAACCGCATCGCCTCGACCGCCCGTTCGATCGTTCCATAGGCCGTCATGATAATGATGGAGACAGGCGGGGCAAATTCTCGTGCACGGGCGAGCAGTGCCATGCCGTCCATCTCGGCCATGCGCAGGTCAGTCAGCAGCAGTTCCACCTGGCCCTCTCGGAGTAGTGTTAACGCCTCCGACCCCTTCTCACAGGTCAGCACCTCATAACCTTCATTCTGAAAGAGTTCTCCTATCATCCAGAGGTAATTTTTCTCGTCATCCACCACTAGAATTGTGGCCATCGCGACACTCCCACTTATCCTCGAACATCCACGGATTTGGTCGAAAGCAGGCTCGTTGACTCGCGGAGCTCGGCAGGGAGACGAATAGTAATGCAGGTGCCATGGCCAAGTGAGCTGCTCACCTCCAGCGTCCCCCTGTGTTCGGAAATAATCCGTCTGGCAAAGGCAAAACCCAGCCCAACACCGCCTGCCCGCTTGGTAAAGAATGGTTCTCCCAAGCGTTTCAGATCTTCAGCAGAGAGGCCGACACCGGTGTCCCCGATTGTGACAACCACATCACCCCTATCCTTGCCTGAATCGTGCTGGGCTGTGACGGTCACGGCCCCCCCATTCGGCATAGCCTGGAATGCATTGTGGATTAGGTTCGTCAAGGCATGGTGTAACAGATGATCGCCTTGGATCCACAGAGGCTCGGAAGGAACTCTCAGTCTCACTGTGTGTAATTCATCCGCCGACCAAGCCGTCGCCGTCTGTGTAACCGATTTGAGAAGATCCTGCAGAGTGAGCCGAACCGTTTGGAGGCGCAACGGCGTTCCGAGGCGGAGAATACTTTCTACTGCCTTGTTGAGACGGTCAACCTCCTCGAGGACGACGCCGATGTGGCGTCGTGCGGAAGAATCCGAGACGCGTGACGCCAGCATTTCAGTCGCGCCTTTAATGATCCCTAGAGGATTTCGCACTTCGTGTGCGACCTGGCCCGCCAGCTCTCCGAGCGCAGCCATCTGGCTGATGCGCTGAACCCGTTCCTCCATATGGGCCAATTGCGCCAGGCGCTCGGTCAACTCTGCCTGGACCTGCCGAAGCTCCGCGTTGGTTTCAGCCAAAGTCGCCGCAATTGTCTGGTAATGCAAGCGCTGGTCACGTTCGTTCTTCGTGAAAAAGTAGATGAGAATACCGGCCATCGTGAAATATACCGTCGACGCCACCGCGTCCTGGACATCCTTTACTCGGGCAATCGAAGCGGTGAGAGGTGTGCCAGTCACGGTGAACCCAATCATCGCAGCCACGGCTCCACCGACCACGATTGCCACCTCCCGCCCCGGCAACATCGTGGCCGCCGAGACAATGGGGAGGAGATAGATCAACTCATAGATGCTCCCACTGCCACCCGTCGCCGCTACCAGCACCGAGGCCAGCAACAATTGCAGCACGATGCTCACACGGAGGACCGCAAACCGCCAGGGATAGTCCGCTCCGCCCGCTTCCGTGGAGATAGGGAAGAGGAACTCGATCCCCTGGAGTAGGATGATCGTGAAGAAAGAAAGATACGCCGCGAGGGACGCCTGGTTCGCAAAACTGCCCAGAGAGACCAGTAAGATGGCTAGCAGGGCCAGCGTGCTGAACTTGATGGTTCGGGAAAACAGTTGGGAGGAACGTAATGGGCTTATTCCTCGCGCTGGTGGAAGCGTGGTCGCACCGTCGTCCACTCGAGACCCTCCGCTATTTCTCGCACTCAGGATAGGCGTCTTCCATTGGAGAATCAAGGTGACAAGCCAGGCGCGTCATCAGGCGGGATTGCAAAAAAGTCGAGGAAGTTTGTAGACTGCGACAGTATGGTCCTGGCCTACATCTCTGATCCATTAGATGAAGAACATTCCCGCGGCCACTTCTACCACGTCTGCCGGGGGGTTCTGCAAAAGGAAGAAGTGCTCCCGCCCCCGCCCGGCGAACCGATCGCCTGCACGGTCTGCGGCGTCGAGTTGGAATACGAGGACTTTATCGACGCACAGATGAAGGGGGGCACGTAGGTCGCAACTGTCATTGCGAGCGACCATCGGGAGCGTGGCAATCTCACCTCTGCCGAAGAGAGATTGCTTCGTCGCTTGGCTCCTCGCAATGACATGCAGTCCAGGCTATCTGTAATTGACGTACTGCAGGTCTATCCCAAAGTCCTTGCCCTTGAGCAGGGCGATCGCGGCCTGGAGTTCGTCCTTGCTCTTGCCCTGCACGCGCACCTGATCGCCCTGGATCTGCGCCTGGACTTTCAACTTCCCATCTTTGATGACCTTGGCGATCTCCTTCGCTTTCTCGCTCGACAGCCCGTTCTGAATCTTCGCGACCTGGCGGACCGTGCCGCCCAGCGCCGGTTCCACCGGACTGAACGCGAACGCCCTGACCGAGACGTTGCGTTTGATGAGCTTCGCTTTCACGATGTCTACCACGCTCTTGAGCTTGTACTCGTCGTCCGACACGATTACCAGTTCGCTCTCCTTCTCCTTGAGCATCAACTCCGTTTTGGTTCCCTTGAAGTCGAATCGCTGGCGGATCTCCTTCAACGCCTGATCGAGGGCGTTCTTGACCTCCTGCATCTCCACTTTCGAGACCACATCAAACGAATTCTGATCAGCCATAAATCCTCCGACTTGTCATTTTGAGCGAAGCGAAGAATCCACCGCCACTCGGTTCGAGACCCTTCGCTGCTCTCAGGGTGACACGGGTGTGCGCTAACAGCACGGGCCCGCGGGAATCTTGATACAGCCCTCGCCGACTGGCACCTCGCTGGTCGTATAGGGTCGCTTCCTGATCACATACCCGTACCACTTGGACACGGAGTCCGCCAGAATCACAACCGCCAGCGCCGCCACGATGCCGACCAGGGCCGCATCCAGATAGAACACTACCGCCTCGCCTGCAAACGCCGCGCCAGCTTTCGTGACGAACAAGACGAACAGCTCATACGACCCGCTCAGCGTGATGACGCCGACGAAGACCATCGGCACGGCCGTGACCCAGAGATACCGCGCCTTGCCCATCTTGATC
>JACXTT010005237.1_pt1 | contig 18922 bp, 14 predicted proteins | sample 9270951 | NCBI WGS metagenome assembly JACXTT01 (sample SAMN15532306, study PRJNA645909) | rock metagenome | isolation source: weathered quartz diorite | place: Puerto Rico | collected 2017-06-21 | reverse complement strand
GCGATGAAATATGTTGGAATTTCCGCTGCAGCATATCGATACCGGATGGGATAGTAACCGTTGAGCGTTTGTGTTTTTCCTAGCACTGAGTTTGTGCTTGTTACGGCAAGTCTTAAGGTGTAATCCCCATAGCCCAAACTACTGACATCCCATGTCCCTAATGGCTGATTGGCTTGACCACCAACTCCTGATAATCCGGTACGTTGCCAACTTTGTTGTCTATCACAAATGTAGAAATCAGCCCCCTTGCAGTAATCGACTTGATAAGTGGTTGAGACTTTTGCAGCATCACGACCATTGACGGTGCTACCAGCGAGCAACGTGCTACCGACAATGCGATCATTTGCATACGGCAGGTAATTAAACGTCACCGCGGTAGGGGAATAGAGAGGATCGCCATAGAAATCACCGCTTACACGATACTCACCCACCCACACGGCATCACCAAGAGGCAGGCCGCGCATGAAGTAAACAAGCGTCCCCAAAAAAGTATTATCGAATGAATGGCCCGACGTTTCGTGATGACTTAAGCTGCCCCAGAATGCCGTGCCACCAAGTCTGCTCAAAAAATTAGCTGCATAGTCACCATCGGAAGTCTGTTGATGTCCTTGGTCAAACGAGCCATTAGTTACCAGTTCGGCATTTTTTGTTACATCTTTGACCGATATCGCGTCGAATCCGATACTGCCGGATGCGACAGTCCCGCCCATCCGAATATCAATGTCAATGATCGTGAGAGCGCCTACTTGCGGCGGCGACACGTCTGAAAACGTATATTGTGTCCACGCAAAATTACCTGACGGCACGGCGATATTCGGGAAGGTAGCTGTGTAGGTACAGGCAGAGGTCCCCTCGACACTAAGGGAAAATGATGCTGAAGCGGCTGGACAACCACTCGCCGGCTGGACGTAACGGAATACAAATTGGGGCGAGAGGGTTCCCGATAATATGGATTGCCCCTTTATATAAAAGCTGAGCCGATATATAGGCGGGTCGCTGGGGTTCGGGGTCGTTGTCGACATGACTTGCTGCAATCCTATCTTGCGGTTTGACAAGCAGGTTTGCAGACCTGCGCTCAATGTGCCTGTCACCGGGGTTTGAGAACCGGCAGGGGTGACGGAATATACATAGCACTGGGGATTTGTAATTTCGTCGGGCTGGTAGAACCAGAGACTGTAGTTGTTATCAAAACCCTGATCACTTACTACAACCGGCACATCATTTTGGTCAACACTCCGCGTCGTCCAACCGGTTGGCCATATGCCATAGAGGGAGACAGGGAAGGACTGAAAGTTGTAACCGATGAAACCGTTGGCCACGCCCACGCAATCGGTATTAAATTCCTTGTAAGGATCAGTAGAAGCCGCCCGGCATGCAGCCGGATCCGAGGCATTGGCACAGAGCGTGACTTGGCAAGTATTGTTCTTGCGCCAATTCTGCAATGTCCCAAATCCGCCTTGAATGGTCTGTCCATCCAACGATCCAAAATAAGCAAGGGCATTCGTCGCTAACGGTTGGCGCGCGGATGTCACGCCTGGAATAGTTTCGTTGGGATTGCCTTTGTTGAATTGCGCAAAACAGTAAGACGGCGTTTTCCCTCTTGGTTCATATTCCGGATAAACAAAATAATGAGATGAGCTTTGGTAATCACTGCATTCCGGGCGACTTTCTGCAAACAACCCGAACGGATAACGCCAACCACCCGAAGCATCCCCGACTGGCTGATATATCGGCAAGCTTGTGGCGTAATTCGTCCATTGTGCGGTGCCGCCTGTATTGCCAAAGGTCGAACCATAGAGTACGCCGTACAGTCCATTGGCTTCGGCCAAAATCGCTCTGTCAACTAGGGTCTCTGCCGAGGCCAGGTCAACACCATCAATCCGACCCACAATGTATTCATAATCGACTGCTGGATTCACAATACGCATACCCCGCCCGTCGCCAAAAGCAGCGGATCGAGGCGTTGTGTAAGCCGTCACTGTGGGTGGTAAAGGTGGAGACCCAAAATCGCTGTCAGAAGAAAAGTACTTCGCTAACCAAAACTTGAGATAGTTGTCGACCGACGTTGATTCACCGCCATATACGGAATTATCAACCGTCATCCGCGTGGGCACACCGCGAGTAGTGACAACGTAACGAATTTTTGAATTTGCGGTTAGCGTGCTGATATTCTGTGCGGTGTAAATTGGCTGGTTGATATCAGAGCAGGCGGCGGGCTGGAGATTTACATTAACCGATGGACATACCCCAAAACGCAGAATTTGATCGCGCAGACTTAAGAAATCTGGCCACCTTATGAAGTACTGGTTGGGAACCCTGACATGAACAATATTTGCAGAATTGATCCCGCGCTGCTGGACATAGTGCTGTCCGACTTGGGGTGAATCGATCGAATTATCATTAACCACGACAAGCACGTCGTCGCGCGTGGCACATGCGGTTTGAATTGAAAACGAGAGCAGCGCTGCAAGAACGACAACGAAGTATCGCACGTACATAAATCTCCTCCAGTTTTTTGTTAGTGGTTTTTACTCATGCGCTATCCGCATACACTCACCACGATTGCATGTTCCTTCCGCTGATTTATTACTCTCCTCCGCGCTCCCCCCATCTGTCAAGCACGAAATCTCGTGAATTGTAAGATTCATTGACAGTGATTGAACCGCTCAGGGCTGCCGTCACTTTCAGGCAGGTCTCCCACACGGATACGACCGTTTGTTGCTTCAATTTACGTTCATTCATTTCGATTACCTTCAGACATCAGGGGATGGATTCCGCCGTGTAGCGTTGCACGCGCAAGCGACCAGACCAGTGGTCCGCCTTGAGGCCGGCCTTGAGTTTGAGTTGGCGCAGGAATTCGTGCGGGTTGGGCAACTGCTCCCACACCGTGGGCAGGAAGGTGCCGCGGTGATGGCCGTCCTCGACAATCAGGCCATCCACGCGCGGGCGCAATTGCGCGAGCAAATCAGCTTCCGACGAAAACGTCATCGGTTCCGGTGGACTCAGCATCGAAATGTGAATTTCCAGCCGCTTGAATTCGGGCCAGGTGAGCGCGGGAAACCGCGAATCCTGGAACGCCGCACTCCAGGCATTGCTCACGATATCCTCCACCAACGGCTTACGTGCCTCGATCGTGCCGATACAACCGTGCAGCACGCCATCCACGTGCAAGGTGACGAACGTGGCGCGTGGCGCGCGCAACGGCTCCGGGTAGTCGGCGGCTTTGACCGCGAGGATTTCACCGCACAGTCCTTTCCGGATGGACTCGCGGGCGGACTCGAGGAGCTGCTGCTTGAGCGGCGGCGTCAGCAGCGTGGCGGCTTTACTCAAAGATGTAGGCGCCATAACCCACCACCCGATCCTGCGAACCGGCGGTGTCGCCGGAATTGCGCAGATCGACGGTTTTGGCCTTGAGGCCGAGCCTGCGCGCCACGTGCAACAGTCCGTTTACCGGATTGCGCCCGCAGGCGGAGTCGTAATCGATCGCCTCGGGCCGTAACTGCTCGATCGCCCGCGAGGTCGCGCGGTCCAGCCGCTGCGCGGTTTGATAGTCGTGGTAGTGGCTGAGATCCGAGCTGATGACGATCAGCGTTTCCGGCCCACCCCACAGGAGATCGAGCACTTCGGCGACTTCACCGGGTTCGGCGTCGCCCACCACCAGCGGCAACAGGCTGAACTCGCCCAACACCTCCTGAAGAAACGGCAGGTGCACTTCAAGGCTGTGTTCCTGCGCGTGGGCCGCGTCCATCACCCGTACCTGGGGAAGACGGGAGATTTTATCGACGGACTCCCGGTCCACCGCGACGCGTCCCAGCGGGGTCTGGAAATAATCCGCGCTGGAAAGCGCCAATCCCTGAAAGCCGACACGATGCGCGGGACCGAGCAACACGACGCGCGTGACATGCCCGCGCGCCGGTTTGAGGCGCGCGTAAACCGAGGCCGCGACGGGACCGGAATAGATGTATCCCGCGTGGGGCGCGATAATGGCCTTGGGCACGGCGCCGTTCGCGGACACCTCCGCGAGATAACCCGATACCTGCGCGCGCAATTCACGCGGATCATCGGGATAGAACAGACCGGCCACCGCCGGGTTTCGCACGTTTGTCATGACACTTCCTGCCGGAAAGCACCTATTACAATGTGCCCATAAACCGCCATTTTCAAGTAAATCCGCGCAGGCGTAGTATGAATATTGATTTGGCCTCCGAAAACCGCATTTATCCCGTATGGAAACGGAAATTCTCGATTCAGAGTCGGTGGTCCCGACCCGTTACTGGCACAAGCTCGACGACGGGCGCGTGCAATGCGACGTTTGCCCGCGCTACTGCAAGCTGCACAATTGGCAACGCGGGTTGTGTTTCGTGCGCGGCAACCACAATGACCGGATCGTCCTGACGACCTACGGGCGTTCCAGCGGTTATTGCGTTGACCCGATAGAAAAAAAACCGCTCAATCATTTTCTTCCCGGCACGCCGATCCTGTCGTTCGGCACCGCCGGCTGCAATCTGGCGTGCAAATTCTGCCAGAACTGGGACATCAGTAAATCGCGCGAACTCGACACGCTGATGGACCAGGCCTCGCCCGAGGCCATCGCACGGGCAGCTAAGAAACTCGATTGTCGCAGCGTGGCCTATACCTACAATGATCCGGTGATATTCCTGGAATACGCCATCGACGTCGCCAAGGCCTGCCGCGAGCTCGGCATCAAATCGGTGGCGGTGACGGCGGGCTACATGTGCGACGAACCGCGGCGCGAGTTCTATCAATACATGGACGCGGCCAACGTGGACCTCAAGGCCTTCACCGAGGATTTCTACTGGAAGGTAACGGGCTCGCATTTACAGCCGGTGCTCGACACGCTCAAGTATCTGAAGCATGAAACCAAAGTATGGTTCGAGCTGACCACCCTGCTGATTCCCGGCCTCAATGACTCGGAAAAGGAAATCGAGGAAATGACCCAATGGGTGGTGGAAAATCTGGGTCCGGGCGTGCCGATGCATTTCACCGCGTTCCATCCGGACTGGAAGATGCGTGAGATACCACCCACGCCCGTGGCCACGTTCGTCAAAGCGCGCCGGATCGCCCTGAAAAACGGCGTGCGCCATGCCTATACCGGCAACGTGCACAACGAGGAAGGCGATTCCACTTATTGCCATCATTGCGGCACCAAGCTCATCGGTCGCGACTGGTACAACATGACCGCATGGCATCTCGATCGCGACGGCAAATGTAATTCCTGCGGCACGCCTTGCGCCGGCGTGTTCGAACCCAATCCCGGTAACTGGGGAGCGCGGCGCTTGCCGGTGCGCCTGGCCAATTTCGCCGCGTAATCAAGTCCGTCGAGGCGGCCGGCCGACACATCCGGCAATGCACCGTGAACCACTCGTGCGCACCAAGACCAATCGAAATATACTCAAGTCCCATGTCTTCCGATCCTTTCCTGACCGAAATCTCGCGCCACATTTGGGACAGCAAGTACCGCTTCCGCGATGGCGACCAGGTGCACGACCGGACCGTGGACGATACCTGGCGGCGCATCGCGCGCACGCTGGCTGGTACGGAAAAAGACGATTGGGCCCGGTGGGAAAAACATTTCCATGAAACCTTGCGGAATTTCCGCTTTCTGCCCGGCGGGCGCATCCAGGCCGGGGCCGGCACTGGTCGGCGCGTGACGCTGTTCAATTGCTTCGCCATGGGCACCATCGAGGACTCGATGGACGGCATCTTCGACGGGCTCAAGGAAGGCGCACTCACCATGCAACAGGGCGGCGGCGTAGGTTACGATTTTTCCACGCTCCGGCCCCGCGGCTCGCAGGCCAAAGGCGTCGGTTCCGTGGCGTCCGGTCCGGTGTCCTTCATGCAGATCTGGGACGCGATGTGCGGCACGCTGCTGTCCGTAGGCAGCCGACGTGGCGCCATGATGGCCACCCTGCGCTGCGATCATCCCGACATCGAGAACTTCATCGAAGCCAAGCGCGACACTCACTTGCTCCGGCGATTCAATCTTTCGGTGCTGGTCACGGACGCGTTCATGGAAGCTGTGCACGCCGACCGGGATTGGGCGCTGGTGTTTCCGCAGGAAACCGTGCCTGCGGGAACCGAATCTGTTCTGCGAACATGGTCCGGAGCCATCGAACCGGTTCGTTGCCGCGTCTACCGCCGCGTGCGAGCGCGCGAGTTGTGGGACAAGCTGATGCGCGCCACCTACGAATACGCCGAACCAGGCGTGCTCTTTGTCGATCGCATCAACCAGCTCAATAATCTCTGGTACCGCGAACAGATCAACACCACGAATCCCTGTGGCGAAATTCCGTTACCACCTTACGGCGCCTGCGATCTCGGCTCGCTCAACCTGACGGCCTTCGTGCAAGATCCCTTTACCGGCGGCGCCAGACTGGATTTCGACGGGCTTCGCAAAACCGTCGCCATCGCCACGCGCATGATGGACAACGTCATCGACGCCTCGCTGTTCCCGCTGGGAAAGCAGGCGGCGCAGGCGCAAGGGACGCGGCGCATCGGACTCGGCCTCACGGGTCTGGCGGATACGCTCATCATGCTCGGGCTACATTACGCCGACGCGGCGGCACGGGACCTAGCGGCGCGCGTCATGCAGGCCATTTGCCACACCGCCTACCGCACTTCCGTCGGGCTCGCGGAAGAGAAAGGCGCTTTCCCGTTTTTCGACCGCGAAAAATTCCTGCAGGGGAAATTCATCCAGGGTCTGCCGCATGACATCCAGGACGGCGTCGCCCGGTTTGGTCTGCGCAACAGCCACCTCACCGCCATCGCCCCGACCGGCACCATCAGCCTGCTCGCCAACAACGTTTCCAGCGGTCTCGAACCGGTATACGAATTCAATCACGTGCGGCGCGTGCTGGAGTTCGACGGCCGCCACATCGAACACAATCTGACCGATTATGCGCTGCGTCTATGGCAGGAACGACGCGGAGACAATAAATTGACGGCGGCATTCGTGGATATCCATTCGCTGGCGCCCGCCGCGCATCTCGGGATGCAGGCGGCGCTCCAACCTTACGTGGATAATTCCATCTCCAAGACGATCAACGTCCCGCGCGATTGCCGTTTTGACGACTTCAAGGAAATCTACGAACAGGCCTATGACATGGGACTCAAGGGCTGCACCACCTTCCGGCCCAACCCGGTGACCGGCGAGGTGCTGCGGGGCAAAACCGACAGCGAGACCGGCCCACACTGTTGCACCGTAGAGCGCGAGGCAGACTGACGCCCTATTCTCTCTGTTCTCAGGAGTCGCGCGCCTATACAATTCACCGACAGGACCTGGAAAACACCATGAAAAAAGCGGTAGCAGGGAAGCCCGTTCCCGACGCAGAAATACAGACCACCGGCGGCAAGACCCTCCACCTGCATGATCTCAAGGGCAAATATGCCGTGCTGTATTTCTATCCGAAGGATGACACTCCCGGTTGCACCCTGGAAGGTCAGGATTTTCGCGACCGGCACGGCCAGTTCAAGAAACTCAAGACCGAAATCTACGGCGTGTCGCGCGACAGCCTGGCCTCGCACGACAAATTCAAGGCCAAGTTCAAATTCCCCTTCGAGCTCATCTCCGACCCGGACGAAAAACTCTGCCGTCTGTTCGACGTTATCCGCGAGAAAAGCCTCTACGGGAAAAAATACATGGGTGTGGATCGCAGTACCTTCATCCTCGACAAGGACGGCGTATTGCGCAAGGAATTCCGCGGCGTCAAGGTAAAGGGGCACGTCGACGAAGTCATCGAGGAAATCCGAAAACTGCAAAGCCCATCGGCAAAGCGTCAATGACCGCCAAAAGAAAGATTTTCATCGTCGATACCAACGTCCTTATCCACGATCCGACCTCGATTCTGCGTTTCCAGGAACACGACGTGGTCATCCCCATCGTGGTGCTGGAGGAACTCGACAACATCAAGGTCGGCATGTCCGAAGTCGCCCGCAACGTGCGCCAGGTCAGCCGCCTGCTGGACGAACTGGTGGAAAAGGCCAACGGCGACATCAGCCACGGCATCAAGCTGCCTTCGGTGTCGAAGGATATCGAGACCGGGCATCTCTACTTTCACATGGAAGCGGCGCGCAGCCCCCTGCCCTTCAGCCTCTCCAACCACAGCGCGGACAATGCCCTGCTCGGCATCACGCTCGACCTGAGCAAGAGCCATCCCGACCGGCAGACCATCCTGGTCTCGAAGGACATCAACCTGCGCCTCAAGGCGCGCGCGCTCGGCATCCTGGCCGAGGATTACACCAACGATCAGGTGCTGGACGACACCAATCTGCTGTTTACCGGCTCCGAAAAGCTGGCCGCGGATTTCTGGGAAACGCACAGCAAGAACATGGAATCGTGGAAAGAGGAAGGTCGCACCTTCTACCGCCTGCGCGGACCGAAGGCGCGCGCCTGGTTTCCCAACCAGTTTCTGTACATCAATGGAACCAGCACCGATAAAAGCTTCGAGGCCGTGGTGCGGCGTTTCGAAAAAGATTCCGCCATCATCGAGGTCGTCAAGGATTACGCCTCGGAGCGCAACAAGGTCTGGGGCATCAACGCCCGTAACCGCGAGCAGAACTTCGCCTTCAACCTGCTCATGGACCCGGAGGTCGATTTCGTCAGCCTGCTCGGCCAGGCCGGCACCGGCAAGACACTGCTGACGCTGGCGTCGGCCCTGATGCAGACGCTCGAATCCAAGCGTTACACGGAAATCATCATGACGCGCATGACCGTGCCGGTCGGCGAGGACATCGGATTCCTGCCCGGCACCGAAGAGGAAAAGATGGGGCCGTGGATGGGGGCGCTCGAGGACAATCTGGATGTGTTGCAGGAAACCGCCACGCAGGAACACGGCGCTTGGGCGCGCGCCGCCACGCACGATCTGCTGCGCAATCGCATCCGCATCAAGTCGCTCAATTTCATGCGCGGGCGCACGTTCCTGAAGAAATTCCTGATCATCGACGAGGCGCAGAACCTGAGCCCGCACCAGATCAAGACCCTCGTCACCCGCGCCGGCCCCGGCAGCAAAATCGTCTGCCTCGGCAACATCGCCCAGATCGACACGCCCTACCTGACCGAAACCACCTCGGGTCTGACTTACGTCGTGGATCGCTTCAAACAATGGGAACACAGCGGGCACATCACCTTGCAACGCGGCGAACGCTCGCGTCTAGCCGATTATGCTTCGGAAATTCTCTGATCAGGATGCAAGAAAAAATCAGTCTTTATTTACTGTCAGCTTTTCGTAGTTCGACCGAAACAGAATTTCCAGCTCCTCGATCACTTCTACGGCTTCCCTCCCCTGCACGATATGTTGCGTCATCAACTCCGACGTCTGGTTGAGCAGTTTTCGGGCATCCAGCATCGGGTAAGTTGCACGCAGGCGCTTGACGGCCTTGACGACGGTTTCTTCGGTGGGGCGGGGGATATCGACGGGCGCTGGAATCTCCGCGACGCCGATATTCTTTGACGCCTCCCGCCCGGTGACGCCATGACGCACGAGCAGAAACTCGGCGAACTCCAGCAGGGCCTCGGCCTGCGCGGCGGGAAGCCTGGAGAGAATTTCAGCCAGGCGCTTTTCAGTTTCGTTTGCCATGCGCGACGGAATAAGAGTTATTGAGCAGAACGCTCTTCGCAGCGTTGATGCGCGAAATCCATGAATTCTTCCATGGCGCGCAAACGGAACTTCTGCCGCTGGAAGACAATGGAAAAAGGTCGCTCGAGCTGCGGCTGGAGTGGGCGCACTGCCAGTGTGCCCAGTTTCAGTTCCTTCACCACCGTCGCCTGCGAGACGATCGAAACACCCAGACCCGCTTCGACCGCGCTTTTGACGGCCTCCGGATTGCCCACTTCCAGATTGATATTGAGGTCGTGAAGTTGCATGTTGTTCTTCTCGAGATACTCACAAATGAACTCGCGCGTGCCCGAACCCTCCTCGCGGCACACAAACGGCAGTCCCAGCAGATCTTCCGCCGTGATTTTCGATTTTTTAGTCAGGGGGTGCTGTGGAGGGCAGATAAACACGAGCTTGTCATGCCAACATACCTCTACCACGAGATTCTTGTTCGCGATCGGCGATTCGACAATGCCGACATCCACGGAATTATCTTCGACCATGTGAACGATGCCCATGGAATTTGATACCTTGAGGCGGATATTGATGCCGGAATGTTTTTCCTTGAATTCGCCGAGCAGGCTCGGGAGCATGTATTCCGCGATGGTCGTACTGGCACCGATGATCAAAATGCCGCTGACATCGCCCGTCAATTCACGCACCTGGTTGTCCATCTCCGAATAAAGCGCGATGATCCGTTCTGCATATTCGAAAACACGTTCGCCCGCAGCCGTGAGGCTGATGCGGTTGTGAGTGCGGTCAAACAGCCGCGTGTTGAAATATTCCTCCAGCTGCCGGATCTGGAACGTTACAGCCGGCTGCGTCATGTGCAAGGTTTCCGCCGCCTTGGTGAAACTCAGCAGCCGCGCCACGGTGTGAAAAACCTGTAGTCTTCGATCCGCCATCGAATTTATCCTGTTCGCCCCGGAAGGCCGTTACTGGTCGTGGAATTACCGATTATGGAGGACAGCGCCATCCAACTCAAAGCCGGCCTTGTGGATAGGGAATATATCGGCGCGGGAAAACGCTCAAGCCAACGGCCACGCCGTACATATCCGGCAGAACTCAGGCGTATCCTTCGAGTTTAAGCTTGAGATCGGTCGGACTGGTCGCATAGTACAGGGCGGTCTCTTCGTCGATGTGGCCCTGCTTCACCAGGGTAAGCAACGAGCTGTCGAAACTCAGCATGCCCTCGGCCAGGGTTCCCTTACGGATGAGATCGCCCAATTCCTTGATTTTGAGTGGATCGAGAATATATTCGCGGGCGAGCGCCGAGACCGTCAAGACCTCGCAGGCCACGATACGTCCCTGGTTGTTCTTGCGCGGCAACAGCCGCTGACTCACGACGCCGCGCAGATTCTGGGCAAGCTTGGCGCGGATGCCAACCTGCGCTTCCGGTGAAAAGCTGGTGACGATGCGCGAGATCGTGTCGGCCGCCGACGGTGAGTGCACCGTCGAAAACACGAGATGCCCGGTTTCCGCCGCCGTCATGGCGGTTTCAATGGTTTCTGGGTCGCGCATTTCACCCAGCAGAATCACATCCGGGTCTTCGCGCAGGGCGGCGCGCATGGCGTCGGCGAAGGTGTTGGTATCAATGCCAACTTCGCGCTGGGTGATAATCGAGCGTTTTTCGGAGAACAGGAATTCGACCGGGTCCTCGATGGTGATGATATGTTCGCTGCGCGAATGATTGATGTTGTTGATGAGCGAAGCCAGTGTCGTGGATTTTCCGGAACCGGTGGCGCCCGTCAGCAGTATCAGACCACGCTCCAGTTTCGTGAAAGCCATTACGATGTCGGGTAGAAACAATTCCTCGGGCGTGGGGATATTGGTGCTGATGACGCGCAACACCATGCCGATCGAACCGCGCTGATAAAATATGTTGGCGCGCACGCGACCGATATCCTTGAAACCGATGGAAAGGTCCACCTGATGGGATTTCTCGAATATGGCCAGCAGACGGGCCGACATCATGGTGCGCGACAGGCGCTCCATGAATTCAGGCGGCAACGGCGGGATTTCGCGCAGGGCACGCAGGTTGCCGTCCACCCGCAGGATCGGGTGATTGCGCGTACGCAAATGAATATCCGAGGCATTGACACGTACCGCGTGGGCCAGCACCTGACTCAAAAGCTTCAGGGGATCCGTCGTGCTGCTGATCGAAGCGGCCGCTCCGGTGCTCTCTGCCGGGTTGGCGCCGATGTTTGAACTGGTGGATTCGGACATGATTTCCTTAGGTGTACGCCTTCAGTGTCTAGTTTAGATCATTCTGTCCTTTACGCGACTGCCCATAAACCCGTACGGGTTAATGAATGTCGGCCACTATTTCATAAAAAAAACAGACACGCCTTGGCGTGTCTGTTTATTCACTGGACCGACTCCCCTCCTGGCGGGTTCAGCCAAGAAGCCCGGCGAGACAGTTACATTTCGCGCTTGAATCCCGCGACAGCTTCCAGGGCGACCTGGATACCCCATGGCGCCGTCATAATCTTGGTGAAGCCGTTCGCGCCGGCCATTTTCGTATCAGGGAAATTCAGCGCAATGCGATAACGGGCCCGCAATGAAATCACACGGCCGCCATCCACCATCAATTCATACGGCAGATAGGCCGTGTGTTTCAGGTCTTGATAGTCGACGATATCGATGATTTCCTTGTCCGTGTCCTTGTTACCACTGTCAGGACCATCTCCCTTGGGAATCGCCACGCCAAATATGCTGATTTGCTTGCCCGGCAGATCGATGCGGTAGACTTTCTTGGTGCCACCGAGGCCGGCGGCCAGATTTTTTTCCACGGTTTCCACCGCGGTTTTGTAATCCGGGTATTCTTTCAGTAAATCCACATCCCTGAAATACGGCATGAACATGGCATAACGGTACTCGCCCGGTCCCAGTCTTTCTTCTTCGATGCCATTCTCCGAGCCGAACGGTTTCACCGCTCCCAAGGCAGCTTTCATCTTGGCAGAAACACCTTCGAGTTTGCCCATGCCGTAGGCCGTCCCGATATAGGCCGGATTGACATACGACACCTGGATTTTTCCCTTGACGTCGGTTACCGATACGCGCTGGGCGGCGCCGAATCCACCGTTAAATGCCTTGGCGGCAGCCGCTTTGAGATCGTTATTGGTGACACAGATCACCATGGCACTGGGAAAGGGCGAATAGGCGCCGACAACTTCAAAGCCCTGCGCCGTCAGCTTGGTCTTCACCAACTCCGACACCTGCTTCACGTCGCCGGGAAGCATATCGCCCAATATGAAAGGTTTCAGCGCTTCGGCGTGCGCCATACCTGAAAGCAGCGCCGTAATTAAACCTGCGAAGATCACACTAACCATTTTGCGGAACATCATGATAATCCTCCTCAAGCCTTGTCATGGCCTTGCCAAAGAAAAAGGGGCCGGATACACATATCCGGCCCCCAGTTTGGTTTACAGCATCTTTAAAATCACGAAACGGCTTGTTTAGAACGTTTTGCCGTAAGAAATACCGAGAGAGTTCTGATCCATCTTCAGATTCGCCTCGCCGCTGCCATAACCTGCCGGGATTGAACTCGAGCCGTTAACCTTTTTGCTGAAAGCGTGCATGTACATTGCCGACAGCTCGCTGGTCTTTTCGAGCTTCCAGGTAGCGCCAAGGGTCAGATGATCCTCGACGACACCGGGGGCAAGCAGGTTGAAGAACGTCTGGCTTGTCGGGATCGGCTGATCACCATGGTTCCAGCCAGCACGCACAACAAGATTGTTGTTCATCTGATGCTGCACGCCCAGCTTGAACACGGTAATGTCCTTCCAGCCAAAGCCGGCACCATTATCGCTGCCGAGCAGATTGCCAGATACTGTAAGGTTCGACAGCGGGTTACTCACTGCCTTGGAATCCGTGTATTTGATCTTCTCGATGTCGAACAAAATGACTGTTGCCGGAGTCGCCTTGAAAGCAATTCCGACGGCATAGTTTGACGGAATGTCGAAATTACCCTGCTCGGCGAACAGTCCCTGGTACTTCTTGAATTTCGACATGTTCGTCTCGGTCTGATAGGTCGCTCCCAGCGAAACCGTGGGGCTCATTTTTCCTACCCAGCCGATGCGTGCGCCCCAACCGGTCGCGCTGTCATAACCGTTATCCGTAAGATTAGTGCCGGAGCTGCTGCTAGCGACAAAGTTCTGCAGCCCGGTTGCCTTGAAGCGCTGATAGGCAAAATTCACCGCGACACCCACGGCATTGGCATCAGAAAGTTTCCACGCCATGGTCGGGGAGATAAAGAGTTGCGAAAGATCGACACCAGCATTCGAAGTTCCGAAAAGACCGATGGGAGTCTTGTAGCTGGTATTCATACCGCCATTGCCGTATACGGAAACACCCAATGAGCTCTTGCTATCCAGCATTGTGTTGTAGCCGAATTCCGGAATCAGGAAGAGATCGGTTTTATTGGGATCGTAGTTCACCGTCCCGATCGCGCCGTTACCAACTATTTCGGTGTCGCGATTCGGCTGAAACAAGGTCACGCCCAGATCCCAACGGTTGCCAATCATCACCATGCCCGCCGGATTCGTCGCGGCCGCGATGGCGTCCTGAGCGTAGGCCACACCGGCGCCGGCCATACCCTGGGATTTGACACCATAACCATGCTGAAAATATCCGTTGGTAGCAAATGCGCTCGGCGCGGCCACGGCGGCGGCGACGGCCAAAGCCAGAACTACATTGCGTTTCATGCCCGACATGTCATCTTCCTCCGAAAAGTTGGGAGCATCATGCTCCGTATCAATCACCACAATCTGAAGTCGTAAATCTGGAATTACTTGCGCGACAGACTTTTCCGCTCCAGTCCGTTTCTTTGAAAAAAATTCAGTTAAGAAACCCCGTATGGACGATGCGCTCCCGTGATATCTGTTGCAGGTCTCGCAACAACCGTCCCTGAGTTACAACACTTACGAGCAAGTAAAGATGACGTCGGAGAAATGTCAAATACCTAATGTAATCAGTAGAAAATGCTTATAACTACATGAATATTAGTGTTTTCTAATAGTCGGCAGGGTAAAAAAATGAAACGGGGCGCTGATTGCCGTGTCTCCTCATGTTTCATCAGCACCAATATCCTTCCCGACATTTGGCGCTGCACTCTTTCAGCATCCCAGGCGCCCAACAATATTTGAGAATGGCCGGATATCCGCGCCGGCGTGGGGTCACCATCTGACGTCTAGGACAGTCCCAGGTCTGGAAAAAGCTAGCTGGATTGGATATTCACCCTGCTATTGAATCAGTTATCCACCATTAAATATGCCGCCGCATCGACTTGCGTCCGGCTGGTTTTTCTACTGGTGTAGTCTGTTAAGGTATCGTGCGGTAGCGCGCAAACTTTGTGCGCCGCGTCAAAGCGCGGGATAATGCAGGTCTGGATTTGTTCGTGCTTATCTTCGCCTTCATCCTCCAGCGCCTGGGGGTGCCCCTCCTGAATATTCTGTTATAGGTCTTCGTCTTGCCGTGACCGCATCGGGGCTTGCGGTCGGAACCGCCAGTGGAAATCGCCAGCCAGGCATTGCGCTCGTAGCCATTGATTTCAGATATCTGAAATGATTTGAAAGTCAGTGTACAGAAACGAATGTCGGGTTGTGGAGAGGTCAGACGCACCCGGCGCTGCTTTTTAGAATGGCAATATTCGCATTCCCATTGGATGACTGCACTTTCGTCATTCAACTCTAGGTATCGAAAGTTCCTCTGATTGATGGGGCTGGTTTTAGCAGTCACTGCCTCACCTGCCGCCGGTGTCTTCACGGGCCAACCCATTTGCCAGATTCCACTGGTGGCACAGGATTTGCCCTTCTCAACAGCTTTATCGATCTTCTTTTGGTGTGCGGGAAACGATTTAAACCGCAAACAAGCAGATATAGATGGTCAAGACGACAGCGCCATTACTATCCGCTGCACACTTTGTCCGGACATTACTTTCCATGTTGTACACCAAATCGTCGGGGAAATTACATTCTCTTAACTAGGTTCATATTCGGCCTCTTGCAGCGTGTCAAACAGATGCGCTGCTCGTTAATACTGATGGGAAGCATGGGCAGATTCCTATCTCAAAATACTGACCTGTCTCAAATCTTTCAAATGACATTACGGCAGAAACAACAAAGGGGCGCTCATGGCGCCCCTTTGTTCCAGCTCATCTCGTGGGAAACTGGCGCTTCGTGTGTGATCGATGCGCATACCCGCTCCCTCTCCCGGGGATTAACACTCCTGGTTCCGAGTCTGGCTCGTCTTCTCCTTCAACGGATTATTTTTTGTAGTTGGATTTACGCCTTCTTTAATATGAAGGTGTACTCGCCGTTGGCTTCGTTGGATTCCATCAATTGGTTGCCCGTTTGCTTGGCAAACGCCTGAAAATCCTTCACCGAACCTGGGTCGGTTGCTATAATCCGCAACGTCTGACCGGTGGTCAGGGTGTTCAGCGCCTTTTTGGCGCGCAGAATCGGAAGCGGGCAATTGAGTCCGCGTGCATCAAGATCTTGATCAGCCATTTTTCCTCCTCGAAAAAAAACGAAATTTCTAAATATTAGCAATCTGAGGGCGATATATTATAGGGTTCTAATTTAGTATCAAACAGGCCGCTCAAAACAGCCAATCGGCCATCCTCCCTGACAGTTCCCGATTCCGCAGCGCGGTCCGGGGAACGAATTTCGACTTCGGCGCTCTCAATAACCAGGATAACCTATTGAAAAATAGGTATTTAACCTCTATTCAGTTGGAATCGGGGCACTTATATCCAATACAACCTTGGGAAAGGCAAACCTGAATCCACAGCAGCGGTCCCCATGGGGAGATAAATCGACTCAGCCAGCAGACACAGGGTAGCGGCGGTTTGTTTTCAGGGAGCACAGTCACAGGCTAAAGACACATCGGCGTTTCACGGACTACTTCTGGATCGATGTTTTTGCATAACAGCCATACAATGAAAAACATGCTTCGCACAATACGGCGGGCGTTGCTGGCGGCGAGTTTGTTATATCCGACCGGCCATCTGTCTGCCTACGCCGGCAACACCAATCTTCCCGACCTGGGCGATGAATCCATCGCGGTGATATCGCCCGCACAGGAACGCAAGCTGGGCGAAGACCTGATGCGCCAGTCGCGCCGGACGCTGGCATTCGTGAACGATCCGGAGATCAACGAATATATTCAGTCACTGGGTCAGCGACTCGTGTCGCATAGCGACAACCCACAACAAGACTTCCGCTTTTTCGTCATCAACAATCCGACCATCAACGCCTTCGCCTTGCCCGGCGGCTTCATCGGCGTGCACACCGGGTTGATCCTGGCCACCCAGAACGAAGCCGAGCTCGCCTCGGTGCTGGCGCATGAAACTGCCCACATCACGCAGCGACACATTCCGCGAATGATCGCGGAATCGCAGCGCACCACCCTGCCGGCCCTGGCCGCGGTGCTGGCGGGTATCCTGCTGGCCAGTTCCGGTCATCAGGGTGGTGAAGCGGCGATCGCGCTCACCAGTGCCACGGTCACCCAGAAGGGAATCAATTATACGCGCGGCTTCGAAGAGGAAGCGGACCGTATCGGCATGCAGATCCTTGCACAATCCGGCTTCGACCCGCGTGCCATGCCGGCGTTTTTCGAGCAGATGCAGAATCTCAATCGTCTGAACGACACGAGCTTGCCCGAATTTCTGCTCACACACCCGGTCACCACCAACCGCATCGCTGACTCGCGCAACCGTGCCGAACAATACAAGGTACGCCAGTCTCCTGATAGCAACGACTTCCAGCATGTGCGCGCGAAAATTCGCGCGCTGGCTCCTGGCAATCCGGAAGAGATCGTGCGTGGATTCAAGGAAAACCTGGCGCAGGGAAAATACATCAACGCAGATGCCGAGCGCTATGGTTATGCCGTGGCATTGCTACGCACGCGGCAACTCACGACGGCGCGCGCGGAGGTTCAGAAACTTGTTGAAAAACAGCCGAACCGGATTTCCTACCGCATACTCCAGGCGGAAACGGAGATGACAGCGGAGAATTACAAGCAGGCGCTTGTCACTTACGCCGATGCCTACGCCAAGACGCCTACGAATGCAGCGCTGATACATAATTATGCCAGCGCATTGCTCAAAACCGGGAAGCACCGTCAGGCCAGGGACCTGCTTAAAACCGCCCTGCAACGGCGACCGGAGGATCCTGAACTTTACCAGATGCTGGCACAGGCCGCGGGCGGGGTTGGCGCCGACTACGAGGCCCATAAGGCCATGGCTGAATACTATTATCTGAGCGGCGATCCCCATGCGGCGATCGAACAGCTTCAGCTCGCCACCCGTTTCGCGGGTGACAATTTTTACCTGCAATCCAGCCTCGAAGCCAGAATAGCCGCCATCAAGGAAGAAATAGCCACCTACCAGACAAAATAATAGGCGCGATAAAGCAGGGAATATTTTCCTGCAACGGCACGTCTAATTTAACCTAATGGTCGTACTGAATACGTGGCAATAAAATAGACTGGGCTACATTATATGGATGCGTGTTTATTATTAAATTAAAATGTAAGCTGCTGAATATTTAAATTAAAGGGGCTTGTCATTCCCGGCGAGAGAGGTATCCTGTTTCCTCCTATGCATGCTTGGAGGCGCTGGGTTCTCTTCCATGAGAACTTTGCCTATCGCAGAATCAAGGCTGACAAAAGGCGCATCATTCAACAGACAACAGCAGGAGGAGCCATGCAGAAAATCACCCACATCGTGTTAACCAGCGCCGTCACTGTACTGTTGGGATTGGGGTCATTGTTGGCCGCATCGGCGGTGCAGGCGGCGGGCCAGGCGCCGGATTCCAAAGTTTGCAGCGATAAAGACAATCCTCCCAAAGATGTCGTCACGCAGGGCGGATGCGTCGTGCTCGACCGCAGCAAGGGCAACTGCATGGGTTGCCATCAAATTGCCGGGGTCTCTTCCGGCAACATCGCCACCAAGATGGAAAATATGGCGCAGCGCTGGCCCGACAAGGCCAAGCTGCGCGAACAAATATACGATGCTTCCAAGGCCAATCCGGACACGGTCATGCCACCGTTTGGACGGCATCAGATTCTGACATCGGATGAAATCGACAAGGTCGTGGAATTCATTCTAACGCTATGACATTCATCCTACGCGCCCACGCATCAAGATATCGTGCGCGGTTAATAATGAAGTTATTTTTATTACAACGGAGGACCCCGTGACCCACCACCTACCCCGCCGCCTGTTCCTCAAACACACCCTTGCCACCGCCGTATTAGTGGGTGTCGGCAGTACCGGCCTGTTCCGCCCCGGCTGGGCGCTGGCC
>JACXTT010005236.1_pt1 | contig 18927 bp, 10 predicted proteins | sample 9270951 | NCBI WGS metagenome assembly JACXTT01 (sample SAMN15532306, study PRJNA645909) | rock metagenome | isolation source: weathered quartz diorite | place: Puerto Rico | collected 2017-06-21 | reverse complement strand
GTTTTTCAGGCTTGACCGAGTACTCTCCCAGTCTTCGAATCGATGAATATCATCGCGGAGCGTTGAGCCGGCACGGTTACGGCAAGTTGAGATTCGGGTGAGGATAGCGTGATGTGGAGCTCGGTATCTTTGTCACACCCTGAAACGCAGGTAAAGAGTATCGCATTCTCAAAAGCACACGGCAGGACAAGCACTCCGGAGTTTGCCGGTTCGACATTGAGTGTGGGCGTGATGCCGGCCTGTGCGAGCGCATAGGAATAGAGCGCAGTCGTCGGTTCTACATTGTCAGCGAGCTCGATCGGGAGAGGGGACCAGACGATTTTACCTTTCCCCTTGGGCGTAGTCATCACAGCGGTTGGTTGCCCAATTGCGACGACAGCCTTCTCAAGCCGCTGGATCTTATCCCCCCGATAGTGGAGCCGAACTTCTGTGCCGTTAATGCTGATGAATTCCTCCTGCGTGATGGGATAGCTTTCCGCTCGAGAGCCCGGTACGATCGTCCGCTGCACCGGCAACCAGTGTTCGTTCCTGTCGATTGTTCCGCTTACGAGTAACGTGGATCCTCGGACGACCAGTCCGAGAATCGACTCCCAGCACTCCTGAGTGATCGCCCGGGAGGAGGGGAGAACGATGAGCTTCGGAATGCGGCCTACGGAACCTATGCGGTATTCAGAGACGGCGGCAAGCGGCGTGTTGAGATCGTAGCTCATGGATCGAACGCACCGGCGTGTGGCGTCGGTGGAGAAGTTTCGCGTTGAAAACATCTGGGAGTGGGGTATGATCATCACAACATCCGGATCTTTTCTGCCCCGCATCAGGGATCGATGCGCTGCAACGAACCGGGCCACATTCCTCAAAGGCGCAAGCTCCGGCTTTGTAGTTCCGTCGACGCGGTTGAGACCGATTCCCGACTCGTTATCGAGGGTCATGTAGGGGTTCGTGCTCCAGAGCCATTCGATGAAGCCGGCGCTTCCCGAACCGATGGCAACGGCAATCTTACGCTCCAAGAGATTGCTGACCTCGGCCTCGCTTCGCCACGGTTGCCCGTCCATATTCTCGTACGACATGACGCCTGTTTCTTCCACGAGATTCGGTTTGCCGGGGAATGCGGTCACGACCTGATCCCACAGCAGGTCGTCGTTAAGCCACCAGTTGTGTACGCAGGTAAAATCCACAGCGTCGGCGAAAAACTGGTTGCCCGGAGCTTCGTACGTTCCTCCTTCATCCTGGCCGACGGTAACAAGCTGTCGAGGCATTCCGGAGGCCTCAGCACCCACGGCCGCCGCGATCGCCTCTCTCATCTCTTTCACCCAGCGCGCAAACATGTCCTGCGCAAAGAGACGGTAATCAATGACCTTGGCGGGGCGGCGATCTCCGAAGAGGTTTACATCGTCAAAATCATCCTTGCTCGGCAGCGCGATGGGCTCATCGGAAGCTTGCCTGAATCGCTCCTGCATCTCAGCCGTCCAGGCATCATTGGTCGGGGAAGGGTAACGATTCTTCAGCCACTGGTCCCACGCTTCGGCCTCGTAGCGGTCGTAGTTCGGCCGGCATTGCCACAAATACTGAGGATTGCAGAACGATGGCTCGTTGATCAGATCCCAGATGATTTCCTTCGCATGGCGGTACCGCCGGACGAAGGCTGTGACGAATTCTTTCTGCGCGTTAATCGCTCTCGGATCGAGATACGGGTTGGCGCCTCCCCAGGTCTCCGGGAGGAAGGCGAAGAATGTGAAGATAATCGGGATATTGTATTTTCGCGCAGTCATAACGAACGCATCCATGGCGCGCAGGGGTTCCTCGGAGGGGGCGCCGACGTCAAACATGTAATGTTTCCATCCGGTCCAGATCCCGGTGCGAACCATATTGATCCCGGCGGCCTTCATCTCGCTGAAGTCCTTGTTCCATACGTAGGGGTTGGGTTCGAAGAGGAACTTGCGATGAGCGTCTGAGGCCATGTACGTTGTGCCCGTAACCGGGTATGGTTCATTTCCGCGGACGAGATAGGTGCCCTCGGTTGAGAAATCCTTTCCTCCTTCGAGGAGCGACTCATCAAACACCCAGAACCCCGTGCGATGGGAAATGACCGGTGATAAATCTGCATGCAGGCGCAGAGTCGCACGGACCTCGTGGAGTCCGGGTTTGAAATGTTCGATGTTGACTCCATTCGCCGAACCGGTTGCGATGGTTCCCGAACCGTGCAAGGGCACACTTAGGCGCTTGAGCGAATGGCCTTTGTCGTCGAGGATCTCGATCCGGCAATCCCCGTCGATGAGAGTTTCGACCTTTCCATCGGGCTGGCGGAACTGGACTGTGATTGACGGAAGTTCGCCGGGAAAGAAGGAGGCGAACGAAGGCCGTGCGGTCAGCTGCATCGCTCCCTGCGCGGCACGGAGGACCAGAAGGCGTATTCCTTTCGATGTGATCGTTCCATCGAAGTTTGCGAGGACCCAGCATCCGCCGGAATAGTCGCCCTGGAAGCGCTCGACGATCACGAACGGCGCAACGATCCTCTCGTTGTTCTCGTTGGCGCCGATGAGAAGCGGTGAAATGATTGCATCACGCGGTCCCGCACTGCCGTCCTCGGCGGGGAAATCCTTGATCGACGTAAATCGCACGTACAGTTCGTGGACTACCTCGGCCTTGAACTCATCCGCAAGCGACCCGGCCCAATCGGTAGCCGGATTGGCCTGATACGTTATGCTGTCCGTTGTTTTGACCGGGGACGCCTGAGTAATTCCAAATCTTCGGTGATATGCGACCTGAGGTATTTCCGGGATCCAGTCTACCGAGCTCTTATTCACAGGCACTGAGAACGGAACTCCTCCGACATTTACCAGGCTTCCGCCATCCATCAGAAATTTCGATATCGCGTGAAATGCCGATTTCGGAAACGCGGAGCCGTAGGGATTGAGGAACAGATCGAAGGTAGACGGATGAAGACGGGTCTGGAGCGCCTCCACTCCGATGAACTCGGCTGTCATTCCTTTAAGCGCCTCCTGAAGCGTCGCCGGATCCAGGCTGATTCCTCTCGACGGGAATCCCGGTTCGGAGAGAACGGCCACGCGGATCGGCGCCGCGGCTGATGAGCTCTCCGGGGAGGCCTGAGCCCAGGCCGGCAACGATCGTGCGACAGTGGCGAGGGCAAATCCTCCCGCGGTTTTAATAAAGTCGCGGCGTCTAACGATCATAGAAGAGAAGATTTCGATCAATCTTAAAGAGAGGGAATCGCATCATATTCGTCCCTAAGCTTTTCGCCGGCTAAAGCCGGCGCCTACAGGAAGTTGGGTAGTACATCATTTTTGAAAGAGAGGCACAATCATGGCGAGAGCAGTCTCGCGGGCACGTGACGTTTCGTGAGTCCGGGCCCTTCGAAGTAGAGATCGACGGATTGCTCACCGCCCCGTTCGAAATACAGTATGACGATTGGATGTTTTCCGCGGCTCATATGGACGGAAGCGCTCGATTCCTTCGCTCCGTGCAGGCCGTTGTTGTTTATGACCTCCTTGTTGTCGAAAAAGAGCTTACTCCCATCGTCAGAAGAGAGATACCATCGATACTCTCCCTCGGTCTCGATCGAGAGATACCCGGATAACCGGACCCCGAACTCATCCTCCCGGTGCGGTATCCCATCGAGCGAGACATCGTAGGTCTTGCCGGTTCGAACCGGTGTGAGATTCGAGAAATTGGGGAGACTATCCCAGGTCCCTTCGTAATAACGGTAGTCCAAGCCGTTCCGGGCCGGATTCGCCAGCATGAATTCAGTCGCGATGATGCTGCTTTTTCTCCCATTGTCGAGCGCCGTCTGACCGTAAAGTACTTCATCGGCGGCGATTCGGATTGGTTGGGAGTACAACAGGGTAGGGATGGTATCGCCTCTGCCCAGGGAATAATAGACCTTTCCGGCTGAGACCGGGCTCGCGAGCGTTACGAGAGTATCGTGGAAGATCACCGCCCGGCCCCCCGCGCCGACCGGAGGTGGCACTCTGAAATTAAAGTCCATCGCCGCAAGCCGGTCGTAGTGTTTCTCCAGACGTTCTGTAAAGTCGGGGTAGGAACGGGATGAGGCCTGACACCAGACCACTTCGCTCAACGCGAGCATGCGTGGGAGCAGCATGTACTCGACATGCCGGGTGTTGGGCATCCATTCAGTCCACATATTCCCCTGGGCGCCAAGGATGTGCCTGGCTTCATCGACGGAGAGAACGGACGGAACCGGTTCGTAATAGTATACGGTATCGATCGGGAGGAAGCCGCCAATTGCGGCCGGCTCTCCAATCTTTCCCTGATAGTGGTCGAAATAGCAGTGATCCCCCGGGCTCATGACGACGTCGTGCCCTGCTTTCGCGGCCTCGATGCCTCCTTTGATTCCGCGCCACGACATTACCGTGGCTTCGGGCGCGATGCCTCCTTCAAGGATCTCGTCCCATCCTATGAGCCGCTTCCCTTTCGCGCTGAGAATCTTTTCAATCCTCTTGATGAAGTAGCTCTGCAGCTCGCCCTCGTCCTTCAGGTGTTCCGCTTTTATCCGGCTCTGGCATCGTGCGCAGTTCTTCCAGCGGAGCTTCGGACATTCATCTCCTCCCACATGAACGTAGGGGCCCGGGAATAACCTGGTGACTTCGTCGAGAATGTCCCGGATGAACTCGAATGTTTCATCCCTCCCCGCGCAATAGACGTCGTTGAACACGCCCCATTCAGTGGCCGGCTTCAGCGGCCCGCCTGAACATGAGTACTGAGGGTAGGCAGAGAGCGCCGCCTGAGAGTGTCCGGGCATTTCAATCTCGGGAACGATCGTGATGAACCGCCGGCGCGCGTACTCGACCACGTCGCGAATCTGATCCTGCGTGTAAAAACCCCCGTACGGAGTGCAATCACCCATCGTTTCCCGGCGCTGGGAGCCGATCTGTGTGAGGAGAGGGTACTTCTTGATCTCAATCCTCCATCCCTGGTCCTCCGTCAGATGCCAGTGGAAGCTATTGAACTTGTACGCGGCCATGACATCGAGGTACCTCTTCACAAACTCAACCGGGAAGAAATGACGGCCGACATCGAGATGCATGCCGCGCCATGCAAATCTCGGCTTGTCGAGGATCTCCACGCACGGAAAGGACCATGATGCGTTGCCTGAGGCGGCGCGGCCTTCCGCCGCCACGGGCATCAACTGATAGAGTGTTTGAGTTCCGTTGAAGGCGCCGTGCGCCGTCGGGGCCGCGATCAGGATTGCGTGCTCAGAGACTGAAAGCTCGTATCCTTCCTCGCCAAGGTCGCCACCGCGCACTTCATTTGTGAGGACAATCGCGTTCTCGGTATTGGGGGAGCGATGGTCAGGGCTCACGTTGAGAGGAAAACCGGTCACCCGCCGGAGCTTTTCGGCAAGCCCCTTGCCCACAATTTCAAGATTTGACGTTTGGTGCCGGACGATGATGACGGTCTTGTTGTTGAGCGTGAAGCTCCCGTCACGCGACTGCATGCTCACGGGCTTCGGGATTATTGCGAGATCCTGTCCCGCGAGGCAGGTTGAGGCGAGCAAGGCAAGAGTCAGTAATGCCTTCAGCATAGAGTTCAGCGCAACCATCGATAGATTTGGCAGGGTAATGATTGAACCTGTACCAAGCAGGGATGCGGCTGGGATGTCCGGATCACTACTTGTTCCCGTATCTCCTTTCGACGCGGACATAGATGCTACCCCCGGGATCCATTCGAATCTGGTCGGATTTGTGTCCGAGGTCATCTCCCGAGGGGTCACTCCAGTTAAAGAAAACCGAGGTCGAGGATGAGTTATCCGTTCTGCTCGTCGCGACCCTCCGGGTGGGCCATTCTGCCCCCACGTTCGCCGTCACTCTCACCGCATCCTGGGTTCGATTCGAGGGATTATAAAGATAGAGAAGCAGGGCCCGACCATCCGGCGTGGGTTTCACGGAGAGCGCAACCACGTCCGGCGGATCGATAGTGAGCAATGACTGACGGGGTTCTTGCTTAGCCGATGCCGGGAACACGAGCAACGGCTGCCTCAACTCCAGTTCGGCACGAAGCGCATCTTCCTGGTAGAATTCCTCGTGCGGGATGATGCGGTATCGCAATTCAACGGGCCCCGACTGATCGGCTTTGTAGTTCGTATGCCAGTAGTTGTTCATGGCGTACGAGTATAGCCGGGAGGAGGGTGCGAGCGATTTTATCCATGGCTGTTCCACCACGATATTTCCGACCTCGATGAGGGGTGCGTCCCTGGTCAACAACGTTACACCGTAACCGTCGTTTGAAACGTCTGCGCAACCGGTCACGGATAAATAGGTTCTGCAAGCGCCAATGAGCTGGTCCTTCTCGGCGCGCACGAATGCGTTGGCCACATCGTAGGATACCTGCGGCTCGGGAACATAAAATGGGAATGCAATATGAACGCTCTCAGTGCTCCGGACCGCGCGCTTATCGAGGTTGTTGATGATATCCAGCCGGGGTATCCCTGCAATGAGACGAATTTCCGCGGAATATCGATCGCAACCGGGAGCGTTTGCAGTGACGAGAATCGATCCGACAAGCGGCCCCTTCTCCTTCACGGTTACTGCAACATTGGAGACGCGCAGGAGGCTATCCGGGTTCTTGCCCGGCATGTACAGGTACTCGTTGAGACCTGCTCCCTTGGAATGATCGACGAGCTGGCGGTCCATCCATTCGAAAGCAGAAATCGATCCGGTGCGCTCATCGACCTTGAAGGATAGATTATCGTTGGCAATTGAGTTCGAGGAGATTTCGAGGCGTCCCGATGTTTCCGGCTTTCCCTTTTCCACGACGAACCGTCTCGCGGAAAGCGGTGGGATGCTTCGGATGAGGATCGCAAGCTCACCCGTCGATAGGCGCTGGGAAGGAACCGGGGATTTGTTCCCATCGAGAACGCGGTCTCCCGTCGTACTCTCTGATCGGGGGACTACGACGACATCCGTTCTCATCCACGAACTGGTATTATAGACAACGACGCCGTTGCCGCCTGCTGGTCCGCGATGGGCCGCCGTTGAGGGAGATTTCGAGGGGGGATCTGATGTCATTGATTTGAGCGCTTGTTGAGCGAGCGTTCGTGCGAGACTGTCAGCATCCAGGGCGAACTTCTGCTTGATCTCCCATTGGCCCTTGACGGCGGGGCTATCAGGATCAGTAATGCTGTTAGCCGCCCCCCATGTGTGTTCGTCCCATAGCGCCACCTTCCTCCATGCGGAGTCGTACAGAGCGGCGGGATAGGAGGAAGGAGCTGCCATCGACCATAATGCCTCTCCCTGAATCAGCCGGTCGACTGCATGGCGATTGAGGGCGGTCTCGTACGCGGTCGATACAGCGCCGTCTTCCCAGTAAGGCGTCAGGTCTCCCTGGATGCTCGGCAGGCCGACGCCGTATCGGGCGTCAAAGTCCTTGAACATCTGAGCGTGCGTAGCGATGATCAGGCGCGGCGTCGCGTAGCGAGCATTCCAATCCTTTACGAAATCGGAGAGGAGCGAATCGGGAGTCCCGTTATCGCCGAGGGTGTAGGGGAGATGGACGTACTCGTATGGATAGTTCGATTCCTCGAGCTTGCGGCAGAGTTTCAGGATTTTCTCGTCTCCGAGGTTGGTGAGCCGACCCTCGTGGAAACTCGAATAGCTCGCCCCGGCCACCCACATAAGGACCTTCTCCTCTCCGGATTGAGAGGTCCACCAGAAAGGTTTGTCGCCCCACTGCTCGATGATGTATCCGATCCTGTCGCCGGAATTGGGCGCGCTCGCGAAGTACTTCACCCCGCTCTGCGCGAAGGCCGAGACGATGCCCCAGGTAAAACCCGGCACGTCGGATTCCACCGCCGTGATGATCGGTATGGAAAACTCCTTCGAGAGGTACCGCGCATATCCGGTGAAGTGGCTCATCTCGACGCTGTTGGCGAGTCCCGTAAGCATGTTCGCGTAGAGAGCGTTCAGCCCGATGCTTCCCGTCCGGACCGCCTGAAGGAATTCCTCCCGGCGCTTCGCCGATGCCTGGCGCAGGTATCCTTCCACCGGGAAGAGCCCCTCGAGGTTCCACTTATACTGAGCATCGGGGGGATAATCGCGCGTCCTGTCGATCAGCCTGAGAGCCATCTCGATATTATCCCACTGTTTCCTCTCCACTGCCGGCTGCAGGTCAGTGTAGCCGATGTCGTTATGGGAATACGAAAGGAGATAGAGTGTTCTCGTGTGGAAGGGTGGAACACTGAGCTGTGAATGCTCCGTTGGACCCTTGTCCAGGGTGAAGCCTATCGAATAGTCCTTCACGTCGCCCGTAACCGGAATGGGGATCATGAAGATATTGGCGCCGACGTTTAAAGGTTTCCTGATGTGTTCCTCCCCCGGCGCGTCAATCTCGATCGTTCGCCCGTCAATGAGATTATCGAGGCTCAGACGGAGCTCCTTATTGGTGCGGTCTTTGCCGCGAAGAATCGCCGGCTCCGGCCGAAGCCGGGGCGTGAAATTAAACCGGTACTGAAACGCCATGTACCACTCGAGGTTATCGTCATCGGCTCCGACAACCTGAAGTGTAAGGGGAGCGCCCCGATGGCACTCCCGTGCCGGAATCGTAAGAAACATGTATCCAAAAAGATCTCCGAATTTGTCCGCCATCCGGGAATTAAACGCCAGCTCGCCGCCCAGATCTCCCGGAACCCGCCAGTGGTCCGCGGTGGGTCCTTTGAAATTTCTGAACGTAAACGCGTGCTTCCCGTTGATCAGGAGATCGAACCGGTGCTCTATCGTATTTTCTCCCCAACCGGCTCTGTCAAACCCCGCGAGCCAGACAAAATGGTAATTGCCATCGCGGGAGGGATCGGTGAGAGAGTCTGTTTCCCAGGATGCGGAGTGGTATTCCCGGTTTGCCCGTACAAGGAGCGCCACGTCGGCATCGGGATGACTCGAATGGTAGATGATCGTTTGCCCGTTTATTGTTCTTCTGTACCCGTTCAGGTATGTTCGGGCAAACTCGTTCTTCTCCAACTCTTTCGCGTTCGGGGAATTGACCTTGATAAGGATCTCGCGGGAGGACTCCTGCGCTCCGAGGGGAGTGAGAGCAAGGAAGAGGAGCAGAGAAAGAATCACCCGAAGGGCGATTGCCCGACACTGCCGGGAGCGAGAAGTTTCCGGACGGGACACGATGGATTCGGGCGTTGTGTTCTTACTGGCGGTTCGAACAGGAGTTGGTTGAGAATGTAGGCAATTTCAGGTTCAATTTCATATAGAATCCCGCCGGAATGACCCGGAATGCTTGATGATAACAACTGAAATACTTAGATTAGCCCGAAAAGGGGAAGGCATTTCATGAGTTTCGTATGACAGGTTGGGGGCGCATGCTGGAGAAAACGCGGGCGCGTGCCTCGAGGGGTCGTGCGGAGCCGGCTTCTGCACCCGGGGAGGAGTTCCTGAAATCCCTCAATACGATCGTCGGCCTCGATCAACTTCTCGATCATTTTTCCGCCAAGCTCAAAGAAATCGCCGGCGCCTCGGCGCTCTACATCGTCCTCTATGAGCCTATCACGAGCAGGTATGTAGGGGCAAGAACGAAAGGCGGATCTGCCGGCCTTCTGGGCGAACTTAATTTCCTTCGCACGGACAATATCATCAAGTGGTTGAATGTGAACAGGTGCGCGCTCGAAGTAGAGAAAAGCCCCGAGGTCCTAAAGTTTCTCTCCGATCAGGAACGAGCCCTCCTGCGCGAGACCTCCACGGTCCTGGTCGTCCCTCTGATAGTGCTCAACCGGCTGACAGGCGCGATTTTTCTGGGCCCGGCTACAGATGGCTTGCCGTACGAGTTGCCTATTGTTGATCTTCTCGTCAGACTGTCCGGCCAATGCGCGCTGGCCGTCGAGCATTCCCTGATGTATCAGTTTCAGGAAGACAAGCTGAAGAAATTGTTTCACTCGGACAAACTCGCAATGGTCGGAGAGCTTGCCGCAGGGGCGGCGCATGAGATCCGGAATCCGCTCACCTCAATCCGCAGCACGGTTCAGTACCTCAGAAAAGGCCTCGAAGGGGACAAAGCCAGGCTTGTGGACGGGATCATCGAGGAAGTCGACCGGATCGATCACGTCATCAAAGGGCTTCTCTCTTTCAGCAAAACATCGGAATCGCAGATGAGCCCGGTCGCCGTTCTGGAGGTTCTCGATCAAACCCTGCTCCTCCTCGATTCGGAGGTGCGGCGCCACGGAATCCGGATTCAACGAAGTCCGGAAACTCCCGCGATCCTGATCAAGGGGGATGCGCCCCAGTTAAAACAAGTATTTCTCAATCTGCTGCTGAACAGCATTCAGGCAATGCCGGACGGTGGAGAGATCGCCATCGAAGTCTCCAGTAGTTCGCCGAAGGACGGAGAGGCGCCGGACCGCTTTGCGGTCCGGATTGAAATCGCCGACTCCGGTCCGGGAATACCGGCCGAACACCTCCCGAAAGTCTTCGACCCCTTTTTTACGACAAAGGAATCGGGTACGGGATTGGGGCTTTCGATCGTCTACGGAATTGTGACAAGGCACGGCGGGGATATTGAAGTCAAGAGTCCGACGAACGGCCATGGAAGGGGAACGAGAGTTGTGCTGAAATTTCCCGCTCTGGCGGAAGATCCCCGCGCAAAGGCATGAAGGACGCATGAACGGTGACAAAGGCGCTGGTACATTCATGTGCGGCACCCGATGAGTAACGACCGGATGACCGGCCGGATCTTAGTGGTCGATGACGAGGAGAAAATCCGGACCATTCTCGCCGCCATTCTGCGTGACAGCGGATACACTGTTAAAACTGCCAGGAACGGGGTTGAGGGGGTAACTACCTCGGCTGAGTTTGTGCCCGATCTCCTGGTTGTGGATCTGCAGATGCCGCAGATGGACGGCATCGAGACCATTGCCGCAATACGGGAGCGGATTCCGGGCGTCGTGTCGATCATCCTCACCGCTCACGGATCGATCCAGTCGGCCGTGCAGGCGATCAAGGAGGGGGCGTACGATTACATAACGAAACCGTTCGACAATGAGCAGATGCTCCTCGTCGTCAGGCGAGCCCTGGAAGTGCACAGGTTGACGGCCGAAGTCGAAGACCTCAGGAGGAAACTGGGACGGAACGGAGTCGAGAGCCTTGTAGGGGAGAGCGGAGTCATGCGGGGCGTGAAGCGGGAAATACTCCGGATCGCTCCTACAGATGCGACGGTCCTGATTGAGGGAGAATCCGGGACCGGGAAGGAGCTTGCCGCCAGATCGATCCACTTCGAGAGCAAGCGGAAGGACCTGCCTTTTGTCGTCATTGATTGCGCCGCAATCCCTTCGAGTCTCATCGAGAGCGAATTCTTCGGATATGAGAAAGGATCGTTTACTGGGGCGGCGGAACGGCGCCCGGGAAAATTCGAGGATGCGAACGGCGGGACCGCGTTCCTGGATGAAATCGGGGAGCTTCCGCTCGATGCCCAGAGCAGGCTTTTGAGGGTCCTGCAGGAGAAGGAATTCAGCCGCGTCGGGGGCGGGGCTCCCATCAGGGTCGACGTGCGGATCATTGCAGCGACAAACAAGAACCTGGAAAGAGAGGTCGATGCAGGAACATTTCGTGAGGACCTGTTTTACCGGCTCAACGTCCTGAGGCTCACGATGCCGCCGCTCCGCGATCACCGCGAAGATATTCCGCTCTACGCAGACCACATGCTGAAAAAATACAGGGGAGTGTTCGGCAAAAGAGCCACCGAGATCACCCCGGAGGCCCTCCACATGCTGGCGCGCTTCGAGTGGAGGGGCAATCTACGGGAGCTCGAAAATGCCATTCAGCGCGCTCTCCTGAATTCAAAAGGCCACTCGATTGGCGCCGCCGAGTTCGAGTTTGTGGCGAAGGGCGCCAATACGGCAACACCGGCATTCGATTCTGCGAAGGGCCTGGAAGCATACGTCAATCTGTTGACTGAACGCACCGAGCGCGCGGTCATCGCGCAGGCGCTGGCGGAGACGGGTTGGAATCGCACGGAAACAGCCGAGCGCTTGAAGATTAGCCGGAAGACTCTGTTCAATAAGATGCGGCAGTACGGACTCGACTCCCAGGAGTCCGAATAGTCGAGAAGGCGATCTCGTTGCAACACCAATCTAATTGAGTAACCGGATTCCTTCCGGCGGGTAACCCTTTACCCGCAACACTCCTTCATCCTGCAAGACCTTTCCGGTTTGGCCATGTTCATGACGGGCACGGTTATTGATTTCGATTAGCCCGCAGAACACAACCACAGGGAGATCATGCCCGTCGCGGCGTTAAAAACAAGAGGTTCCGGACAGCAGGCAGGATATGCGCTGATCGACATTCACCAGGAGGGTGAAAGCAATGATCCAGGCAATTGATCTCACCAAGCGATACGAAGACGGCCTTCTTGCGTTAGACCACCTCAACCTGAGGATCGGATCGGGGCAGATCTACTGCCTGTTGGGGGCGAACGGGGCCGGCAAGACGACGACCATCAATCTTTTTTTCAATTTCATCGAGCCCACGAGCGGGACGGCGAAAATCAATGAGGTCGACTGCTCCAAAAGCCCTCTTGAGGCGAAAAAGTACGCCGCGTATGTATCGGAAAACGTCATGCTGTACGGCAACTTCACGGCGCGCCAGAACGTGGATTTCTTTACCCGGCTCTCCGGGAGGAAGGATCTCAGGAAGGAGGACTACTACATGGTCATGCGGCAGGTCGGGCTGGCCGAGCGGTCCTTCGAACAGAGGGTGAAGTCGTTCTCCAAGGGCATGCGGCAAAAACTGGGCATTGCGATCGCAATCCTGAAACAAGCCCCCGCGCTGATCCTGGATGAACCTACCTCGGGCCTCGACCCCAAAGCCGCGGCAGAGTTCGTGGAGCTTCTGCTGAAATTACGGGATGAAGGGAAGGCGATTCTCATGTCCACGCACGACGTATTCCGCGCGAAAGAGATCGCCGATACGGTGGGGATCATGAGAGAAGGGGTCCTCATCATGGAGAAGAGCAAGGACGGCCTCAGGAATGAAGACCTGGAGAGGCTCTATCTGAAGTATATGGAGGTAAGTTAATAGCGTGATTCTCCACTTCGCCAAAAAGGAGATTCTGGAGAACGTCGTAACATACCGGTTTCTTCTCGTCACCTCCCTCCTCGCAGTCCTCATCGTCATAAGCCTCCTCGTCTCCTATGGCGATTTCGAGATGCAGGTGGAGCACTATGCGCTCAACCGCCCGAACCCCGGATCTGCGAATGTGATGCTGCCTCCCAATCCCCTCTCCATCTTTGCCAAGGGGGCGGAGGCAGACCTCGATCGGCTTTTCTGGGTCCACCCGGGCTCGGTCGAGATGGAGTCGAGTCAGCAGTCGATCAACCGGCTGTTTGCGCTGTTCACCGTGCCTGACATGCTGTTCATCGTAAAGGTCATGCTCTCGCTGATCGCTCTCCTCCTTACGTTTGATGCCATCACGGGAGAAAAGGAGAACGGAACGCTCAAGCTCGCTCTTGCAGGCGGATCATCCCGGAGCGACATGCTCCTCGGGAAGTTTGCGGGACGCCTTCTGCTGGTGGTGCTCCCGTTCAGCGTTCTGTTCCTCATAGCCGCAGCCGTAGTATCCATGCTTCCGGACGTGGGTTCATCCGGCTATTTCTGGCAGAGGGCGTTCACGATCCTCCTTGCATCACTTCTGTATGCGGGAGTATTCTCTTCGCTGGGAATTCTCCTTTCATCCTTTGCCCACCAGAGCTCGGCGTCGCTCATCGTCTGTCTTACGGCATGGGTTGCCCTCGTATTTGTGGTTCCCCAGGCGGGCGCCGCGCTGGCGAGATCTGTTTCCGACATTCCCCCGAGCGAACGGGTCAATCTGGAGCGGAGCCTGAACCAGGTCAGAGCGGAGTACGGGCGATTCCAGCGGGAGAAGGTTTCGGGAAGAGGGAAAGAGCTTGGGGCGTATTATCGGGAACAGAATGAGGCAAACAGCCGGCTCCTTGAATCGTATATTCCCAAGCTGGAAGGCCTCGTCAATCGCACAAAGAATCTTGTCCGCTTGTCGCCGGCCGGAGCAGCAACCTTCCTGCTGACCGATGTGGCAAACACCGGGATTTACGAAGAGCATCGATTGAAGGATGCATTGACGAGCTACATGGAGCGCAATTTTGATATCCTGAGCGATGCGGTCGACGGATCGGTGGAGTCATTTCAATATGAACGCGCATCGCTGAACGAGATCCTTGCGACATCCGCGCTGACCGATATAGTAATCCTCGCAATCGCAGGCATCGGCTTCACCGGTGCAGCGATGATGAGGTTTTCACGCTACGATGCACGGTGAATCCAGTGCTGCGCCTCGTCATCAGGAAGGAACTTCTTCACAACCTGCTCAACGCACGGTTTGTCGGAGCATGCATCGTATCGACCGTGCTCATTCTCCTTTCCGTAGCGATCTCGACGAACACGTACAAGCGGGAGCTTCATGATTTCCGGGACCGGCTGAAGGTCCAGGACGACTTTATCGGCGAGTACGGGCATCTGAACCGGGTAGGAGGGATGACATCCCCCCAGCGCGGGCCCTCTCATTTTGAGCCCCTCGTGCTCGGGATCGATCGCGAGGTGCTTGAGGGACGGTTTGAATCGAATCCGATTCCTCTCTTCTTTTCAAGAATCGACCTCATAACGATCGTCACGGTTATCTTGAGCCTCATCGCGATCATCTTTTCGTACAACGTGATCAGCGGAGAGAGAGAATCTGGTCTTCTCAAACAGACGCTTTCAACCTCGCTCCCGCGCCGGACGGTTGTCCTGGGCAAGTTCATCGGCGGCTGCCTCAGCCTTCTCGTCCCGTTCACGATCGGAGTCCTCAGCGGCCTCCTCTATATCGCTCTAAGCCCGGACGTGATCACACGGGCGACGGATACTGCCGTCTTCGCGGTCCTGATCGCGGCATCCTGGTTGTACATTTCCGCGTTCTACGCGCTGGGCCTCCTCGTTTCAGCGCGCTCCCAGACATCGGGCACTGCGGTCCTGAAGTCGATCTTCGCATGGGCGCTCCTCGTCCTTGTGCTTCCCAATGTAAGCCCGTTCCTCGCTGCGCGGCTCTATCGAATTCCCTCCAAGACCGTCATCCAGAATCAGATCTGGTCAATCTCGGCCGAGCGGTTTTCCATGCAATCCAAACGCACGCAGGATCTAATCACTTCGAAGTACGCCGACATCGCCGACGTGCTCGTGGATGTCCAGCATGTCGTCGGGCACGTTCCCAGCAAGATTCAGGAGAAGGTAACCTCCGACCCTCTGTTCAGGAAGAGATATGAGGAATTCTCGAAAGAATGGCGCGCCGTCATGGATCGGATCGATATCGAGGTGCAGGAAAGAATCGACGTCATCCAGACGGATTACGACAGGCGAGCCGAGCATCAGGAGGATCTGGCGATCCTGCTCGCCTCTTTTTCTCCCCCGGGGGATCTCGTCTTTGCTGCCACCGATCTCACCGAAGCAGGGATTCAAGCGGACAATCACTGGCACAGACAGGTAGAAGCATGGCAGAATCAGTTAACCTCCTACCTCCAGGTGAAGTGGGAATCAGAGAGGAAGCGGGATCCCTCGTTCACACCCGAGGATCATGTCGATCTCAGCGATCGGCCCCGGGTGGAGTACGCGCCGGAGGGGATTGAGGAGAGGGCCAGGGCGGCTCTGCCGCATCTCGGTGCATTGGTTCTGTTCAACCTGGTATTCCTTGGCGGAGCCGTCGCAAGCTTCCAGCGGTACGACGTGAGATAGCGGAAATGGATGGCGCAAAGTCCGTGAAAAGACGATTCATAGACGGCGCGATGAAATGGAGCCGGATGTTGATGGTTTCACTCGCCATTCTCCTCCCACGTCTCCCGCTCTCAGGTCAGATGCTCTACAACCCCAACGACGAGCGGTTCAAATCGCTTTACCTCGAAAAGGTTCAGGCGGATTACAAGGTGCAGAAAGCGCAATACGAGCGGCAGAAGCTGCTGCATGATAAGGGGCTGATCTCCGAAAAGGAATTCTCCGAGTCGGATGCGACCTTCAAGAACGCGCAGGTTACCTATCAGCAGGCCATTCTCTCGATCGCGTTCGAGCAGCCCCACATAACGATCGAGAGAGCCGTGAAGTACCAGTCGAGGGACGGGAAGAAAAGAGTCCGGCTGACCCTGAAAAACACGACCGGAGGACTGATCGAGGGGGAAAGAGTTCAGCTGGAGGACGTCGGCGGGATCAAGACCGATCAGATTTCGAATGTGTACGTTTCTCTGTTGAACACGCAGCACTCAATCGTCAGCCAGCCCTATGAATCTAAAATCCTTTCGATGCCCCGGAATGAGCCGGTGGGGCTCGACTTCTATCTCCTGCAGGATCTCGACAACGTCACGGTGCGGTGCGTCTACGGCGACAAGTCTGAGGAGAAGACGATCTTTCTCCAGAAAGACGAGAGCGCGAACAAGATTCTCATGACGTCGGCGCAGTTTTCCCAGGAGGCGGACCTCGGAACCCGCGCGACGTACGATCTCACGCTTGAGCTTTTCTCCAGCATGGACAATGTGTACAAGCTCGCCCTGCTGGATCTTCCCCGCCAGATATCGTACGACTTTCTCGAAGAGCAGACGAGCGCACGGCTCTCACAGGTGAAGTTTTCGCAGGACGTGAATACACGGAAGCTCTCGCTGGCCGTCTATCTCCCGGACCGTTACGACAGCAGCACGTTTCCGATCGACCAGCCCCTGAAGTTCTTTGCCGCGGCGGTCCCCCAGTCGGAAGCCGACAAGATTAGGGAGAAGCGCTATGCTGCCGATGAGCTTGACAGGATGAATGTGAGTTTCATCCGGCTCGAACTCGTGCCGCGGGGCGTGGGCCGGATCGAGGTGCGGGCGACCAACTTCTACCAGGAGCTGAAACCGGGGGAGAAAGTTCAGATGAACCTGACTATCCACAACGACGGCACGCGACGGCTGGACAATATCAAGATACGCGCGGAAGTCCCGCTGAATTGGACAGGCGCAGTCGCGCCGGATCTGTTGCCAAGCCTGGCTCCGGGGAAGGAAGAGGCGGCCGGGGTGTCCATCGCGCCCCCATCAGATGTCAATGTCGGCGACTACGAAGTGACGATCAAGACAGAGTCGTTCGCGAGCAACAAGAAGGTGGAATCGGAGGACAAGAAGATCCGAATACACATGGGCTCATCCGCCAACATCTTCGGAACCGCGATTCTCATCTTCCTGCTCGCCGGGGTGCTGGTGGGAGTCGTTGTATTCGGCGTGCGGCTCAGCAGAAGGTAGATGTTTCTTAACCGATCATGAATCCCGGATTCACGCGGGCTAACGTCCGCGCCTACTTCGCAAGCCACTTTGCGTGGAACGACCCCGGCTTGTCGATCCGTTCGAACGTGTGAGCGCCGAAGAAATCCCTCTGAGCCTGGATGAGGTTTGCGGGAAGGCGTTCGCTTCGGTATGAATCGTAATATGCCAGGGATGCGCTCATGCCAGGGACCGGGATGCCAAGCTCGATTGCGCTCCTGACGGCATAACGCCACCCGTCCTGAGCCTTTGCCATCGAGTCGCGGAACCCGGGGTCGAACAGGAGGTTCGGGAGGCCCGGGTCTCGGGAGAACGCGCTCGTAATCTCATCCAGAAGCTTCGCCCTGATAATACACCCCGCCCTCCAGATCTTCGCAATCGATGAGAGGTTAAGATCGTACGAGTACTCGCGGGACGCCGACGCGAGGAGCGACATCCCCTGCGCGTACGAGCAGACTTTCGAGGCATAGAGAGCATCCTCGACCGAGTCTATCAGGCTCTTGCGCGAATTCCCGCCCGGCACCGGCACAGGGCCCTTCAGGAATGACGACGCGCGGACCCGCTCTTCTTTGAGGCCGGAGAGGAGCCTCGCGTCGACCGCCCCTCCGATGGTCGGGACGACCGAGCCGATTTCGGCGGCCTCAATGATCGTCCACTTCCCCGTCCCCTTCTGTCCCGCCTTATCGAGGATCATATCGACCAGCGGCGAGCCCGTATCAGAGTCGATGGTCTCGAAGACCCGGGCAGTTGATTCGATGAGAAACGAGGAGAGCTTGCCCTTGTTCCACCCGGTGAAGAGGTTCCGAAATTCCTTTGCCGTGAGGCCGAGCGCACGCTTCAGGATGTCGTATGCCTCGGCGATGAGCTGCATGTCGCCGTACTCGATCCCGTTGTGCACCATCTTGACGTAATGTCCGGCCCCTCCCGGACCGATGTATGTCACGCAGGGCTCGCCGTCCTGTTCGGCCTTCGCAGCGACTTTCTTCAGAATCGGCTCCACTGCCTGATAAGCCTCTTTCGACCCTCCGGGCATGAGGCTGGGTCCCCAGAGCGCCCCCTCCTCGCCGCCAGAAACGCCCATCCCGAAGTACCTGAACCCCTTTGCTTCCACCTCCTTCGCGCGGCGCTCGGTGTCGCGAAAGTATGAGTTCCCCCCGTCGATCAGGATATCATCGCGCTCCATGAAGGGGATGAGCTGCGAGATTGTGATGTCGACGGGCTCTCCCGCTTTCACAAGCATCATGATGCGCCTGGGGCGGAAGAGCGATTTCACGAACTCTTCGACTGACCAGGCCGGAATGATCCGCTTCCCGGCCGCCGCTTTTTGCATGTATTCTTTTGTGACATCTGTTACCCGCTCATAGACCGAAACTGCAAAGCCGTTCCGTTCTAAGTTGAGGGCAAAGTTCTGCCCCATCACGCCCAACCCCAGCATTCCAAAGTCGTTGTTCATTGAATCGGTCTCCTTCTCATTGCGCCCTGCCGGGCGCGTTGGTTCCAACCTGTATATCCGCCGGCAACTGCGAAGCGGCGGCGGAATCGAGAAGCCAAATGATCTCGCCTCGTTCAGGGTTTACCATCGTCGCAGGGAGCCTGTTTCCCCGGAGGTTAGCGCCGAGGACATCGCGAACGATCGAAGCTTT
>JACXTT010005235.1_pt1 | contig 18928 bp, 13 predicted proteins | sample 9270951 | NCBI WGS metagenome assembly JACXTT01 (sample SAMN15532306, study PRJNA645909) | rock metagenome | isolation source: weathered quartz diorite | place: Puerto Rico | collected 2017-06-21 | reverse complement strand
ACACGGCCGAGGCGCGGGCGGCCGAGGACCTGTTTGGCTTCACCCTGACCGACGTCGTCGATCGCGATTTCGAAAGCGTCCTCGAGGGCCTTTCGACTCCGGTTGACGTTCTTGCCGGCTCGATCCCCCTGGAGCCTCCCCGCACCTTGGCGCGTTGGCCGTCGCTCATGGGAGAGCGAGATCGCGAACTGCTCGCGCGCCACCCGCACGTGACGATGCACAGTGCGCCGCAGGCGACAGGTCACTACTTTCAGGAACAGCCCGCCGGCCGGGCCGTACTCAGGGACGTGGCGCACCAGGCGCTCCGGTTCGCAGCCACGCTGACTTGAACCCCGAACGCCGCGTCGCCTACCAGATCGCCAGTCCCTGGCTGGTCGGGAGCTCCAGGACCGGGATGCCGCGATCGCCGAACCACTTGGTCTCCGCCACATGCTGCGCACGGTAGGGCAGGGCGCCGAAGTCATCGAGAACGATCACGGCGCCCGGAACGAGCCTCGATTCGATAGCGTCGAGCGCGCCGATCTCGGCCGGTGCGTTGTTCATGTCGATGTGGGCGAAGGCGATCTTGTCCGGCAATCCCTGCGAGAAGCTGTCCGGCACCGCGCCCTGGATGACCTTCACGTTCGGATGCCCGGCGAACCGGCCCTTCACGTAGCCGAACAGCTCCGGACTGTGCTCCGGCATCGAATGATGCTGCATGGAGGCGTCGTGGTCGAAGAGGTCGTAGAGGAAATATTGCCGGTCGCCGACGTCGACGGCGTCGATGAGAATCCGCGCGCTGGTGCCCTTGTAGCAACCGCATTCGACCAGATCGCCATCCCGGCGCAGGGCCTGGCGCGCCGCCCAGATCACCGTCGCGGTCCGCCACAGGACGCCGCGTTCCTGAGGGCTCAGGGCGTGGGCGTTCCAGGCCGCCATGAAGCGGGCGTCCTCGAGGAATCCCAGGTTGCGGCCGAAGGCGATCAGGTTGTCGGCGGCGAACCAGCCGGCCTTGACGCGCGCGGCCTCGACGAGCCGATCAATGCCGCTGTCGAACAGATCCGGGTCGCTGACGCCCCAGAAGAACCGGCTGCGGAAAGAGGGCTTGAGCAACGTCCTGATCTCCAATTTCCGGCCATCTAGCGCACAGGGCGCCCGCCGCGATATACCCGCGAGCATGAATCGCCTCGTCTTGGAGACCGCGCATGGGCCTCTCTCCATCGTCGGCCGCATTCATACGAACAAGCGCCATCCGGTGTTGTTCGCCATGGGCGGGGCGTGGACGCCGGACGACTTTCTTCACGAGCTCGTGGATTGGTTTCCAGGCGCCGGCGTCGTCGTCGCCCCGTTTCCCGGCATGGGTGGGTCACTGACCCCCACCTTCGACGTCGCCGACATGGCGCGAGCGGTCGACACGATCATCGGATCCCACTTCCGCAATACGGCGATCGTGACCTACGGCGTGTCCACCGGCTGTCTGGTGACGCTGGGCCTGCGTTCACCCGAGATCTTTCGCCACGTGGCGACCGAGCCCTTCTTCCGCACGGCGCCGCTCTGGCCGCTTCAGCGCACGTTGTGCGAATTCCTGCTGGCGGAGCCCGACAAGATCGGCGGCGCGCTGGCGGCGAAGGAACTGTTCGGCTACACGCCGCCGCCCGTGGAAAGCCAGGTGGATCGCGACTATCGCCATGTGATGGACGGCATCTCCGCGCCCGTGGAGGTCATTCTCGCCGACCGGAAGCTTGAGCCCGTTCGGGAGCTGGCGACCTGGCCGTCGCTCACCAGCGCCGAGGATCGCGAGCGCCTCGCGGCGGACCCGCGCGTCACCGTGCGCCACGGGCCGCCGGGCTCCGGACACTGGGTGGATGCGACGCCGGCCGGCCAGGCGCTGGTCAAGCAGACCTTGCGCGAGGCGCTCCTGGCCGCGGCGGCCTTTCAGCGGGACCGGCCGATCGGCTGAGGACGGCTCGCCGGCCTTGGCGAATTCGACTTGCCAGCGGGCGACCGGCGACCGATCCAGGGGGCATGGCGGACTCCGAACGCGTCTCCTTCATCGTCGCCGGCGCGCAGAAGGGCGGCACCAGCGCCCTGTTCGATTACCTGGGTGAGGAGCCCGGGCTGGCGCTGTCGCGGGAGAAGGAAGTCCACTTCTTCGACGACGAACGGCAGGACTGGGCGCGGCCGGACTATGGCGCCTACCACCTGAGCTTCCCCGCGGCCGACGGGCGGCTGCGCGGCGAGGCCACGCCGATCTACCTCTACTGGCCGAACAGCCTGGAGCGCATCCAAGCCTACAATCCGGCGATGAAGTTGATCGTCCTGCTGCGCGAGCCGGTGGCGCGAGCCTGGTCGCATTGGAAGATGGAATACGCCCGCAGCGCGGAGACGAAGCCCTTCGCCTGGTGCATCCGCGAGGGCCGCGAGCGGCTGTTCGATGGCGAGCCCACTGGCCCCTCGCCCTGGGGATTCCATCGGGAGTTCTCCTATGTGGAGCGCGGCTTCTACGGCGAGCAGATCGAGCGGCTGCTGAGCCTGTTCGCCCGCGAGCAGCTGCTGATGCTGCGCTCGCAGGACCTGCGCGACGACCCGGGCGCGGTCCTCGCCGCCGTGCGGCGGTTCCTCGGCCTGCCGCCCGGCCGCTCGCCAAGGGCCCGCGATGTCCATGTGGGCGCCGAGATGGACTACGGCTCGGCCCTGGCGGCCGGCGATGTCGAGCATCTGGGCCGCATCTATGCCCGCGACCTGGAGCGGCTCGCGGACCTAACGGGCGTGCGATTCGGTTGACGCCACAGATCGGGCGCCGCGGCCGGCCACGGTGACCCTCCGCCAGACCAGGAGCCCACGATCATGCGCCCGGCCACGCTTGCCCTCCTCGCCCTTGTCGCCGCCGCGCCGATGGGCGTCGCGCGCAGCCAGGCGCCGGCCGCGCCGCGGCTGGCGTTTCCGCTGGCCTGCACGATCGGCCGCAATTGCGAGATCCAGACCTACGTCGATCGTGACCCTGGCCCAGGCGTCTCGGACTACCGCTGCAATCACCGCACCTATCAGGCCCACGACGGCGTCGACCTCCGGTTGACCGACATGAGCGTGCAGCGCGCGGGCGTCGACGTACTCGCCGCCGCGGCCGGCCGGGTGGTCGCCGTGCGCGATGACGTGCCGGACATCTCGGTCCTGGCGCCCGGCGCGCCGTCGGTGGCGGGACGCGAATGCGGCAACCGGGTCGCGGTCGGCCTGCCGGGCGGCTGGCTGACGGACTACTGCCACCTCGCGAGGGGCAGCCTGAAGGTGAAGGTCGGCGACATGGTGGTGGTCGGCCAACCCCTCGCGCGGGTGGGCCTGTCCGGCGAAACGCAGTACCCGCACCTCCACTTCAGCGTGCGGCATGGGACCGCGACGGTCGACCCCTTCGCACCGGATATGACCGACCCCGGCGCCTGCAACGCCCAGACCCCGCTGTGGACCGAGGCCGCGATGCGCGAGCTGGGCTACAAGCCGGGCGCCGTGCTCAACGTGGGCTTCGCGGGCGGCGCGGTCACGCTGGAGAGCGTGGAGGCCGCCGCCCTGCCCCGGCCGGGGCCGACGGCGCCGCTGGAGGCCTATGCGCGGGTCATCGACCTGGCGACCGGCGACATCGTCGAGCTGACCCTCACTGGCCCCAACGGCGCGATGATCGCCCAGACCGCGTCACCTCCGCTGGTCAAGGACCGGGCGGAACACCTTGGCTTTGCCGGCCGCGTCGCCCCGGCGGGCGGCTGGCCCCACGGGACCTATGCCGCGGAGGTGCGCGTTCGCCGCGCCGGCGCCGTGGCGATTTCGCGGCGGTTCCAGACGGTTCTCTGAGGCGCCGGCGCCTAACTCAGACGTGATCGCGCTCGTCTTTCGCACAGCGAGGCTTTGCGCTAAGGTGAAGCCTCAGCCTTGCTCTCCATGGCTGTGTCACATTGGCCGGGTGGCGGATCGCAAGGTCCTCCGCCCGGCCTTCGTGTTTTCGGGATAGCGTGGCCAGGCTTGGCTAGGCAGGTGGCTGCAGGCTGACCACGCCATAGCGCGCGATCCACAGAAGGCCGCGTTCGATCGGGCCCTGACGCATCGCCGGGAACAGCGCGACGACGTCGGCGACGCTCGCGGACGGACGCTCGGTGAGCCACGCCACCAGCCGGCGGACCTCATCAAGGCTCGGCCGGTTGAAGGCGCTGTAGGCGGTCAGCGGCAGAGTCAGGCGCTGTTCGATGTCGGGCCAGGTCAGGGCGCGGTTGAGCTCGACGGTCCAGGCCTTGCCGAAGTGGCGCGTCGGATAGCCGGCGAACAGGGCGAAGGGATCGGGCCGGAAGGGATTGTTGGCCTGCGGCGCGGCGGGGCCGGCGGCGTGGCGGCGTGCATTGAGCTCCGCCCAGAGCGCCTGGTACTGCGGGATCACAGCGGCCCAGTCGAAGACCTCCCGCGCGCGGGCCTGGGCCTGGCGGCCCAGCTTGCGGCGGAACTCGGCGTTCAGAACCAGGATCGAAATGGCGCGGGCCGCCTCGCCCAGGTCGATGGCCGTGGCCTGGTTCGCGGCGCCCACATAGTCGAGGTAGGACATCCACCGCTCGGCGTGCCAGTAGGCGAGGTCGAGGCCGTCACCCGGCGCGGGCGCGACCGTCGGAATCCGAAAGCCATCGTCGCCGTGGCGGACGGTGTCGCGATAGCCGTCCCAATCGCTGACGACGCAGGGCAGGCCGGCGGCCATGGCCTCGACCGGGGTCAGGCCGAAAGTCTCCTGGATGTTGTCGGAGAAGCTGATGAAGACGTCGGCGACCGACCAGATCGAGAAGCGGGTGTCGGGCGCGCGGCCATCGACGCAGCGGTATTCCACGGAGGGGCAAAGCTTGCAGGTGTCGGCGTGGAACCGCTCGGCGTCCTCGTGGTCTTCGGCCCAACCGGAGTTGACCCAGTACAGGGTCCGGCCGGTCTGCTGGGCGGCCATCTCCAGGGCCAGGGCCATCAGCGCGGGGTTCATCTTGTCGCGAGCGTTGAAGCGGCCGACGTAGAGGGCGACGACCGCATCGGTCGGGATATCGAGGCGCTCGCGCCAGGCGCGCCGGTGTTCGGGCGAGGTCTGGAAGTCGTCGACGTTGACGCCGAGCGGGATGGTGACGCGCTGAGGCTGCGGGCGCTGGCGCGGGCCGCCGTATTCCCGGGCCAGGAAGTCATGCACGCCTTCGAGCAGCACCTCGACGCTGTCGCGCACCGCCTTGGAGGTGCAGATCAGGGCGTCGTGCGCCTCCACGGGCGCGATCACCAGCTGGCTGAGCATGTCCATGGTGCGCTGGGTGGAGATGGTGTGGGTCAGGCCGCAGATGGAGTAGGCGCTCGCGCCGTAGAGGCTGCGGGCCCAGGCCTGGGCGGCGAGATCGGGGCCGGCCAGGTGCAGGACCCCGGCCGCGGCCAGCGCCTGGCGGTCAGCGATGGAGATCCAGTTGAGCGGCTTTCGCGGAGGCTCGATCCCGCGGATCAACGCCTCGAGCTCTTCCCTCGGCCGGTTCACGGCGTTCCAGAAATTGAACTGTTCGACGTCGGCGTGGCGCAGGAAGCCGCGCAGGAAGCTCTCGCCGGCGGCATGGCGGCCCAGCAGCCGCGGGCCGGTGGTGTCGTAGCCGTCGGGGTGGAGCAGGATCGCCGCGTTGGACATGCGCTAGCGTCCTAGGACGGTGGCGTAGGCATCGCCACAAAAGAAAAGGGCCGCCCCGAAGGGCGGCCCCAATCCGTAGTGTTGGCTCGGCTTAGTGGCCGATGATGTTCGCACCGTCGATGTCGGCAAGGGTCTTGCCAACCAGGGTGATCGCATCATCCGCGCCGCCGTTGTTGCCCGCCGAGTCGGCGAACAGAACCACGTCGCCGCCAACCTGGACCGCCACGAAGTTCACGGTGCCGCCGGCGATCTGGCCATCGGCCAGGGCCTTCGCGGAGGTGTAGTCCGCGGCGGAGAACTCGAGGTAGGTCACGTTGTCGGTTTCAGCGTTCGTGCTGGCGCCGAAGACGATCGCGTAGTTCGGCTGCCAATCCTTGATCTGGTCAAGGGAGCCAGCCGTCGTGCCCGAGTCACCGGTGGTGAACAGGAACACGTCGTTGCCGCCACCGCCGGTCAGGAAGTCGGTCCCGGTCGATCCGGAGATCGTGTCGTTACCCGCGCCACCCGTGATGGTGTCGTTGCCGGTCCAGCCTTGGACGCTGTCGTTGCCAGCGCCGGCGTCGATCGAGGTCAGAGCCGCACCGGTGTTGTTGATGGTGTCGTTGCCATCGCCACCGGTCGCCGTAACGAACGTACCGCCGGTGAGGGCGATCGAGTCGTTGCCGGCGCCGCCGTCGATGACATCGTTGCCACCGGCGCCGCTGTCGATCTTATCGTTGCCGTCGCCGCCGGAAATGGTGTCGGCGCTGGTCCCGCCGGCCAGGGTGTCGTTACCCGTGCCGCCGAAGATGTTGTCCTTGCCGCCACCGCCGGTGATCTGGTCGTTGCCATCTTCGCCGGAGAGGGTGTCGTTGCCCGCGCCGCTGGTGATGGTGTCGTCGCCCAGGTTGCCGTTGATGTTGTGAGCGCCGGCGCCGGTGGCGCTGATGCTGTCGTCACCTTGGCCGCCCAGAGCGAACAGGCTGTCGGTGCCCGTGTCGGTCAGGGTGTCGTTGCCGGCGTTGAGCTCAACCGAGTTCGCGTCGCCGTTGGTGCCCACGCCGCCGGTCAGGTCGACGGTGTCGTCGCCGTCGCCGCCGAAGACCGTGTGGCTGCCGCCGGCCGTACCGGAGAAGCTGTCGTTGCCGGTGCCGAGGTCGACGTACTGGCTGCTGACGCCCGTCGTACCCGCATCCGACACGGTGTCGTTGCCGGTGCCGGCCGTGATCGAGTCGTTGCCGCCGCCACCGATGATGGTGTCGGTGCCGATGCCGCCGTCGATCGTGTCGCTGCCCGTGCCGCCGTTCAGGCTGTCATTGCCGTCAACCCCGGCAATGCTGTCCTTGCCGCCGCCGCCGGTGATGGTGTCGTTGCCGAGGTCACCCGACAGGACGTCATTGCCAGCCGCGCCGATGATGCTGTCGTTGCCTTGGCCGCCCAGCATGGTGTCGGACGCCGTGCCGCCGGTGGCGGTGATGGTGTCGTTGCCCTTGTTGCCTTGGCCGAAGTTGGTCGCCGTGGCGTCGCCGCCGAGGTCGATCGTGTCGTCGCCTTGACCGCCGAAGACGGTGTCGGAGCCGGCGCCGCCCGTGAGCGTGTCGTTGCCTTGGTTGCCCTGCAGCACGTCGTTGCCCGAGCCGCCGATCAGCGTGTCGTTGCCGTCGCCGCCGAACATGCCGTCCGAGAAGCTCGTGCCGGTCGCGGAGTCGTTGACCGCCGGGTCGGCGCTGCCGACCACCAGGTTGGAGCCGTCCGGGAAGATGATCGCGCTGTGGCCCGTTTCACCGGCTTGCGAAATACCGGTGTCGTGCGTCGTGCCGCCGGCCGCGTCGACCGTGGTGTCGAAGACCACCGAACGGCCGGTGACCAGGTCGGTGATGGTGATGGTGGCGGCCGAGGTGGCCGTCGCGGCGTTGTAGATCACCGAAGTCTTGGCGCCCGACGAGGTCGGGTTGCTGAACACGAGCGTGTCGTTCGTCGAGTTGAAGCTCAACGCCTGCGCCGCCGTGATCGTCTCAAAGAAATATGTCGGCATTAGTCTCTCCAGTCTGTGTCACACGGACCCCCGGAACGCCTGATCCCCATCCCCGATGGGGCAGTCCCGGCGGTCCATTTATCCCAAGCGCCATAGCATGGCTGCGGCGAAGGTTAAACGAGCCCGATGGAAGACCTATCGGAACCCCGCCCTTTGCGCAACAGCAAAAAGGCCGCAGAATCCTCGAATTAGCCCCCTGTTACCGAGACGCATCTATTGATCGTGGAGGGCGTCGTGAAGGGTGTCGGTAATGGGCGAAATCAGCGATCCCATAACGGTTTTTTCACCACTCACAATCATCGCCTGAACCGGCATGCCTGGGGTGATTTGGGCCGTCTGTTTGAGCTTGGTCAGCTCCTTCGGATCGACCCGCAGATCGACCCGGTAGGTCGCCGTCGGAATGGCCGCCTTGTCGTTGGTCAGTTTTTCCGCTCCGACCAGGATCACCTTGGCCGGAAGCGGGCTGTGCCAGCGCTGATTGAGGCCGGTGAATTTCACCCGCGCGCTCATCCCCACATGCACCTTGTCGACCTCTTCCGGCTTGATCGAGACACTGACGATCAGCGGCGCGTCGGCGGGCACGATCTGCATCAGGTTTTCGCCGGAGCCGGTGACTCCGCCGGGGGTGAACTGGGTTTGGTTGAAGACGTAGCCGTCGACCGGCGAGCGGGCGACCGTGTCGTCCAGCGTCTGCCGGGCGGAGGAGAGCCTGGGAAGGGTGTCGGCGATGCGGGCCTGGGTGTCGCGCAGACCCTCGGCGGCCTGGCTTTCGCGGGTGTCGCGCGCCGCCGCCATCTGCATCTTGGCCTCGCCAGCCTGCTGCCGAAGACGCGCGATGTCGGCGAGCAGCGCGCCCTTGTGGCCTTCCAGGTCAGCGACCGAGCGTTGATAGCGCAAAATCAATGACTTGGCGGCATAGCCCTGGTCGTAGAGCTTCTGGTATCCGGCCATCTCGTCATTGGTCAGCTTGGCCTGGGTGTCGACCGAATCGACCTGCACCTGATTGCCCTGAATCTGCGACTGAATCTGGTCCAGGCGCTGGTTCAGGATCGAGAGCTGGCTCTGGTAGAGTTGAGCTCGGGTGGTGAACAGGAACTGCTGGTCGCGAATCAGGCCCGCGACCCGCGGATCGGCCATCCGGGCCAGCAGTTCCGGCGCGAACTGCGGCGCGGCCTGGCCGGTCGCTTCGGCGGTGAAGCGCGCCGCCTGAGCCAGCAGGCTGTCGTACTGATTCTGCAGCACGTCGTTGGCGGCGCGCGCCTCGACGTCGTTGAAGGTGATCAGCGGCTGGCCGGCGCGCACGCGCTGGCCCTCCTGCACCAGGATCTGCTTCACGATGCCGGTTTCGCGGTGGCGAATCGTCTTGAGATTCGACTCCACCTTCACCTCGCCCGGCGCGGTGATGCCGGTCGAGAGCGAGCTGAACGAGGCCCACGTCCCCAGGCCGACGACCAGGACGCCGATGACGATCGCCCCGGTGATCATCGGCCGGCGCAGGCGCTTCTGCAGCACGTGATCGGTGGGCAACACGTCCTCACCGCCGAAGGTCGGCGTGACGTAGGACGAGCGGACGGGGGTCAGGTCGAGTTTCATCGCCCGGCCTCAACGGCGCGGACTTCGGTCGGTTTCATGAGGCGGTTCATCACCTGCTCGCGCGGCCCGAACAGCTCCACGCGGCCATCGCGCAACACCAGCATCTTGTCGGCGGCGCGGAAGATCGCCGGCTTGTGGGAGATGATCACCACCGTGGCGCCCTTGGCCTTCATGGCGTCGAGAGCCTTCAGCAGGGCGTCCTCGCCCTCCATGTCGAGGCTGGCGTTGGGTTCGTCGAGGACGATGAACGCCGGGTCGCCGAGCATGGTGCGGGCGAGGCCGACGCGCTGGCGCTGGCCGGCGGAGAGGGTGTGGCCGCCGTCGCCGACGTCGGTCTCGTAGCCGCGCGGCAGGCGCAGGATCAGTTCGTGGACACCGGCCAGGCGGGCGGCGGTGACCACCTCCTCGTCGCTGACGTCGCTGCGGAAGCGGGCGATGTTGTCGCGGATCGTGCCGGCGAACAGCTCGGTGTCCTGCGGGAGGTAGCCAATGTGGCGGCCGAAGTCGGCCCGGTCCCAGGTGAAGACATCGGCGCCGTCCAGGCGCACCACGCCGTTGTTGGGCCGCCAGATGCCGACCAGCAGGCGGGCCAGGGTCGACTTGCCGGCGCCGGAGGGTCCGATCACGCCCAGGGTCTCACCCGGGGGGACTGCGAAATTGATGTTGCCGAGCAACAGCTTGGGCGAGCCGGGCGGCGCGTAGTTCAGCGCCTCGACGGTCAGGCGGCCGGCCGGCCGGGGCAGGGCGGTCGCCGGCGCGCCGGGCTCGGCGCGCGACAGCAGCTGCATCAGCCGCTCATGGGCGCGGACCATGTTGTTGAGCGGGTCCCAGGCGCCGACGATCTTCTCGATCGGCTGCAGAGCGCGGGCCGCCAGGATCATGTTGGCGAACAGCATGCCCTGGTGGAGCTTGCCCTTGATGATCAGGTAGGCGCCGATCGCGATGATCAGCACCTGGATGCCCATCCGGACCGCCTTGATGATGTCGGTGAAGGTGTTCGAGAGCTCCGCGGCGACCGCGCCGCGCTCGATGGTCACCCGGCGGTGGCCGGCCCAGGCGGCGCCCAGGGTGGGCAGCATGCCCATGGCCCGGACCACCTCGCCGTTGCGCAGAGCCGCTTCGGTGAAGGCGTAGCTGCGCAGCTGGGCGTCGCTGGCCTCCTTGGCCGGCGGACGGACCATCCGCGACTGCAGGATGGCGAGGCCGAGCAGGGCGAAGGCGCCGATGGTGGTGACGATGCCGACCGCCGGGTCGATCAGGTAGAGAGCGACCAGGAACACCGGGATCCACGGCACGTCGAAGAAGGCGGCCGCGGCGATGCCGGTCAGGGTCTGACGGAACGAATCGAGGTCGCGCAGCGCCTGCGCGCGGCCGCCGGTCTCGCCGCGCAGCGAGGCGTCGAACAGCGCCGAGAACACCTTGCCCGACACCCGCTGGTCCATGACCACGCCGTAGTTGATCAGGATGCGCGCGCGGAAGTCGTCGATCACACTGGACACGGCGAAGACGAACAGGGTGACGCCGCTCAGCACGATCAGGGTCGGAATGTTCTGATGGATCAGGACGCTGCCGTAGACCTGATAGGTGTAGAGCGGCAGGGCCAGGTAGAGGACGTTCGAGAAGAAACTGAAGGCCGCGGCCACGGCGAACGGATGGCGGCCGTCGGTCAGCACGCGCGTGAGCACGTTGTCCGGCTGATTCGTCAGAAAGCTGAATATCTTCATGATGCGCGCCGAGCCGTGCCGTCCGTACCGTCAGTGTAAATGAAAGGTGACCTAAAAAGGTGAACGCGAAGAGACCGTGGTCGAAAGAACGTGCCGATCTCCAAAACGCCCGGGAGCGGCGGAGAGATGCTTTCCACCCCTGCGCAAGTCAATGCGGCGCCCGCGGCCCATGCTAGAATTCCCTCTCAGCGCGCATGTAGACGGCGCCGGGAGCTCGAATGCCTAGGTTCGCCATTGTCGGGAGCTGCATAACCCGCGATCTGTGGCGCTTCCGTGGCGGGAGCGTTGCGGACTTGATGTACGTCTCGCGGACCAGCCTCCCCAGCCTATTTGCCGCACCCGTGGCCGGGTTCCGCCCTGCCGCCAAGCCGCCCGGCGGGCTGAAGCCGCAGCCGCACCGCGCCCTGGTCGCCGACCTGCGCAAGACGGCGTTGGCCGAGCTGGTGGCCTTTCGCCCGACCCACCTGATCTTTGACTTCATCGACGAGCGCTTCGACCTGCTCTCGGCCGGCGGCGGGCTGGCGACCCACAGCTGGGAGCTGCAGGCCAGCGGCTATCTGAAGCAGCCGGCGTTCCGCGGCGCGCGGTCGATTCCGCGGCTCTCCGACGCGGCCGAGCGGCTGTGGCTGGAGGCCGCCGGCGAACTGGCGGCCTTCGTGCGCGCCACCCCGCTCAGCGGTGCGAAGCTGATTCTGCATTCCGCCCGCTGGGCCGAGCGGCGCCGCGTCGGCTCCGGGCGGACGGCGCGGATCGACGGCGTCGAGATCCTGCCTGGCCACGCCGCCGACATCGCCCAGCACAACGCCCTGCTGGCCCGCTACGAGGCCGCCTTCACGGCGCTGATGCCGCCGATGGCGCGGGTCGAGGCGCCGGGCCAGCGGCTGGCCGACGACGCCCACCGCTGGGGGCTGAGCCCGTTCCACTATGTGGACGCCTACTACGAAGAGATCTGGCGCCAGCTCGACGCGCTGGAGGCGCGCGTCGCGGCCTAGGCCTTGCCGGCCTTGCGCGCCCAGTGATCCAGCGGGGTCATGGCCTGGGCGACCACCTCGGGGTGCGAGGCCAGGTAGGCCGCCGTCGGGAAGCCCGGCCGGGCCTCGGCGATCTCCCAGGCGCCGCCCTGCAGGTAGTCGACCAGCGGATTGACCGCCGGGTCCAGCGCCGCGCCGCGCTGCGCCACATAGTGCGGCAGGTCGAACCAGGGGCTCGGGCTGCGCCCCTCGGCCGCGCCGCCGGTCAGGAAGTGCGCCAGCGGCTCGGCGCCGGTCTCCGCCACGTCGGGGTTCTGTTCCAGGTACCAGCGCGGGTCGAACAGCGGGTGCGGCGAGAGCCCCTCGCGCCAACCCACCGTCAGATAGTGGACCAGCGGCGGCGCGTCGGCCGCCTGGCGCGGCATCTGGCGGCGGTACCAGGCCGCGTCGAACAGCGGATGGGGCGAGAGCCCATCCCGCCAGCCGGCGCGCAGGTAGTGCGACACCGGGTCCTCGCCGGGCGCGAGGCTCGGCGCCTTGGTCGCGTAGTGGGTGATGTCGAACAGCGGGTGCGGGTCGCGGCCTTCGGCGGCGCCGGCGCGGACGAAATGCTCCAGGGCGGAGGCCTGACTGTCGCCCAGCGCCTGGGCGTTGCGCGAATGGTAGAAGTTGCGATCGAGCAGCGGATGCGGGCTGTGCCCGGCCGCCGCGCCGTGCGCCAGGTAGTGGACCAGGGGCGCCAGCCGCGAGGCGGCGGCTTGCGGATAGGTCGACAGATACCAGGCCTGATCGAACAGGGTTGCGGGCCGCGCCGTCGGATCGGTTCTGCGCCGTACGTAGGCGCCGATCTCGGCCAGCTCGCCACCGCGCCAGACGCCGGCGTCGGCGATGATCCGCGCGTGCCCCGTGAGGCCGAGCCGCAGCAGCACCCGGTCCGCCAGGCGCCCCAGACGGCCGTGATGGCGCAGCGGTTGCGCTTCCGCCGCCGCCAGGAAGCGGTCCGCCAGCTGGGCGCGGGTGGCCGCCTCGGCCTTGGCGCGCGCCTTCAGCGCCTCGCCGAGCGCCAGGGTCAGTTCGGTACGGGTGAGCGCCTCACGCAGCTGCGCTTGATGCGCGAGGCCCAGGGCGTTGGCGAGGTCGGCGCGAAGGCCCGCGGCCCGTTGCGCCGCGGCCTTGGCCTTGGCCGCGACGTTGATGGGACCGCCTTCGACGGCCTTGGGCTTGCGGCCAGTCTTGTTGGCGGGGGTCTTGGCCATGATGGGGTGTCTCGGGCGCGGGGCCTCACCTGTCAAGGCGAGCGCATCGGCCTAGACCGCCTGGGTCTCCAGCCATTGGCGGTAGCCGCCGTCTTCGGTCTGGAACGGATCGGGGAAGGCGGCCTGCAGGTCGGGGCGGACGCGGTAGAGTTCGCGGTGCGGTTTTTCGATCGGCTCGCCATCCGAATAGGCGCCGTAGGCCCACCAGCGCGCCGGGATCGCCGGGTCGGTGGCGGCGGCCACCTGGCGCTTGTACCAGCCCCAGATCTCGTAGACCGGGAAGTTGCGGCCGCCGTACTTGCGGGTCATGGCGTCGCCCATCGGCCCCAGCTTGGTGAAGTGCCAGAAGCGCAGGACATGGCCGTTGACGGTGATCGCGCCGTCCTTCTCCACGGTGACCTTGCGGGTGCTGAGGTTCCAGCTGGCGACGTTGTAGCCGGGGTCGCGGACCACCTTGACCTTGTCGAACAGCGCCGGGACGTGATCGCACCACCGCTGGTCGACGAACAGGCCGTTGGGCATGTCGTCGTAGCACCAGTCGAGCAGGCGATCGTTCCACCACTTGGCGAAGCGCGCGCCCTCGCCCGTGGTCCGGACCGCCACAAAGCCCAGGTTGAAGATCCCGGTGCGCGACGCGGACAGGTCGTTGTCGCGGATCGCCTCCGTCTCCTCGTTGGGATCGGTGAGATGCGGCGTGAGCAGGATGTCGTATTGCTCCAGCAGGGCCTCCAGCGGCGCCAGGCTGGCGAACAGGGCGGTGTCCGGATCGAGGTAGATCACCGCGTCGGCGCCCCAGCCGCAGGCCTGGTGCAGGAACGGCCCCTTCACCGCGGTGCAGACCTCGACCACGTCGTGCTTGAACAGCCATTGCTGGAAGTCGGGGATGGCGAGGTCCTGCGCCCACACCACCCGGTCGAACGGCTCGCGCGCTGCGTCGAACACGAAGCCCGGCGGCGGTCGGTCGGTGATCAGGGCGACCAGCTCCCAGTCGGGATGGAACTTGCGCAGCGTCTGGAACAGCACCCGGGCGCGGTTGAGGTAGGAGAAGGTGAAGCTGGAATAGCAGAGGACCTTCATCGGCCGGCCTCCAGCAGGTCGACCGTCAGGCCGCTGAACTCGAGGTCGTAGAGCTTGGGCTGACGCTCGGTTCGAGACAGGCCAGCGATCTCGCCTGAGGCCAGCAGCGCCCCCAGCGCCGCCTCGTCGGGCAGGACCCGGCCGTGGCCGCTATCGGCGACGAAGGCCGCGACGTTGCCGCTGTCCGGGCCGGTGATCACCGCCGCGCCGCCGGCCACCGCCTCATAGGCGGTGAAGGAAAACGTCTCGCGGCAGAGCGGCCAGATCAGGGCCACGTCCAGCTCGTGGCGGGCCACCGCCTGCTGCATGGCGCGCGGCTTGGCCTCGGTCACCGTGACCTTGTGGAACGCCAGCGGCAGGCCCGTCTCCGTACGGCCGCCCAGGTGGATGAACTGGTAGCGCGGGTCTTCACCGAAGGTCGTCACCAACTCGCGGAACACCTCCCAGCCCTTGTGGGCGCTGGGCATGCCGACGAAGCCGATGCGGAGCGGGCGGTCGGCCGGCGGGCGCGGCGCAGCCTCGCGCTCGACCAGGCGCGCGTGAGGCAGGATCACTTCGCCGGCGGCGCGGTAGGTCGCGGTCCGCTTCCAGAGGTCCAGGGTCGGCTGCGAGGGGCTGGCCACGATCAGCGACAGGCGCTCGAACAGCCGCTCGTGCTCGGCCACGTGCCGGGCGCGCCAGGGGCCGTAGACGCAGACCCCACAAGCCTGGCTGTCGGGCGGCGGCGCGGAGCAATCCTCCACGTCGTTGCGCAGCAGGTGGAAGCCGGCGCAGAGGCTGGCGAAATCGTGCAGCCAGAAATAGCCCGCCGACAGGCCGGCGGCGGCCGCGATGTCGGCGACCTCCCCGGCGTTGTGGCCGAGCAGGCTGTGGATCGCGAGGGACCGCTTGCCGGCCTTCACCGCGCCCGCCGCCTTGCGCAGCCCGCCGGCCACGGTCTTGGCCGCGAACACCCCGGCCGGTTGGCCGTTCAGCAGCACGCCCACCGGCCCCGCCTCGCCGTGCAGCCGCACCACCGGCCAGGGCTTGGCCGGGTAGATATGCAGGTGGTCGCGGCCGAGCGCGGCGATCCGCGCGTCCTCGCGCTGCAGGCACAGCTGCACCCCGCCGGTGTTGGTCGTGTAGTCGTCGTGGCTGAAGGTGATGTGCAGGTCCTTCAGGCCGGTGCGCGAAACGGCCAGCGCCTTGGCCAGCGCGGCCGCCGTTCCCGGCTTCAGCCGCGCCACCGCTCGGGTGACCTGGGCCACGCGGGCGTCCAGCGGCGCGAGGTGTTTGAGGATCTCGAAGCGGAAGCCCAGGTCGACCCGGCTGGAGCGGCCCTCGGCCCGGCCGGCGGCCAGGAAGTGGTAGAACGGGTTCATCCCCGAGGCGGCGACGTCCGGATAGTTCTCCAGATAGTCCTTCACCGAGAACTCGGCGTTGGGGTCGCGGTTTTCCTTCCAGCCGGTGGTCAGGAAGTGTTCCAGCGGATCGGCGCCGGCCTTGGCCACGTCGAGGTTGCTGGCGACGTAGAAGGCGGCGTCGAACTCGGTGGCGGCCAGCACCCGCTCGCGGTGCCGCGCCGCGCTCTCCTCGGCGATGACGTCCGGGTCGCGGGTCCCGCCGGTCAGGGCCTCGAAGCTCCAGGCCGGCTCCTCGCCGCGGCGCGCGCGGCGCAGCAGATAGTCGTCGGCCTCGAGCGAGCGGACCACCTCGCGCCCCTCGCGACGGCCCTGGACCAGGAAGTGGTGCAGCGGGTTCCAGCCGGCCCGGACCACGTCCGGATGAGCCTGGGCGTAGGCCCGGGTGGAGAACCAGGGCGCCGGGTCGCGGCCTTCGCGCCAGCCGCTCTCGACGTAGTGGCGCACCGGGTCGAGCTCGGCGTCGACGATGTCCGGATAGACCGCCCGGTAGAACGCGCCATCCAGCGCGGCCGAGACAACCCGGTGGACCTCATCAACCCTTTTGCCTTGGTCGAGGGGGGCCCGAGCGGCCATGCGGTGCTAATTCCTGTGCGTTACCCGGGGTGTGTGCAACAGATGCGGGGGGCGATCAACCGGCGGGCGGGCCTTGCGACCCGCGGCCGGCGCCCGTAGAGCCAGGACCTTGAGACCCGGGTTGCGAGCGGACCTTCCATGACCACGACCAAGGCCGCGAAAGCCAAAGCCGCTGGCCCCGCGCGCACGGCCTATCTGGTGCTGGGCATGCACCGCTCGGGCACCTCGGCGATCACCCAGGTGCTGGCGCTCGCCGGCGCCGAGCTGCCGCGCAACGTGATGGCCGGCGACGAGCACAACGCCAAGGGCTACTTCGAGCCCTGGAAGATCGCGCTGTTCAACGACCAGCGGATGCGGGCCGGCGGCACGGCCTGGGACGACGTCTTCGCCTTCCCGTACCGCCCGCTGGCAGCCCGGGCCGAGCGTGACTGGCTGGGCCGCGCCGAGGCGCTGTTCGCCGAGGAATATGGCGACGCGCTCTACCCGCTGCTGAAGGACCCGCGAGTCACCGTCCTGATGCCATTCTGGCGCCAGGTGCTGGCCGATCAGGACGTGGCCGCGCGCTGCGTGATCCCGGTGCGCCACCCGCTGGCCGTGCATGGCTCGCTGGCCCGCCGCAACGGGTTCTCGCCGGAGAAATCCGTGCTGGTCTGGACCGCCTACATGCTGGCCGCCGAGGCCTACAGCCGCGACCTGCCCCGCGCCTTCGTCAGCTACGACGGCCTGCTGCGCGACTGGCGCGGCGAGGTGGCCCGCATCGAGGCCGCGCACAAGGCCCCGTTGCCGAAGATGACCGACGCCGCGGCCAAGGCGATTGGCGAGTTCCTGACGCCGGAGCTGCGCCACAACGCCGGCGACCAGGGCCTGGCCGACCTGGGTTGGGCCGGCGCGTTGGCGGGGCGCGTGCACGCCTGGTTCGAGGCCGCCTCCACCGGCAAGGCGCCGCCGCCCAAGGCGCTGGACGCGGCCGCTGCGGAACTGGCGCAGCGGGCGCAGGAGATGGGCGCGCTGATCTCGCCCACCACCCGCGACCTGGACGTGGTCCGCGCGGAGCTCACCGAGGTGCGCCAGCGCATGGAATACGAGAGCGGCCGGGCGCGCCGCCTGGAGGCCGAGCTCGAGGCGCTGAAGCGTGAATGCGCTGAGGCCGAACGCCACCTCGACGCCCTCCTGTCCGCCGGCTGATCCGGACCTCGGCGGCGTGGCCAGACCCTCCGATCCCGCGGCCCTGATCGAGCGCCGCCGCGCAGCCCAGGTCGAGCGGGTGAAGATCGGCGAGGATCGCTGGACGGCGTTCCAGGCCGCCAACCGCAAGCGCTACGCAAAGCGCCCCTCGCGCTCGCTTGTCATCGGCGTGAACCCGCTGGCGTTCAACACCGTACTCGCCCGGGCCAAGGCCCCAGGCCGAATGCTTCTGCTCAAGGCCACCAACGTCTGGAACGAGAAGATCGATCGCAGCCTGGGCTCCACGCCGGGGCCGACAGCCACGCTCTACGACTATGTGGAAGCCGGGCCGAACCCGTCGTTCCAGCCGCGCGCCCTGTTCGACCAGAGCTGGTACCTCGAACATGCGCCGCTGTTGGCCGGCAGCCGATGGCCGCCGCTGGCGCACTACCTAGTCGTGGGTGACCGCCACGGTCTGAGCCCTCACCCGCTCCTCGACGGTCCGGCTTACCGGGCGCGTCACGGAGCAGAGATATCGCGTCGTAAGATGACGGCCTTGGAGCACTTCCTGTTCGAGGGCGCGGCGGAGGGCGCCAACCCGCATCCGCTGTTCGACCTACGCTATTACGTGGGCCAGTCCGACGAGGTGGCGGCGAGCGGCGAGAACCCGCTGATCCACTATCTGCGCGACGGCTGGCGGCAAGGGCTGGAGCCGCATCCGCTGTTCGCCGGCGCCTGGTACCTGGCGCGGCATGCGCACGCCCAGGCGGCGGGCGTCGCGCCGCTGCTGCACTATGTGACCGTGGGCGTGGCGGAGGGGCTCGATCCGCACCCGCTGTTCGATGTCGGCCACTACCGCAAGGGCCGGCCGGCCGGGCTGAAGGGCGAGCCGCTGAGCCACTTCCTGGGCGGCGGCGCGCGGGGCCGCAAGAGCCCGACGCCGCACTTCAATCCGGCCTTCTACCTGGAGCAGGCGGGCGACCGGCCGCTGGCCCGGGCCAACCCGCTGCAGCACTATCTGACGCTCGGCGCCTTCGAGGGCCTGTGGCCGGCGCCGGACTTCGACGAGGGCGCCTATCTGGCGGCCCATCCGGGCGCGGCGGACGAGGGCTTGAGCGGCCTGGCGCACTGGGCGCTCCACCGCACCGAGCGCCCCGCCACCGGCCCCCATGCGGCGGGCCGCACCGTCCTGGCCGGGACCCTGTTCGCCGACCTGACCCGCGCCACCGATCCGGACCCGGAGGCCTACGACAACGACGCCTATGCGACGCTGCGCCGGCCGCGCCGGCACGCGGGCGCCACCACCGGCGTGCAGGTGATCGCCCTCCGCCGGGCCGCCAAGCCGGACTGGGTGAAGGTCGCCCGCGCCCTGCCGAACTTCAGCGGCCACCTGCAGCCGCGCCTGCCCGCCGACGGCTTCACGGACCCCGCCGATCCGGCGGTGCTGAAGCGCGATATCGCCCTGGCTGAACGCTACGGCCTCGCCGGGTTCTGCCACGAGGTGTC
>JACXTT010005234.1_pt1 | contig 18930 bp, 15 predicted proteins | sample 9270951 | NCBI WGS metagenome assembly JACXTT01 (sample SAMN15532306, study PRJNA645909) | rock metagenome | isolation source: weathered quartz diorite | place: Puerto Rico | collected 2017-06-21 | reverse complement strand
GGGGGGCAACTAATAGGGCCAAGAATGCCCCTTGTGGTCGACGTCTGGGTTGAGCGGCGGGCCCGACTCAAGCAAAACGGCGGTCAGTCCGCCCTCAGTCAGGACCTTGGCAGCCATGCCTCCGCCGGCGCCGGAGCCAACAACGCATACGTCATAAGGCTTGGAGGATCGAACGACTTGGGACATGGGTAACCTACTGTACCTTTCCTAGAACGCTGATTGTAGCGCGCCGTACAGAATCTGCCGCAATTCTTGGCTGTCGACGAGTCCTTTTTTGGGGGGTGACCGTCGCTCCGCTTAAACGAATCCTCGAATGCGCAAAGAGCGCCGCTGGTCTGACGGTAGAGGACGAGGGGCTCGCCGCAGACGGTTCGTCCAAAGGGCGAGCGCTTGATTTCGTGATCCCAGGCTACGGCTTACCACTGATTGCGCAGGAACATGGGGGACCCTCGGCTCTTAGCACGTAGCCAAAATCCACTGCTAAATCGAACAAGTGTTGGCGAGATGCCAAGTGCTAAGTGCCATCTGCCTCCTGCCGCCCGCCAACTGCCATCTGCCTCCTGCCGCCCGCCAACTGCCAACTTTCCTACGAAACCTGCCCAACTTCCGCCGTAAAAAAGTTAAGGCTGACGGTGGCCAGGTCCGACGGCGGAAACTGCGCCTGGTGGCGTTCGTCCGCCCGCAGGCCGGCTTCTCGTGCACAATCCAAAAAAAGCGGAAGTTCGACGAGGTACTGGTCGGAGAAGCCATGCGTCCCGTCGTAGGCGACCGCCGGAGTGCGCTCCAGATTTCTCGCCGTGAGATCGGGAGGCAGCGTGTGCAATTCGAGCACCAGCAGCCCAAAACGCCCCACATAGGGCGCCCAACGCCGCAGGTGGCGCACCAGATTCTCTTCCAGTTCGTCGCTGGGGATTTCTTCGCCGAAATGGGCGAAGGCACCGGTTGATCTTCCGGCTCGCGCTCCGGAGGCGTAGTTGGCGGGAGGAATGTAGGGCCGGTTGTGATCGAGGAAGGAGCGGACGTGGAGCAGGTCGTGAATGTCAAGATCGAGCGCTTCGAGATCGCTGGCCAGTTGAGCCGGACGATTGATGTCCCCCGGAATCACGTGACAGACAGGGATGCCCGCCTTGCGTAAGGTCTGCTTGGCAACACGCCTCGCGACTTTGTTGAAATCCGCGCCAACCAGGATCAGGGGATGCTTGTCTAGGATCTGACCGCGCGCCGTGTGTTTCTGAACTACGGAATAGAGGTGTTCGAGAAAGCTTGCGTCCCCACATCCCATGTCACAAATGCCCCGGGGCTGTTGGTTGGGCGGACGATTGAATATTTCGACGATGATCTCATCGACTTTCTTGAAGTAAGTGCGGTGGGCGCCACCGCTGCCCCAGACGTTCATTCCGCGGTTGACGAGCAATTCGACACCGCTTTCGTCAAGGCGCGGGATCCGGGCATTGCCGAAGAGCAGCGTGCTCACGTTGTCGAAAAGAGGTAGATACGAGACGGTGACTCCGTAGGAGGTCGCGATCTGGGCGGCGTAGCGGCCGCATGGGGTCAAGCTCAAGTTGTTTTTTTCTCGCACGATCCACCCCTGACTGGCGAGGAGATCGAGGATGCAGCTAAGACTGGCGCGGTTGGCGGAGATATCGTTGAGGTCCACCGATGCCTGCTCCAAATGCGCCAGGATGCCGCCGCGCGCCAGCGCCACCATCGCCGGACCGATGAGCATCCCATCGAGGTGGCGGCAGATTTGATTCCGCACACGCTCGGCGGTTGGATCGGTCTGCGGCGTCAGCCCCCATCGCTCTTTCGATCGGCGTACCAGTTCCTGGAGCGAAGGCAGGACAGGTCGGTCGGATTCTCCAAAGAGGAAATCTTCAAGGAAGATCGCTTTCGAGACGAAGGAAAGTACTTCACCGTAGAGAAGCGGCGCCAACGAAAGAGCAACCTTTCCCTCGTCTGTGAGCGCATAGCGCGGAGGTTGCCCGTTTTCGAGCCGCTGTTTCAGCCAGCCGCAGGACGCCAGCAGCCGAAGTGCGGCTCGCAAATATCCGCGATTAGCGCGGGTTTGCGCGAGCACGCGGTCGAGCTCCACCCACTCTTCACCGGACTGAAAAAGATCAAATACCCGTCGATCCCACAAGGCCTTGACGGTCGGCGCAAGCACCACACCGGTGAGATGTCCAAAGACTGCAGCGCGAATCTCGGCTTTCTCTGAGTCGCTGATGAATGAAGCCGCCATGTTGGTGATTCCTAGGCCCTCCCTTCAAAAAGATTTCTTCCTTCGACCAGAGCGCGCATCTTGCGGTCGGCTACACTGCGCTGAAGCATCCAGAAGCCACAATCGGGATGGACGTAGCGGAGGCGGTCGCGCCCCAAAATCTTGACGGTCTTTTCGATACGCGAGGCAATCAGGTCGGGGCTCTCCACCTCGTTGTCCTTGATGTCGACCAGGCCCACGCCCAACGCAATCTTCGGATCGAGGTCGGTGAAGACATCGAGTTCGTCGTAGCCACGCCGAGCGAATTCGAGCACCAGATGATCGGCGTGCAGAGAATTGAGAAATGGAATCAGATCACGCCAGAAGCCCCGCAGCATGGGCTGTCCGCCGTAGTTGCCGAAACAGATGTGCACGGCACGTTCGTTCAGGATGCCATCGAGAACGTGGTTAATCGCGTCCGCAGCCCAGGTCGAATCCTGCGGATAGCCGGCGATGCAGGCCTCATCCAGTTGCACGGCGTCGGCTTCGACGAGTGCGATCTGACGGTGCAACACACTGGCGACTTCCATCGCCAACTCGGGAATGTCTTTGTAGAAACAGTTGGTGACCATGCGCGAGAGCATGTGGGGGCCAGTGCAGGTGAACTTGAGCGGAGTCCGAGTGAGGTTGGCTACGAGTTCGTAGTCGCGGGGCAGGTTGAGCGTGCCTTCACCGATTTTCCCGACTACCATGCCGGCCGTGAGCAGGCCCTGGCTGGAAGCGCGGTCGGCGCGAAAGCGATCGAAATCAGAGGTTGCGAAGTGACTACGAATGCCCTCCATCTGGGACACGAAGTAATCCACCATGCCGTTCGTTTCGGGATGGCTGGGGTCGAAACGCACCAATTCTCCGTCGGTGATCAGGTCGAGCCCCGCAAGTTCCTGGGTCTTGAGCACGGTCATGACGGCGTCGCGCAACACGAGGCGGGAGGTGTTGCCGACTAACCACGAGGGAACCGGGTAACTGCCGACCACGGTGGTTTTGATGTGCGGAGGCATAAGGTCTCCTGCGGTCGCCGCTTTCTCCGTTGGGCGCCATCATAGCGCGGGGTGCTTCTTTGTTCAGTAGGGCACTAGAAAGTAACCGGTTGTGGAGACAAGCGAAGTCGGATAAATTGATGCCCGTTTTCGGAAGGTGCAGGGCGCCGGGTGTTTTGTGTGTGCACCCGGGCGCGGGGATGTCAGCCCTGGGAGGTAGTTCGTGTACCGCAGCGATGTGGTGGGCAGCCTGTTGCGCCCGCAGTATCTGAAGGACGCGCGCGAGCTCTACGCCGCGGGCAAGCTGGCGGATGCCGCCTTCAAACCAGTCGAGGATCGTGCCGCCGATGAGGCGATCGATACCCAGGTTCGCGCCGGCGTAGAAGTTGTCACAGATGGCGAAGTGCGGCGCTACGCATTCTATGGACACTTGATCGATGCCGTCGAAGGCTTCGACAAGTACGGTGGCTGGGCGATCCCTTTCCGCAATGAGAAAGGCGAGGAGTTGGTCCAGCCGCGGCCGGTAGTGGTTTCAAAACTCCGCCGCAAACGGCCGTTGTGTGCCGAGGAATTCACTTACGTGCGGGCGCGCACGAAACATCCTGCCAAGACCACTATGATCAGCGCCCAGCAGGCCGCAGCCTATTACGACAACAAGAAATCTGCCGGGGCGTACGTCACCGTGGATGCCTACCTCGCCGACCTAGTCGACATTCTGCGCGATGAGGTGGCGGAATTGATCCGGCTGGGTTGTACCTACATCCAGATCGACTCTCCGCAATACACGGCCCTCCTTGATCCCGAACTGCGCGAGGGATACCGGAAGCGCGGGAACGATCCCGATCGCCTGCTGGATCTGTCCATCGCGATGGACAACGCGGTGATCGGCGACCATCCCGGTATCACGTTCGGTCTCCACTTGTGCCGGGGGAACAATCAGAGCAAGTTCTACGCCGCCGGCGACTACGGCCCGATCACAAAGGTCTTTCGCAATACGAAGTTTCAGCGATTCCTGCTCGAGTACGACGATGAACGCTCCGGTGGTTTTGAGCCCCTTCGGCAGATGCCGGAAGATCGCACGGTGGTTCTGGGCCTCGTGAGTTCAAAGAAACCAGGGCTTGAGAGCAAGGATGAATTGAAGACGAGGATTGAGGCGGCGGCCGCTTATATTCCGTTGGAAAGGCTGGCATTGAGTCCGCAGTGCGGATTTGCCTCGACCATGGAAGGAAACCTGGTAACGGCGGCAGACCAGGAGGCGAAGCTCCGGCTGGTCGCCGACACGGCCCAGGCAATGTGGGGGAAGTCAGTTCCGGTGGCGCGGAGCGCCTAAGGGACAATTAGCGCCAGCGAAAGAAGGCCTAAAGAGTTTTTTTTCTTGCACTTCTAGTAATTTGATCGGACCAAGAAACAGGAAGTGGAGATCGTGCTTTTGAAATTGGAACGTACGTTCGCTCGAAGAAGGAGCCCGCTATGCCGACGCGCTGGTTGCTGACCGCTTTGATGGTTGCGTCTCTGGTTGCATTTCCCGCCTCTCAGGCATTCGCCCAAGCCACTATCTCCTACGCCACTCTGAGTGGCACAGTTCAAGATGAAGGCGGCCGCACCGTCCTCAAAGCTGCGATTACCCTTCGCGAACCGGACAGAAATCTCAGTTACACCGCGGCCACCAACGAAAGCGGGTACTACATCATTCCCAACCTGCCGCCGGGCACATACGAGCTGACGGTCGCGAATCCGGGCTTCGCGAAATACGTACGCACCGGCATCCCGCTGAGCGTTGGTCAGACGGCCACAGTGAATGTCACCCTGAAAGTGGCCGCTGCGACCGAGATCATCAAGGTCACCACCGAAGCGCCGCCGGTAGAGACGATGCGAACAGAAATCAGCAACGTGATCGAGACGCAGCAGATCAGCAATCTGCCCGTCAGCGGCCGTCTGTTCACTGATTTCGCGTTGTTGACGCCAGGCGTGGCGACGGGACGGACCAGCCTGGGAACGACGTTCACGGAGTTTGAAGTCACTCAGATTTCTTTCGGCGGCCAACGTTCTTTCAGCAATATCATCACCGTGGACGGCGCGGACTTCATAAACGCCCAGACAGGTGTGCAGCGCGCCACACCGCCGCAGGAGTCGGTGCAGGAATTCCGCGTGGTGAACAACAGCTTCGGTTCCGAATACGGTCGTGCCCTCGGCGGGATCGTCAATGTCGTGACAAAGTCCGGCACTAATGATTTTCACGGTTCGATCTACGACTACTTGCAGAACGACGCCGTGGACGCACGCTCATTTCTACAGCCCGCGCCGACGAAGCATACCCTCCGCCAAAATCAGTTTGGAGGTACTCTGGGAGGTCCGCTCAGGAAGGACAAGACCTTTTTCTTCTTGAACTACGAGGGGCAGCGGCGCGCTGAGTCTCCTACTCTTCCGTCTGATTTCCGCAACAACTTTGACACAATTAATCTCGCAAAATCGTACCTGGGAATTCCAGCCGAGCCTCTCGAGGTCTTAAAAACGAAGGACAACGATTACGGGTTCGCTCGGCTCGATCACCAGATCAACAGCAACAATCGCTTGGCGTTGCGCTACAACGTAGAAGATGCCCGCGATCTGAATACACTTGTGGGGCAGACGGAAGACGGCGGCGGCATCGGTACGCCGAGTGGGGGGCGTAATCTTTTCATTCGCGACCAGTCGGTGGTGGGCACACTGGATACTTCTCTCAAGCCTGAACTGGTGAACACCCTGCTCGGCCAATATTCCAGGCGGCACTACAACTTCCCAGGAGCGACGGGTCAGCCCGACCTGAGTCTTCCCAACGACTTGGAGTTTGGCCACAACTTTGGGACCCTCGATGCAATCTATGAGAGCCGCGCCCAGTTCTCTGACTCGATTGGATGGGTCAAAGGCAATCACTACTGGAAGTTTGGATACGACTCCAACTACATCTGGGACTATTCGAACTTTCCCGGGTTTACGCCTACGCGAATTATCATGCCAGGTCTCAATTGCCTGATTGAATTTGCCAACTTCGTTGACTTTGGCGGCGGGCCAGCGATCGATCCCATCGGTGACCAGGCACGATGCCCAGATGGCCCGGGCAATTTCCAAGATGGCGTGGCAGTGACTTTTTTTGGCGTCGCGCTCCCGAGAACCAATGGTCCGGGAGCGGACCAATACCATGATGGCTTCGTGCCAACCGGTCCATTCGGTGGAGGATCTGTGGACCACAGCTGGCCTCACGCCTTCGTGCCGAGCCTGTTCCCAAGCTACGCATTTACCATGAATCACGGTTACCAGGGCCTTTTCGCGCAGGATCAGTGGCGTTTGACTCCCAAGTTGACGATCAACTACGGTTTGCGATGGGACTTCGAAACCGGCTTAAGCAGACAAATTGACTCTTACTACGGGGCCTGGCAGCCCAGACTGGGTTTCGCCTACTCACCTGACAGCAAGACGGTCATCCGTGCCGGCGCTGGGATGTTCTTTGACCGCAACAACATGACCTTCTTTTTCATCACAGGAAACCAGAAGAATGTCCCTGGATTCCTCTGCAACCCGACCGACGCCAACCCGGGTTGTGCCGGATCCACACCTATTACTCTTCCGATGGTTCGCACTGGAGCGGGAGACGGCGGCTGGCAATTGGATCAGGTCGTTTCACTTACCAACATTGGGATTGGGGAAGCAGCGGCCAATCAAGCCAAGTCCATCCTCCTGACCGGTTTCTATCCGCCCCAAATCATGACCGGCCTCTGCGATCCTCCTGCCGGTCAGTTCAACTGCAATGGGCCGGGAGCCGGTGGAATGGACCGTCACCACAGCAAGCTTCCCTACGCTGAGCAGGCCAGTTTTGAAATTGACCGAGAAATCGGACATGGTCTGACGTTGGACCTCGGGTATCTCTTTGTTGGCGCCCACAGGCTGATCAGGGGAAATAACCTCAACGTCTCCTGCCCCGACGGGACAAGCAAACCAGGGAACGCTGCCGATGTTCAAGGCTGGCTCAACCCCGACGGCAGCCATAGCTCATGCGAGGGAACCCCGATCCTAGTGTTCGGAAAGCCGCATTTTACTCGCGGGCCAGAATTTACAAATGCGGGCCTTCTCGACTTCAACAACGGCGTAGTCAACGCCAACTATCACGGCCTGACGATTCAGGTTCTCGAACGAATCGGCCGGTACTTCAACCTGAATGCCAACTACACGTTTTCGAAGAGCATTGACAACGGAAACTTCACAACCTTCATCAACCTTCCCCAGAATCAATTTGACTACAATGCTGAGCGGGCTCTCTCAAACCAGGACGTACGTCATCGGTTTGTGATGAATTTCACCGCGAATACGCCCGACCACGGTTCCGTGTTCTGGCGGGACTGGGTTCTGAGCAGCATTGTCACCGTGCAGTCGGGTCGTCCCTTCACATTGTTTGCGGGGTTTGATGCAAACGGCGACACGAACCCGGTCACCGATCGCGTCGGGACGGTCGGCAGGAACACATACATTGGCGATCCACTGCGTTCCTGGGACGCTCGCATCTCGCGGTCCTTCAAGATGACGGAGCGCATGAAGGTTAATCTGAGCTTCGATGCCTTCAATGCGCTCAATCGGCCCAATGTGGACGAAGTGACCTCGGTCTACGCTCTGCCCGACTTCTTCGGCAACCCCATTCCGAAGCATTACAAGGACGGTATCGGGTCACCCGCGAACTCAGGCTTCGGCACGCCCCGGACCATGCTCAACCCGCGTCAGTTGCAGTTCGCAGTTAAGTTTACGTTCTAGACTCCCCCCCGGAATGCTAGCCGTCCACTTTCAGTGGGCGGCTAGCTTCATCGACGGAGTCCGTCGGCAGTTCGTAACAGAATTGACCAGGTTGAAGTGGGTCACGGTTCCCACTTCCATTCCTGATAGCGCCGCCGTAACTCCGTCTTGAGCAGCTTTCCGGTCGAGGTGTGAGGAAGTTCGTCGACAAACACAAAGGCGTCGGGCAGCTGCCACTTCGCAAACCTGCCGCTGAGGAACGCGCACAGCTCATCGTGAGCGAGTCTCGCGCCCTCTCGAGGAACGATCACCGCCAAAGGCCGTTCCTGCCATTTAGGGTGCGGCACGGCGATCACCGCGGCTTCGCAGATATCGGGATGGCCCACCAGGGCATTCTCCAAGTCAATGGAGCTGATCCATTCGCCACCGGACTTGATCAGGTCTTTGGTACGATCGGCAATCCGTAGGTAACCGTCGGAGTCTAGCGCGCCGACATCGCCGGTGCGGAACCATCCGTCGTCGGTCCACTTGTTCGTTTCTTCCGGCAGGTTGTAATAGCTGGCGGCGACCCAGGGCCCGCGCAGCTGCACCTCGCCCATCGTCTGTCCGTCGCGCGGGACTTCTCCCGATTCGTTGACCACCCTCATCTCAACCAACGGGACTGGAATGCCGGCGCGCGTTTGGACTTCATATTTCGCTTCGGACGTCCAGTCCTTCATATGAGCTTTGAGCTGATTGGTAGTCGCCTGCGGACTGCTCTCAGTCAGGCCCCATCCCTGCACCAGCCGGATACCGAGTTGATCCAATTTGCAAATGAGCGCCAGCGGAGGAGCCGCGCCGCCCACCATGACTCGCATCGGCGGCAGCCTGCGGTCGGGATGCTTCTCAAGATATTCCACTACGCTCAGCCAGACGGTCGGCACTCCCGCTGCCACCGTAACCTTCTCCTGCTCACACAGGTCCACCACGCTTTCGGGATCAAGATAAGGACCGGGCAGGACAAGCTTCGCGCCCGTCATAGCGGCGGCAAAGGGCAGCCCCCATCCGTTCACGTGAAACATCGAGACGATCGGCAGAACAATGTCGTGGTGACCGATGGCGAAATTGTCCGCCATGGTCAGCAGCATTGTGTGTAAGAACACGGAACGATGGGTGTACGCCACTCCTTTGGGAACACCAGTCGTGCCGGAGGTGTAGCAGAGAGAAGCCGCCCCGTTCTCGTCCAGGCCGGCATAGCGGAAGTTTCCCGGGGCGGTACTGAGGAAGTCTTCGTAACTCTGCGTGCCGTTGGGCGTAGGATCTCCGGTCAGCGGAACAACAATCACTCGCTCAAAATGAACTTGACCTTTGAACTTCTCATAAAGCGGATAGAGGATGTCGTCCACGATCAGAAAACGGTCGGCGGCGTGTCGGGCGATGTAGCCGATCTCGCTGGGCGCGAGCCGGAGGTTGAGGGTATGCGTGACTCCGCCTGCCACGGGAATGCCGAAATAGGCTTCGAGATGCGCGTAGTGATTCCACATGAGCGTCGCGACTCGGTCTCCACGATGGAGGCCCGTCTTCTGCAGGGCTCCGCTCAGGGCTCGAGCCCTGCGGTAGAAGTCGCCATAGGTGTAGCGGTGCAGAGAGCGGTCCGGAAGCCGCGAAATTACCTCGACCTCGGGAAAGAGTCTTCCCGCGCGCTCAAGAATGTGAGCCAGCGTCAGCGGGTAGTGCATCATGGTGCCCTGCATGTCGCATCCTTGTCGGGGTTTCGCGGGAAGCCCGACGGTCGTATCCTTATTGTTGCCAGCCAATACAGAGTGGGCCTAAGATAGCATGTGAATATAACGAACGTTCGCTCGACCCGTGAAGTCTTCTTCCGCTCTTCCTGAATCCGCGATTAACGGCTCGGACAGCCGGTTTGACCGTCAGCTCGCCAAAATCCTGGAGCACGCAACCTCCGTTTTCGCTGAAAAAGGATATGAGGGGGCCTCGATGCGCGACCTCTCGCGAGTGAGTGGAATGTCGCTGGCCGGGCTGTACTACTATTTCGACTCCAAGGAAAAGCTGTTGTATCTGATTCAGCGCCATCTTTTTCTATCCGTCATGGACCTGGTGCGTGAGCGTCTGACGGAAGAAGACGATCCCGAACAACGGATACGAATCTTCATTCGTTCGCACCTGGAATATTTTCTTGCCAAGCCCGAGGCGATGAAGGTGCTTTCCCATGAGGATGACGTGTTGAAAGAGCAGTTCGGTGCCGAGATCACGGGCCTCAAACGCCAGTACTACCGTTGCTGCGCCGACCTCCTGAATGCACTCAAGACCGCCCGGGGACTGCAATGCAACTCCCGCGTAGCCGCCCTCTGCCTGTTCGGGATGATGAACTGGATCCACACCTGGTACAACCCCCGCATCGATGGCGGCGCCGAAGTGGTGGCGCAGGGAATCGGCGACGTCTTTCTTCGCGGCATCTATTCCACAGGAACGTCGTAAAGCGGGGAGTCTATCCCTCAGTTGCCGGTATTCTCCAGCAATAGAGCGATGCCTTGACCGCCTCCGATGCAGGCAGAAGCGATTCCAAAACGTCCGCCAGAGCGCTTCAACTCGCGTGCGAGCGTGACCGCAAGACGCACGCCGGTGGCGCCGAGCGGATGGCCAATCGCGATCGCACCTCCGTTGACATTCAGCTTGGCGCGATCCAATTCCAGTTCGCGCTGGCACGCAAGGACTTGTACGGCGAAGGCCTCGTTGATCTCGAAGCGATCGATCTGCTGCAGGGTCAGGCCCGCAGAATCGAGAAGACTCCGAATTGCCGGAACGGGGCCGATCCCCATGATCTCTGGAGGAACGCCGACGACGGCTCCCGCTACGATTCGTGCCAGGGCCGGCTTTTCCATCCGGCGCGAATACTCGCCGGAAACGACGAGTGTTGCCGCTGCTCCGTCCACGATGCCGGAACTGTTTCCTCCAGTCTGAACGCCGCCGAATGCTGGTTTCAGCTTCGCCAAGACTTCGACGGGCGAAGGACGGATGTGCGTGTCTTGTTCCAGCTTCTCCGTACCGCGCGAGAGCTGCAAACGCCGAGGCTGATACCCCGCTACGCCGAAAACCTCATTCACCAGCGGAGCGATTTCGCCGCTAAGGAAGCAGGTCTTCTGGGCGTCCAGGGCGCGCGCGAAACTCTCGGCGGCGAAGCGGTCAGCATCTTCGCGCGAGATCTTGTACTGCTTGCCGAGATTTTCCGACCTGCTGCCCATGGTTTCGTTTGGACAGGTATCCAGGAGGGCCTCCCACAAGAAGTCTTTGAATTCCACCCGGCCCATGCGGAATCCGCCGCGGTGGGTATAGGCCGCGATCGGGTTTCGCGACATGGATTCCGTGCCCACCACCAGTCCCAGATCGCCTTTACCAAGTTGCACTGCGTCTGACGCCGTGAGGATGGCTTCAATGCCCGTGCCACACACGCGCTGCACCATGTGCGCCGGGACTTCAATCGGGACGCCGGAGTAGATTCCGATGTGACGCGGTAACACGTAGGCGTCAAACGAGGCTTGCGCCATGTTTCCCGCGACCACCAGGTTCACATCTTGCGGCGCAACCTTGGTGCGCTGAAAGATCGTGCGGGCGACTTTGATACCGAGGTCCGTAGGCGACACGAGTCCCAGCACGGTGCCATAATCCACAAATGGAGTTCGCACTCCGTCGAGGAGCCAGACGTCGTCGTAGCTTGAGCGCAATCCGGCAGCGAGAGCGGTCATGCAACTCCCTTGCTGCGAATTGCTTGCGGTTGGTAGGTTACCTGCGGCATGGGTAGCGGTTTAACTCCGTTTGCGGGCGTGGGCGCCGGTGCCACGACTTCCTCGTGGCGAACGCGCGGCTTCGCCAAACCGTAGCGCGCCCGATGGCGAACTCCCCATGCGGACATCAACTTGAGAATGGGCTTCAGGCTTTTGCCGTGCCGGGTCAGGGAGTATTCCACGCGTGGTGGCACTTCGGCATAGACCTTGCGGTTGATGATCTCATCGCTCTCCAGTTCGCGAAGATGCTGAGTCAGCATCTTCTTGGTCATATGAGGAATCAGCCGTTGGAGCTCGCTGAAACGCCGCGTTCGACCCTCCAGATAGAAGAGGATGGACGGTTTCCACTTGCCGCCGATGATGTCGGCGGTCAATTTCACAGGACAATATGATTCTTCCATTGCAGTCCCCAGCACGGTCTCCAGGTTACCGAAATGTGCCTACTGGCAAAAAAGAAACTTTTGCCTAGAATTGGCCCTTCGGCTCTAGAGAATACCCGATTCCCGACTGCTTGGAAATACCACAGAAAAGAATTCGGAGCGTGCGATGAGCGAGAAGAGGCCGGTAGTCATCTACGGCGCAAACGGTTTTTCGGGACGGCTGGTAGCGGAATTTCTGCGAGAGTTCAACATTCCGTTCATTGCCGCAGGCCGCAGCCGCGCGCGACTGGAAGAAGTGATGAGTCGCGTGCCCGGGATTGAAACCGCCGACTACGCGACTGTCGAGACCAGCGGCTCGCAAGAAGAGCTGGCAAAACTCTTCGCAGGCTGCAAAGTCGTTTGTAATACCGTCGGCCCGTTTATCTACAATGGACCGCGCGTGATTGAAGCGGCGCTGAATGCTGGATGCCACTATCTGGACATCAGCGGCGAGCAGGCTTGGCTCCGGCAAGTGTCGGAAAAATACGGCGAGTGCTTTGCGAAACGCGGATTGCTGGCAGCGCCGGCGACTGCCTTCATGTCTGCCGTCAGTGATGCAGCGGCTCGCCTTTGCCTGGAGGGAACAGCCGTCGACACGCTGGAAATCCTTACCATGTTCAAGGGCAATCCTACATTTGGCTCGACGCAAACGATATTCGCAGTGATCCAAACCGATGCGTACTACCTGGAGCAGAACGAATACAAGCCCTGGCCGCGCTTGGCGCGTCATGAAGTGCCGGTGCCGGGTGCAATTCAGATGCAACTTGCTCTGCCGTGGGGCGGGTTTCCGCATCCGGTGTGGTTCAAGGGGCATCCGCAGGTCGCAAATGTTCGTTCGTTCGGAGGACTGCTCGACCGTCAAATCATGGAAGGCGTGGCGGCGACAGAAAAGCTCTTCGAGGAGCAGATTCGACCGTTGCCGCCCGCGGAACGAGAAAGACGTCTCGGCGAGATGGCAAGCGCGGTGACGGGAGGAACGCCGCCACGCGAGAATCCACGAGAACACAGAACGATCGACGTGATCGTCGGGCGGGGCAGCACCGACCAAGTCCAATGCACGGTGCTTGGGACCTGTTGCTACCGCCAGACGGGGTTGATTCAGGCGTTTGCCGCGCAACAACTGGTGCGAGCAACTCCACGGAAAGTGGGGTTTGCGTCGGCGTCGGAGGCCTTTGGAGCGCGGGAAATCCTTCGCACGCTGGAGAGCCACGGGCTCTCGAAGGCCAAGATGTCGTGCTGAGTTTTCCGATCAGAGGCTGTGAGCATGCAGGCGATCGACTACTTCGACAAGAGCGCAGAAAGTTATCCTGACCGCCCGGCGATCGTGCAAGGGGATGAACGGTCCTCCTATCGCGAAACGCGTTGCTGGAGCGAGAAGATTGCACGAGCGATGTGGGCGAAGGGGTTACGCGCTGAAGAGCGCGCCGCCATCTACTCGCAAAACCATGCAGCCGTTTTGTTCTGCATGCTGGGTATCCTCCGCGCGGGAGCGGTCTGGGTTCCCATCAACTTCCGCAACGCTGCGGATGCCAACGTGGAATATCTGAAGTACTCGGAAACCGCGTGGCTCTTTTATCACAGCCACTACCGCGACGAGGCGAGGGAAATCCGGAGCCGTGTTGCCTCCTTACGGCACCTGATTTGCCTGGACCTACAGGACGGGGAAAATCCATCGCTAGCGAGTTTCGTCGCAGACAGCGGCGATGCGCGGGAACCGGACTGGGCGGATGTTTATGGCAATCCGGATCGAATGATGGGACTAGTGCCCACGGGCGGCACGACCGGACCGGCGCGGGGCGTCCGGGTCACGAATCTCGCATGGGGCACGATGACCGAGATGGCCACTCACTACTGGAGAGGTGGCGATTGCGATCCCGTGTGCCTGTGTACGGCGCCTTTGTCGCATGCTACCGGAGTGGTGGCGTTCACGATGTTTGCCATCGGAGGAACGAATGTGATTCTGCCCGGCTTCGACGCCCTCACAGTGTTGCGCGCCATCGTGCAGCACCGAGTGACGCATCTGTTTCTTCCTCCCACTGCGTTCTATGATTTGCTGTCGCATCCTGAAGTGGAAAAGTTCGACTACTCCAGCTTGCGGATCTTCCTGCTGGCGGGTTCGCCGGTGTCTCCCGACAAATTCAAAAAGGGTGTCGAGATCTTCGGACCATGCATGTGCCAGTCCTACGGCCAGACGGAAGCGCCGATGCTTCTCACCTGGCTGGACCCGGCCACCGTGGCGGCGGCTGCGGCGAGCGATCATCCGGAGCGCCTGCGCAGTTGCGGCAAGCCTACGTCGGCCGTGCGGGTCGCCATCATGGACGACAGCGGCAAGTTGCTTCCGGCAGGCCAATGCGGAGAAATCGTGGCTCGCGGTTCGCTGGTCAGTGGCGGCTATCACAACCTGCCGGAGGCCACGGCCGCCATACGGGAGCACGGATGGCATCACACTGGAGACGTGGGTTATGTGGACGAGGATGGATACGTTTATATTGTGGACCGCAAAAAGGACATGATCATCAGCGGCGGGTTTAATGTGTACTGCGCGGAGGTAGAAGCGGCGATCATGTCACTGCCCCAGGTCCGTGAAGCTGCGGTCATCGGAGTGCCGGATGAGAAGTGGGGCGAAGCAGTGAAGGCAGTCGTTGTTTTGAAGGATGGGGAATTTATCAGCGAGGATGCTGTGATTCGCCATTGCAAGACGAAGCTGGGCGGCGTGAAGTCTCCCAAGAGCGTCGAGTTCTGGCGCGAGATTCCGAAAACTCTGGCAGGCAAGTTGGACCGCAAGACGATTCGCAAGCCCTACTGGGCTGCCGCCGATCGCGAAGTTCATTAACGAGACGAAAAATAGTCACGGGAGTTCTGTCATTATTACAACGCTGAAAGTGCCAAAAACGGGTGGCATTCCCACGACCAAAGCCAGTGTGCTGCGTTGGCTGAAGGAGCAGGGCGACTCGATTCACGTCGGAGATCCGGTGGTGGAATTGGAGACGGACAAAGTGAGTTACGAATTGGAATCTCCAATCGATGGGATTTTGCTCAAGATCATTGCGGAAGAGAATGCTCAGGTTCCGGTTGGCGGGCCCTTGTGCCAGATTGGCCAGCCGGGCGATTCTGCGCTGTCAAAGGAGTGATCGATGCCAAACGGAGAAGATCTCGGCAAAGACCAGCTGATCTGGATGTACACGCAGATGGCCCGCATACGCGAGTTTGAAGAGCACGTGAAACGCACCTTTCTGGAACATCCCGGGGCGATGCGTGGCCACACGCACCTGGCGGATGGAGCGGAAGCCTCCATCGTGGGCGCTTTGGCCACGCGCCAGGCGAACGATTTGGCGATGCCCAGCTACCGGTGCCATGCGCAGCCGATCGTGCTGGGGACGCCGCCGCGAAAAATCATGGCGGAACTGTACGGCCGAAAAGACGGACTGTGCAAGGGGTTTGGCGGTTCGATGCACCTCGCCGATCCCGCCAATCATTTTCCAGGTACGTCAGCGATTGTTGGGGCGAGCATTGCGCACGCCGCAGGTGCGGCGCTGACTGCACAAGTCAAGAAAACCGGGCAGGTGGTCTATTGCTTTTTTGGGGACGGCGCCGCGAAGCAAGGCGCTTTTTTCGAGACTTTGAATCTGGCAGCGGTGTGGAAGCTGCCGGTCGTGTTCATCCTGGAGAACAACGAATACCAGGCATACACGCACATCAGCCTGGAAGACGCGAACACCATCGCGGGTGATCCGCTCTCGAAAAAGGCCGCCGCTTTCAGCATTCCCGGAGTGACCGTCGATGGTACGGATCCGCTGAAAGTTTATGGCGAAGCGGCGAAGGCAGCGGCACGGGCTCGCGCCGGGGATGGTCCCAGCCTGATTGAGTCGAAGTTCTATCGCTTCAGCGCCCACGGCAATGCGATCACAGTACCGCCGGCGCCGACGCAGTTTCCCGAGCACGAGGCAGTGGGTGTCTACGGCAACAAGGACGAGTACAAATCGGCGCGGGAACACGATCCGAACAAGCTTTTTCGCGCGCTGTTGCTCAGCCGCGCCGTCCTCACGGAAGCGGTTGCCACGAAAATTGAAGACAACGCTCGCAAAGAAATGGACGACGCTGTGGAGTTTGCCCTGGCCAGTCCGTTGCCGTCGCCTGAGGACGCGGCGAACTACGTGTACGCATAGGAGACGTTATGGCGGAAATGATGTATGGCGAGGCGATGGCGACGGCCATCATCGAAGAAATGCAGCGCGACCCGAACGTCGTCTTCTATGGACAAAACATGGCCATGACCGACCGCGATCCTATGCGGAAGATGTTCGGGAAAGACCGCGTGCGTATTGCGCCGATCTCGGAAACTGCGGAAATCGGAGTCGCCGTAGGCGCAGCCCTTACCGGCCTGCGGCCGATCGTCGAGCTCTGGATGAGCGAATTCATGCTGGTCGCCATGGATCAAGTCCTCAACGAGGCGCCGCGCCTTCGTTATATGTCGGGCGGACAGGTGAAAGTGCCCTTGGTCTTGAAGGCCGGATTCGGATTCGCTGCGGGTTGGGCGGGCCAACACTCGAATTGTTTGTATCACACCATGATGGGGATTCCCGGTCTAAAGATCGCTCTGCCCTCGACTCCGGCCGATGCGAAGGGGCTGATGACAGCCTCCATTCGCGACGACAACCCCGTCGTATACCTGCACCACTACATGCTCACGCTCGATGCCGGTGAGGTGCCCGAAGGACCGTTCGTAATTCCATTTGGTGTTGCCGACGTGAAACGGCGGGGAACAGACGTGACGATTGTCGCGACCGCCTGGATGGTGAAGAAAGCGCTGGCGGCAGCAGACCAGCTCGCGCAGGAGGGGGTCAGCGCCGAGGTCATCGATCCACGCACGCTGGCGCCGCTCGACACCGACGCCATCGTGCAATCTGTCAAAAAAACGGGACGGCTTGTGCTGGTGGATCAGGCTCCGCGGCATTCCTCGGCCGCGGCAGTCATCTCGGCGGAGGTGGCGGAGAAAGGATTCCGCTATCTGCGCGCGCCGATCACGATGGTGACCGCACTCGACACTTCGATTCCGTATAGTGAGCCGCTGGAGAGCTACGTGCTACCGAACGAGGAAAAGATTGTGAATGCAGCGCGTTCCGTGATAGCGGAGCGCGCCGTGCGGGTGTAGCGCCGCCGCCCTCGGAGGCTGTCGTGGGGGCCCTCGCCCCCACATCCGAGCGCGAGCGCGGTTCACTCCATGGGCAGCCCGACATAATTCTCCGCCAGCGTCTTGGCGGCTGCGGGAGAACTGGTTACGTAGTCGAGTTCCGCGAGCTGGCGGCGGCGGTCGAAAGGATTCTCGTCCGGGAAGCGATGCAGCATCGACGTCATCCACCAGGAGAAACGCTGCACTTTCCAAACCCGCCGCAGACAGGTGTGGGAATATTTGTTGAGCCAGCACTGGCTGCCTGTGGAGTAGAACCTGGCTAGCGCCCGCGCCAGCACTTGTACGTCAGCGATGGCCAAGTTCAGTCCCTTGGCTCCAGTGGGCGGTACGATATGCGCCGAGTCCCCGGCTAGAAATAGCCTGCCATACTGCATCGGTTCGACCACGTAGCTGCGCATGCCCGTGATGCCTTTTTGCAGAACCGGGCCTTCGGTAAGCTTCCAACCGTCAGAAGCCAAGCGAATCTGGAGTTCCTGCCAAATCCGTTCATCGCTCCAGGCATCAATGTCTTCCTCCGGATCACATTGCAGATAAAGACGGCCGATCTGTGGCGTCCGCATGCTGTGCAAGGCGAAGCCGCGATCGTGGTAGGCGTAGATCAGCTCCTCTGAGGACGGAGGCGCCTCGGCGAGGATGCCGAGCCACCCGAACGGATACTCTCGCTCATACTCGGTGAGCACTCCGTCCGGAATGCTGGGCCGGCAAATACCGTGGAAGCCGTCGCATCCAGCGATGAAATCGCAAATGAGTTCGTAGTCGTTGCCATCTCTCCGGTAGCGGATCTTCGGCTTGGCACCGTCGAAGTCATGGACGGCGACATCTTCCACTTCAAAGAAAACCTGGCCGCCGGCTGCGATGCGGGCGTTGTTGAGGTCCTTAAGAACTTCGTGCTGGGCGTAGATCGTGATTCCCTTACCGCCGGTGAGTTCCTGAAAATCAATGCGGTGGCCGCGGCCTTCGAAGCGCAGTTCGATCCCATAGTGGACCAGGCCTTCACTCTTCATCCGCTCGCCGACGCCAATTTCCGTGAGCAGATCCACCGTCCCCTGCTCCAGCACGCCCGCGCGGACACGCTCCTCAACATAAGATCGACTGCGATTTTCGACTACGACTGAATCAATCCCTTGCAGATGCAGAAGGTGAGACAGGACCAGACCGGCGGGCCCTGCTCCAACGATTCCGACCTGTGTACGCGTTGAAATCGCCACTGGATTCGACACCTGCACCTGTGTTTCCGGCTGCTGGGATCACAGGATTCCCGGAGTGTTGCCGCCGCTGGATGTCAGGGCTGGCCGATCACGGGCGCGAACGCGAGCCGGCCAGCCTGCACTCCAAGCTAGAAAGTGAGCCTCGCCGAAAACTGCAGCTGCCGCGGGTTAAACATCGTTCGCGGTGTCCCAAAAAGCGGATTGGGAATGGGAGCCCCGCCATTATTGGCCGCGTCACAAGGCACTTGAATTTTCTGAATTGCGATCGAGGCCGCGTCCTTGTAATGTTTCGGGACCGCGCCGCAGAAGTCGATGGTTCCGCCACCATAGACCGATGT
>JACXTT010005233.1_pt1 | contig 18931 bp, 13 predicted proteins | sample 9270951 | NCBI WGS metagenome assembly JACXTT01 (sample SAMN15532306, study PRJNA645909) | rock metagenome | isolation source: weathered quartz diorite | place: Puerto Rico | collected 2017-06-21 | reverse complement strand
TGTGTGTGTAGCCGCCATCGCAAGCGATAGTCTGGCCGGTGATGAACGACGCAGCTGGCGTGACTAAGAACATCGCCAAGCCAACCAGGTCAGTGGGCACCATGCCACGCGGAATGCATTGGGCGTTGGCGGCCTGAGCGCGCACCTCAAGCGTCGGATTTACCGTGCGATCAACCTCAGTCGCCACGCTTCCCGGTCGGATGCAATTGGCGGTGATGTCGAATCTGCCCAGCTCGCGCGCCAGCGAATTGGTCATTCCAATTACGGCTGACTTGGAGGTGACGTAGTGCATGTAGTTTACCGTGCCACGCGGCACCGCATCGGAGGAAATATTAATAATGCGGCCCCAGCGCGCCGAGCGCATGGCGGGCGCCACTGCGCAGGCGCACAGATACGTGCCGGTGACGTTTACACGGATCACCTCTTCCCACTCAGCGAGCGGGATCTGATCGAACGGCCGCTTCTCGAGCGTTGCGAAGATGGAAGCATTGTTGATGAGGGCATCGATTCGTCCGTGTGCCTGCAGGACGGCCGCAGCCATGGCGTCCACCGACGACTTGTCTGCCACGTCCACGACAACTGACATCGCGCGGCCGCCTGCCGCGCTGATCTCGCGGCACACGGACTCGGCGTTGCCGCGGCGAATGTCAGCCACCACCGGTGTCGCGCCTGCGGCGGCGAACTGCCGAGCCAGCTCTCGGCCGATGCCTTGTCCGGCGCCGGTTACGATCACGACGCGTCCCTGCACGCTGAAATCGCGCCCATGGGTCGGAACGCCGGAGTCCCTAGGTGCGTGGGTGTTGGTGCTGGCTGTACTCATACCAGTCCCCGCTGCTGCAAGTGCACCTTAGGCGAAATCACCGACGCCTCCAATCTCCATTCGCCGCGAAGATACACCATAATTGATGTCACAATATGAGATTTTGTGATACGCCGCTACCTGAGCTGGCCCAGCGCGACGGGAAGCGCAATGCGGCCATGGTCGACCGGACAGGGGAGGCCGGTGCCGCAGCGCTGCATCCGCTCACGAACCACCCGCGCAATCTGCGGTACGTCCCACCGGCAACTTGACCAAATCCCATATCATGGGATATACGAACAAAAGCGTTACGCTGATGCGCTAAGCGTTTCCGCATAGACTTTCCGTCCACCGGAAGCGGACAAGGCAAGGGCATGGCACGCGATCGCATTGGCTTTATCGGCCTCGGCAACATGGGCGCACCCATCGCGGAGCGCTTTCTCGCTGCGGGGCTCGAACTGACGGTTTGCGATCCGATGCCGGCCCAGGTTGCGCCTTTGGCGAGCGGCGGCGCGCGGGTTGCAGCCACGCCGCGCGCAGTGGCTGACGCCGCGGAGTTGGTGTTCTCGTGCCTGCCGTCACCGTCGATCGGGCGCGAGGTGGCCTTAGGGGTCGACGGTGTCGCGAAGGGCGCAGCAGTGTCGGTCTACGTCGAACTTTCGACCATGGGCATGAAGACGGCTGGAGAGATAGCTTCCAGCCTGCCGGAGCGAATAGGTTTCGTCGATGCCCCTGTCAGCGGCGGTCCACCGGGCGCCCGCGCCGGCACGCTCACCGCCATGGCCTCGGGGCGCCGGATTCACTTTGATCGTGCTTTCCCGGCGCTCTCGGTGGCGGCGCGCAACGTGTTCTACGTCGGCGATAGGCCGGGCCAGGCTCAGATCGCCAAGCTGATCAACAATCACCTGTCCGCCGCTGGAAGGATCGCGACCTTCGAGGGCTTGGTGCTTGCGCTAAAGGCAGGCCTCGACGTGAGCGCGCTGATCGATGTCATCAACGTGAGCTCCGGACGCAATTACACGACCACCGACAAAGTGCCGGCGGCGATCCTCTCCGGCAGTTTCAAGTTCAACGGCCGACTCGCAATCAGCATTAAGGACCAGACATTGCTGCAGGAGGAAGCCGATGCGCTCGGTGCGCCGCTGTGGGTCGCCCCACGGCTCCTCGCCACGCTGAAGGAGGCGGCAGAGGGCGGCTATCTGGAGAAGGACAGCATGCTGTTGCTTCAGTACATGGGCGAGCAGGCCGGCATTGACGTGCGTGCACTGCTGGCAGCACAGGCCGAGGCGCGCGCCAAGGCGAAAGCGACGGACGATGAACAAAGATAGAAGTAACTGTGACCGTCGCGAACATGTACGACTACATCGTAATCGGCGCGGGCTCTGCCGGCTGCGCCATCGCTCGAGGCCTGTCCGACCGGCCTGATCTGCGGGTGCTGCTCATCGAGGCCGGCCCGCCGGCCGACCGCTTCTGGGTACATACGCCAGCCGGAATGGCAAAGCTGTACTTCAACCGTCAGCTTAACTGGAACTACTACACCGAGCCCATGCCAATGCTCTATGAGCGGCGCATGTATTGGCCGCGGGGCAAGGCCCTAGGAGGATCAAGCGCTATCAACGGAATGATCTACATCCGGGGCCACCGCAATGATTTCGACCGTTGGCGGGATCTGGGCAACCCGGGCTGGGGCTACGAAGACATCCTGCCGGTGTTCAAGCGCATCGAGCACAACGAGCGTGGCACAGACGCCTACCGCGCCCAAGGTGGCCCTCTGTGGATCAGCGACGCGGCAGAGCGGATACCAAGCTGCGCTGATTTCATCGCAGCCGCAGAGTCAATCGGGATAGAGCGGACCAGCGACCTGAACGGCGCCGTGCACGACGGCGTAGGCTACATGCAGTTCACCATCCGGGGCGGACGGCGCCAATCGGCTTACATTGCGTTCATCGAGCCGGTGCGAAATCGCCGTAACCTCGACGTCTGGACCGGTTGTCGCGTCGAGCGTATCCGTTTCGACGGGCGGGAGGCGACAGGCATTGAGGTGGTGCGAGGCCGGGAGCGCGTAGTCCTGCAAGCGGCGCGCGAGGTGATCGTCTCCTGCGGATCGATCAATTCCCCGCAGCTGTTGATGCTGTCGGGCGTAGGTCCAGGCGAGGAACTGAGGCGGCATGGGATCGACGTGAGGCGTGATCTGCCAGGCGTCGGGGCCAACCTCCAGGATCACTTCTATATCCACTGCACCTACCGCGCCACTTCTGGCAGCTCCTACAACCGCCAGATCTCGGGGTCATACAAGTACTGGGAGGGGTTGCGCTACCTGCTCACGCGGCGCGGTTACCTGGCACTCGGTTCTTCGCAGGTTGCCGCGTTTGTCAAGAGTCGTCCGGAGGAGCCCCATACCGACCTCCAAATCAGCTTCCGGCCCATGTCTTTTACCTACTTCCCGAACGGCGAGGTGCGCGTTGATCACTTCCCGGGAATGGGCGTCTCGGTCTTCCTGCTGCGACCGAGCCATGCAGGGCGGCTGACACTCAGTTCCAGTGACCCGGCGCAGCCGCCGCGGTTGATGCCGGAGTTCCTCGTGGGTCCGGATGACGTGCGAATGATGTCCGCCGGTATTCGCCTGATTCGGCGCGTCATGTCGTCTAAACCGATCGCGTCGCGCGTCGTGGCGGAAGAGATACCCGGTCCCACCGTACAGAGCGACGACGAGATCTTGGAGTTCATGCGCAAGACCGGCAACTCCGCCATGCACCAGGGAGGTACCTGCAAAATGGGTCGCGACCCAATGGCGGTAGTCGACGAGCGCCTGCGAGTGCACGGCCTGCAACGTTTGCGCGTAGCGGACGCTTCGATAATGCCGTTCCTCACGGCCGGCAACATTAATGCGCCCACCATCATGATCGGTGCCAAGGCCGCGGAAATGGTACTCGAGGACGCCATAGCGCCGAGGTCACGCGGACACTGAAGCCGGCCACACGGTTCGCATGCGCCCGTTCGCATGCCAATACACAGCGAAGCGTTGCGCGGACGTGCCGGCGGCGAGTGGCATGGAATTCCAGCCGTGCGCGACGCTCGGTCTGATGCAGGAGCGGGCGGGCGGTCACGCCTGCGCCCGAGCGGCAGGCAGATTCCGGAAAACGTTCTCGCACGTCGGCAAGTCGCGAGTCGAGCGCAGGCGGGCGATCGACTGCGCGCAGTCAAACAGCTGGCGCGCCGCCTCCGCCGAGTGAGTGTGCGCTGTGCACTCGCGGAATTTCGCCCATAGCTCCTCTGTCGGCAGCGGGTCGAAGGCGTGGCCGCGCACGCTGGTGATCTCACCGGTGTCGAGCGTCGTGCCATCCACCAGCCGGATGACGACCCGCTCAGTGGGAGAGTGGGCCGGATCGCGAGCGTCGTACTCGTCAACGGGAATAAGCCGTACCTTGGGGAAGAAAGCCTGAATGTCCGGGCGCTGCACGACCGTATCACTGAGTTCATCGATTCCCATTCGACCGAGAACGATAGCGGCGGCCATCGCGAAATGCTCGCTGAACTTGGCCTGCAGACCAGTTGTGGGCCGCTCATTCACCAGCACAGCCGTCTGGCCCTTGCCCATGGTCACCTCGACCGCGGCGACCTGCTCGGGTCTTAGGTGGCGGCCAGCAAGCATACGCACGGTCGCATCGAAGGAACGGTGCATGAAGTAGCAGGTCGGGTAGCGCTTGACGCAAAGGCGATGGTTCAAAAGATGCCATTCGCGGCCGAGGTTGGTCGGACTTTTCCAATCCGCGGTGGTCGCGGTAGAGAAGGCCGTCAGGAAGCCGCGGTAGTGCTCAAAAGGTTCTATAGAGGCGGTCGCGCCGCGCGCCGCAAGATGCGTCGACATTAGCCCGGCGCGCGCCGCCATTCCCACGTGGTAGGGCTTCGTCATGGTGCCGAAGTTGACGGCGAGGCCGCTCGCGTGAGTGGAGGCGATCGCCATGGCCGCGACTGCCCGCTCGGCTGGCAAGCGGCGCAAGACGGAGGCCGCGGCCGCAGCGCTTACCGTGCCGAACACCGACGTCGGGTGCCAGCCCTTGGTGTGATAGCCGCTGCTGCGACGGATCAATTCGGCCCATACCTCGTAGCCGGCGACGTAGGCCGTAACGAGCTCCGCCCCTGTGGAACGCAGCAACTCACCTTCGGCCACAAGTGCCGAGACCAACACAGCGCTCGGATGGCCGGTCAATGCCTGGTCATCGAAGTCGTGGGCATGAGCTGCGGTGCCAGAGATCAGTGCGGCATCGAGTGCGGAATATGTGTACACTGATAAGCAGGCGCGCGCCTCGAGGGCGCCTCGGGTTGTGTGGCACTCATCCAGAACTATGCGTGTAACCGGCTCGTTGACGCCGGCCATGATGACGCCAATCGTGTCGGTGTAGGCGTCGCGCGCGAGTGCCACGGCCTCGGCAGGCAAGTGCTCAAAGCGCACTAACTCCAGGAACGATCCGATGTCCGCCGTCAATGACATGCACTGAGCTCGCCGGTTTGACTGAACGGAAAGTGGGACATCGTTCGAGGCCTTTTCAATGTACAATATCCCACCATATAGGATATCGGTCAATACACGACTTGCTGGCAACCATGTGCTCAAAAGGGGCCCGCCAGCAGGGGAAAGATTGCGCGTTCTAGGAGCGCTTGAATTGCGTGTAACATGTTTCAGACAGTTGCGTCCGTCCGGGGAGACTGGCCCAACAACGGCACCTATGGGTGGCATCTTCCATGAAGGAGAATCCAATATATTGACACTTTCTTATCCGAAAGTCTCTAGTGTGGTCAAGCCTGCGGATCGGGCCGCTAGGCGAGCGCGCGGGTGAGTGCGGACAGCATCGAGACCGCGTACCAGCCGCACGAGAATGCCCAAAGCAGCAAAAAAGAAAGCCGCGAGACGCGCACCCACGTCGCGTCCGATTAGTGCCGATGCGGTGGCGACCAAGCCTGGGGCCCTCGCGAAGGAATCATCGAGCAGCCTGCAAAAGATGCTAGGCATCTTGGACCTCTTTACCAGCTCCAGTCCGATCTGGTCGACCAACGACCTGATCCATAAACTGAAGACTTCGCGATCCACTGCCTACCGATACATCAAGGCGCTCAATACATCCGGCTTGATTAGCGCAGTCGGCAACGGCTTCTATGTGCTCGGGCCGCGGGTCGTGGAACTCGACCTGCAAATCCGCAACTGCGACCCACTGCACTTGGCTGGCCGAGGAATCCTCGAGCAGTTGGTCGAAGCGACCGGGCTATCGGCCTTGCAGTGCATGCTGTTCCGCAATTCGGTGCTGTGCATCCGCGAGCACCGCGCGCCGCTCAGCCCTGAGAACCTGTTCAGCCGCGGCCAGCGTCGCCCGCTGTTCCGCGGCGCTATGTCTAAGGTCATCCTCGCCCACTTACCTAATCACAGGCTGCGCAGCATCTACCAGCGTAACCGGGAGACCATCGCCGACGCTGGTTTGGGTCATTCCTGGGACGAGTTCCGCATTGCACTAGCGAAGATCCGCAAGGACGGCCACGTGATCTCGCACGGTGAGTTCCACCCGGGAGTTACGGGTGTCGCGGCGCCGGTGTTCAACCGTGAGCAGATGATCCTTGGCAGCGTGGGTGTGGCGTGGCAGGACGCCGAGATGCATGACGTGGACATCTCCAAGGCGATCATGGCAGCCAAGCGCGCGGCGCGTGAGATTTCACAGCGCCTCGCCCCGATGATGACCGGGATGGACCTCCCACCGCGCGCTGTCGGCTAACTGTTTGTTGGGTGCCCGAACATGGCCTTGCATTTCAATGGCGGCCTTCTCGCAGCAACCATCGCGCTAATGGACCTCGTGACGATTCCGCTCAAGGTCGGAGCGATGATGGTTGACGCTAAACGCCCGGGACTTGGGAAGTATGGATGATTACGCGCTAGGGCCAGCAACTCGTGCGACCACGTCGACGGCCCAGGCCCCCCGTCCCTTGGGCAGGACCATCAACGGATTGACCTCCAGTTCCACAACTTCTGGTCGCCAAGCCAGACGGGAGACGGCCACGATCGCGCGCTCGACAGCGTCGAGGTCGCCGGCCGGCCGCTCGCGGAAGCCTGTAAGCAGCGCCAATCCTCGCAACTCCGCCAGCATGGCGTGCGCCTCGTCAAGGTCAACGGGTGCCATCCGAAGTGCGCGGTCCCGCAGCACCTCGGTCATGACACCGCCACTCGCGACCATCACCAGCGGCCCGACCTGGGCGTCGACTCGGTAGCCGAGCAACAGCTCCCCGACTGCGGATTCGACCATGCGCTGGACGACTAGCCCGCGTGCGGCGAGCGCGGGCGCTTTGAGCGCGAGCGCCTCGTGCACGCGGCGCGCTGCGGCCGGGAATTCAGCGGGCGATTGCACGCCCAGCACCACGCCACCGATATCGGTCTTGTGGGCGATGTTCCTGCCAAGCACCTTGACAGCAGCAGGGAATAGAGCCGGATCCGGCTTGTCGCTATCGCCCGCCATCGCTGCCGGGGCGTGCGCTACTCCGAGTTCGCGCAACAGAGCGTAGCCTTCAAGTTCGTCGAGAATGTGGGAAGGTACCGCGGGTCGGGGTTTGGGCAGATCGAGCCGGCGGGCGGGCCGCCGGCCTAACGTAGCCGCGATCGCATCGGCGCAGGCCTCGGGTGTGCGGAACGTTGGGATGCCGGCAGCTGCCAGCATGGCAAGTGCTTCGGGAGCCTCCGGGACGATGAAAGCGGCCAGTCGACCGCGAGCATTTCCAAGATCAATGATTGGCTTAACTGCGAGCTCGGGCTGGAGGCGTGCGGACGAGCCGACGACCGTCAAAACCAGGTCGTACTGGCTTGAGGCCAGCATGGCCTCGAGCGAGGCCTTCATGACTTCATAGCGTACGCCGGCGAGTGTTAGATCGGCGATGCGGCCCGCTGCGACCTCCACGCCCGTGGCGCGGATCGCCCGCGACGTTTTCTCGTTCGGACCTTCCACGGCAACGTTCCTAAGGCCGAGCTGATCGACCACTAGGGCTGCGCCTCCTCCAGTGGTCGTGACCACACCGACCGTCGCTGGGCGCGGCCGCCTTGCTGGTAGTACGGCGCACTGCAGAAGCGTGCCCGATTCGAGCAGCGCTTCGAGGGTGTCAACCCGCGCGATGCCGCAATCAGACAGGAAGGCGCTGGCAACATCGTCCTCGCCCGCCAGCCCGCCGGTATGCGAGGTGGCCAGTTCCGCAGCGGCAGCTGAACGGCCGAGCTTGAGGGCAACGACCGGTTTACCGCGCTCGGCAGCGCCGGCGGCGAAGCGCCGGATGGCGCCTCCGTCGCGCAACGACTCGAGGAAAAGCATGTAACCAGTTATGCGCGGGTCATCAAGCGTACCCTCGCAGAGCTCGCCGAGGCCGAGGTCGAGCTCGCCGCCGACAGAAATCAGACCGGCGAAGTGGACGCCCTTAGCGCGTCCGCGCGACAGGAGAGCACCGATCATGCTCCCACTCTGCGATGCGCAGAACACTCCGCCTGGCGAGATTCCGGCTTCAGCAAACGCGGCATTGCCGGTCAGCACCAGATGCTCGTGCAAATTGGCAAGCCCTAGGCAACTCGGCCCCAGGACCCGGATACCGGTGGTTGCTGCTGCGCGCGCCAGTCGCGCCTCTCTCTCACGGCCCTGGGCCCCGGACTCGCCGAACCCGCTGGCGAGGACCATGGCTGCGGCAACTCCCGCACGGCCGCAGGCCTCGACGGCCTCAATCGCCGGATCCGCAGGCAGCAGGATAAAGGCCAGGTCGGGAGCTTCCGGTAGCGCTCCAATACTTGGCCAGGAGCGGCGACCGGCGATGTCAGTTACTCGCGGGTTGACCGGATAGACGCTGCCCAAGTAGCCGCCGTCAAGAAGGTAGCGCAGCGGCCGCGAAGCCGTCTTGCTGGAGTCAGCCGAGGCACCGATGATCGCAATACTACGAGGAGCAAAAATCGCGCGGCTGAGCTTTACGTCCACAGAGACTACTGCCGTCCCTTGCTGGGTGCTCGCTGGCTGAAGCGCCGGTCAAAAATGTGCTCGGCGAGGCGATTCTTCATCATCTCGATTGTGCCGCCGGCGATCATCCAGCCGCGCGTGCGGCGCATGCAGTACTCGGCGAGCGACTCCTTGCTGTAGCCGGTGCCGCCCATGATCTGCACCGATTCGTTGGCCACTTCGAACCCCGCCTGATTGCAGGCGAGCTTGGCCACCGTCGTGTCAAACGCCGAAGGAAGTCCTTTGTCGGCACCGACGGCGGCGCGGTACAACAGCAACTGCCCCGCCTCGAGCTTGACCGCCATGTCGGCGAACTTCCACTGCAGCCCCTGAAATTCGCACAGTGGTCGACCGAACTGCTGGCGGTCAATGGCGTACTGGCGCGCTAGGTTGTACGCATGGCGACCGACGGCCAGCGATCGGGCCGCGTTGCCGATGCGCTCGGCGTTGAACGCGGCGATCTGCCGCTTGAATCCGCCGGGACCCAGAATTAGGTTGGTCTTGGAGACGCGGCAGTTCTCGAAAAACAGCGGGCACCACTCCTCGTCGCTCATGAACGCGGCCGGCTGCCCCACGGTGAAGCCCGGCGTGTCGCGCTCGACGAGAATAGAGCCGATACCGTCGATGCCCGGGCCGAAGCGCACATAGACCAGGAAAATTGCCGCGTCGCGGCTGTGCGTACCGAAGACCTTCTGGCCGTTGACGACGTAACCATCGGCGTCCTCGCGTGCCGTGGTTCTCAGATCGGTAACGGCGGAGCCTGCGTCCGGCTCGCTCATACCCAACGAAATGAGTTTGCGGCCGCCCAACACGTCGGGCAGCCATTTCGCTTTCAGCTGCGGGCTCCCATATTCGGCGAAAGTACGGATCGGCCCGAAGTTGCCGGCCTGGAGAATGTCGGCACTCTTGGGGCAGACGAGTGCCACCTGCTCAATTGCGAGAACTGCATCTATCAGCGTGCCGCCAAGGCCGCCGTCGGGCTCGCTTATCGTGATGCCCATTAGGCCCTGCTCGGACAGGAGCCGCGCTATCGTCCACGGAAACTCGTTGGAATGGGCGCGTTCCAGCGCGCCTTCTTGCAGTTGATCGAGGGCGAATCGCCGAACGCTGTCCGCAAACAACAGCTGCTCGTCAGTCAGTCCGAAATCCATAGCGGTCTCCCGTGGCACCCCGAAAGTCGAATCGAATCGGCCCGCCGCTCACAAACGAACCTGTCGTTACTGGCCCCCGGCACCGCCCGTGGGCGGTGACCACTACTTGTGCAGCCACCACAAATCGGAGTACTATTAAATCCCATTCTATAGGACTTTATAGACATCTCAAGTCCCGCAACCGACTGGACCGAGGTGGCGGCACGATACGCCGTTCGTCCAATGCGGGCTGGTCGCGCGGTCAGATGGCCCGCGGCCGTTTTCGCCCGAGGAAGCCTTAGATGACGTCGCAAGCGAGCGCGAAGCGTCCACTCCATCACAACTACGTTGACGGACGGTGGATGCCCGCTCGCGACGGCGCCGTGCGCGCCAAAACGAACCCCGCCAACGGTGAATTCATCGGCCAGTTCGCCCATTCGGGCCCCGCTGATGTCGAGGCCGCAGTTGCCGCGGCCGAAAGGGCCCGTGCCGCCTGGGCACGCACTTCGCCGGCGGCGCGTGCGGAGTTCGTGCGCCGCGCCGCCACGCTGCTCATGGACCGAATTGAAGGAGTGGCCAGCGACCTCACGCGCGAGGAGGGAAAGACCCTGGCCGAGGCACGCGTTGAATGCCGTAACGCGGTTGCCAAGCTCAACTACGCTGCCGCGGAGGGCCTGCGCCTGAACGGCGAAATACTGGCCACCGCGGAGGAGGGGCTGCACCTCTTCACGCTGCGCGAACCGCTCGGTGTCGTGGCCGCGATTTCCCCTTGGAACTTCCCGCTCTCGACGCCGGCGAGCAAGGTCGGCATCGCGCTGGTTTGCGGCAATACCGTGGTAATGAAGCCGGCCACAGCGACCCCCTTAAGTTCGGTTCACTTCATGCAGACGTTCGCGGACGCTGGATTGCCCGCTGGCGTGCTCAATTTGGTCACCGGCAGTGGCGGCACAGTAGGCGGCGCACTGGTCGGCGACGCGCGCGTGCGTGGTGTGTCCTTCACTGGTTCCACCGCAATTGGCATCGACATCGGCCGCCGCGCGGCTGGCAATCTGGCCAAGGTGCAGCTGGAACTGGGCGGCAAGAATCCGCTCGTTGTCATGGAGGATGCCGACCTGGATGCCGCGGCGCGCGCAGCGGTCGACGGCGCGTTCCTTTCCTGCGGGCAGAAATGCACGGCCACGAGCCGCGTGATCGTCCACCGGGACGTCAAGGCAGGGCTCACCAAGCGCATCCTTGAGAAAACAGCCGCGATCCGAGTGGGCGACGGGCTGGACCCAACCTCCTACATGGGGCCAGTAGTCGATGAGGGGCAGGCCGAGTCTGTCTGTTCTTACATTGACATAGGCCGGCGTGAAGGCGCGCACCTACTGATTGGTGGAGAGCGACTGCGGACGGGCGCGCTCGCGCGTGGCTACTTCGTGTCGCCGGCAGTATTTGATGAAGTGGGGCCTGGAATGCGCATTGCGCGCGAGGAAATTTTCGGGCCGGTGATGTCCATTCTGACGGCCGATTCGTTCGAGCACGCCCTCGAAGTGGCTAATGACTGTGCTTATGGGCTGTCCTCGGCGATCTACACCCGCTCGCTGCGCTACGCGCACGAATTCGCGCGCGGCATCCAGGCCGGAGTCGTCAAGGTCAATGGCCAGACGCCAGGCAATGCGGTAAATGCGCCCTTCGGCGGTCGCAAGCAATCGGGCGTCAACATTTGTCTCAAGGCAGTTGATTTCTACACGGAGCTGAAGGCCGTGTATCAGCGCTTTGCCTGAGGGGCAGGGCGGCCACATGGGGGGTGCGACGATGCAACAGGTACGATGTGCAACGGCGATGATCAAGGTCCTCGAGGCGGTGGGTACCGAGATCGCCTTTAACTATAACGGCCACGGCAACTGGGCGCTGCTCGACGCCATCCAGTACGAGAGCAAGATTCGCGGCGTGGCTGCGCGAAGCGAGGATCAGGCAGTGCACCTAGCCGACGGCTATGCGCGTGCCAAGAAGGGGAAGATCCCGATCGTCAGCACGTCCGTCGGCCCCGGAAACATGAATATAGCCCCGGCATTGGCCACCGCCTTTTTCGAGTCCTCGCCAATGCTCGTGCTGGCCGGCGGCGGCGCAACTCACTGGCTGGAACGAGGCGGCATCGAGGAGTTCTATCGCTACGGTCCGGACGAGTGGATCGTGTCGGTCAAGACCTACACCAAGAAGGCGGCGATGATCACGCGCCCCGACACGGCTGTAGACACCATGCTGAGAGCGTACAAGACGGCGGTGACGGGACGACCGGGCCCGGTGGTGCTGCAGATTCCGTTTGACATCCAGCACTCGGAGACGGTAATGCCTGAGCCCTCCGAGCTGCGTCGCATGGTCGAGATCCAACCGCCAGGGCCCGATCCGACCGGTATCCGTGAGGCGGCCAAGATAATCGCGCGCGCCGAGCGTCCGCTGATCTTTGTGAGCGGCGGCGTCCGGCATGCGGCCGCCAATCGGCAGCTCGCGCAGCTGGTCGAGCGCTTCGGAATCCCCGTGGCGACCACGACCATGGGCAAAGGTGCCTACCCGGAGAACCTGCCACTGTCAGTCGGTTGTGTCGGCCGGGCCGGGGCCGGCCATGCGAACCGCGCGGCAGGTGAATGCGATGTGCTGATCGCGATCGGTACCCACTTCAGCGACATCGACACCGGTGGCTGGTCGCTCTTCAACATTCCCGGCAAGACCAAGCTGATCCACATTGACATTGATCCGGAGGAAATTGCGCGCGTCTATCCGACGGAAATCGGTCTTTACTCTGACGCCCGGCTCGCACTCGATTCGCTGATCGAGGAACTTAATTCGGCCGGTGCGAAGCCCGACCGCTGCGCCGGGTGGGTGGCCGATATTGGTCGGTGGCGTGCCGAGTGGCTGCGGAGCGTGACCAAGATTCGGAACGAGGCGACCGCGCCGTTGCGCTACGGCTATGTTTGCGACCAGGTCGGTAAAGTGCTAACCGAGAAGTATCCCGATAGTTCAGTGTTCGTCGACACCGGCCACCTTCTGTCATTTGCTCCGGCTTTCCTGGAGCAGCGCCAGCCCAACTTCCACCATTGCGGCTTTTTCCACCGCATGGGCTGGAGCCTGCCCTCGGCTCTCGGCGCCAAGTTCGCACGGCCCGAACAGCCCGCTGTGGTACTGATGGGCGACGGATCATTCTTGTTCTCTAATTCAGCGCTAGCTACCTCATACGAGTACGACAGGCCGGTTGTGGTGCTGGTGATGAACAACGGATCGCTGCAAATCGAACGAGAGCTGATGCTGCGCAAGTATGGCAGGGCTGCCTTCGTGGATTACAAGCATGAGAAAAGCGACAAGATGTGGGGGCCTGACTACTGCAAGATCGCAGACGCCATGGGCGCCGCCGCGACTAAGGTCACGCGCCCCGAGCAGATCGTCCCCGCGCTGACCCACGCCATCGAGTCGAATAGGACTCAGGTTATCGACATCGACATCGATATCAACTGTGAAGGCTACCGTTCGGTCTGGTACCCGTATCCGGATAACTTTTGGACACCGCGCCACGAGCTAAAGAAACAATTCTGAAGGCAGGACAGCCGGTGTGGATGCGCGCATCACCAGTCGCCGTGCGTATGCTCGAGCGTACGGCGAAGTCGCCGAAGGGGTCACCCGCGGCTGGGCTGACCTTCAGCGCGGCACGCGGGGAGCTCGCGGCACCTGCACTCGTACGGTATAGATGGCGCCACGGCGCAGCTTTTGCTGCTGTTGTTCAATCGTACCGTCGTACGTGGTGCAGAACAGCGTACGGCCGTCCGCGCCGCCGAGCTGGGGGGCGACAGCGCTGCCTGCGAACTTCACCCGGTCGGTGATCCGGCCGCCCTCGAGCACTCGAAGCACCTCGCCGGTGCTGAAGGACGCCACCCAGATGCCGTCCTCGGCGTCGATGCACAGGCCGTCCGGCTGCCGCTGCCCAAGTTCAGCATAAACGCGCTTGTTCGAAAGTCGGCCGGAATCGTCACGATCGAAGGCGGTCAACCGGCCCGCCCAGGTCTCCGATACCACAAGTGTGCGGCCATCGCTCTTGATCACGGTACCGTTCGGAAACTCTACGCCCTCTGCAGCCACGCTGATCCTGCCGTCCGGATCGACACGGTGGACTGCCGTGGGCTTGAGCGGGGCGCCGCCGAACAGGTCGTAACCGAAGTTGCCGATGTACACGCGGCCTGTTCCGTCGATCGCGAAATCATTGAGATCGCCCGCCGCGTATGCGGACAAGTCTGCGTAGGGTTCCAAGCGCCCGTTCACCCACCTCAGTAGGCGACGGTCGACAGAGGACACGATCAGCAGGGTGCCATCCTGCAAGAAGCCGATGCTGTTGGGCCGGGTTGGGAGCCCGGCGTGCTCGACCGTACGACGTCCCATCGAATCGAGTGAATAAAGGATCGAGTCGAAGACGTCCGGTACCCACAGCCGGCCCGCGTGCCAGCGGGGAGCCTCCAGAAAAATGAAATCGTCGGCAAACAGCTGGCTGGTAAGTTCCTTCATGACTGTGTGCTCCCTCATTGAACGCCCGAAACGCGCTCGAGCGCTACAGCGATGCCCTGGCCCACCCCGATGCACATGGTCGCTAGCGCGCACCTGCCGCCAACCCGGGACAATTCCAGAGCCGCTGAACCCGTGATGCGGGCGCCCGACATGCCCAGCGGATGCCCGAGGGCGATTGCACCGCCGTTGGGGTTCACGTGGGACGCATCGTCGGCAATCGCCAGTGCGCGCAGCACGGCAAGCGCCTGAGAGGCAAAGGCCTCGTTGAGTTCGACCACGTCGAAATCGGCGGGGGTAAGACCGAGCCGCGCGCACAGCTTGCGGGTCGCCGGCGCAGGACCGAAACCCATGATTCGCGGCGCAACGCCCGCAGTCGCTCCGCCCAAGACGCGAGCGATCGGAGTAAGTCCGTGGCGCGCCGCCCCTCGCTCCGAGGCAACGATTAGCGCAGCTGCACCGTCATTGAGACCGGAAGCATTCCCGGCTGTCACCGTTCCGCCGACCGAGCGGAACGGGCTAGGTAGGCGGGCTAGGGACTCAAGCGTCGTGTCCGCCCTCGGATGCTCGTCCCGGGAGACCACCAGCGGCTCGCCCTTACGCTGCGGGATGTGTACTGCCACGATCTCCTGCGCCAGCCGCCCTCGGGCGAGGGCTGCAGCGGCACGCTGCTGACTGCGCAGTGCGAAGGCATCCTGGTCCACGCGGCTAATGCCGAAGTCAGCCGCGACGTTCTCGCCGGTCTCGGGCATGGAATCCACGCCATAGCGGTTCTTCATTAGCGGGTTGACGAAGCGCCAGCCGATGGTCGTATCGTGGATCTCGCAGTGGCGCGAATAGGCCTCGCCCGCCTTGGAAACTACGAACGGAGCACGGCTCATCGACTCCACGCCACCGGCGACTATCAGATCGGCTTCCCCAGCGCGAATGCAACGGGTAGCCGCGAGGACAGCGTCCATGCCGGACCCGCAAAGCCGGTTTATCGTCGTGCCTGGCACGTCGGCGGGTAGTCGGGCGAGGAGCAGCGACATGCGGGCGACATTGCGATTGTCCTCACCCGCCTGATTCGCGCAGCCGAATATGACGTCGTCGATCTCGGCAGCGTTGAGCTTCGGGTTGCGCTCGAGCAGGGCTCGCAAAGGCACGGCAGCGAGGTCATCGGGGCGCACGCATGCGAGAGCGCCCCCAAATCGCCCGATGGGCGTGCGGATGTAGTCGCAGATGAAGGCTTCGGCCATTGCTACGCATTACCCTACGGTGCGGTCCGCGTCGGAGACCCTCAGCGGTGTGTGCACCCGTATGATTGACAAAAAATCCCATATAGTGCAAGTTGTTATTATCGCCAGTTCATCAGAGCCGGTGGATGCGCCGAGCAGGGGAGCAGCCTGAACGCCTCCGGCCACAAGGCCTATAGCCAGGAACTGGCATCTTTCGTGGCGCGGCTTGAGCCGGCACGCCTCGATGCGCGTGTTCGCCACGAATGCCTTCGGGCGTTCACCAATGCGATGGGTTGTGCAGTGGGCGGCTCCCGTCACCTGCTGGTCGACGTCGCAGCGGCCGCCCTCATGCCGTTCGCTGGAGCGCCGCAGGCAACCCTGTTTGGCCGGGCGATGCGCGCGGACGTGCTTACTGCATCGCTGTTGAACGGACTTGCGGGCGCGGCGTACTCCTTCGACGACACTTACTCGGACGCGATGCTGCACGCGAGCGGGCCCATCACCGCCGCGCTGTTAGCAGTAGCGGAATACCGTCCGGTGCCGGGCGAGCGCCTGCTCGGCGCGTTGGCGGGGGGCCTTGAGGTGGCCTGTAGGCTGACACGCGCGGTAGCGGTGCCGCCGGCCGAAGGCGAGCTCGCTTGGTCGCAGACCGGTATCGCCTGCGGGATCGCAGCGGCGATGGCTTGCGCGAAGCTGATGGCCCTGAACACGGAAGCGATTGAGGCGGCCGCATCGATCGCGGCGACGGAGGCAGCCGGGACGCGCGCCGCCCACGGTAGCATGGCTGCATCGCTGATCTTCGGCCGCGCAGCGCAGTCGGGCGCGCGCTCGGCCGTACTCGCCGCGAGTGGCTTTACCGGCGCGCCCGCGCCGCTTGAGGGTCCGCATGGGTTCGCCGCCACTTATGCCCGCCGGCCGAACCTGGCAGCAATTGTCGAAGGATTGGGCGAGCAATTCGAATTGCTCGCCAACACCTACAAGCCCTATCCGTGCGGCGTAGTGATACACGCGGCACTGGATGGGATCCTACAGCTGCGCCGGCGGCTCGCTTTCGAAGCGTCGGATGTTGAAGGCATACGCCTGCGCGTCAGCCCGACCGCCCACGCACTCGCACTCCGTCCCGACCCGCAAACGGACCTTGAGGCCAAGGTCAGTCTGCCGCATTGGGTGGCCGCCGCCGCCGTGCGGGGTCGGGCCGGGCTGGCGGAAGGAACCATGGCGGTTGTTTTGGATCCGGCTGTTCGCCGGCTGCGTGCCCTGATTGAGGTAGTGGCTGACCCGTCATTGGCACAGGAAGCCGCCCGTGTGTCGGTGCGCATGCACGAGGGCGCGTGGCACGAGTGCCTTATCGCGCATGCCAGCGGGAGCTTGGCGTGCCCGATGTCAGACGAAGCTATCACCGAGAAGTCGGTTGATCAGGCCGCCGCTGTGTTGGGAGATGCACGTGCCTCTGCCCTGATAAGAGCCTGCTGGGACCTCCCGTCGCTTGACGACGCCAGTGCGATCGCGCGGCAGGCAGCATGAGTCGGCGAGAAGGAGGGTTCGCGGCGGTGGATGCGGAACGGCGTGGGCTTTAGGGAGCGCAAGTCATGGACCTGGGATTAGGTGGCAAGCGGGCATTGGTAACCGGTGCTTCGCGCGGGATCGGCGAGGCGGTGGCGCGGTGTCTCGCAGCAGAGGGGTGTCACGTCATCTTGGTAGCGCGCGACGGCGAGCGCCTTGGTCAGCTCGCATTGGATCTCCGTGCCTGCGCGCCGACAGTGGAGGTGCGCACGATCGAATTCGACCTGCGCGAGCCGGGGGCTTGCGGGCGGCTCGCGCCTCAGGTTGGTCCCGTCGACATCTTGATTAACAACGCTGGCGACATTCCCAGCGGCAGCCTGCTCGACATCGACGAGGCCGCGTGGCGCAATGCCTGGGACCTTAAGGTCTTCGCTACGATCAACCTCACGCGCGAAGTGTACCGCGACATGTGCACTCGCCGGGCAGGAGTGATCCTCAATGTGGTCGGCACCGCCGGCGAGCGTCCGCGAGGCGATCATATCGCCGTCTCTAGCGGCAACGCCGCGCTCCTGGCCTTCTCGCGGGCGCTGGGCATGGAGAGTGTCAATCACGGCGTGCGTGTGCTCGCACTCAACCCGGGTGCGTCCGAGACCGATCGTCAGATCGCGCGCTGGAAAAAGAAGGCGGCGGAGAAATGGGGAGACGAGAACCGCTGGCGCGAATTTCTGGCGCCGTATCCCTTTGGGCGGTTAGCGCGTCCGGACGAGATCGCCTCCATCGTCACGTTCATGGTGTCTGAGCGCGCCTCCTATGTCTCCGGGACCGTGGTCACCGTGGATGGCGGTGGGCAGCGGTAGCCCGCCCCGGGGGCGGTTCTTGTACGGCCTGGGGGTTGCGCGCAAGGATGTAACTAAATATCACATTATGAGATTTCTCTTGACATCCACCAGCCCGCGGCGGCATAAGGCTCGGGCCCGCCATCACCTTCGGCCACCGCGCCGTTGTACACGCGGCCTCCAACGGAGACTGCAACCATGGTAGTGACCAGGAAAGGCTGGTCTGAAGGGAAGGACGTGATCGGTAACGTCCGGAAATTTGGAGTATCCGTCCAGCGGGTGCGAATCCCGTCCGGCCAAAGTGAAGACCGACAGGCCGGAAGCGAGCCTGGCGACGGCGTGGGTAACCACGACGGCGATACGTAGGTGCGCGAGGGTGTGAGCCGTGGGAATGCAGTCTCGTAATCATCATCATCCCGGTGCCCAAGGCGTCATGGTGCTGGAAGGCAGCAGCGCTACTCCCGTAAGAGAGGTCGAGGGGGCGGCGCAACCGGCGGGATGTTCGACTACGGCGCGTGCTTAAGAGGATGGGCCAGTCATCTGGGAGGCCCTGGCTGTCCTTCACGAGGAAGACTCGAAAGGTAGGCCCGAGCAAGGGGAACCGGAGCTCGGAGCCGAAGCAGTGCAGGGAGTCGGAGGGCCGAATAGGAGCTGTGACCTCGGGGAACGGCAGGCACCCGGACCCGAGCGAGCAAAGACGGCCCGTGCGGGTGTGAACTTTCGGAGGGCAACATGACCGACGCCTTTACGGCGCTGGACATGTTAACGGGGCTTCGAAATGTAGCGGAGAGAGGGAACAGGGGGCCCGCGCACCGGTTGGACCCTCTCGCCCACATGTACGCAGGGCGACCGTCTGCCACCAAATATCCAAGGGACCTCGGGGGAAGGGGGGGGTGGGGGGGGGGGGCCCAACGGG
>JACXTT010005232.1_pt1 | contig 18934 bp, 16 predicted proteins | sample 9270951 | NCBI WGS metagenome assembly JACXTT01 (sample SAMN15532306, study PRJNA645909) | rock metagenome | isolation source: weathered quartz diorite | place: Puerto Rico | collected 2017-06-21 | reverse complement strand
GAGAATCGGATGTTCCGCAAGGAGCTTCCAACCGACGCGCAGCGGTAGTTCAGTCGGTTAGAATACCGGCCTGTCACGCCGGGGGTCGCGGGTTCGAGTCCCGTCCGCTGCGCCATATTTGTACAGATCGCCTCGTGCGGTCTGCGATCGAAAAGCACCGAAGCTTCTCGATCACGGGTTTAAAGGTTTCAACGGACGCAAGTCCGAGCGATACGCAGCGGTAGTTCAGTCGGTTAGAATACCGGCCTGTCACGCCGGGGGTCGCGGGTTCGAGTCCCGTCCGCTGCGCCATACACCGCTTCAAGGCCCTTGAACTCCTTGAAGCAAGAGAAAATGCCCCGGCTTGCCGGGGCATTTTTTTTTGCCTGTTTTTTGTCAGCGGCTACCTGAACTTCTGTTCCGGACTCGACGTCGCCCCCGCCTATTGTTTTATTACGCCTTCAGCGTCCTGCAGACATTTAAAGCGTGTAATAAAACTCTCCTCTTTGCTCTTTCTTCCGAACGTGAAAACTTTCGTTATTTATCTCCTTTGATGCTGATCTTCGGTGTTATCCGATCTAGGACTATTCCTATGTTTTCGGCCCACCCCTTTGACTAGAGTGAATCCCAGCAGCGCCTTGCTTGCCGCGTGCACAAGGCGCTGGCGTGTAAAGGCTTGCATTGGGGTTGAGCGTGCCCGAGGGGCATTTGTCAGAGGGGTGGAATATGTCGATGAAAGAACTGATTCCTTATATTGATACCCTGCATGACCGGCCGTGTGGTCCGAACCTGGAATACCAGGCGGACTTCATTCAACTGTTGCAAGAAATAGATGGCGGTAACGAAGTTCAATACGGCGACCATTTATATCCCGCCACACCGGTGGACTGGAAACGGGTACGGTCGCTGTGCCTGACGCTGCTGGAGGAATCCTTGGACCTGCGGGTAGCAGTCTGCCTGGCGCGTGCCTTGCTGGAGTTGCAGGGGCTGTCCGGCTTTGTCGAAGGGCTTCGGCTGGTCGACCGTCTGCTGCGCGAGCGTTGGGAGGATGTCCATCCACAGCTCCTGGCCGAGGAGGGGCACGATCCGCTGGTGCGCCTCAACACGTTGGCCGAACTGGCGGTACCCACCACCGTGGTCCTGGTGCTCAAGCGTCAGCACCTGGCGAGCACCCAGGGGCTTGAGCCGCTGTGCCTGGCCGATCTGGCGTGCATCGCCGAGTCCGCTCAAGAGGAATCCAGGGCACAAGGGCTGGCGCGTTTGGCGGGCCTGATCGAATCCCCCGCCCAGGCTGAGTTGATCGAGAGCCTTCGCTTGCTCAGAACCCTGGTGGAGCTGATCGCGCAGATCGGCGCCTGCCTTGAGGAGAAAGCCGCGGCGCCCGGTATTTCCCCGCTGGGCGGACTCGGACGGGCCCTGGACAAGTGGTGTCGCGTCGCCGAAGAGCGTTGCAGCGCCGCCTTGCCGCCGATTGTCAGCGACTCGCCATCGGTAGCGCTCGCCAGTCCCGCAATGGCCGGCGCGGCTGCCTGGAGCGGCGTCTGCCAGTCACGCGAAGACGTGGTCCGTGCCCTGGATGCCATCTGTGCCTACTACGCCCATCACGAGCCATCGAGTCCGGTGCCCCTGCTGGCGGCCAGGACGCGCCGGCTCGCCACCATGAGTTTTCTCGAAGCGATCGCCGAACTGGTGCCGGGCAGTCTCGCCGACCTGCACGCGCTGGGCGGTATCGCCAATGACTAACGCTTCTCTCCCTGCTCAGGTTCACCTGTATGTCCAGTAGCAACAGCCAGAAATTCATTGGTCGCAACCGTGCGCCACGGGTCCAGATCGAATATGACGTCGAGTTGTATGGCGCTGAAAAGACTATCGAGATTCCCTTTGTCAACGGCGTGTTCGCCGACCTCTCGGGCGCCAATCGGGCCGACCTGCCGCCGTTGGCCGAGCGCAAGTTCCTGGAGATCGACATCGACAACTTTGACGAGCGCATGGCCGCCATCGAACCCCAGGTGCGCATCAGTGTGCCCAATCAACTGACGGGCGAAGGGCAGATGGCGGTGTCGCTGGCCTTCAAGAGCATGGACGACTTCTCGCCCGGCGCCGTGGCGCGCAATGTCGAGCCCCTGCGCGAGTTGCTGGAGGCGCGCAATCAACTGGCCAACCTGCTGACCTACATGGACGGCAAGAGTGGGGCCGAGCAACTGATGGCCCGCTTGCTGGAAAACCCGGCCCTGATGCAGTCGCTGCTGGCCCAGGCCAAGCCGACCGCCACCGAGTCCGAAGACTGATGCCTTTGATGATCGCTCCCTGAAACAGGTAAATACCCGTGTCCGTCACTACTGATAATCAGCCCGGTATCGATCCGGCGGTCGAACTGTCGCCCAGTGAATTCAACGACCTGCTGCAACGCGAGTTCAAGCCGCGCGGCGAGCCGGTGCGCGAGGCTATCGAGAATGCGGTGCAGACCCTGGCCCAACAGGCGTTGCGTACGACGCACCTGATCGCCCATGACACCCTTGGCACCATTCAGGCGCTGATCGGCGAAATCGACGCCAGGCTGTCCGCGCAGGTCAATGACATCCTTCATCACCCGGATTTCCAGGCCGTCGAATCGGCCTGGCGTGGCCTCGACTACCTGGTGAGCAATACCGAGACCGACGAGAAACTCAAGATCCGTTTCCTCAACGTCGCCAAGGACGAAGTGGCGCGTGAGCTGAAGAAGTTCAAGGGCGCGGCCTGGGACCAGAGCCCGTTGTTCAAGAAAATCTACGAGCATGAATACGGACAACTGGGTGGCGAGCCGTTCGGCGTGCTGATCGCCGATTACTATTTCGACAATAGCCCGCCGGATGTGGAACTGCTGGCATCGCTGGCGAAGATTGCCGCGGCGGCGCATGCGCCGTTGATCAGCGCGGTGTCGCCGGCGGTGATGCTGATGGACTCCTGGCGCGAGGTGGCCAACCCCCGCGACCTGAGCAAGCTGTTCCTGACGCCCGAGCACGCTGCCTGGCGCAATCTTCGGCGTTCCGAGGATTCGCGCTACATCGGCCTGACCATGCCACGTTTCCTCGGGCGTATTCCCTACGGTGCGCGCACCGCGCCGGTGGAGGCGTTCGCCTTCGAGGAAGTCACCGAAGGCCAGGCGCAGAACTACCTGTGGGCCAACGCCGCCTACGCCATGGGTATCAATATCAACCGTTCCTTCAAGGAGTACGGCTGGTGCTCGCGAATTCGCGGCATCGAGTCCGGTGGCGCCATCAGCGGCCTGCCGGTGCACACCTATCCGACCGAGGAGGGTGGCGTGGACATGACCTGTCCGACCGAGGTCGCCATCAGCGACCGGCGCGAGGTGGAGCTGGCGAAGAACGGCTTCATGCCCCTGGTGCATTGCAAGAACACCTCGCTGGCGGCGTTTATCGGCGCGCAGTCATTGCATTGTCCCCAGGAATACGACGACCCCAACGCCACCGCCAACGCGCAATTGGCCGCCCGCCTGCCGTATCTGTTCGCCACCTGCCGCTTTGCGCATTACCTCAAGTGCATCGTGCGCGACAAGATCGGCTCCTTCAGTGAGCGCGAGGACATGGAAATCTGGCTCAACAACTGGATCGCCAAGTACGTCGAACATAACCCGGCGACCGCCAGTGACGCCGACAAGGCGCGCAAGCCCCTGGCGGGTGCCGAAGTGGTGGTGCAGGAAGTGGAGGGCAGCCCAGGCTTTTACCAGGCCAAGTTTTTCCTGCGTCCCCACTATCAATTGGAAGGCCTGAGCGTATCCCTGCGACTGGTCTCCCAACTGCCCTCTGTCAAAGGCTGAGGGGTTCATGCCCGACCGGGGCCTGGCTCCGGAAAAGGTGCTTAACCATTCAAATAAACAGATGTTGGAGTCCGCATGATTGTATTGAAATTCAAAACCGAGATTAAGGGGACCTGCCAGGATACGGATCACAAGGAGTGGATCGTAATCGACTCCTGGGCGTTCCACAGTGGTCGTTCCATCTCCACCGGCAATGACCGTGAGCCGAGCGTCGGGTATGTCACCGAGATCTCCTTGAGCAAGAGCACTGATATCGCCTCGCCCAATCTGTTTATCGAGTCGGTCAGCGGCAAGTCCCTGGGCGAGGCGACCTTGCACATCATCCAGACCAGCGGCAGTTCGACGGACAAGAACGAACCCTACGTCGAGCTCACGCTGACGGCACCGATCATCAGCAACTACGCCGTCAGCGGTAGTGGCGATCGCCCGACCGAGACGTTCCAGATCAGCTTCACGGCCATCAAGTACAAGTACAAGCACTTTATTGACGGCAAGGCCAGCGAGGTTGAAAAGAGCTACGACCTGCTCAGACACACCACCGTGTGATCGAACGCCGACGGATCCCGCAATACCGCGGGATCCATCGGCGCCTGGGTTTTTTCGGGAGGATTTTCATGAGCACTGCCATGACACCGCTGCTCGAACGCCTGCTGCGCTCCGCCAACCCTGGCGACCAGATGACTCGCCGCCGGGCCAGCGCGGGTGCGCAGGAAGAACTGGAACACCTGTGCCGGGATCTCACGCTGCTGTTCAATGCCACCGGACTGGGGGCGATTTGCCCGCTTGGCAGCCAACCGCATGTCACGCGATCGGTGCTCAACTACGGCCTGGGCAACCTGGCGGGGGTGGTGCTGTCGAGCATCGATACGCAGAAGCTCGAGAGCCGTATCCGTGAAATCGTCCTGAATTTCGAACCGCGTATCCTGCGTTACAGCATCGAGGTGCAACTGCTGCCTATGACGCCCGGCAGCGCCAGCCTGAATTTCCTCATCGAAGGCGAGATTCGTGGCCTCGATGCGTTGCACGCGTTCCACCTGGAGTCGGCCTGGAACACCGAGAGTGGTGAGGTGCGGGTCCAGCCCTATGCTCGGCCGTCCGTACATGGATGAGCGACTGCTGCGCCATTACGAGCGTGAACTGGCTTTCCTGCGTGAGGCCGGTGCCGAGTTTGCCGAGGACTATCCCAAGATTGCCGCCACCCTGGGGCTGCGCCCCGAAGAGGTGACCGACCCGTCGGTGGAGCGGTTGCTGGAGGGCCTGAGTTTTCTCACTGCCCGCGTGCAACTGCAAATGGAGGCCGAATTTCCGCGCTTCACCGAGAGCCTGCTGGAACTGGTGCAGCCGCAGCAGTTGCTGCCGGTCCCGAGCATGGCGGTGTTGCAGTTTTCCCCTGACTTGCAGGAGGGCTCGCTCGCCTCGGGATTCACCTTGCCGGCCGATAGCCTGGTGCGCTCGTTGGGTGAGGCGGGCGAGCAAGGTCCGCGTTGCGAGTTCCGTAGCCTGCGCCCGGTCACGCTCTGGCCCCTGGCCCTGGAGTCGGCCGAGTACCTGCCCAGTGCAGGGTTGCTCAAGGGGTTGCCGCCCAGCGTGCTCAAACAGGAGGGTGGCGCCTTGCGCCTGCGTCTGCAGACCACGGCAGGGGTGTCGTTCGATCAATTGGCACTGCAGGAATTGACCCTGTTCCTGCGGGGTGACGGTTCGTTGCCGTTGGCCGTCCAGGAAGCCTTGCTGACCCGCGCCGAGGGCATGTTTGCCCGTTGCGGCGAAGGCGATGGCGCCTGGAGCCCGCGGATCGATCCCGGGCAGATCCGCCAGCCGGAGCCGCGCCCCGGCACGCGCCAGCAGGCACGCTCGTTGAACAGCGACGCGGTGTGCGCGCAGCTCAAGACCTTTCTCGCGTTTGCCGAGGGCGAACGGTTTGTCAGCCTGGGTGGCCTGGGGCCGGCGCTGCGCGGTTGCCCCTCTTGCAGCCTGGAGTTGGTGGTGGTGTTCGCAGCGCTGTCGCAACCCTTGTCGGCGCTGCTCAATGCCAGCCACTTCGGGTTGTTCTGTGCGCCGGTGATCAACCTGTTCAACAAGCGTGTCGAGCGTATCGCCGTCGACCCTTACCGCCATGAGTTGCCCCTGGTGGTCGACAAGGCGCGACCGCTGGCCTACGAGATCCACGAGGTGCTGGCGGTCCATGGTTATGCCGCCGGCTCCAGGGAGCGCCGGGTCGTCCTGCCGCTGTATGCTCCGCAACGGTTGGACGACGGCGATCTGCGCGCGGTGGGTTTCTACCAGATGCAGCGCACGCCCAGCCGCGCCGCGCAGCGCTTCGTCGACGGGCAGCGACGTTACCGAGGTGGTGATGCCAGCCTGGTACTGGCGCTGGAAGCGGATGCCGAGTTACAGCGCCTGGCGGTGGATGTGCTGTGTTCCAACCGCGATCTGCCGTTGCGCCTGCCCCTGGGGGCGGGCAATACCGACTTTGTCCTCGAGGTGAGTGCCCCGGTACTGGCGATCCGCTGTGTCGCCGGCCCCTCGCGCCCGCTACCCGCACCGTCCCAGGGTGACCGGCAATGGCAGGTGGTACGGCAACTGTCGCGCAATTACCTGCCCCTGGCTCACCATGAGGGGGCTGCCGGGGCGCAGGCCTTGCGCGAGTTGTTGGCGCATTACCTGCCTGAGGACGACAGCAGCGGTCACAAGTTGCTGCAAGGCATCGTCTCCCTACGGGCCCAGGTCGTCACCCGGCGGTTGCCCGGCGCTGGTCCGGTGGCCTTCGGGCGTGGCCTGAACCTGACCCTGCTACTGGACGACGCCGCCTGCGAAGGCACCGGGACCTATCTGTTCGGGGCCGCGCTGGAACGTTTCTTTGTCCGCTATGCCGCGCTCAATGCCTTTGTCGAGACCGAGTTGCACAGTGTGAGCCGGGGGCTTATCAAGACCTGGCAGGCGAGGGCGGGGCAATGCATGATCTGGTAGCACCGCCGCCCGAACTGGTCGCGCATCCCTGGCGCTATGACTTTTTCGCGGCGATGCGCCTGCTCGAGCGCACGTATCCCCATGCGCCGCGCTGGGGCACGGCGCAGCGCCTGGGTGACGAGCCGCTACGCCTGGCCCAGCACGTCTCGCTGGCGTTCGAGCCGGCGATGATCGCCCAGGTGCGCCTTCGCGAAGGCCGCGCCGCGCTGCTGGCGGTGAACTTCTTCGGCCTGACGGGGGCGAACGGGCCGATGCCCCTGCATTTCAGCGAAGATGTGCTGTCGCGCCAGATCAATCATGGCGACAGCACCCTGGCGCATTTTCTGGATGTGTTTCACCACCGTCTGCTGAGCTTGCTCTATCGCAGCTGGGCGCGGGTGCGGCCGGTGGTCTGGGCTGATCGCCCGGCCGACGACCGTTTCGCCGACTACGTGTCGGCGTTTTCACCGGGCCGGATGAGCGCGTTGCCCAATGGCGCGCGCTTCTATGCGCCGCAGTTCATCGATCAGCGCCGCAGCGCCGCCGGTTTGCTGGCCCTGGTCCAGGGGCTGCTGCGTCTGCCGGTGGGGCTGGGCACCCTGGGCCGGCATCGGGCCGTCCTGGCGTCTGGCGAGCGCCTGCAACTGGGCAGGCAAAGCGAGTCGGCGCGGCTTGGCGGGGCCGCGCTGCTGGGGCGCCGCCTGTGGAATATCCAGCACAGTTTCAGCCTGCACCTGGGGCCGTTGTCCTGGTCCGACTATCAGCACCTGCTGCCTGGCGGGCGCTACTTCGAGCCCCTTTGCCAACTGGTCGAGTGTTATGTCGGTCCGACCTTTCAATGGGACCTCGACTTGCATCCGGATCCGGCGCTGCGCCCAGGCCTGCGCTTGGGGGCGCCGCAGGGCCTGGGCCAGGCCTGTTGGTTGGGGCCCGGGTCCGCGCTGACGACGGGATGGCGCTTCGACCCCGCGCGTTATCGGCAACCTGCACCGGCCCGCGCCGGCTGATTTAGGAGTTATCCGATACCTCGCGGGGCAGCCGTGACTGACACTGCACGGGCTTTCCATGGATGTCTGTCTGGAGCCCGCATGAATCAGCAAGTTGTAATGGGTGCCTTGCTCTCCTGTTCGTTCGGCACCGCACCGGCGTGCCTGAATGTATTGCCGCTGGGGCGGGTCACGGTCGAAGGTCAGCCGGCGGCAAACATTCTCGATCACCAGCCCGTGGTCAATATTCCTGCCTTCGGCCTCTGCCGCAGTCCGACCAACCCCCAGGTCGCGGCGGCGACGGCCGCCGCCATGGGGGTACTGACGCCGATGCCCTGCGTGCCCGTCACGCTTACGCCCTGGCAACCCGGGGCGCCGCGCACGCGAATTGCCAAGCTGCCGGCGCTGGATAACCGCTGTACCTGCCAGTGCAACTGGGGCGGTCAGATCCGCGTCGACGCCAGCGCCACCCTCAAGACCACGATTGCCTGAGCGAGCCCTTGTCACCATGTCCGAAAACACCTACCAGCGTCTCCAGGTACCTGGCGTCGATGCCAAGCTGTCGCTGCTGGAACTCAGCGGTCGGGAAGGGCTGAGCCAGCTCGGCGAATACGAACTGACGGTTTCATGCGCCGACGACGGCTTGCAGATCGATGATCTGCTGGGCCGAACGCTGGCGCTGAGCCTCGGTGTCGTGAACGAACGGGCGCGCTCCATCCACGGCTTCATCACCGCCTTCAGTGCCCTGGGCCGCGTTGATCGCCAGGCGTGCTACCGGCTTTCGCTCAGGCCCTGGCTCTGGTTCCTGACGCAGTCCCGACGCCAGCGGATTTTCCAGAACCAGACCCTCAGGCAAGTACTCGATGAGGTCTTCGGCGACTACCCCGGCAGTGTCGACTGGCAGGTCGAATGCCCGGAGCCGATGGAATACTGCGTGCAGTTCGGCGAAAGCGACTTTGCCTTTTTCAGCCGTTTGCTGGAGGACGCGGGACTCTACTATTTCTTCGATCATCAACCTGACGAGCACGTGTTGGTGATCACTGACTCGATGAGCGCGCACCAGCCGGTCAGGCACTTGCGGGAAATGACCTATCGGCCCAACCAGGACCAGGTCCCGGGCAGCATGCTGCGCTGGGAGTCCCACGGCGAACTGCGGCCCGGGATGTTCAGCCTGGTGGATTTCGATTTCACCAAGGCCAGTACACGTGAGGCCAGTGTCCTCTCGGCGAGCCAGGCGGCCACGGCGACACCGCGCCACGGCCACTATCGACAGGAGGATTTTCCCGGGCGATTCAGCCGCCGCGAGTCTGGCGAAGCGCTGGCGCGGACCCGACTCGAAGCCGCGCAGGCCTCTCGGCAGTGGCGACGAGGCTTCAGCCAGTCGCCGTATCTGGCGCCTGGGCAGTGTTTCACCCTGGTCGATCACCCGCGGGCCGAGCAGAACGGTGATTACCTGATCGTTGCCGCCACTTTGCAGTGCGAGGCAACGACAGCATTGCGCTGCGAGGTCGAGGCGATCCCGACCGCCCAGGTGTTTCGCGCACCGCTGCGGACGGCGCGGCCGCTGATCGCCGGACCGCAGACGGCCTTCGTGGTCGGCAAGGCCGGTGATCCGATCTGGGTCGATGAGTTCGGCCGGATCAAGCTGCAGTTTCACTGGGACGGCAGCGGGCGGAGCAACGAGCATTGCTCCTGCTGGGTCCGGGTCGCCCAGCCGCTGGCAGGCAAGCGCTGGGGCGCGCTGTTCGTGCCACGGGTCGGGCAGGAGGTGGTGGTCGAGTTCCTTGGCGGTGACCCCGACCGGCCCCTGGTGACCGCCGGGCTCTATAACGCCGGGCACCGACCACCCTGGGAGCTGCCGGCCCAGTCGGCCCGCAGCGGCCTGAAGTCGCAGTCGTTGGGCGAGCTGGGGGTGTACAACGAGCTGCGCTTCGACGACAAGGCGGGCCGCGAGCAGTTGCTGATCCATGCGGGCCGCAACCAGGACCTGACGGTGCGCAACGATGCGTTCGCCAGCATCGGCAACGACTGGCACCTGACGGTCGGCGCCAACCAGTTGCTCAAGGTCAAGGACGATCTCCATGAGTCCGTGGGCGGTCAGCGCATCAGTCGGATCGACGCCGATCAATCGCTGGATATCGGTGGCGACAGCCATTGCAGGATTGCCGGCCAATGGCAGTCGACAGCGACGGACATGGATTTCAAGGCCCACGGCAATCTGGTGCTGGAAGCCGGCAAGAGCCTGGCCCTAAAGGTCGGCGCCAGCACCCTGGTGCTCAGCGCCGCGGGCGTGGCGATCAATGGCAAGACCGTGACCCTCGATGGCACGGCTTCGGTCGACATCAATGGCGGTGTCGCTGCTGCCGCGACGTCGGCCAAGGCGGCGCAACCGGCGGCGGTCAAGCCGCCCAAGGAGGCCGACGATGGGCGCGATTGAGCGGGTGGTTCGATGCTGCATGTTCCTGCTGCTGGTGCTGGCGCTCCCGGGCTGCACCTGGTTTTGGAGGGACGAGCCCCCGGCGCCTGAACCGCGTATCGCGTTGTCCCTGGAAGCGGCACTGGACAGCAATCCCGACCGCCATGGCCGGCCGTCGCCGGTGATCGTCCGGCTCCTGCAACTGGCGGACAGCAAGCGCCTCGAGCAGGTCGAGCTGTTCCAGTCCGAAGTCGCGGCCGAGCAGGCACTGGGTCGGGATCTGTTGCGCCAGGAGTCGTTGCTGATGCGCCCGGGCCAGCTGCAGGCGCAAGGTTTTCTTCCGGTGCCCGGCACCCGGTTTATCGCGCTGGTGGTCGAGTACCGCAATATCGACCATGCCCAGTGGTGGGCCTGGGCCGAAATAGACCCGACGCGCCCCGCGCGGCTGACGGCCCTGATCGCTCGCGAGCGCGTGGCATTGACGTCAGCTCCCGCGGAGGAGAGGGCCGATGATGAGTAATCACGACAGCGTCGTGTGGTCCGAAGGCATGTTTCTGCTGCCGCAGCACTTCCAGCAGCAGGAGCGCCATCACCGGGCGCGGCTGGCGCAGGTCCTGCGCGCCGTGCAGCCCCATGGCTGGGGTTTTGTCGCGCTGAAAATCGATGCCGCGCAATTGGCGCTGGGCACCTTGGCCTTGAGTGCCTGCGAAGGAATCATGCCCGATGGCAGCCCCTTCGCCCTGACGGACGAGGAGTTGACCCGGCTGCGCTATCCGCTGGCCGACAGCGAGCGTGATGTGCAGTTGGTGCTGGCCCTGGCGCTCAATCGCCCTGGGACGGTGGACACTGAAGTCGCCCCTGGGGATGACAGCCTGGCCCGCTACCGGGTCAGTGAAATCCTGGTGGCCGATGCCAATACCGAAGGCGGCGAGCCGGCCTGTTTGCAGATCAGCCGTCTGAGCCTGAAGCTGGCACGAGAAGCGGAGGTGGCCGCCTCCCATGTCTTTTTGCGGGTGGCCCGGGTGGTGGAGCGCACAGCCGCCGGCCTGGTGGTGCTCGACCGGCAACAGGTGCCGCCGTTGCTGGCCTGGCGTTGTTCGTCGGTGCTGGCGCGCTCCGTCGACGAACTGATCGCCCGGGCCCGGCAACGCGGGGTGGCGCTGGCCGGGGGGCTGGGCCAGGGCGGACTCGGCGGGATGACGGAGATCCAGCAGTACGTGATGCTGCAGAGCGTCAATCGCGCCGAAAGCCTGCTGATGCACCTGGCCAGCCAGCCGGCGCTGCACCCCGAGGTGGTGTACCGCGAACTGGTGCGGTTGGCCGGCGAGCTGGCGATATTCTGCACCGACCGCAAGCGTCCCCGGACGTACCCGCCCTACCGGCATGACCGCCTGGGCGAGACCTTTGTGCTGCTGATCCAGGATCTGTTGCAGGCCTTGAGTGCGGTGGCCAGTGCCGACGTGGTCGCCCTGGCGCTCAAGAGCGGTGCCTTTGGCTTTCGCTTTGCCCAGGTGCCGGACATCAACCTGTACCTGTCGGCGCGCTTCATTCTTGCGGTCCGCGCGCAGGTGCCCGACGAGGAACTGCGCAAGAACTTTCCCAGCCGCCTGAAGATCGGCCCGGCCGAGCGCTTGCACGACCTGGTGAACCTGCAATTGCCCGGGCTGGCGATCCAGGTGTTGCCGACGGCGCCTCGTGAGCTGCCTTACTATCCCGGCTTCAGCTATTTCCAGCTGTCCAGTGACCACCCCTTATGGGCCGACCTGGTGGACACCAGCGGTTTCGGCTTGCATGTGGCCGGTTCGTTTCCGGGCCTGCAACTGGCGTTCTGGGCCATCAGGGAGCCGTGATGGTATCTGCCAAGGCGGTTTGCGAATCGCCAAAGAATACTTCTGGGCGTGTTCGGGCGCGGCCGGCGACGGTCGACGACAACCTTGGCCTGCTGGCTGACGACCTGCTCTATGAAGTGGTGCTGTTCCAGCGCCTGACGCGCCAGCCCGACTTGCCGGCGTTGCGCCTGCGGCTGATCGCGCGGATGCGGAGCTTCCAGCAGCAGGCCCTGGCCAGCGGTATCGAGCAGCGCATCGTGCTGCGTGCCCGTTATGCCCTGTGCACCTTGCTCGACGAAATCATCGCCAGCAGTGAATGGGCCCGGGGCACTTGGTCACAGCACAGCCTGTTGATGACCTTTCACCAGGAAAGCGAGGGTGGCGAGGGCTTCTTCGCCTATCTGGACGCGGCACAGCTCAAGCCGCTGGAGCATCTGGCGCTGCTCGAATTGATGTACCTGTGCCTGGCGTTGGGCCTGGAGGGACGTTATCGAATCCAGCGCGAAGGCCATTCGATCCTGGCCCTCAAGCGTGCCGAGCTCTACGAAACCCTGCGCCTGCACCGCGAGCGTTATCCGCGCGCGGTGCCCAGGCGCGTACAGCTGAAACGACGGTTGCGGCGCGCCCTGCGCTGGAGCCTGTACGGTCTGCTGGTGTTGTCGCCGATCCTCACGATGGTGGCCGTATACGACATGCAAGTGCGTTCCGAGCGGCAATTGCGTAACACCGCACAGGTGTTGTCGGCCATGGACACGCGCCCTTATGTTCCACCGCGATGGCCTTCGTTGGCCGAGAGTCTGGCTGGGCATCTGGCCGAGGATATCCAGGCCGGGCGCCTGACGCTGGATAGCGAGGCCGGTGGTGTTCGGATGCGGCTCGGGATCACCGAGCTGTTTGCATCGGGTGGCAGTGTGATCGCGCCACGGGACAGAGCGACCTTGCAGCGTATCGCCACGGCGCTGGCGGATTGGCCGGGGCGCATCCGGATCGTCGGCCACAGTGACGACACGCCGGTCGGCAAGGGGCAGGTCTCCAACGAGGCGCTCTCGCTACGGCGTGCCCGTGCCGTGCAGGCCGAAATGTTCGGCGAGGCGGCCCCGCGTGCGAGTGTGCAGGCCCTGGGGCTTGGTGCCAGTGAACCACGGGTGCCGAATGACAGCGCGGACAATCGCGCGCGCAATCGCCGGGTGGAGATTGTTTTCGAATCGATCATGACCGACATCGCCCAGCCATAGGGCGCGCCACCTCTTTGCCCCCGCTGGATGACTGCCACCATGCCCCTGAGATTGCTGAAAAACCTGCTGCGGGCACTGCCACTGGTGGCCACTCTGTATCTGTTGACCCTGCTGGTGCGCAGCCATGGCCCGCGCTTGTCCATCGACGAAGTCTCGCCGTTGGCGCATGGCTGGCAGCAGTGGCTGTTGCTGGGGCCGCTGTACCTGGGTGGGCTGCTGTATTTCTGCTGGGCCCGGCGCCAGCGCAAGCGTCGGGAGTTGTGCCGTGTCGAGGAGGCGCAACGGGCGTTGCAGGGGCTGGAGCCGCCTTGTACCCGGGAACGACGCTTGCGTGAACGGCTGGAGCGCTGGCGCCTGGAAAACCAGGCCAGCGCAAGTGGTCCGGTGTACCTGCTGCTGGGGGCTGCAGGCGCCGGTAAGCACAGCCTGATGGGGGTGAGGGGACGTCGGGCACGTGGGGGCGACGCGGCGTCGCCCGATGAATTGCAGACGGGGCGTATCGGGGCATTTTCGCTGATGGCCGTGAGTGCGGCGCTGCTGGCCCAGACCGACCCCGATTGCGTTCGGCTCTGGCGTGTCCTGCTCGATGAGCTGAAACGCTCGCGCCGCCAGGGGATAGGCGTCGCCGGGGCGGTGCTGGTGCTCAATGCGCTGCATCTGCTGCGCCTGGCCCCGGCCGCTCGGGATGCCCAGGCGTTGATCATGCGAGCACGCCTGGAAGAGCTGGCCGCCGAGTTCGGTGGTGGTCTGCCGGTACAGGTGATCGTCACCCATTGTGATCGCTTGCCGGGATTCGAAGCGTCGCTGCTGGCGTTGCCGGCCGGGGAGCGGGACCTGGTGTTGAGCTTTGTCCGTGGGCGCAACCGGCAGAACCTGGCGGTATTGGCCGAGCGCCTGGCCAGCGCTTTTGCGGCGTTGCAAGGGCAGCTCCCCGAGCGTTTGCAGAGAGAAGCGCAGACTTGCGCGCGGGTTCAACTCTACGGTTTCACGCGGTTGTGGGGACAGTTTGGCGAGGTCTTGCAGCCTTATCTGCAGACGGCCTTTTTCGAGCAACCGCAGGTCGCGCAGGTTTTCCTGCAATCGCTACGTTGCAGTGGCCATTTGAGCGTGGAACCAGGTACCCGGGCCACCAGCCAGCGGCTGGTTCGCTGCTTGCAGCAGAGTCGGCGCCACGCCTGCTGGCCGAGGTTTTTGCCGGCGGGGGCTGGCGGGCGGCGCTGGTTTCTCGCACTCGGCTCGAGTGTCCTGGTCTTTCTGTTGGCAACGCTGCTCGGTCACAGTTACTGGCAGCAGAGCCGGCAGTTGCAGTGGGTGGCCGAGCAGCAAGCGTTGCTCGTGGCGTTGCCGGCCAGCGCTGCCGGGACACGCGTGACGCCGGCCGTGCTCGAACGCCTGGAGCGCTTCAGGAACCTGGCCTATCCCTCTACGGGCGGTTGGTTGCAGCCCGGTTCCTGGTCGAGCGAGTCTCAGCGATTGCTGGGGCTGGTGCGTAGCCTTTACGAGGAGGCGCTGCTCAATGCGTCGCTTCCCGGCATTGTGCACACCTTGCAACGTTCCCCGCTGAACGGGTCGTACAACGAGAACCTGGAGCGCCTGCGGGTTTACCTGATGCTGGGCGGCCAGGGCCGCTTCGACGCGACTGTCTTCGAGAACTGGTTGTCGGCCCAGGTACAGAGTGATCTCGGTCAGTCGTTGGCCGCGACGCAACGCGCGCAATTGCAGCTTCACGTCCAGGCGCTGATACCGCTGTTGGCGACGCGGCCGGTGCTGAGTGTCGATCCGCAGTGGGTCGAGCAAGTGCGTCAACAGCTGCGTCGCGAGCCGCAACAGCAGCGGCTGTACGGTCGGCTGAGCGAGAGCCTGGAAAAGGCCGGCGACGAGGATTTCAGCGTCGTTGCCATCACTGGCAGTGAGGGCCTGCTGAGCCTGGCCCGTCGCAGCGGCGAACCCTTGAACCGAGGTGTTCCGGGACGCTTCAGTCCCCAGGGCCATGAGCAACTGCGGGTCCGCCTGCCGTTGCTGGTGGGCGAGGCACTCAAGGATGAAGACTGGGTCATGGGCGCAGGGCTTCGACTGGATGCGCCGACCTTGCACGGCGAAGTGTCGGCGCTCTATGCACAGGACTACATCCGACATTGGGAACGCTTCTTCGCGGACCTGCGGCTGGTCGGTCTCGACCAGCCCGAGGCCCTGGCGTCCAGGCTTGAGCGTCTGTCGAGGGCGGATTCGGCGCTGTTCACCTTGCTGCGTGCCGCCGCGCGTGAAACCCGCCTGGAGATCGCCCGGGTCCCGCCACGCCTGGTGGACAGGGCGCGTCAGCAAGTTTCGTCGTTGGCCTCCGGTCTCTCCTCGGAGGTGACCAAGACACTCCCCGCTACGATTGCCGCCGAGGAGCACCCGGTCAACCGGCACTTTGCGGCGTTGCATCGGTTGACCGAAACCAGTGAAGGCGCCGCCACCCCGCTCGAGGCACTGCGCGAGGCCCTGGCCCAGGCGGCGGTATACCTCCAGGCCCGGGAGCAGGCCCTGGCGATGGGTTTGCCGAGCCCGCCGGTGGATGGCCTGGAACCGTTGCAACGGCAGATCGACAGCCTGCCGCCGATGCTGCAAGCGTTGTTCGCCGATATCGTCAGCGTCGCTCGGCAACACTTGCGCCAGCAGACGGTGGCGACGGTCGGCGCCAGCCTGGAGCGTCAACTGGGCCCCGAATGCTCACGCCTGCTCACCCAACGCTACCCCTTTGACCGGCAGGCCAGGGAGCAGCTCTCGCTGGCCGATTTCAACCGCTTGTTCGCCCCTGCCGGGCTGTTGCAGGACTTTCAACAGAGCCATCCGGACATCGCCCTGCTGGAGGGGGCGGTGGCGGCACAGTTCCAGCGCGCGGAGCAGATTCGCCGGGCGTTCTTTCCCGGCACGTCTGACGTCGCGCGGGTCGATTTCGAACTCAGCCCGGTGACCATGGATGAAAACATCGCCCAGGTGCGCCTGACCCTGGACGAGCTGCAACTCGACTATGCCCACGGCCCCATCCGGCCCAGCCTGTTCACCTGGCCGACCCGGGGCCTGGGCAGCCAGCTCAGGATGGTGGTCACGCTGATCGACGGGCGCACCCTGGTGCGCTCGGCCGAAGGGCCGTGGGCCTGGTTCCGGTTCATGGAACAGGGCCGCTTGGGACCGGCCCCGAGCGGGGAGGGCGACTGGTTGACCCTGAGCTTCGAGGACTTCGAGGTGGTGCTGCAATTGCGCAGTGCCAGCCTTGACCATCCCTTCGGCCACAGGACCTGGAGCGATTTCCGATGCCCATCGACGTAGCGACTGTCGGTATCTGGCTCGCCTCTCAAAGCGAAGGTCAGTTTCGTAACAAGCCTGGCGAAATGTCCTATGTCGGTTGCGGCGACGACTGTTTAGCATGACAACGCATGGCCCGCTGCCGGGGCGTGGCCGCCATGGCGGCTGGCGCAGGGAGAGAGGCCCGGCGAACCAGGGGATTTATCGGTTGGGCAGGATGCCATTGTGAAGGGGTGGCGGTCCGCACAACGATTTTGCGTCGGTCGGACCTGACCACTGCCGAGTCTGTTTTTCATTGGCAGCTGTGCAGGAGAGCCCATGCTCGAGAAAAAGCCTACCCGTCTCATGATTCTGGATGACCACAGCCTGGTCCTGTGCGGCATGGAGATCAAGATCCAGGCCGAGGCCGATCTTCTGTTGCTGGGCAGCTTCACCCGGGGTTCGGCGCTGATGACCGCCTTGCGCGAGCAGGCGGTCGACCTGGTGGTAATGGACTACTCCTTGCGTTCGGGCGAGGTGGATGGCCTGAACCTGATTCGCACCTTGAAGATCCGTTTTCCCAAGCTGCGGTTGCTGATCATCTCGTCCCTGTATGTGCCTGCGACGGTCACCCTGGCACTGCGCTGCGGGGCCAGTGGTTTCATCGGCAAGGAGCTGAACTCAGGCGAGCTGGTCCTGGCCATTCGTCAGGTGGCGGCCGGCAAGGTCTATCTGCATCCGGACATGGTCGAGGCGTTGCAGGTGCATGAGGTATCGCGGCTCGATATTGCCACGCCGACCTCGGAGTCCGAGGGCGCGAGCCTGGACGAACTGGCCAGGACCTCGGAATTGACGGTACGCGAGCACGAGGTGCTGCGCTGTTGCCTGGACGGCTTGTCGGTGAGCCACATCGCGCGTAAGTTCTCGCGCAGTATCAAGACCATCAGTACCCAGAAGCAGGCCGCGTTTCGCAAGCTGGGCCTGCGTGGCGACAACGAGTTGTACAAGGTGCGTTATCAGATGGAGGGGCGTTAAGACGCATTTTCCTGAAAATTCGCTGTCACAACCTGTTCAGTGTGCGCTCAGTGACACCGATCTGATGCACAATACGCCCCGGACCGTTTTACTCAGGATTTTCAATGTCGACATCATTCCACTTGCGTGCCGTTGCACTGGCACTGATGCTGGCGGGCGCCGCGGGTTGCTCGTCGTCGCCCTCCAAGACCGCCGTTTACGAACGGGAAAATTTCGACGACGCCGGCACGTTCTCGCGCAACTACGGCGTGAGCGACGCGGCGTCCTGTGAAGCGGCCCGGCGCGCGTTGCTCAGCCAGGGCTACATCATCACCAGCAGCGACCCGAAGCTGATCAGCGGCAACAAGAGCTTCCAGCAGACCGGCGATACCCACATGCAGATCAGCTTCAGCGTGGTCTGTGCTGCGGATGGCAGTGCCAATCATCGCTCGACCATGTTCGCCAACGCCCTGCAGGACCGCTATGCGCTGAAGAAGGTCAACAACTCCGCCAGCCTGGGCGTGGGTGTGCTGGGGTCGGTGTCGATGCCGATCGGCTCGACGGACGACTCGATGGTCAAGGTCGCCAGCGAGACCGTGTCCTCGGCGACCTTCTATGATCGCTTCTTCACCCTGGTGGAGCTGTTCCTGCCGCCTGAAGTGAAGAAAGAGCAACATACCGACGAGAAACCCAAGGCGGACCTGGGCGTGCCCGAGGCGACGCCGGCCAAGGTCTCTGTGGACAAGCCGGCGGAATCCAAGCCGGTGGAGCCCAAGGTAGCTGACGCCAAGCCGGTGCAACCGGCGCCTGCGCCGGTACCGGCACCGAAGGCCGCGGAACCGGTGCATGGCGCTCCCGCTACTTCCGCCACTTCCGAGCCGGTCGCCGCGCCGCATCAAGCCGCGCCGGTTACACCGCTCGAGAAGGCCCCCACAGCCCCTGCCACCCCGGCAACTCCGACGACCGCGGAAAAGCCTGTCGAGCCGACCCCCACCCCGGCGCCCGCGGCCAGCGAGCCGGCGACTCCGGCGCAGTAAGCTCGACACAGGGCGGCGGGAGCGGGTTGGTCGACCTCGATCTCGTGGCCTTGTGATGGCGGGCTACCGCCACCCGCAAAATAAAGCTGGGTAAATCCTGACCGTTCTGCTAGTTTTTTATTTCAGGCCCTTATTCAGGGGCCTGGGCAGACGGGGTGCTTCATTTTTCCTTCACATGGGACCCCTATGCTGGATCCAGCCCGCTTGTGCCTGTAGGAGCAATCAGCAAGACAGCGGTTTTAGCCATGAACGAAAAAAGGAGTTTCACGATGGATGACTATCAAGAAGAGCTGCTGGAGTTCCAGGCTTTCGAACTGGACCCTGTTGAACCGGCTGAAGACGCGACCGAGCTGTAAACGGTCGTTTTTCCGGCTCAGATCGAATGCCGCTGACTGCGGCGGAACTCGC
>JACXTT010005231.1_pt1 | contig 18934 bp, 17 predicted proteins | sample 9270951 | NCBI WGS metagenome assembly JACXTT01 (sample SAMN15532306, study PRJNA645909) | rock metagenome | isolation source: weathered quartz diorite | place: Puerto Rico | collected 2017-06-21 | reverse complement strand
CCGACGGAGAGGTGGAATCAAAACGATGCAAACAATCAAAACTATGTGCCACACGAACGAACCGCCGATTAGCCACGAAAGCTGCGGCCAAAAAGGCTGGCGATTCACTTCGTAATGATCGAAAAGACCGCCCGTATCTGCAAAATCTAGTGTTTTCATCCCTGAATCTGACTGACTTTGACGCTTCGCACGAGCATTACGTTGCGAGTCCCCGGTTTGTTGCCACTGCTCCTCACTCATAAAAGATACTAAGTCAGCCAAACAAACGTCGCAACCATGTCACCAAAACCGTAATTTGTTGTTTGGTAAGAATCGCCTGCGAACGTGTGTGTTTACGCGGGCTGCCCTACAATCAATCCATGCGTCGCTCGCGGGGATTTACTGAAAAGCCGGACCGGGATCGTAGTTCACGTCAACACGACCATCCGCGTCGAGAGGTTTCGCGCGATGAACGTCCTGCACGTCAGCCGCCCGCCCAATATGGGCGCGAGCTGCGCGACCTGCTTTCTGGAATTGGCGCACCGGCGCCGGCACCGTTCAAGCCGGATCCCTTTCAGCTCGAGGCTCTCGCGGCGCTCGAATTTGAAGATGTGCTCGTGACCGCGCCAACCGGCAGTGGCAAGACCTGGATTGCGAGGGAAAAGATTCGGCGGTTGCTCGACGAAGGAAAGCGCGCCTGGTACACGACGCCGTTAAAGGCGCTCACGAATTCAAAGTATCAGGAGTTCGGCGATGAATTCGGTAGCGAACATGTCGGGATTCTCACGGGCGACCGCAAAGAGAACTCTGACGCGCCATTAATCGTCGGCACGACCGAAATCTATCGCAATCAATTGTTCGATGCTTTGCGTGGTGGTGAAGACGTGGGCGTCGATCTGGTGATCTTCGATGAAGCGCATTACCTCGGCGACGAGGAGCGCGGCCACGTGTGGGAAGAGGCGATCATTCTCACGCCGACGCGGATTCGCATGCTGATGTTGTCCGCCACCATCGGCAACGCTGGTGAGTTAGCCCGGTGGATCGGGGAGTTGCGGGGCGTGCGCTGTGGAGTGATCACACGACCGGGCGCGCGCCCTGTCCCGCTGCGCGCCGCGTTCCTAATGCCGGACAAGCGTTTGGTGCCGCTGCAGGGAACGAATGGAAAGTTGAATCGGGAGATTGCGACGATGACCGAGCGACAAGAAGAGTCGTATAAAGCGCGAAGGGATCGCTATCGACGGAGATAACGGAGCGCCGACATCCTGTCCGCGGGCCGCGAGCATCTTGCTCGCGTTTTTGAAACGATGAGCGCCGGCAGGATGCCGGCGAACCGCACGCAGGATGCGTGCGCTCCTGGCGTTACTTATGAAACTGCGCCTGCCCGAAATGCCTCCAGCGACTTTGTTGGCGGCGCTGGATTCCTACAATTTGCTGCCGGCGATAGTTTTTCTCCCGACGCGCCGTCGCTGCGATGAAGCGGCGTCAGAAGCAGCGCTTAGTCGACGGGGTTCGGTAGATAATCGCCGCGAAGCACGAGGCGATTTCATGTGCAGCTTTGTCGAACTGCATCCTGAAGTTCGTCATCATCGTCACTGGGACACGATTGTGCGGGGCGGCGTCGCGTCGCATCACGCCGGTCACATGCCCGCGTGGAAACTCGTCATCGAAAAGTTAATGAGCGCAGGCTTGCTCGACGCCATCTTCGCGACCGCCACCGTCGCCGCGGGAGTCGATTTTCCCGCGCGCTCAGTCGTGATTACCGTCGCAGATCGAAGAAGTAATCGCGGCTGGGAATCGCTGACTGCTTCCGAGTTACAGCAGATGAACGGGCGCGCCGGACGTCGCGGCAAAGACAAAGTTGGTTTCGTGGTTGCCGCGCCGGGCCCGCATCAAAACCCGCAGCGCATTGCGGAGTTGCTGGCCGCACCGCCGGACGATCTGGAAAGTCAGTTTCGCGCAACCTATACATCGCTGCTCAATTTACTCGACGCATTTGGCGGCTTTGCGCAAGTGCGGGACATCGCGGAACGCAGTTTCGCTTTTCGCAACGTGTTGCCGCGTATTCATCAACTGGAAAATCAGCGCGCGCAGGATGTGAATCGTATCCGCGAAGCGCTGCAACGCGAGTCGATCAATTTGCCGGTTGAATCGGTGTTGGCGCTGGAGCGTTTGGCGGCGGCGCGTTCGCGCTTGCTTGAAGGCACGCCGCAAACGCGGCGCGAGATGCGTCAACAGTACCTGAATAAAGTCGTGCAGCCCGGACGCGTGGTCGCGGTCGGGCGCAGCGGTCGCCGCCTCGCGTTGGTGGTGGCGCGCACGCATGATGGCGTGACCGCGATGCGCGAAGATGGTCGCTTCGCGTCTTTTCCACTCGCGCGCATTGGTCGAGTGTTCGCGCCAACTTTTTCGACCAGGCCTGAAAAAGCGGAACAAGCCTTTGACGAAATACACGACCGCGGCGATCAGCTCGCGCTGCCGGAACCAAGACTGCGCGATGCGCAGGTGGCTGAAGATGAATCGCTGAAGTTGATCAATGAAGCCGTTGACGGGCTGGTGCCGCGCGAATTCACTGACACGGCGCGCGAAGCGGCCGTGCGTGGGCTTTGGTCTCTTCAGACCGAGGCCGCGTCGATTGAAAAAGCGAATCGCGAAATTGACGCATTCCGTCGCGAGATGTGGGAACCATTTGAGCGTTGTGCACTCGTGCTCGATCATTTTGGTTATCTAGATTTCGCGAGAGAAAAAGTTACCGAGCGCGGTAAATGGCTCGCCGACTTGCGGGTCGATCGACCTTTGCTGATCGGCGAAGCTTTGCAGCGCGATCTGTTCGCGTCACTTAACACGATGCAGGCTGCGGCTTTAATGGCGGCACTCGCTGCCGATGAGGATCGCGATTACGGCGAACTGGAAATCGATGATTCCATTGTCAGCCTGCTCGTAAAGTTCGAAGAAATCTCCTTTGAAGTTTCCAACGAAGAATGGAAGCAAGGTATCGAAGCTGCTCCTGAAATCAATTTTTCCGCGGCGGCTGCGGCGGCTCAATGGACGAGTGGCGCCGATTGGGACGATCTGGTGCACGAGACGCGCGCCGAAGAAGGGGACCTGGTGCGCTTGCTATCACGCACTGGCGAAGCTCTGCTGCAAATCACCGGATTGCGCGCCGCGCATAACCGAGCGGCTGATTTGGCAACTCAAACTGCTGAGCTAATCCTGCGCGAGCCGGTCCGGTAGCCTCAATCGCGTGGCGCAGTCAGCTGTGCTAACATTTACAGCAACATGGAAGTTCTTTTAGCTAACGAGTATGGGTTTTGTTTCGGCGTCGAACGCGCTGTGGAAATGGTCGAAGGCGCGCTTGAGGTTGGTGCGCCCGTGCGCACCCTTGGGCCACTAATTCACAACACACAAGAGATGCAGCGCCTCGAGTGTGAAGGCGTGGCGACGATCCAAGACCCGGTGCAAGTCTCCAAAAACGAGATCGCCGTCATACGCGCGCACGGCGTCACGCCGCAAGTGCAAGTCGAATTAGAACGTCGCGCAGCGCAAGTCGTCGATGCGACTTGCCCTTTCGTGACTCGGGTGCAACGACTCGCCGAACGCGCCGCGATTGAAGGCCGGCATGTGGTAGTTGCCGGCAATCCTGATCATCCGGAGATGATCGGTGTAGTTGGCTATGCGCCTAACAACACCTTCGTAGTTCGCGACGCTGAGGAAGTCGCGCATCTTCCCTCGCTGCATGCGCCGCTGGTGGTTTCGCAGACGACGCTCAAGCTAAAAACATTTCTCGAAGTTGCCGAAGCTGTCAAAGCTAAAGCCGACGCCGAACCACAGGTCGTCAACACTATCTGCTCGGCCACGCGCGATCGACAGGACGCCGCGCGCGCCCTCGCGGGCATGGTTGATGTCTTCTATGTGATCGGCGGCAAGCACTCATCAAACAGCATCAAGCTGCTCGCGGTTTGCGAGGAGCAATGCACAAAAAGCTTTCTGATCGAGACCCAGCATGAAATTAACCCGTCAGATTTGGAGGGCGCGAAGCGTGTGGGTGTCACGGCCGGCGCCTCAACACCTAACTGGTTGATCGAGCAGGTCGTTCAGCGACTGAAACAACTCAGCAGCATTACTTCACGATAATTTAGGTTTTTATTTAGCATTCCGGTTTCTTTTCGTCAGTCTGATTCTCGAAATCGGCCGAGACCACTCTTTGGCTCTGCGTAAAGACGATGGATAGCGAAACAGTTCGAGGTTATTGTCTATCGTTTCCGCACGCGACTGAGAATGTGCAGTGGGGCAACGATCTCGTCTTCAAAATCGCGGGAAAGATGTTTGCCGTGATGGCGCTTGAAGGCCCAGTAAAGTACGTGATGTCCTTCAAGTGCACCGAAGAAAAATTCAATGAATTGATCGAAAAGGCCGGAATTGATCCGGCGCCTTACATGGCGCGAAATAAATGGGTGGCGCTGGAAAAATTCAGCGTCATCAGCGACAAGGACCTCAAGGCACTACTGCGAAACTCCTACGAACTGGTAGTCGCGAAACTGCCAAAGAAAGTTCGCACTAAACTCACCTGAGGCGGTCCCGAAGAAGCTAGCCTTCAGCTTCACGCTCGATTGCGGCCGCCCCGCCCACTCGCGAAGCCATTTTAGCCAGGATAACCAACACGAGCACCGCGATTATCGTCGCTAGAATCGCATACGTAAACAGGGCTCCCAAGCTCTCGCCTTCGCCCAATAAATGCTTAATTCCTGCTTTGATGGCCTCGTTCCAGGCGAGCGCCGCCACCAAACCAAGCGACGCCGAAGCCAATGTAATCATTGTTTGTAGAAACACTTTCGGACTCATGCCTGCCTCCGTTGTGTGTGCTGGTACTCGTTCGCCTTTTAATCAATTCAGCGCGAGAAAGTCAACGGCTGGAGTTGACGGGTAAAATCTGATATTAACTAACGCGCTGAGGAACTCCCCAAAATTCAAATCTATGAACGCCGTCAGACCCCCGATTCTGATAACGCTGATGCTCGTGGCGGCATTTGGCTTGACGGCGTGCAATCGCAATTCCCAGAATTCGCGAGTTTCACAAAACAGCAATACTCAGGGGCAGCTAATCGACCTCAACAATTGCAGCAAGAATGATCTCGTCAAGCTCCCGGGAATTGGCGAGGCATACGCCCAACGCATCATCGACCATCGTCCGTACCGCGAAAAGACCGATCTGCTAAATCGAAACATCATTCCCGAGAGCGCTTATCACCAAATCCAGGACAAAGTAGTCGCGCGGCAACGTTGAGCGCGATCGAACAGGAAACCACCATGGAAGATTTTGAAAAACTCGGGGCGTTCTATCTCGGTCGCCCGTACGATCTGAAAAAGAAGAAGTCCGGCAAAGGTATCGTGCTGTACGATTCAAAGGATCTGGTCACACACGCCGTCTGCGTGGGGATGACCGGCAGCGGCAAGACCGGATTGTGTATCGCGCTGCTCGAAGAAGCCGCGATCGACGGAATTCCATCGATTGTCATCGATCCAAAAGGTGATCTCGCCAACCTGATGCTGACTTTTCCCAATCTGAGTCCGGACGATTTTGCGTCCTGGATTAATGAAGAGGACGCGCAGAAAAAGAATCTCTCGCCTGCCGATTACGCGGCGAGCCAGGCTGAGACTTGGAAGAATGGCCTGGCTGATTGGGGAGAAGATGTCGCACGCATTCAGAAACTGCGTGACTCAGCAGACTTTCGTATTTACACGCCCGGCAGCAACGCGGGTTTTCAAGTTTCAATTTTGAAATCGTTCGCGGCGCCGCCGGCATCGATCCGGGAAGACAACGAATTGATGACCGAACGGGTCAACACAACCGTGACCAGTCTGCTGGGACTGCTCGGCATCGATGCTGATCCGATCAAGAGCCGCGAACACATTCTGATTTCGAACATCCTCAACAGTTCGTGGTCAGCGGGGCGTGATCTCGATATCGCCGCGCTCATCCAACAGATTCAGTCGCCGCCCATGACCAAGATCGGAGTCCTCGATCTGGAATCATTCTTCCCGGCAAACGATCGTTTTCAGTTGGCCATGTCGCTGAACAATCTGCTGGCGGCGCCGGGTTTCGCCGCGTGGATGGAAGGCGAGGCGCTGGACATTCAACAGATACTGCACACCGGTGAAGGCAAACCGCGGGTAGCGATCTTTTCGATTGCGCACCTCAGCGACGCTGAACGAATGTTCTTTGTATCGCTGCTGCTGAATCAGGTGCTGGGTTGGATGCGGACGCAGTCAGGCACAACCAGCCTGCGCGCGATCCTCTATATGGATGAGATCTTCGGTTACTTTCCACCAGTCGCGAATCCGCCATCGAAGCTGCCGCTGCTGACTTTGCTGAAGCAAGGTCGCGCTTTCGGTCTCGGTGTCGTGTTGGTAACTCAGAATCCGGTTGATCTCGATTACAAGGGACTGTCGAATACCGGCACGTGGTTCATCGGTCGTTTGCAGACTGAGCGTGACAAAGCGCGCGTGCTGGAAGGTCTCGAAGGCATCGCTGCCGGGACAGGACAAAAATTTGATCGCGCTTCGATGGAACAGACGCTGGCCGGATTGAGCAATCGAATCTTTCTCCTGAACAATACGCACGAAGATGCGCCGGAAATTTTCGAAAGCCGATGGGCGATGTCTTACTTGCGCGGGCCGTTAACGCGCGCGCAAATCAAAACGCTGATGGAACCGATCAAAGCGCAAGCCGGTACTGCGATGCCCATGGCAGCGGCGGCCGTGGCGAACGCGCCGGCGGTTAGCGCTCCGGCGATGGCTACGGCGTCAGCGCCCACGCCAAGTCCGACGACGTCCACTGCGACGGCGGGTGGGCAGCGCCCGGTGTTGCCTCCCGAGGTTTCACAGTACTTCATTCCGGTGCGAGGTAGCGGTAACGGCAAGTTAACCTATCAGCCGAAACTGCTCGGCGTCGCTGAGATACATTACAGCGATGCCAAGAATGTGGATCTGGCTCAGAAGTTAACCGTGCTCGCCGAGATCAGCGATGGGCCCATTACCGTGAACTGGGATGAGTCATCGAATGTCGATTTGCCCGCGGAAGATCTTGAGTCAACGCCGGGAGATGGCGCGCAGTTCGGCTCATTGCCGTCAGCGGGCAACAAAGCCAAGAACTACGATACGTGGAAAAAAGATTTCTCGGCCTGGTTATATCGCAATCAGAAATTGGAACTGTTTGAGAGTCCTGACCTCGATTTGGTTTCGAACCCGGGCGAGTCTGAGCGTGACTTTCGCGTGCGGCTTCAACAACTCGGTCGTGAGAAGCGTGACGAAGCGGTCGAGAAGCTGCGCCAGAAATACGCGCCCAAGATGGCCGCGCTCGACGAAAAGAAACGTCGTGCTGAACAGGCCGTCGCGCGCGAATCGGAACAGGCCAGCTCGCAGAAAATCCAAACAGCAATTTCGTTCGGCGCGACGCTGTTGTCATCTTTCATGGGTCGCAAAGCTCTGAGCTTCTCAACCCTGGGTCGGGCCACAACCGCCGCACGCGGTGTAAGCCGATCAGTAAAGGAATCAGGTGACGTCGGACGCGCCGAGGACACCGTCGAAGCCATCGACCAGCAAATCGCGGATCTCGATGCGCAACTGAAAGCCGAAACCGAAGGAATTCAGCAGAGCGCAGATCCGCAAACGGCGCAGCTTGAGACGGTTAGTCTCAAGCCAAAGAAATCGAACATTGCGGTGCAGGTTTTGACGCTCGCGTGGGCGCCGTACTGGCAGGATGAACAGGGTCAGGTAACATCTGCCTGGGAGTAAAAGTCCAACGAATAAGGAGAAAAATTATCATGGATGAACTCATCAAACGCATTACTGAAAAGACCGGCATTTCCGAAGAGCAAGCTCGAACTGCGGTGACGACGGTAACCGGTTTTCTGAAAGAGAAACTGCCGGCCCCGATTGCGGGCCAGGTGGATAACGTTATGAGCGGCGCCGGTGGCGCGGTTGCCGATAAAGTCGGCGACCTTGCGTCAAAGGTCGGCGGAATGTTCGGCAAGTAACTCTTTAGTAACCGCGGCCTGCCGGTGAAACCATTCGCGTCAGGCGGCCGCGGTTTTTAATTCATCGCGGCAATAATCGCGTCGGCAAACTCGTCAGTGGAAGCGGTGCCTCCGATATCGCGCGTCCTCACTTTGGCTTCTTCGAATACCTTGAGCATCGCAGTCTCGATGCTTGTCGCCGCCGCACGCTCTTCGATGTGATTGAGCATGAGAATCGCGGACTGCAGCAACGCCGTCGGATTTGCGATTCCCTTCCCGGCAATGTCCGGCGCTGAGCCATGCACGGCTTCGAAAACTGCCCCCTTTTCACCAATGTTTGCGCCGGGCACCAGGCCCAGTCCGCCAATCAATCCCGCACACAAATCGGAAACGATATCGCCGTAGAGATTTTCGCAAAGCAGGATGTCGAACTGCTCAGGACGCATCACCAGTTGCATCGAGGTGTTATCGACAATCATGCTCTGCCGTTCCACTTCGGGATAAAGCTTACCCACTTCCTCAAAACATTTCAGAAAGAGTCCATCGGACAGTTTCATGATGTTGGCTTTGTGAACCGCGGTTATCTTCTTGCGCTTCTCGCTGCGCGCATAGGTAAAAGCGAACCGCGCAATGCGGGTCGAAGCCTTCTCAGTGATGATCTTCAAACTTTCAACCACGCCGGGCACTACCTCGTGTTCGAGACCTGAGTAAAGGCTTTCAGTATTCTCGCGCACGACCACGAGATCGAGACCGGGATTGCGGCAAGGCACGTTGGGCAGTGCACGCACCGGCCTCAGGTTCGCGTAAAGATCCAGCGCTTTGCGCAAACCAACGTTGACCGACGTGAAGCCTTTGCCAACCGGCGTGGTGATCGGCCCCTTCAGCCCAACTTTATTTCGCTTGATCGATTCAAGGAGTTCGTCGGGTAGAGTCCTACCAAACTTATCCAATGCTGCTTGGCCGGCAATGTGTTCCTCCCACTCGATCTGAACACCGGAAGCTTTGATGATGCCTACGACTGCGGCTGTAATTTCGGGTCCGATGCCGTCGCCAGGAATCAGTGTGATACGATGCGCCATAAACAGAAATCAGTAGACAGTAGTCTACACTCAGTAGTCAAACCTCCATGTCCAACGATCAATTTGGGGCAGGCCACACCGCCGATGTGGCCGTCATCGGCGGCGGCGTAATTGGTCTGAGCATCGCGCGCGCGTTGGCGCGAGAGGGCGTGCGCGACATTGTGGTCCTTGACCAGATTGAGTTCGGTCGTGAAGCGAGCTGGGCGGCGGGAGGAATCCTGGCGCCGCAAATTGAAGCCGATCGTGCGGATGACTTCTTTCGCCTGGCTTGCGCCAGCCGCGACATGTACCGGCAGTTTGCCGCTGAACTGAAAGTTGAGAGCGACATCGACGTTGAGCTTGATACCACCGGCACCATGTATGTGGCCTTTCATGATGACGAAGAAGCAGAATTCAGAAAGCGGATCGAGTGGCAGCGAACACAAGACCTGAGAGTCGAATGGTTGACGGGTGATGAAGCCCGCGCGATCGAGCCATCGCTCTCGCAGGATGTGCACTGCGCTTTGAGGTTTCCTGATGATTACCAGATCGATAATCGAAAGTTAGTTGAGGCGCTCTTGACCGCTAATCATCGATTCGGAGTCCGGCTGATCGAACACTGCAAAGCGAATCAGGTTCAGATTCACGGGAAAGCAGTCACTGGCGTTGAAACTGAACATGGATCCTTCAGGGCGAAAGCAGTTGTGGTCGCCGCCGGTGCCTGGAGTTCATTGATAAAACACGAGCACACCCAACAACCGCAGTTCAATATCGAACCCGTTCGCGGTCAGATGCTCTGCTTTCAAGCGCCGGGGTTGATTCGTCATGTGATTTACAGTTCACGAGGTTACATCATCCCGCGCCGCGACGGCCGATTACTCGCGGGCTCAACCAGCGAGCACGTTGGATTCGACAAACGGGTGACCGACGACGGAGTGAACATCATCGAATCAATGGCGAGACAAATCGCCCCCACGCTGGCGCGAGGTCAAATGATTGATTCATGGGCTGGATTCCGACCGCGAGCGAAAGACGACTTGCCGGTCTTAGGATCCGTGCCGGAAGTTAACGGACTTTTCTATGCTACGGGCCATTACCGGAACGGGATACTGCTGGTGCCGATTACCGGAGAATTGGTGGCGCGCACAATTCTTGGGTTCTCAACCACGGAAATGCTGGCTAAGTTCTCACCGGATAGATTTACGCGGGAACTACAACTTAAGTAGGAGCTCCTAAGCATCAGCGCAAACCAAACTTTACTGCTTTGACAGTGTCGCACACCCTGCCCTACCATTTCTGAAGTCTTCCCTCAGTAGTCGATCGAGTAATGCGAACCCTTTTCACGTTAATCCTGGTTCTTGCGGGTTGCCTATCGAGCCCCGGATTTCATCCCGTCGCCGCGCAGACGGCTCGTGGTACTGACACGAACGCTCTGACAAACAGCGGCGCCGCGAATGTCGATAACGAATCACGGTCTGCGAGTAATCTGTTCGAAGAGGCGGACACGTACGCCAACAAGAAGTTCGAACAATTCAACAAACTCAAGACACCCTACGATCGCCAGGTCGAAGATCGGATTAAGAAAGAGCAGCGCGAACTCGCCGCGACCTATGCGAAAGTTCTAACGGCGCGGAAGCTCGAAGGCAAAGACGTTTATTATCTCGGGCTTCTTTACAACCTGGCGCGCGATTTCGATAACGCTCTGGTGACGATGCGCCGGTTCCTCGACGAGAATCCGCAGACCTCTGGTGAACCAGCTCAGAACGCACGTGCCATCATCGTCATTCAGGCGGCCAAAAAAAACCTGTTATCCGAAGCCGAAGCTCGCCTCGCTGAGTACGCAGCCAATCAACCGCAAGTCACGGAGGATCGCTACTCGCTCGAGAATTGGGTCGCGGCTGGTTACTTCAACACAAAAGATTTCGCACGCGCGCTGCCGCATGGAGAGCAGATGTGGCAAGTGGCGAAGCTATCCGCGAAAGATTTGCGACTCTACACACGCGACGCGCGTTTGAATGACGCGGCCGTGATGTTCTCGGAAATCTACGTGAAGCTAAATCGAAAGGCGGACGCGCTTGCCGTCGCGCGTGAGTTGCGCTCGATCGCGCTTCGCTTTCCCTCGGGCAACTTGTACAAGCTGGCGCTGCGCCGAATGATCCAGATCGATCCAAACGCGAGCGATCTCTTCACCATTAATGATGTATCTGCATCCCTGAGCAACGCGCCTGAGATCAAAGCCACCGAATGGCTTGATCAAGCGCCGACGAATTTGGCCAGTCTTCGCGGTCAGGTTGTGTTGCTGGACTTTTGGGCGCACTGGTGCGGCCCATGCCGCGCAACTTTTCCGAAGCTGCAAAAATGGCACGACAGCTACAAAGATAAAGGTCTGGTGATTTTAGGTCTGACGACCTATTACGGGCATGCGGAAGGAAAGCAACTGACTAAGCCGCAGGAGTTGGATTATCTCCGCGACTTCAAGAAACGTTTCTCAATGCCTTATGGGATCGCCGTCTCGGAAGCGGAAGACAATGATCGTAATTATGTAATCTCGAGTATTCCAACGACCTTTCTTATTGATCGCCAAGGCCATGTCCGGTTCATTAGTGTCGGGTCAAGCGACGTGGAAAGTGCGGCGCTGCTCAAGATGATCAAGAAGTTGCTGGACGAGCCGGCCCCGCAGCTCACCGCACGTTAATTATGATGTTCTTTTCGAATGGCAACTCGTGATCGCGCCAGAGATTCCAACTGTTTGAGTTTGCCCGGACACTCTGCGAAACTCTCTCGTGTAAGTGATGCAAGTATCCCTCGTTAACATCCTGATTGCCTTCGCTGGTGGCTTGCTTTCCTTTCTTTCACCCTGCGTGCTGCCGCTCGTTCCCGGCTATATCTCGTTGATGTCCGGCGTCAGCATCGATCATCTGAAGGCTGACAACGCTTCCAGTTCGCGGCGCGCAGTGATTGCCAACTCGCTGGCCTTTAATGCCGGCCTGTCGGTGATCTTCCTGGCGCTGGGTGGAACTGCCGGACTGGTTGGCGCGGCAATCATTAACAACGTTTGGGTGCGCGTAATCGGCGGTCTGGTCATCATTGTCTTCGGCCTGCACCTGATTGGCCTGCTGAAGATCAAATACCTTTACAAAGACACGCGACAGTTTTCGAACGAGAAGCCCCGCGGCATGCTCGGATCATTGACTCTGGGCATCGCGTTCGCTGCCGGATGGACGCCCTGCATCGGCCCAATCCTCGGCGGCATCATTGGGCTGGCCGCCACCAGCGGCGGATGGAAAGGCGGATTGATTCTTTCTGCTTTTTATTCCGCGGGACTCGCCGTGCCGTTCCTGTTGACGGGGTTGGGAATCAATCAGTTTCTAGGCTTCTATTCAAAGTTCCGGCGGCACCTGCACAAGGTCGAGGTCGTCTCGGGCATCATCCTGATTCTGATCGGCGTGCTGGTGATGAGCAATCGCGTGACGATGCTGGCAAGTTCGCGTCTGGCCGGTTGGCTCCCGAATTTAGAGTCACGCTTGAAATTTGGCGGTAACAATCCGACGAGCGGTGCCACCGACGCGAGCGCTAATTATCCAGCCGCGCCTGATGTCCAGTTCACCAAGCTCGATGGCGCGCCGTTCAAGTTGAAGGATTTGAAGGGTCGGGTAGTGCTGCTGAATTTTTGGGCGACGTGGTGCATTCCCTGCCGCTCGGAAATTCCTTCGCTCAGTGCGATGCAAAAGGATCTCGATGCCCGCGGCCTGAGCGTGATCGGCGTGTCTTATGACGACACTGCCGATCTGATCCAGCAATTTCAGAAAGATATTCCGCAGAGTTATCAAATCGTTCTAGGTGGTCGTGACGTCGGCTCGCAACTTCCCGCGTCGCCCCTGCCTACGACTTACATCATCGATCGGCAAGGACGCATTCGGAAGAAGATAATCGGCGAGCAAACGCGCGAGGCTTTCGAATCAATCATCAAGCCGCTGCTCGACGAAGCAGTAACCACCGCGCAAAAGTGAGTTCAGGGGGAAACAAATGAAAAAGTTAATTCTGGGCATCATCATTTTGATTTCGACGGCCGGAGCGGCTCTCGCTCAGAGCCACGAGTATTCACCGCTGGTCGAGAAAACCGTCAACTACAAAAACTGGACCCTGAACGATCTAACTAACAATAAGCCGGCGGATCTCCGCTCGTTGATGGCGGGCAAGAAGCTGGTGATGGTGCTCTACTTCGCGCCGTGGTGTCCGAACTGGCGCAATGAAGCGCCGGTGGCGGCCGGACTTTACGATAAGTACAAAGCGCAGGGCTTCGAAATCATCGGCGTCAGCGAGTACGGCCCCCGTGATGATGTGAAGAACTTTTTCGGCCCCGGCGGTCCGCCCTATCCGGTCGTCACTGAGTCTGAGTCGCGCGAGGATCGCGACAAGACCGCGCATTATGGTTATCGCCAGCTAACCGGAGACACGCGAAAGTGGGGATCACCGTGGAACATCTTTCTCGATCCGGCGAAATGCAATTCGAACGGTGAGGTGCTGACCGAAAAAGCCTGGGTGGTGAATGGCGAACTGATCGAGGCCGACGTCGATAAGTTTATTCACGACAAGCTCGCGGCCAACGCGGTCATCACGCCGTGCAAACAGTAGCGGACTTTTTTGGACGCTCCTCTTCTACAACAGTTTTCCGTTACAGCAAGCGACGCCGGTGAACGTCTCGATGCGTTTCTCGCGAAACATGTCGAGGGTTGGAGTCGCGCCCGTCTGCAAAGACTGATCGAGGATCAGTCAGTGTTACTGAACGGAGCTGCCGCGAAACCATCGCACAAGCTGCGCGCCAACGATCAGATCGAGGTTGAGCTGACGCCGCCGCCTACCACTGAGTTCGTTCCCGAAGATATTCCAGTCAATGTCGTCTTTGAAGACGATGATTTGATCGTCGTTAACAAATCGGCCGGGATGGTCGTGCATCCGGCCGCCGGAGTCTCGTCCGGCACACTGGCCAACGCGCTCGCATTTCACTTTCAACAGTTATCACGGCGCGGCGGGGAAGCTCGGCCCGGCATCGTCCATCGCCTGGATAAAGGAACTTCAGGGTTGCTAGTGGTGGCCAAGACCGAATCGGCTCATGAGAACTTGTCTGATCAGTTTCGCGCGCGCGAGATTTTCAAATCATACGTAGCGCTGGTTCACGGTCAGGTCGAGAAACGCAACGGTCAAATCGATCAACCAATCGCGCGCGACCCGCGCAACCGTACGCGGATGGCGATTGTTCGCGGCGGTCGCGAAGCACTTTCGCTCTTTCGTATTCGTGAAGCGTTCGATCGATTCACGCTGCTCGACGTCGAGCTGAAGACTGGCCGCACTCATCAGATTCGCGTACATCTCGCCTGGCTGAAGCATCCGGTGGTTGGCGATGAAGTCTATGGCGGTGGCCGCGACAAGACTGTTTCCGACGCGAAGATTCGCGGCGCTATCGGCAAACTTCATCGTCAGTTCCTGCATTCGGAACAACTCGGCTTTCGTCATCCGCGCACGCGCGAACAACTGAAATTCAGCGCTCCTTTGCCCAAAGAACTCCAGGGTTTATTGGATCTGATTCGCTCTTAGCTCTCGGTTTCTACGGGTTGAATAGGTTTAAAGATTCACCGTTTGACACTGGAACGGTGATTCCCGCAAGATACCGTCATCCCTCAAAACACCCCCGGTGAGTTTTCAGCAGTTCGCGAAATCTGCGAAGCTGCTTCCCCCGTTTTCAAATTCTTTTGAAATTCCGAAATCGAGGAGAAAGTCTATGTCTAAAACATTTGTCACAGGTCTTTTTAAGACGCGGCCCGCCGCAGAGGCGGCCGTCGATGCAATTATCAAACGGGGTTACACGCGCGACGATATCAGCGTCATGATGTCCGATTCCACGCGCAACAAAGAGTTCGCGGTGCAAACGCGTTCGCACGCGGCCGACGGTTTGGGCCTCGGAGGCGCAATCGGCGGAACGGTCGGCGCCGTGTTGGCTGCAATCGCGGCCGTCGGTACTGCGATCGCGATTCCCGGATTGGGTTTGGTCGTAGCTGGACCAATCGCCGCTGCGCTGGCCGGCGCGGGTGCAGGCGGAGCCACCGGTGGATTACTTGGACTGCTTATCGGGACAGGTATGACCGAACATCGCGCGAAAGTTTACGACACCGGAGTACGCGGCGGCGGAATTTTGTTGGGCGTCGAAGCCAAGACAAGCGAAGAAGTTGAGAAGTTGGAAACACTCCTGGAAGATATTGGCGCTGAGTACGTCCGAACTGAATAGAGTGTCAACCGAAGGTTGTTTCGGATTCTCTCCTCACTCGAACTCACGCATGGCCGCGATCTGATCAGCCCCAACGCGGCCGGCTTCAATTTTCGCAACTGAATAATTTTCGCCGCGCATCGGTTCGCCCGCGATCCGTCGGAGCATGGCGATCTGACCAATGTGCGTGAGCGCGTCGGCCACCGGTCCTTGAAACATGCGTTCGCACGTCGCGTTCAGTTCACGCTCAGAGGCAAGGTATTCATCAAGCTTTGTCAGAGCGTCGTGGAAACGCTCGACCTCCTGGTTCCATGGCAACGGTTCCGAGTTGTGCCAACGCTCTTTGCCTTCCGCAATCGACAGTGCCCAATCAAGCAAGTCGCCAACGTGCGCAAGAATCTGCGCCGGCGTCCGCGTCGTCTCGGAAGCTTTGAATGTCGCAAACGAATCTGTTGCGCCGCGCACCGCTTTGCCGCCACGGTATGCGAGCGTCGCAACAGTGTGGCGTAGCATTGAGCGGTCAGTGTCTGAATGATTCATGACGTTTTCAATCTCTTATCGTGCGGCATCATCAATAAGCATCTTCCGCCCGCCACATCACTGGCAGCGTTTGCAGAATGATTTTAATGTCGAGTAGCAGTGACCAATTCTCGATATAGTACAAATCCATCCGCACCATCTCATCGAACGGCAAACGATTGCGACCGGATACCTGCCACAGGCCCGTGATGCCCGGTTTCATGTCGAGCCGCTTGCGATGCCAGAGTTCATAGCTCTCCACTTCGTAGGGAATGGGCGGCCGCGGGCCAACAATGCTCATGTCGCCGCGCAGGACGTTGAAGAGTTGCGGCAGCTCATCGAGACTGGTCTTGCGCAGGATGCGCCCCAGTCGCGTCACGCGGTCATCAGTCTTCAGCTTGAACGCGGGTTTTTGATCGTCACCCAGATTCGAATTCGGATCGCCGCTGATGTAGCGACGCTGATACTCGCGATGCTGCGCGTCATCGGTACCCGCATGCATCGTGCGAAACTTGAAGAAAAGAAACAGCCGGCCATCCATGCCAACGCGTTCCTGCTTGTAAAGCGCCGTTCCCCGCGAATCGACTTTTATCAGCAGAGCAATCAGCAGCCAGAGCGGCGAAAGGATGCCCAGCGCCAGCGATGCCACAATCAAATCTGAAGCGCGTTTGGCGACGCGAGCGCCGCTCGATAACGGTGACCGAAACAACGTCACCATTGGCAGCGAACCAACCTGATCGATCTCAGTTTTGCTGGGCAGACAATTAAGTAGCGTGGGCGCGATGCGGAACTCGATGCCGCGACGGCGCCCGGTTTGAATCATCACATCAAACAGCGCCTCGCCGGGAACATTCGGATCGGAAATGATCACTTCGTTCGCGCCGGATTCGCGAATCGCTTCCGGCAGATCAGAGAGACTGGCTATTATCGGAACATCTTCAAACGTCGCGTCGCCGTAGACCCCTACCCGAGCGTTATCGCATGTGCGAATCACGCGATAACCGGGTTCCGGTCGCGCGCGCATCTCTCGAATACACAACGAGGCTTCCGGTCCACGGCCTACGATCAACGTCGGGATTAAATTGACGCCTCTGCGTCGCACAATTATTTGTCCCGCACGCAACGCCATGCGAACCAGGCCAACACTCGCGAACACCAGCACAAAATCAACCAGAAAAATGCCGCGTGAATACGAGAACGAACGGTAAGCGACGCCACCGCGATACATGAACGCCGCCGCTACGATAAGTAGCGAACCGATCGCGGCGGCTTTAAAGACTCGCGCTAAATCATCAACGAACGAGAATTCACCGCGCACTTTGTAGAGGTCGTAGTAACGCAGCATCAGCAATCGAATCGGGATCGCGAGCGGTAACAGAACTGCATACGGCGCAAAGTCGCGACTCCACCCGAGGCCGCCCGCAGAGGTCCACACTGGTTGGTAATGACGCAGATAAAACGCCGCGATGAACGAGGCGCTCGCGAGCACGACATCCCCGATGACCAGAGCCGTCTTCAGCAAAGGCACCACCCAGGTCGGCGCGCGTCCGGGCACACGAACGGCGCGCGCATCGATGGTTGGTGCAGTCTTGACTGGCTCAGCCTTCATCCGATTAAGCGTGACAAGTGTCTGATCAATCCAAAATCAAGTCCACTATATCGCCGCGAACTTTGGAAGCATTTCTAGGATTTACTTCGCGCTTTCGCTGGACGTCAAGGGCTTCGACATCCTGCAGCGACGAAACTCTTTTCAAGCGTCCTCCTTTCACCAACTGCTCATCTACCGCAGCCCACTTGCCCGCGTAAACGCTCACAGCGGGCACGCCTAAAACGGCTGCCTCCCGATTCATCGTGCCGCCCGCGCTGACAACTAAATCCGCCGCCGCTATCAAATTTGCTCCATCAAGAGCTTCGCGCGGCATGATGACGTTCGGCAGTTTACGTGATTCATATTCGGCGCGTTGCGCGTCGGTGCGTGGCAAGAAAATAACTTTCCGATTGTCGCCCGACGAGATGCGCGACAGCAACTGGTCGAACAACTCGTTTTCAAACCGATGGTAGAGCGCTTCGCGCGCCGGTGGACGAGCAACCACGAGGACATCTTCGCGCGCAATTCCAAGTCTCCGCAACTCTTCGCTAAACGATTCATCAGCTTTGAAGTGGGCGAGGTAAACGTCTTCCTTCAGACCATCATATCGCTTCACTTTGCCCATCGATGCGCCATACTTCCGCAACTCAGCCGTCGGAAAAGCGCGCGGCACGATGACCCGCGACGCGAGCCGAAAAGCCAGATGGTTCGCCGGCTGATGTTCATAGTCCATCAGCGTCACCGCCTTGATTCCTAAAGCCGCCGCCGCGGCAATTTGCGCATAAGAATTGTGACTGAGCGCGAGATCGATTCCGCGACTGCGCGCCCATTTGCGCAAAGCGGCAGCTCGCCCAACCAGATTTCCCGCTTTGCCCCGAAAGGTCCCACCGCCGTGACCACCGACGACGTGCGGCATCAAGTGCGCTTTAGTTGCCAACTCCACCGTCTGGGCAAAATCGCGAGCGGTGATTTCGATCTGATGTCCGCGGGAAGTGAATTCGGGAATCAAAGCATGAAAGAAAGGAACATGCGGAGAGTTCGCGAGATCGATCCAGATGCGCATCAGCCGAAGGTTAAGATGCCACGACTCGGTTTCTGAGCGTCCCGAGTTTTTCGATGCTTACTTCAAAGACGTCCCCATCTTTGAGCCAAACGGGCGGCTTACGAAACGCACCCACACCGTCGGGCGTGCCGCTCGCGATCACGTCGCCGGGTTCCAAAGTTATTCCCTGCGATAGATACGAAACCAGGTACGCGACCGTAAAGATCATTTTCGCGGTATTAGAAGACTGCATCACGTCGCCGTTGAGCACACCTTCAATCTTCAGCGACTGCACATCGGCGATCTCGTCGCGCGTCGTGATGAAGGGGCCCAGCGGGGCGAACGTATCAAGACCCTTACCGCGCGTCCACTGTTTGTCGCCATACTGCAAGTCGCGCGCACTTACGTCATTGATAAGCGAATAGCCGAAGACGTAGTCGAGCGCATCCGCTTCGCTTACGCGCTTAGCGCGAC
>JACXTT010005230.1_pt1 | contig 18938 bp, 22 predicted proteins | sample 9270951 | NCBI WGS metagenome assembly JACXTT01 (sample SAMN15532306, study PRJNA645909) | rock metagenome | isolation source: weathered quartz diorite | place: Puerto Rico | collected 2017-06-21 | reverse complement strand
GAGTCTGGTTGATGCGGGAGGCCTGATCGATATCACAACAACTGAATTCGAATCAACACATCCAAGATTTGCTGTTGTTAATATGTATAGGAGGATGTGTGAAAGAGAAAAAATACCGTTTAAGAAGAATCTGATTGTAGATAACATTTCTATTGTTCTTGAACAACCATATTATGATGCAAGAACTAAATAGACCAGCATAGGGAATAGGAACGATGTCGTCTGATCAAGACTCTTGCAAACACGAAATAGTTTACTTTGGAGTGACAAATCTTAATTTTGACAAAAGAACTATAGGTTCTGTTGACGTATGGCGCTGTGCAAAGTGCAAAAAGATCTTTTGTGAAGAAAAACAGCTTGGAATAGAGAGCATAGTTGACTATGTCGGAATGCCAAAAATTTCCTCAGACCAGAAATGGGCTGTTCTTTTATGCAATCTAAAAAAACACAAGGAAAAATGGAAACTTGTTAAGATAAAGAAAGAAGACGAGATTCAACATGAATGTCTAGATGAAAAAATCATAATGCTCAAGGTAAAAGATTTTAAAATTCAAGATGACAAGCATTGGAATTTTTTGATCGAAAACTCTGTCAATAAGGCTGTAGAGATCTAGCTACAGCATGAATCTTCAAGTCCATATTAAAAATGTGCAAGGAACCCAGATGGCTGCCAAGATAACAGGTACTTTTACTGTTGACAACCACTCATTCAAGTTTAACGCGATAGCCTTTGGGCGTATAGGTGGGCATAACATAGGAGCTAAAATATCGAAATCCACTCAAAGAGAGATTGTTAAACTCGGCTACAACATAGACGAAATCATAAATAATTTGCAGCAAAAGCTCGTAAAAGGTGACATTACGCTTCCTGAGGGAATCAAAAAAGAATCCTTTGCAGACGACTAGAACTGAGCATCTTCCAATGCCTTGTGACAAGAACAATTTCGTTGCTGCGGAATATGTTCAAACACTGCAGCTAACATCTTTTTTGTAGTTTGGACATTTTTTGATAATGTTTCCAAAACTTCTTTTGCAGTAACTGGCTCATTTGCCCATACGTCATAATCTGTTATCGTTGAAATTGAAGCATAACACATCTGCGCCTCCCTTGCTAATTGACATTCGGGAACGAGCGTCATTCCTATTATATCTGCCCCCATGTTATTTTTATAGAATTTTGACTCTGCTCTTGTGGAAAACCTTGGCCCCTCAATACAAACGTATGTCGCATCTTTATGGAGATGAAGATTAATTGTACCTGCTGCGTTGATGAGGGCACTCTGAAGCTCAGGACAAAACGGATCTGCTACTGATATGTGAATCACCTTTTCATCTTCAAAAAATGTATATTTTCTTGACTTTGTAAAATCAATGAATTGGGATGGAAGAACGAAATCCCCTGGTTTTAGATCTTGTCTTAGACTTCCCACAGCAGAAGGTGCAATGATTCTCTTAACTCCAATCTCTTTGAATGCCCAGATATTTGCTCTAAAATTGATAAGATGTGGAGGAATGGTGTGTTTCTTACCATGTCTTGGCATAAACGCAACTTTTCTTCCCTTGTAGACGCCTATCATTATAGAATCTGAAGTCTTTCCAAACGGAGTCTTTACAGTAATCTCTTTACTTTCGCTTAATAATCCTGGATCATATACTCCTGTTCCTCCAAAAATGCCAATTTCTGCTTGCTCTTTCAATATTTCACCAACGACTTGTATTTGTAATTCTTAATTATTTTAGATCCTCCAAGATCAGACAGCTCAATAATAAAAGCAAAACCCGCTACTATTCCGCCTACTTTTTCAACTAGTTTTGCAGCAGCTTTGGCTGTTCCTCCAGTTGCCAACAAATCATCACAAATGAAAACACGTTGACCTTTTGCCAATACATCCTTCTGAATTTCCATCGTTGCAGTTCCATACTCTATGCTGTATGAGACCTGATGAGTTGAGCCAGGCAATTTTCCTTGCTTTCTAATCATTATCATTCCTTTGTTGTATCTAAGAGCAAGCGCACATGCTAACGGAAATCCGCGAGATTCTATTCCAGCAAATAGGTCTACATCTTTTGGATGTATGACCTTCACAAACTCGTCAACCACAAGAGAAAGTGCGGCAGGATCTTTAAGAAGCGGACTTATATCTCTGAAAAGAATTCCTTTTTTAGGAAAGTCAGGTATCTCTGCAATCTTGTCTTTTAGGTTCACATATCGTTCACAAACGGTGGATATAAAAAATATTTCTTAATCTAAGAGTACTATTGAATTATTATATTGCTTGTGACTTTTCCAGTAACTGATGAAGCTTCTATGGTATAGTTTCCAGTGTTAAGAGTCAACGGAACTGTCCATACCGTACTGTATTCACCTCTATTAGTCGAACCGATTTGAAGTTTGGCAATTTGGGTGCTGTTTATTCCAAGGATCTTAATGGTTATATCAGCTGAAACGCCAGCATCTGTTCCAGAAATAGTAACAATATTTCCTCTTGAATATGTCGCAGAATCCTTGTCTAAATGCATAGTTATTCCTTGATTGCTTGATTTTACATTAATGGACATACTCTTGTGGGTAATACCGCAGTTAGCCTCGATGGTCCAAGCTCCTGGATGTCCGTCAGCGGGTATTCTATAATCAAATGATGAAAAATGACCAGTTTTATCAGTAAATGTTTCTGATGTTTTTGCTGTGATTCCGTTTGGATCAGTTAAGCTAAGATGAATAATTGTGTTTGAGTTGGCAGTACCAATTAGTATGATGCTATCTCCTGGTACATACACATCTTTGGCAGTTTTTATATCTATTTGACCACATCCTGTGGGTAGACCAACTGCAAACTGTGTAACTACTTTGTCATTACCTCTTGTGATAACTGCAGAATAAACACCTGGAGTATAAGCTGTTAAATTAAATGCATATGAAGCTAGACCATCTCCTCCGAGTAAAATTGTGTCAGCAAATTTTTGTTTGTCAGAAGGATCAACGATCACAAGATTAAGTGTTGAAGATGGCGGTCCAGAAATATTGATTACAGGCTTGTCTGCATTTATGTAGTTCAATTTATCCAAAGCTGCAGTGAGTTGTGGTGTTGGATCTTGTCCCACTCCAAAATAAGCTAGCACTTGATCGCTTCCTTGCGATGCAATTACTTCGTAAGTGCCTTTTAATGCAGAATCAGACAGTTGATAATTAAGTGATATTTTTCCATCTGCTGTTACATTGATATCCTTTGTAAAGAGAGTATTTCCGGTAAGATCTTTTATTGTTATAGTCACAAGCTGGTTGGATATTGCAGTACCATTTATGACTGCTAATTGGCCTGGCTCGTATCTTGGTTGAGACGTTAAAAGGTTAATCTTGTGAGTTGATACAACACTGTATTGCTTGGAAGTTTGGTCCTTTCCGTCTAGGACTGATACCGTATACTTGCCAAAGTCTCTGTCTATTGGAATCACGTTAGAAACGGAATATTTGCCATCATTATCGGCTTTTACTGGAAAAGTGGTAATTGCCTTGTCACTTGAATCTAATATGGAAATACTAACAGTACTTCCAGGATTAGCCGTACCTGAAATTATTTGTGTGTCTCCCCTATGAGTTATAGGATCAAAATCCACCGTAAGAGCTACGGTCTTTGTAATTCGAGGCGGAGGTGCTGGTTTGATGTTTGTCGTAAATGTTCTTTGATTTCCTTGTTGGTCCTTTAAGACCAAAGTAGCACTGCCAGGTTGTTGAGTGTCAGGTATCGTAGTGGTATCAACAAAGTTTCCATTGTCCTTCGAGGTAAAGGAACCTATCTTGTTATCACCAATGTACAAATCTAGATTTACCGATGATGCAAAACTCTGACCAACAACTCGTATGTGAAAGCCTGGACTGGGAGTAGATGGAACAATTCTAAACGAAGATGAATCAAGTATTCCTTTCTTCCCTTGCTGATTTACGTTTTGTTGAGATTGATTGGTATTCTGTTCCTGTTGGGTTCCTATCTGACCAGTACCTAATTGATTATTATTTGTATCAAGAGCTTTCCAAATCAGAAAAGGAGCTTGTTGGTCTGTTTTGATTTCAAATGTAGCAGACTCTCCAGCTTTTATCGGGTTTGAAGAATCAAATTCTATTGTGGTCGGTGATGTCTTCTTACCCATCCACCCATTTTGCAGGGTGAATGATTTTAAATTGGCATTTTTTATCTCAAGCAAAAATGAAGATAGAGCAGAAGCACTACCAGCATTATTGTTAACCTGTAGCGTAGTTTTGTCACCGGAATTGGTTGAGGTTACTGTGACCGCATCTGGGACGGCATTTACTAATGGAATTAGATACGTGGTAAAAGAACCAGTGAGAAGTAAGAGAACAAGAAAGCCTCGTTTTGATAACACTCTGATCATAGACAGAAAAATCAGCCTCTCAATTAAATCTTAATTAGAAATTATTCTTTTCGAGAAAGATCATTAGTACAATTCATGAGCAAAGTAGAAATGATAAGACCTTGAGGCATCTCACGCTATCGCGTATATGCTACGCTAGTCTGTGAGACAAGATTTTGATTTTGTCTTATTCGTTCTACTATGAGCCTGTACAATACCCTGAATTGATCCTTTGTCTTATCCGACAGAAAGTCTGCTTCTCCCAATGCAATCTTTTCACAGATATATCTACAAATCTCCTCTCTGTCGAACTTTTCCCAACCTAAACGCTGGTTCTCTTTCCAAATTTCATTTAGATTATCAACAATACTTTTTCTACCCTTGCTTGAAACAGCATCGGTAGCTAGAGCCTTGAATCCTTCTTTTCTCAATTTTACTTCGTAGGTTTGATTTACTGCAAAAAGATAATCTTCATCTACTAACAAGTCTTCCAAGAACTGCTTGGGTTGCCCCGCAAGCTCAAAGAATATCATTTGGACAGAGTTGAAACCATTTGTTTGTAGCTGTGAAGCGATCTGTCTTGATTCTTCGGTGTTGTCTAGTAAAACAAAGGTATCATAACCATGATTCCTGTAAAAGGTAGCCAAAGACATTACAGAATTCTTATTGAATGCTGGAACAATGTTAAGAGGATTCATTGATAAATTAGGATCCTTTAGAAACTTGTCAAAAGCATTAAGATACATACTATCTGCCATTGTTTCTACAATAATTACTGGTCGCGAATTGAAACCGATTTGTCTATCCATTATGGATTCAACAAGTCCTTTTGACAAGCCATACAAAACAGGAATTAGAGTTTGTTCATCGGCATTCCAATATTCATAATAAATGCGACTCAGGTGTTTTCGTTTGTCAAGCTCTACTACAAGCAGATTTCCCGGTGTATAATCAAATATCATGAAAGGCGAATGAGTAGCGTAAAGTATTTGATTTGAACCTGCAAGACCTTTTAGAAGGTCAGCTATTCCTCTTTGCTGTGCAGGATGCAGGTTTCGAGCTGGTTCGTCAAGTAGTAGTATAGCTTCTTTTAGCTCAGCTTTTTGGGTCTCTGCAGCAAAATTTACGATAAACGAGAATGTCCACTTGAATCCCTCTGCTCTCCGATTTAATAACCCGGTATTGGTAACTGTGCCATCTTTATGAACATCAGATATTACAACACTCAAGATATTTCCCGGATTCCATCTTAGCTCTACATGGATTGGGTCACCTTTCCATGCTGGATTGAGTTTATCGCTAAGCTTTCTGCTCGCAGTGTGCAAGAGCTTTATTAGCCTTGAGGGACTATGCTGCACATCTTCTAGTTTGTCTACATCAAGCTCTGCCAAATAGAATAGATTCATAACAGTCTCGGCTTTGTCGAATTCTTCCACATATTCTAATCCCTTTGGTCTTATGCCCTTTGTCTCCCTGAGGAATTCCTCAAGATCAATATTCCCAAGTATTTTCTTGTAATCTGAAAAGTAAACAAAACGTGGGTGCAGTCTGTCTTCAATAAAATTTTCTAATGCTGAACGCTCGCTTGTTCCTATGAGCAAATTATCAAAGATATGTTCTAGGTCTTGATGGATCTTCTTCCATTCTGATATTACTTGTTGATCTTCAGAAGCAAGCAGGTAAATATTATTATTAAACTCGGCCATCATATTCATAAATACGTCTCTGGTCCTAGGTGGCGGTCCACTTAGAAACTTGGTATCCACTCTAATTCGTATGGAATTGGGCATAGATGCTACAAGGTCTTGTATTCTGTTGACAAAGTTTTCCCAAGAATTGAGCCTCTTACTTGCCTCTCCGCTAATTTTTACTTCTCCAAAGTCGTATTGAATTTTGGGATTTTTGTTAGTCCTGTAAATCCTAATTTTCCTTATATCAGGTAAATTCTGGAATTTTTCTCTAATTATCGAAGTCTCCTTTTCACTCAGATCAAATTCTCCTTCTACTAGGTTCAATTCTGCCTTTAACTCCTCTGCCATTTCATCACAAAGGTCTAACTCCGACAACTTTGCATCTTTGTTAAGCAATGTGAGACCCTCAAGAATTGTAGTTTTGCCACTCTCATTTCTTCCAACGAATGCAGCTAAATCTCCTACCTTTATCTCACCCGAATCATGAATGCATCTAAAAGCACGAACTCTAAATTTCCTAAGCCGCATCTAACGCCTATTGGCTTTGTCTGTGATTTAACTTATTCGTCAAAATTGTCACTGAATTGATTTTTTCCACCAAATAGATATAAGGGAATTTGAGTGGTTAGATTACAAAATGGCTGCAAGAAAAATTGCGTACATTGTTTTTGTGTTGCCAGTGATCATATCAATTGTGTTTGGGGGATATGTTCTATCTGATGTTTTAGGACAACCTGATAGAAAGTTAAACATGTGGCAATTCAAAGTACCAACGGAACCTGTTCAACAAGGTGATAAAGACATTAGAATCCTCAATCTTCTTAATTCCTATAACGCTTCAACATCGTTCAAACTTAGTGTTAGAGTCAATAATACAGCTTTTGATTGTGGTGATTTGTACATGACAGTATATGATCTTGATAAATCACCAAATCAAGTTGTTGTTCAAAATGCATATTTTTCACAATGTTTTGTTGCAAACAATTCGATTCTACCAATAAATGACATCTTCTCACCCGTCATTGATAAATCAGGTTCGTATCAAGCAGTAGCAGAAATGAAAGACAAGACAAATCAGAATAGTATCAAGGTAACAGCGAACTTTAAGGTTCAATAAATGAATTATATGTTATTATATTGCGCTCATCATCATACTCGTGAGGAATAACGTGATTGTTATTGAAATATAATTATGGCTAAAAAAAAGGAAAAGAAATTAGTAAAAAAGGTCAAGGAAAAAAAACCTCTTCCCAAGATAGATAAGAAGAAAAACCTACTTGAAAAGAAGAAAAAACAATCTCCAGTTGAAGAGGAAGACATTGAAGAGATTTCCGAGAAGGAAATTGAAAATTTCAAGATAGAAGGAATAGACATGGAAAAATTAAAAAATACTGTCTTGGGGTTGGTCACAAAGCGAGGGGATGAGGGCATTTTCCAAAGTGAACTTTGGAAGAAACTTAAACTATCTAGTAGAGATGGCTCACGACTGGCATTAAAGCTGGAAAGACAGAACCTAGTCAAGCGTGAGAAAATTTTGGAAGACGGACGCTGGACATATAAACTAAAAATTGCTCATGTTCCAGTTAGCACACAATCAATCGAATCTGCACCCTGTCTCATATGCCCTGTAGAACAAAAGTGTACACTAGAAGGAGAGGTCAGTCCGCGAACATGTCCACTGATAGAACAATGGGTCTTAACCGAATTCTCAACTTCAAAAAAGACTAAGAAATGAAATTAATAGACGCAAGACGGGATTTGTACAGGAGACTAGCTCATCAAGAAGGATATAGAAGTAGAGCGGCATACAAGCTCAAAGAGCTAAACAGGTCTTACAGAATAATAGGCCCTGGATTTTATGTATTGGATTTGGGATGTTCTCCGGGGGGCTGGACACAAGTAGCTCTTGAGATGGCAGGAAACAGAGGAAAAGTTATGGGCATTGACAAATTATTTGTTGAAGAAATTCCAAATGCTCACATAATACGAGGAGATATTGAAGATGAATCTATCGTAGAGAAAGTGTTTGATTACTTTAAAACAAAAGTAAATGCTGTGATATGCGACATATCTCCACAGGTGACAGGTACTTGGTCCATAGATCATGCCAAGCAAATTTCTTTAAACTATGCAGCAAGTAAGATAATGGATCATGTACTGGCTCGCAAAGGCAATGCATTATTCAAAGTCTTTGATGGTGAATACTCTAATGAATTTAGGGATTATTTGAAAAAGAAATTTGCAAAGATTCAGCTCAAAAAACCCAAAGCCAGTAGAAAGACAAGTAGTGAATTGTACCATATCTGTCTGGGATACTTGGGAACCTAAACTATTGTCAGAATCTCGTCCATTGTTGCGTTAGTCTTAAAGCCTGATGGATTCATGCTTGTTATGCTTGCCTTGTAGCCAGCTTTCTGAATTCTATCTATGATTTTAGCCAGAGGTATTGGTGCAGAACGTTTTCTATGAGCTATCTCGTCGAGCATGTAATATGAGACAGGCATATCTATCTCCTCGAGGCACTTCTCCAAGGTTTTCTTGCATGATTTATCAACTTGGAAATTCTTCTCCTCGATGAGCATTTCTTTAACAAAATCTTTGTCATAGAGATTACCTATCCAGAGAGGACCTGCAAGTTCTGCCTTTGAATTGCATTTCTTGCAGGTATAGTCAACGTCGTTTGTGACTTGTCTGTTACCACATTTTTTACAATGTATAATGTAACCCATGTTGTCACTAGTGTCAGTCCTTACAAGTATCTTGACGTACACTTTATAGTAATGCATATTATTTTGCACAAAAAGCGGTGCAATCATTACGTCTAATCTTCCAGCTATGAGATTAATGCATCCAAGAATTAGTCTTAGTGCAATCTCATTACCATATTCTGTTTTCACAGGAGTTCCATAATACTTACGTCTGCATGCCTTGGGAAACAAACCATGAAGAACTGTTAAGTCGGTAGCTGTTACGGAAAGTAATCCACCATGAAATGTTGCTCTAATCCCACAATCTAGGTAACGAGAAGGTGAACCAAATGGATCAATATCTACAACGGCTCCTCTACTTTCTCTTCTAGTATGCGAACTCAAGAACATGCACGCTTCGTTTTCTGAAAAACTGCATTTTGTAACATTATTTAGTTTCGCTATTTTTTGAGCAATTTCAAGAGCCTGAGGATTAACATCATTTACAAAGACATTCTCAATTATATCTAGCTCATTTGCAACCCTGATACTTCTTGCTCCTATGCCAGCAAGGGAATCGAGAAAAATTTTTGGCCCTTTGAAATTTTTCAAAAATGCAGCGTATGCTATGATGGAAAAATCTCTGCTTATTTTCGCTCTTGGATTAAAAAATGCGGGTTCTCTTGGAGGAGAATTATCTACCAATGCATCTTTAGGAACAAGAAGTTTTGTACTTCCTTCTACTATTTCAGCAAGATCTGTATCCAACTCTTTTTCTTATCTAATAATGATTTAATACATCTAGCGCAACAACAACTCAAATGCTAGTCTGTGGGGTGGATGATGCGGGTAGGGGATCTGTTGTAGGACCACTCGTCATAGCTGGAATATCAATAGAACGCCATAAAATCAAGTTTTTATCAGATATTGGAGTGAGAGACTCAAAGCAATTAACGCCTAATGCTAGAGAAAAACTGTACAAGAAAATAATCTACATAGTAGATGGATACTATGTTGCAAAAATACCTCCTAGAACTATAGACCAAAGCGTTCTAAAGAACAAATTAAATCACTTGGAAGCAAAATACATGGCCAAAGTAATCCAAAAACTAAGACCTCATGATGCGTATGTAGATTCATGCGATGTCAATCCTGCAAGGTTTGGCAAGATTATATCCACACTTGCCAAAACAAAGCGGGTTCATTCCAGTCATCATGCTGATAAAAAATTTCCAGTTGTTTCCGCTGCTTCAATTTTAGCCAAGGTCAACCGTGATAAAGCAATAGCAAAGTTAAGACAAGTGCATGATCTTGGAAGCGGGTATCCCTCTGATGCAAAAACAATGGAGTTTATCAAGAAATGGATTACTGCAAATCATAGTACACCTACATTTGTTAGAAAAAGCTGGAAACCAGTAAAATTTATGCTTGCGAGAATGAAATCATCCTAAATATTTCGCTATTATAATTCCATGGTCTTTTTCATACGGTGCAAGGTTGATCTCTTGAATCACTTCAAAATTTTGGTCTAGCTTCTTGCTTTCAGCGCGAAACACCGCAGAAGGTTCTCTTGTTACATCAATGCTTCTTGTTTTTACTACCAAGATCATGTAACCGTCTTTTTTAAGATAAGTTTTGCAATTAAGTATGGCTATTTCTGTTTGGTCTGGCTGTGCAATATCTACGTAAACAACATCGACTGTGCCATATACCGAAAAATATTCCTTGGGGTTTCTCGCATCCTGCAAAATTGGAACTATGTTTGGTCTAAAGGATGCGACCCTGTCTAGAAAATCCCTTGCAACTCTGCTTGCATGCTCAACACAAAAAACAATTCCGTTAGGACCTACAATGTCTGATACATGACTTGCAGTAGTGCCAGTTGAGACTCCTAGATAAAGCACTCTTGATTTTCTGACAATAGGGAGCACTTCAAGACCATTCATTATAGCAGCTGCAAGCTTGCTTCTATAAGGATCCCAGGCCCTAAACTCTTCGTCGCTTATTTTGACTAGTTTTTCTTTGTAAACTTGATTTCCGGGTACAAGATTTATGGTTGCAAGCCTTTTTTCGCCATCAATTTTTACCCAGAAAACGTTACCTTCTGCGTTTTCCAAATTTTCTTCTTTTTGCTTTCTTCCAGTCGCTCTTTTTTTCTCTTTGTCTTCCAAAACCGCCCCTTCCTTGTTCTCTAGGCTTAAAGCCCCTGTGTTGCTGTTGTGCTTGTGGTGGTCTTTCTGTTGGTTCTTTGTATTTTTCTCCTATCTCGGTGATTCTAACGTTTAATTTTTCAAACAATGTCTGGTTCTTACCTTTCCCAAATACATCAACCCTTGAGGCGATGGCAGCTTTTGCAGCTATTGCTCTTGCTATCTTACCACGCTGCCATCTCGGGGCTGCATGGACTAGTGGATGTTGAAACAGTAATCCGTGTTTTGGCGGTTGTGAACCGGTTTTAAGAGAACGAAATAGCGCCTTTTCTGCTCCCAAGACTTGGATAGTACTTGCTGGCATGGAAGATAATCTCTTAAGACTGCCTGCTCTTGCAAGCATTCTTGCACCAACTGAACTGCCAAGTATGCCGGAAATGTTTGGTGCTATAATTTCCATTTGTGATTCTATGTGTTTTTCCAAGGTGTTTCTCAGCTCAAAAAGTGTCAAGATCTGGTTGGCAAGACTTTGTACGATGGCAAGATTTTCATTTGAAATCTGTCCGCCCCTGCTCTTTTTTTGCAACAAGGAAAGCATCTCTGCTTTTTCCTCTGGAAATCCAGCATCAAGATATGTTTGCTGACTCAGACTATCTCTTCTACCTGCCAAAACAAGTTTCGAGTAACCAGTTATTGCATCAATTAGGTTGTCAAGCTCTGGAAAGTGCAGACCATACCATTCTCGCAATCTGGAACTTAGCAGATTAATTATTTTGTCAGTCTCATCTAGTGCATTTATCGCTTGAACAATGTGCAAGTCTGGACTTTCTGAAGTCTCTGTAACTTTGGAAGATGAAAGCTGCATGGCAAAATCGCGCAATTTTGCTCTAGCATCAGTCTCACTTGTTGCAAAACCAGAATCTATGAGAACTCTAAGCTTTGAGGACTGGATAGTTTCTATCTTTTTTTCTTCCATTAGTTCTGCCTCAATTGATCTTTTTCGTAAAAGTTTCAAAAGAGAAGAATCATTTACAAAAACACTAGTTCCAACCTTGCCTAGTGTTTCATCTAAATAATCTACATCAGCTTTTTCTTTTTTTAGTTCAACATATTGTCTTGCAGGCTCTGAAAAAGGAATTGCCTTGACACATTTATTGTCATCAAATACTGCAATCCCCAACTCTGTTAAAATAACAGAATGCATACAAAGCGTTTTCGGGTCTTACTAAAAAAGGTAACAGTGGATGACGGTTCTTACATCAACCGTTATAAGAGAACTATTTTTTATAATTAGAAGTGAATCCTGATATCTCAACTAGCGTGGGCCCAATAACACTTGAGCGACCTGCCATGCTTGCATCAGGCATTCTTGGAATTTCACTAGATGTTTTTGCACGTCTATATAAGGAAGGAGCGGGAGCACTCGTTACCAAATCACTTAGCAAAGAACCTTGGGAAGGTTATCCAAATCCTACTGTAATTGGAATGAAAAGCGGATATCTAAACGCCGTGGGACTTTCAAATCCAGGTGCTCCTTATTTTGCAAAGATGATTTCATCAAATAAAACAATTCCAATTATTGTTAGCTTGGTGGGATCAATTCCAGAAGACTTTAGCTTTATGATAAGGCAGTTTGAGAATGTGAAAATTCTAGCATACGAGCTTAATCTTTCCTGTCCTCATGTGGAAAAAGTAGGACTCGAAGTAGGTGATGATCCTGAACTTGTCCAGAAAATTGTCAAGTCTGTAAAAAAAGATTCGAAGGTGCCAGTAATTGCAAAGGTAGGCCTTGGGTCATCAGACTATCTAGAAACCGTGAGAGCCTCTTGTGATGCTGGAATTGATGGGATTACCGCAATTAACACAGTTAGAGCCATGGCAATAGATGTTGAGACAACTAGACCAATTCTAAGTCATAAAATAGGTGGATTATCAGGCACCCCGATTAAACCAATTGCTGTGAGATGCGTCTATGAGATTTGTTCAAAATTTGATATTCCAGTAATTGGTTGTGGTGGAGTATCAAGTTGGGAAGATGCAGTTGAGTTTATGCTGGCAGGAGCAAGTGCCGTACAAATTGGGAGTGCACTTGCAGAAAAATGGGTTGGCGTATTTTCCGAAATAAACAATGGCATCTCAAAATACATGGAGAAAAAGAAATTTGAGAAAATAAAGGATATGGTAGGGATTGCAAAGAAATCCTGACATTCCGCACATCGTAAAGATTGAAAAAATCATTGACGAAACCCCCACGGTTCGCACACTTTTGTTTTCTGACGAAATTCTGTCAAAGGTTTTACCGGGACAATTTGCAATGGTTTGGATTCCTGGAATAAACGAGCTTCCGATGAGTGTTATGATATCAACAGAAAAAGGAAAAGCTGCATTCACAGTAAGGAAACATGGATATGCTTCAACAGAACTCTATTCCATGAAAGTAGGAGATCAAATAGGAGTACGAGGGCCATATGGAAATTCATTTACTCTAAAAGAAGGAAAGTTACTTTTGGTAGGAGGAGGAACTGGTCTTGTTCCATTGATACGATTGTTGACATTTGTGAAAAAAAATGATGATGTGAGCCTAATAATTGGCGCAAAGACTAAAGACGAAGTTTTTTTTGAAGTACTTGCTAACAAGCTCTTGGAGCAAAATAAACACAGAGTAGTGGTTGTGACAGATGATGGCACTTATGGCCAAAAGGGATTGGTAACTGACATTATGGACAAGTTTTTACAAGAAACTAGATTTGATGCAGTTTACACCTGTGGACCTGAAAAGATGATGCACAAGGTGATGCATCTTGCAGAATCTAAAAAGATCTACGCGGAAGCAAGCATTGAAAGAATGATGAAATGCGGCATTGGAATGTGTGGTAGCTGTTGTTTTGGAGATGTACTGGCATGCAAAGACGGTACGGTTTTCAATAGTCGATTTTTACTGACAAACAAGGAATTTGGTTACACTCATAGAAACAAGGCAGGAATGCTTGAAGATTATTAGGCACACAAAAAACAGGAAAACTTAAAATGCGATGATAAATCACTCAGATTGAAAATTGGGTCATCCGAAGATAGTGCTTACCGCAGATAGAACATTAATGTCGCACTATCGTGGGATATCTCTTGCCACATTCTTTGGTTGTGCACCAGCACTAGACCCGCATAGGGACAAGAACAGTATTTGGTATTACATATTTAAAAATCAGGTAACACCAAAAGTACTCTTTGATTTTATTTGTAATCCAATTGGACACAACAATGGTGTTGCAAAATATGCTCCATATGGATTACGAAAAGTTGAAGCCGCACTTTTGCGTGATGGTTTCAAACGCGAGGATGTAGTTGTTGCTCATCCGGACCACGTTGACAAATTTATTGGCCCTGAAACTGAAGTAGTTGGTACTTATGAAATGGATCCACTTGGAATGGGTCCTGTAACTATGACTTTCACATATGGTAGAAAGCAGATTTCATACGATGAATATTACTGCAGAGATTTGCATATGAAAATTAATGAAGCAAAGAAAAAGAATGGAAGTCATGCCAAAGTACTAGCTGGAGCTTCTGGAACTTGGCAATACAATTATGATCCAAAAAAGATTCAGGAATATGGTTTGTATGCAGTACTTGAAGGAGAACTTGGCGGAATTGCTCCTGAAATAGACGGGCACGCTGGACTGTTTTTCAACAAACTCATAGAGGGAGAATTTGAAAACATGAATCCATTTGCCAAAAGTGATTTTAAAGTTGAGATTAAAGAATTTGGAAAAGAAGACAACAAGTTCCACGGTAGGTTTATCCACTATTGGGATGAACCAGATATAGATCAGCTCCCAGAAATTGTAGAGCCTAGCATGCATGGAATGGTCGAAGTCATGCGTGGATGCGGGAGAGGATGCAAGTTTTGCGATGTCACTCTAAGACCACTTAGGTATTATCCACCTGAGAAGGTAAAAAAAGAAGTTGAGATAAACATGAAAAAAGGTGGAGCAACAAGCGCATGGCTTCACAGCGATGATATTTTTGTGTACGGGCTGGACCCAAAGAAAACCAAAAACATGGCTCCAAACAGGGAGGCACTTGAAGAGCTCTTCAGCGCAGTAATGTCTACTGGAATTGCACACACCAATCCAACCCATGGTACTTTGGCAGGAGCGATTGCAGACGAAAAACTGATTCCAAATATTTCAAGAATTATCAAAGCAAGTCCAACTAACAAGATAGGAATCCAATGCGGTTTTGAGACAGGAAGTCTTAGATTGATTGGAAAATATGCTGACAGAAAATTGTCTCCATACAAGCCAGAGGAATGGCACTGGGTTGTAAAAGAAGGGGTAAAGACACTAAATGAAAATCACTGGATTCCTGCGTTTACATTAATCATGGGACTAGACAATGCAGAAACAGAAGACGATGCTTGGGAAACCATAAGACTCATCAGTGATCTTGAAACGGAGCAACCAGAATCAATGTTTACGACAACTCCTCTGACATTTGTCCCAATAGGATTGCTTGAAAAATCAGAATTTTTTGACATAGGAAACGAAATGACTGCAGCTCAACTTGGAGTCATGTACAAGACCTGGCAGCACAACTTCAAATATGGAATTCAGAAATTCATGGACAAGACTGGCCACAACAACACTATAAAGCGAAAATTATTCACTGCTCTTGCAAGAACTTTGGGTGGGGTGCCACTTAATGAAATGGAGAAATTTGCAAGGCGAAAAAGCCCAGACCATGCTAGAGTAATTGAGACAATCAAAGCCAAGTACTGGTAAGAACCAAATACATAAATTGAATTAAACTAGAGCAAGAACATGCCGACCCACGGTTCGCTTACTAAAGCAGGAAAAGTACGGGGACAGACTCCCAAAGTCCAAGCACGAGAAAGGCTTGGAATTATTGGTATTGCAAGAAACCGGGAAAATTTTAGAAAAAGATTCCTCCTAAAGCGACTTCCTGGACAGAACAAACCGGGCCAACGCAGACGCAAGTAGATAATTTTCTATTCACATTTTGTATCAAAGGCAAATAACATTTGGTTTCAATTCCAAGCTAGCTTGGAATCGATCATATCCATTAAATCAAAATATTAAAAACAAAACTCTATTGTCTCCACGAATAATAATTAACATAGGCAATAATGATTATACGGATTTTCTTGCGGAATGCAATGCCCAAGACATGACCCCTGAGGAGAAGATTAGAGAGATAATAACCTGTTATGTTATTTTGAGAAGAAATCGGAGAAAACTTCCCCAGAAAATCTTGGATTATTACCTAACAAGAAAAGAATCAATGTAACAGAGCCAAGCTCGATCATATTTTTATGTGATGAATGTATAGTATTTCTAGTGGCAAAAGAAGACTTTTCCGGCAACAAAGTTCTAAAAGGAATCAAGACTGCCCTCAAACACTTTACGCTTGACTTTGAGGAGCCTTCAAAAGAACCCAAAAAGCCGTCTGAAAACGATAGTTAGCTACTAGACTATTCTATCAGCTCAGTACCCATATCTACCAATGTATGGAATTAGATGGTAAAATTTTTGCAAGTAACCAAGACAATAGCAAGAAATGATTATTTTTCAAATTGCAAAGAGAGAATCATAATTTCAGCGAATTATTAGAAATCTATTTTTATATAATCTCCTACATTACACCACGGTGCGTTTTTCTAAGGAACAAAATAAACTAGCGTTGATATCATGCATCGAAGTTGTCCTAATGGGCATGGATAATACCAAGTACAACTTGGTAACTGCCAAACTTAGCGCCTACAACATAACAATGAGGGATTCCTACAAAAATCTGGAATATTTGAAGACCGTTTTAAAAGAGGTATATGGGTCTGAATACGATCAAGTCATGGATGAGATCAAACTGCAATTAGGAGACCTGCTTAACGAAGAGGACATGGTCGAATTTTTTAAAATCATGGAAAGTTAGGGTTATTCTAATAGAGGAATTCTAGCTAACAATTTACCATACATCAATAAAAGTTAGTTTTTTTTCCTATCGGTGGGGATTGCTAGATTTCATTATTGATAAAAACCGAGCCAAGGAAATAGCTATAGAATTTCTGCAACAATATCATTCTGTTGTTAGGATAGAAGAGCCAATCATGGTAGATGGGGCTTGGCTAGTCGATGTTTTTGTTTCATCATTATATGGAAAGAAGTTCAAACTAAAAATAAACCCTACAACTGGCCATGTTCTGGATTGGCAAAAGATCTAATTTGAAAGAGCAGGAATAGAGATTCAGGGAGATAACAAATGGGTTACTTTGATACAGAACGCAAGTAAGAGTAAATAGGAATATGGGAAAGCAGAGACCAAAATATCCTGATGAATACTATCAATATTTAAGAAAAGAAGTAAATTTCGGATGTGCGAAATGCGGTAAACCATTAGTTAGATTTCATCATATTGAAGGATATGAAGATGGTATTTTAGAAAAACCAGAGCGTTTGATAGCACTGTGCAAGAAAGATCATGAAATTGCGGATAAAGTATTAATGAAAATCAATAAACAAGAAAAACTGAATGACAAAGAATCAGGATTTACTAAAGAAAAACTTTATGATTTAAAGAAAAACCCATTTAATAAAAACAAAGTGAATCATGGATTTAGCATCAAATCTGAAAAGGAAATGAAAGTGCATATTGGTTCTAACACATTTACTGAAACGCCTGAAATCCTTAGAATCCATGGGGAAACGATAATATCTATTAAAAGAGATCACGACCAAATACTTTTTTCGGCAAAGTTTTATGATAAAAGTGACGAATTAAGATTGAATATATTAGATAATTTTTGGGAAGCAGACACTGAATTATTTGATGTGTGGTATTCTGAAGAAGCTAGTTCTACTTTTCAACTATCAATTAAAACGAATAATACAGAACCATACTTGAACTTGAAGATTGTGAATGATGGAATACACATCACTGGAAAATTTTATTGCAGAGGACAACTTTTTGATGTTAGAGAAGACGGGGTATTCTTTATGGAACAACAGTTACTTACTATGACAGGTTGTACATTCCATCGTGTTGGTGTAGGAATCGATATATCATGAGCCTACAGTTGACAAGAAGAATTAGTGAAGGGATGCGCTATCAAGTTGACAGAACCTTTTATCAGGTTCTGTTCAATTAACAGCACATCAGTTGAGTTTTTCTTTGTGTTCAAATTCGGCTCAGGGAGTTTATTTACGAGTTGATTGGAATTTGATCTAACAATGGATAAAGAACAATGGAAAGGCGTAATGTTTGGTATTGGTTTGTTAGTCTTTGGACTTTTTGCTGTATTGATGCCACTTAGTCCAGCTTTACAATCAATTTCTTCAAACAAGTACATAGAAGCATTACAAGTCAGTGGAATTATTGCAATACCTGCATCTTTCATTCTGTTTTACCTCGCTTACAAGAACAAGATCCCTTAAGCTTAGAATGAAACCAATATCCCATTCCAACACCAGCAAAACAAACGATTATCAAATAAATTTCAGTATCAAGACTAATCATAAACTCGCCCTCTGGATCAAAGTTTTCCATTTATCGTCACCTTGAATAGTAATACCGCAAGCTTCACTAGGAGTTTTACCATCTAAAGCTTGATGTGGTCTTATGTAATTATGAAATATCTGATAACCGTCAATTAATGGTGAATCATCTTTTTTCAACCCCCTTACTACTTTTTCACGATCTCTTATCTCTCCATTCATCCTTTCCATCTTGTTATTGTTCATGTCACCTGACATTCTGATGTGTTTTACATGGACTGGTCTAGGATTTTTCTGAACAAAAAATTCTTTTCTAAATGCTTCATCATAAGTTATAAGAAATTGAGTATTTGGTTTTATGTCTAATTTTTCTCGGATTGTTTTAGGTAATACAACAACAACCGCACCCCCCTTACGTGTTTGCCAACATTTCACACATTCTATAATGACCATTAATTCACCACCCTTACAAATCTTGACCCAAGTTTAAGAATCTGAGATGATAAATAGTTCCAGAAGAAAAATTTTTTGATA
>JACXTT010005229.1_pt1 | contig 18938 bp, 16 predicted proteins | sample 9270951 | NCBI WGS metagenome assembly JACXTT01 (sample SAMN15532306, study PRJNA645909) | rock metagenome | isolation source: weathered quartz diorite | place: Puerto Rico | collected 2017-06-21 | reverse complement strand
TTTTGTATTTATTTTCATTTTTTTGATATTTTTATTTTCCCATAAGGGAAGTCAGGCGTTCGATATAAATGATCGCACCAACGTATTTGACGGAAGAGTTTTTGCCGATTTATTTATTACATAATAGTTTAGATTTAATTAGGAATGTGATTATTTAAAATGAGAGGATTTTTTTTAAACGTATTGTTTATCTGTAATAACAAAAAAACGTTCCGGATCTCATCCCGGAACGTCACCTATTAATCGAATAGTTAAGTTGTTGACTGAGTTTAGTTCCTGATCAACATAATCTAACTCAATCCAACTTAATCAACCCGATCAAGCAATCAACCAACCTCAAATCTGTCCAAACTCCCCATTGGCACGTATCTCGATATCATCGCTCACTATAGACGAAGGCATATGCCCAACGCCAAAATCATTTCGGTTTATTGTGCCGGTTACTTTAAAGCCGGCAATAGGTTTTTGGGTGCGCATGTCTTTACCAATGCCGTTTAGTGTTAAATCGAGATTGACCTGTTTGGTTATGCCATGCATAGTCAGATCGCCGGTAAGTTTGTATTTCTTGTCGTCGATTTTGGTGATGCTTTTGCTTTTAAAGGTGATCTGCGGAAATTTTGCCGCATCAAAAAAATCAGGGCTTTTGATATGATTATCGCGCATATCGTTGTCGGTACTAACCGAAGCTACGTCGGTGCTCATTTCAAATACGGCATCACTAAAATCGGGCTTCGATGATGTAATACTTGCATCAAACTTCTTAAAGTTACCGTCAACTTCTGATAGGGAGAGGTGGGTCACAGTAAACCCTACCTTGGCGTGTGCTTTATCTACCTGCCATTTAGTTTGTGCAAAAAGCGCTGTGCTCAGTGCCATTGCTGTTGCTAATAATGTAATCTTCTTCATTTGTTTTATTTATAGTTATTGATTAGGAATACTCAATATGATCAATCAAGTCCACCGCCCGGAGGAGGAGGGCCGCCTGGTCCTGGACCGCCGCCAGGTCTGAATCTCGGTCCGTCCGGACCCGGTCCCATTGGTGACTTACCCGCAAATTTTTGCAAACGTAATGTGAATGTGAGCATATAATATCTTCCCAAACGGTTCACGTTACTTTGGTTAATATAGTTGCCGGTCTGGGTGGACGTATAGGCAGTGTTCTGATTAAAAATGTCGTTCACTGCAAAACGTAACGTACCCACGTTACCTTTCAGGAAACGACGCTCTACGTAAGCATTCAGGATGTTTGGATTGGTAGCGCCCGTATAACCTTCATAAAGTGTTTTGGTATAATCGTAGCTTAAGGCCCAGTCTTTCCAAACATAGTTTTTACCGCTAACACCCAGGTTAATAGTCCTGTAGTTATTGTTCACGTTAGCTTGTGATATCGAGTTTACGGAGTGGTTAATGCTATAGCTTGCATTGGCGGTAGCATCAATCACGTCTGTAATATCTACTCTAAAGCGGGCACCTTGTGTTAGCACCAGGTTCTTGGCGATATTCTTTTGATCTGTTTCCAAAAACTTACTTGTATCTACCGTACCTATATAACTGATGTTGTTGGTATAGCTGATATTGCCATTGATAAAGAGTGTGTACTTGCGTTTTTCCCAGGGCTTGGCGTACAGATAGAATGCAGATGCATTATAATAGCCGTCGGCATTCTGATACTGGGTGAGTATCGAGCCAGCTAAATTTTTTACGGGGTAGTTCCTGGGATAAGTAACCGTTTTGGCAACGATCCTATCATTAGTTGCAGTAAAATTCACGTTCGAGAAAAATACATTACCGCTGGCAAAATCGAACTTATTATACCGGATGCTTAAGGTGTTATTGTACTCCGGTTTCAGAACGGGGTTACCTTGTACAGGATAACTGGAGCTGGAATAATCAGTAACCGGTTGCAATTCCGCATATGTTGGCGAATTGCTCGATCCATTATAGTTAATAGTCAATGCCTGGCTGCGGGAGAAGTTGTAAACAAACCGTGCCACGGGCGAAAAGTTAAAGGTAGTGATGTGTGTTGGTGCACTCTCTAATGATGATCCCTCCAATAACGTCGGCTGAGCGGCTATACCCAACGTATAATTATATTTTTTGTCGATAAAACGATAATTCAAACCAAAACGATTGGTAATGAATTGGAATTTATAGTCGTTACTCAACAGGTCATAGCGGTTGATGTCTCCGTTGGTAGCCAGCGTATCAGTAGTTTTATCGGCAGAGGTATTAGCATAATGGTAGCCATAGTTAAATTCAAGGAATGATAACTTACTCAATGGCTCCATATAAGAAAGGGATGCCCCAACACTGTCGGTACGGCTATTGGTATTGATCATCTGGTTTACCGGGGCATTGGCTTTGCCTGCCAGGTAGTCATAAACCGGGTTTTGATATTGGCTGCTTTTAGTTGAACCCGATGTTAACAAAACACTGAAGTTACGTCCGTGGGTCGCAAAACGGTGATTGTACAATACATTTAACCCATAGTTTGGCGCTGATGAGTTGCTCTTCAGGTCCAGTATGTATTTTGATTGCGTTATATCCGTATTACTGGCAAACAGGTCGCTGGTTTGATTTTCGGTTGTCAATACACTAGCGTAAGAATACGATGGTGTTATTTTGAAGTAGTTAACCGTATCCGGCTTCCATTCGATATTGAAGTTAAAACGGTGGTTCAACTTGCCATCATTCTCTGTGGAGTTGGTATTATTGGTCGTTGGGTTATCCGGCGATATGTTATTCTGAATAGAGTTGGTTATCGTATTCACCGAGTTATTAGAGAAGCTATAGCTGCCATAAGCAGTTACATGTTTGCCCCAGCTATCGCGATAGTTGAACCCGAATGAACGGGCAGTGGTAATACCATTGGTGCCGCCACCTGAGCCCGGAGGAGGCCCGCCCGGTCCGCCGCGGCCACCCGGACCGCCGCCAAAGTTGAACAGGTTGGTATTGGTGTTATTCAGATTGCCTGATACCGCAATTTGCCTGTTGCCACTAAAGCTGAAAACATTGGCCGATGCGATATAGCGGTCATCATCAGTTGTTCCGTGAGTTTGCGGAATCGCATCGCGACCGCCGCCAACCGTGGCCTGACCAAAATAACCGTAGTTTTTATCCTGCCTGATATTGATATTCAATACCTTTTGCGGATCACCGGTTTTTATGCCGGTAATATTGGCCTGATCGCCATAATCGTCTACAACCTGTATATTCTGTACAAGGTCGGCCGGAAGGTTTTTGGTTAAGCTCGTTACGTCGCCTGCCATATAATCCTTTCCGTTCAACCTCACTTTGCTTACGCTTTTACCCTGGGCGGTAATATTACCATCCTTATCTACATCCACGCCAGGCAGCTTTTTGATCACATCTTCCACAGCTGCGCCTTCACGAACCTTATAAGCTGCGGCATTGTATTCTACAGTATCCTCTTTTATTTTTACAGCATTGACATCCGAGATAGTGACGCCTTTCAGTGCGATGGCATCGCTTTTTAGTACGATTGGAGCAAGCACCGCCATTGTCTTATCGTTATTTAAAACAAACCGCCGTTTTATGGGCTGATATCCGACGGAGAATACAACCAGGCTGAACTGATTGACGGGAACTGCCGGGAAATTGAATTTGCCGTTCATATCGGTAGCAACTACTGTGCTATCCTTGCCGGTCAATAGCTTTATGGTGGCTCCGGGAATGGTTGTCCCGGTCGAATCTTTTACCACGCCGCTAACCGGTCTTCCGGATTGGGCATATACCTGGGCTGTAAGGGCTAAAATTATTACCGTAAGTAAGTGTTTAAGCTTCATGTTTTTCATTTATAATGGGCAAAACAATCTCATAATCCGGACACAAAAAAATGGAATAGACGGATGCCGTTTATGTATAGACGGGCGCTGAATTTTCCCCTATAAAGTCGGGTTTTAACCGATCAATCCTGGAAAAGTCCGTTCAAAGAGTACATCTTACTCTTCGTCGGTAAAAAATGGCCTCCTGGCGGTTTTGATTGCCGGGCAAGATGCTGATGGGTAATATTGCAAGGTGAAATAATGTATTTGTGAATAAATGATTGTAATTTAACTCGATAATGTTTGCTCCAAGATCCCAAAGCCGGTTGATAGGAATATTGATCCAGATATTGACATGGGCGGTATTCGGCGTTTTACTTTTCTTCTATCAGCCATTTTTTTCGGATATAGATATACCATACCAGTTTTGGATAAAGCAGGTGATCGTGCTTGGCTCATTAGTGGCTGCATTTTATCTCAACTCGATGGTGCTTGTGCCGCAGTTTTTGTTGAAAAACCGCACAAGTTATTATCTCCTGTTTTTGGTCGTTATTATAGCTGCTATAGTATTTCTGAGCGGATGGATAGACAGGGCGTTGCACCTGCATCAGTTATTTGATGCCGCATTCCACAAACGCTGGCAGAAACAGGGATGGGAGTTGACGAATCGCCGGCCGGGAAAGCCGGACAAGGGGAAAGGGCATGGCCTGGATACACTTACTATGACGGTAACTGCATTAGTACTGGGCATTAGTACCAGCATTACCACTATCCAAAAATGGCAAAAAGACAAGCAGGAGCGTGAGGAATTGGAGAAGGACAAGGTGACATCGGAATTATCCTTCCTGAAGGCGCAGATCAACCCGCATTTCTTTTTTAATACGTTGAATAACATCTACGCACTCACACAGGTGGACGCTGATGTTGCCGGAAAAGCTATACACCAATTGTCGCGGATGATGCGTTATTTGTTGTACGATACGCAGCAGGGACATACCCTGCTGAGCCAGGAACTGGCATTTGTGAAGGATTATATCAGCCTGATGAAATTGCGTCTAACTGATGTGGTTAAAATAAATTTTGATGAGCCAACCAAGTTGACTGATAAGCCGGTGGCGCCAATGATATTTCTGCCTTTCGTCGAAAATGCATTTAAACATGGTGTAAGTGCAACGCAGCCAAGTCATATTGATATTGTAATTTTACAAAAAGACAGTGTGCTTGATCTGACCGTAAAGAATTCGATCATCAATGATAATAGTGTGAGCCTGGACACTAACAGCGGCATTGGCCTGGTGAACACCCGCCGCAGGCTCGACCTTTTATATCCCGGTAAATACAAACTGAAGATAGATGAATTGAATGCCAACAATGAGTATACCGTCCACTTAATCCTCGACTTGTCATGACCCTGAATTGTATAGCAGTTGACGATGAGCCATTAGCGCTCGGCCTTGTTTGCAAGTTTATTGAGCAGACTCCATTTTTAAATTTAGTTGGACGTTACTCAGGAGCTGTTGATGCTTTAAAAGCCATACATCAGCAAAAACTCGACCTGATATTCCTGGATATCCAAATGCCTGACTTGAACGGTATCGAACTGGCCCGTGTATTAGGCAAAGGCGTTGATGTGCCGCGGGTTGTTTTTACTACTGCCTATAATCAATTCGCATTAGAAGGGTATAAGGTTGATGCTTTGGATTATTTGCTGAAGCCTTTTAATTACGAAGAGTTCCTGCGTGCCGCACAAAAGGCGCTCAATTATCATGAATTGGTAAATCGTCCAACTACAGCTGCGCCTATACCAACTATCGCAGAAGAACGAGCTGACGAAGATTACCTGTTTCTAAAGGTTGAATATCAACTTGTGCGTATTGCCCTGGATGATATTTTATACATTGAAGGGTTGAAGGACTATGTGAAAGTTCATTTGAAAGGTGTTGAGAAAGCGATACTATCGCTTACCAGTCTCAAAGCTTTGGAAGAGAAGCTTCCAGCCAAACGTTTTATGCGGGTGCACCGCTCGTTTATCATATCACTTGACAAAGTTACTTCCATGACCAAAAATTCGGTGCAAATAGGCAAAATGATGATTGCTGTAGGCGATCAGTATAAAGAAGCCTTCAGCCAGTTTGTAGGGAAGTGGATTTGAGGAAGTCGGAGGGCGGAAGTCAGAAAGAACTTAAATTAAACCATAATAATTTTTAGCTCCAAATTATGATTCAGTTGAAAAAGAGTTTTGCTGCATTGCTCTTGATGGCAGCAGGCACATTCACTTATGCGCAAACATCAGGTTATCACCTTACCAGCACTTTTCACATTAAAAGTGGCGGCGGGTTTGATTATATCACAGTCGATACTGCTTCCGACAGGCTGTATGTGTCGCATGGTATGCAAGTAAATGTTGTAAATAAGAATACAGGCGATTCTATCGGTGTCATCAAGGCAGCGAAAGATGTACACGGTATTGCTTTGGTGCATGCCCTGGGGAAAGGATATATCTCTAACGGGTCATCAAACAATGTGCTGGTATTCGACCTCAAAACATTTAAAATATTGGCCCATGTACCTACCGGTAGATTTTCCGACGGCATCTTTTATGATGATTTTTCTAAGAAAGTTATTTCATGCAATGGTATGAGCAAAAATATGACCGTGATCGATCCGGTTAGCGATAAAGTTGCGGCTACTATACAATTGACCGGTTGGCCCGAGACCGCCACAAGTGACGGCGCAGGAAAAATATACGTGAACAATGCTGAAAAAAGCGAGATCGATGTGATCGACGCTAAGACTTATAAAATTGTAAATACATGGTCAATTGCCCCGGCCAAAGGCCCTTCCGGCCTGGCGATAGACAGAGGCACGATGCGCTTATTTGCAGGCTGCGACAACAAATTATTGGCGGTTGTTAATGCCCGGAATGGCAAAGTGATAACTACTTTACCGATAGGTGATGGCTGCGATGCAGTTGGGTTTGATAAAAAGCTGAAAACGGTATTTTCATCCAACGGTGAAGGCACTTTAACGGTTATTAAGGAAACGAATGCCGATAAATTTAGTGTGATTGAAAATGTAAAGACCAAAAAAGGCGCACGTACAATGGCGGTAGATCAGCTTACTCACAAGCTGTATTTACCTACAGGCGACTTTAAACCGGGCGATAAAACAGAACGACCTAAAATAGTGCCGGGAACATTCCAGGTATTGGTTTTGAGTAAATAGGTAAGTCTGGAAGTCCGGGGTCAAAAAGTCCGAAGTCGGAAGTCAGAAATCCGAGGTCAGACGTCGGAAGTAATTAGTTGATTAAAGGTATTGATCGATATACAAACAATAAATCAGTCTGCAGTCGATTATTCTTAATGACCAATGACTAAACAAAAAGAATATCGTCACATCCAGGTTGATATACTTTTTTCTTAAATACCTTTTTTGCCAAATTTGTTACCGCAAAAGCGTATACTTTTAAGTGGGTAAATAACTTTTTCATATGACTTTATTTAGGTTTACTCTTTTTATAGCAGCAAAACTGTGCCAATCATAGCTGCTGCCGTGAATTGGACTGCATTTTAACCCAAAGGTTTAATCGCTTATGTACTTTTTTACCCATATTTTCCCGTGACAACATATTTTCCCCATAGTTAACCTTGGGTATCTCAAGGCGAAAAATCAATTAGTAAATCGTTATAATAAGATCATGGTAATCCTTAAATCATGCGAATCATGGTTCTGAAAAAAAACAGCCATTACCTCGCGTAACGGCTGTATTCCACTAAACTAAACTATCAACCAGTCTCATCGACCCTCTGGCAACCAACAAAACCAGATGTACCCGGGCGGGCGCGGATTGATGAGCTATGAAGGGGTTACACAAAAAGTACTTCGTCAGCAGCTATATACCTTTCCTGATCATGCTTTCTCCCGAATAATTTGCTGGCCTGTTTTATTTTCGACAGGCCTTTTTGTAAGTATATAACCACCTTTTTCATTATATTTTTGTGGGTCTGCTAAATGAGCAGCTGCGCCGTTGCCATAGCAACGGCTGCCACCCAATACAAACAGGATGATTTGACCCTAACTATTTCACCTGCTGTTTTTCATATGTATAAGTACAACTCGATTTAATTCGGGATCATCAAACACCGGTTAGCCGGTAAAGCAATTCAGCAACGACGTAACCGGCATAGCCTGAGCAGTAACACGGTGATGATGATCATTTCGTTCAATCTTTAAACCGTATCAAAATTCGTTACTTAATAGTTGAAAAAGGGTAGGGAAAACACGGTAATTCATACGTGTTTTTACGTGACTTGAAGAGAAGTCTCTCTCCAGAACTACAGTGTACCCACATCTTTTCGACACGTTTGTTTTCTGTGACCCGTAGGGTTTAACGCTTTGTAGCCAATGAAAGAAAATTGCTTTTTTTGCCCCGTTAGGGGTTACCCTTTACTCGGTTTCGTCGGTGTAGAATAATGCAATGCGCTTATCTTGTCTGACCAATGGGTAGCCGCTATGCGGCACAAATCACATTCATTATTCTTTTCTTCAAAGCGGTAGGCCCTATGGGCCGTTGCCTTTCCGTATTCTAAAACTTGTGGTACATGGTAGTCTCAAGAGGAGAACCGCGCCATCGAAAAATAAAACCCCTTATTGCGTTGAAAAGACGCAATGATTTTTATATCTTTCAAAACTAAATTATAACAACCTAAGAATCATGCTAAACAGAAGAAAATTCCTTATGGGCACTGGTGCGGCTGCCCTCGGAGCATTAGTGCTGCCAAAGGCGGCTTCAGCATTTTTATCATCTGCCAGTGAGCATCCGCTCGGGCTGCAGCTATTCACCTTATTTAATGTCATTGATGCCGATGTGAAAGGCAACCTAAAAAAAGTAGCCGACATCGGTTTTAAAGAGATAGAATCGGCCTTTAGCAAATCGCCCGGTTATTACGGCATGAAACCAAAGGAATTTGCTGCGCTGTGCAGTGATCTGGGACTTTCATGGAAATCGCACCATGTTTTGGGTGCTCCGTTTAAACTGCCTCCGGGGACTAAATTACCAAAAGGCCTGACTTTACCCCCGCATATGCTTAACCTGAAAGAAGATATGCAGGCATTGGTTGACCAGGTTGCCGAAGGCGGAATCCCATACCTGGTATGCGCCAATATCCCGACAGGAACTCTCGACGAAATAAAACAAGCAGGAGAGATATTGAATAAAACCGGTGAAGCCTGTAAAAAAGTAAATATCCAGCTGTGTTATCACAACCACGATATGGAGTTTAAAACCGTGGAAGGTAAAGTGCCTTATCACCTGTTGTTAACCGAATGCGATGCCAAACTGGTAAAAATGGAGCTTGATTTAGCCTGGGCAACTAAGGCTGGTGTTGATCCGGTCGAATTATTCAAGGCGCATCCAGGACGTTTCCCGCTATTGCACGTGAAAGATATCAGCAGGGATTTCAAAACGCTTGAACCTGTAGGTGAAGGTGTAGTAAAATTCAAACATATTTTTGAGCACGTAAAAGAAGCCGGTGCTAAACATTATTTTGTTGAGCATGATATGCCGACAGATGCCTTCGCCAGCATTGCTACCAGCTATAAGAATTTACGGGCGATGGGGATTTAAGAGGTCGGATGTCGGAGATCTGAAGTCGGAGGTCAGATGTCGGGGGTCAGAAAGTTGAGAAGAAAATCCGACCTCTGACTTCAGACCTCCAACTTCCTCAAAACCTTTCTCATCTTAAAATCATTTATTAGGGTGTTTATGACTTATAATGTTATAGATGCCCTATTTTTATTTGTGGGCGGTAACATTTGCTATCCGCATTTATCCAATAAAAAATTTAATACGCGTGGAAACTATTCTGAATATCACCAACCTGGGTAAAACCTATAACAGCGCGGGCAAAACACTCACCGTGCTCGATAATATCAACTTCGCGGTAACTGCCGGCTCAACAAATGCCATTGTTGGACCTTCTGGTAGTGGGAAAACAACGTTGCTCGGATTGTGTGCCGGGCTTGACCGTTCATCAACCGGTATTGTCGAACTAAACGGTATTAAATTGGGTGATTTAAGCGAGGACCAGCGCGCGCAGGTGCGTAACCAACATGTGGGCTTTATTTTTCAGAATTTCCAGTTGCTGCCAACCTTAACCGCGTTAGAAAATGTGATGGTTCCGCTTGAACTTCGGGGCGAAAAGAATATCAAGACCCGCTCATTAGATCTGCTGGATAAAGTTGGCCTGGCTGACCGTGGGCACCACTATCCCGCACAACTTTCGGGTGGTGAGCAGCAAAGGGTGTCACTGGCGCGAGCATTCAGTAATCAGCCTAAAATATTATTTGCCGATGAACCCACCGGGAACCTGGATGCCGAAACAAGCGAGAAAGTGGTAAAACTAATATTCGATCTGAATCGCGAAGCCGGTACAACCCTGGTACTCGTTACCCACGACCTTGACCTAGCCGCCAAAACCCAGCGTATTATCCGCATCAAAGGGGGCAAGCTTATTTCTGACGACAAAACCACTTTAAACGCTTAATGGGTTATGGACAACACTCCCGGAAATTATAAGCGCAAGCTTAATATCCCCTGGCTGTTTGAAATGGCCTGGCGCGACAGTCGCCGCAACCGGTCACGGTTGTTCCTGTTTATTTCGTCTATTGTATTTGGCATAGCTGCTTTGGTCGCCATTTATTCCTTCGGATTTAACCTGAAAAAGGATGTCGATAACCAGGCGGCAACGCTTATTGGTTCCGATTTGGCAATATATACTAATAAGCCGCTCGATTCATCCATGCAACACCTGGTCGACTCCTTAGGCGACCGGCGTTCGCAGGAAAAGAGCTTTGCTTCGATGATCTTGTTCCCCAAAAGCGGTAGCACGAGACTGGTACAGATAAGGGCCTTGCAGGGAGGGTTCCCATATTATGGCAGTCTGGAAACTACGCCGATAAGCGCCGGGGCGGCATTTAAGAAAGGGAAAATGGCGCTGGTTGATCAAACATTGATGTTGCAGTATAATGTAAAAGTGAAAGATTCGATCAAGGTAGGCAAAGTTACTTTCCTGATTGCCGGAACGCTGAACAAAGCGCCCGGGCAAACCAACGTGGCCTCGAACATAGCACCGATCGTTTATATCCCGATGCAGTACCTGGACCAGACAGGATTGCTGGAAAAAGGTAGCCGAATCAATTATAATTTCTATTATAAATACGATCACAAGGTCGACATGACCAAACTGGCCAAAAAGCTTGAACCTCGTTTGGATAAAGCCGGGCTGAATTACGATACCATCGACACCAAAAAAGAAAATACCGGGCGTGCATTTGGCGATCTGACACGGTTTTTGTCATTGGTTGGTTTCATCGCGTTGTTGTTGGGTTGCGTGGGTGTAGCCAGTGCTATACATATTTATGTTCGGGAGAAGATTGCGTCCATAGCTATCATGCGCTGCCTGGGCGTAAAGGCTTATGAGGCATTCCTTATCTATCTGATTCAAATTACAGGCATAGGTTTACTGGGATCGGTGATGGGCGCGGTATTGGGCAGCGTAGTGCAACACCTGATGCCATTCGTGTTCAAAGACTTTCTGCCCATATCCATCTCCACCGATATTTCATGGTTGGCCATTGCGCAGGGGATTCTTTTAGGTGTTATCATTTCCATATTATTCGCACTGCTGCCGCTTATCGCCATACGTAATATATCGCCGCTCAATACCTTACGTATCTCGTACGAAAACCTTAATCTGCTGCGCGATCCGTTACGCTGGCTGGTTTACCTGCTGATCGTACTGTTCATTATAACATTCACCTATATGCAGTTGGGCAACTGGCTGGCGAGCATATTCTTTACCATTGGTATTTTCGTAGCCTTCCTGATACTGACGCTGATCGCCAAACTGCTGATGTATTTGGTTCGGATATTCATAAAAAGCACCTGGAGTTATTTATGGCGACAAGGCTTTGCCAATTTATACCGGCCGAACAATCAAACCATTATTCTTATCGTATCTATTGGTTTAAGCACGGCTTTTATATGTACGTTGTTTTTTATTCAAAGTATGCTGGTAAAGCAGGTAGCACTTTCGGCTAGTACTAACAAGGCCAATATGATCCTGTTCGACATTCAGAACAACCAGGAAAAAGGTGTAGCCAACATTACCCGTGCGCATCATTTGCCGATCATACAACAAGTACCGGTAGTAACGATCCGGCTGGACAAGATCAATGGTAAAACCGAGGCCGATCTGGCAAAAGATACCAGTCTTAAGTTTAACAAATTCGTTTTCGCCAATGAGTATCGGGTTACCTATCGCGACAGCTTAACAGCAACAGAAAAACTAACCGATGGTGATTGGGTAGGACACGTGCCTAAAGGCAGCGAAACACCAATATCTGTAGAAGAACGCTGGGCAAAACATAATCATTTGAAAGTCGGCGACCATCTTACATTTAATGTACAGGGAATGCAGGTGTCCACTAAAATAAACAGCATTCGCGCGGTGAACTGGAACAAGATGCAAACCAACTTTCTGATCGTCTTCCCAAAAGGAGTGATCGATGATGCACCGCAATTCCACGTATTGCTTACCCATGTGCCAACTAAGGAAGTATCGGCAAAATTCCAGCAGGACGTAGTGAAGCAATTCCCAAATGTGTCTATGATCGACCTGGGCTTTATACTGAGCGTATTAGATGATCTGATGGATAAATTAGGTGATATCATCCGCTTTATGGCGATGTTTAGTATCATCACTGGTGTTGTAGTACTGATTGCGTCAGTAAGGATAAGCAAATACCAGCGCATACAGGAAAGTGTACTTCTCAGAACGATGGGTGCCAGCCAGAAACAGATTTTGGCCATCACAGCCATTGAATATTTCTTTTTGGGAGCATTGTCTGCCGCAACCGGTATCCTGATCGCTTTTGCAGGTAGCTGGTTATTGGCAAAATATAGTTTCGATATTCCGTTTAATGCAAGCATGGTGCCCGCTTTATTGTTATTTTTGGGGATAGCCATACTCACCATCCTCATCGGCTTGTTTAATAGCCGTGGGATCCTCAATAAACCTCCGCTGGAGATATTGAGAAGGGACGTGTAAGTATTAATTAGACGGAAATTATGTTAATAAATAATAAAAAGGAAAGAGGCGACACCTCACTCTTCACGGCGATAATATGCTTTTCTATTATTCTATTGCTCTCCGCATGTGGTGGCAATAATACTTCCGCCGATAACCAACAACAAAAGCCAGCGGCCAAAGACACCACTGTCACCACATCCGATAAGAAAAGCATCCTGTTCTTTGGCGATAGCCTGACAGCAGGATATGGCCTGGATGATCCTTCCAAGGCCTTTCCCGGTGTAATACAACTTAAAATCGATTCGCTCAAACTGCCTTATGCCGTCGTCAACGCCGGCGTAAGCGGCGAGACAACTGCCGGTGGTCTTGCGCGTATCGACTGGGTTTTAAGGCAAAAGATCGACGTCTTTGTACTCGAACTGGGAGCCAACGACGGCCTGCGCGGGATACCCGTTGCAGAAACCACCAAAAACCTTCAGTCGATCATCGACAAGGTCAAAGCAAAATATCCCAACGCCAAAATCGTTTTGGCAGGTATGGAAGTGCCCCCAAGTATGGGGCACGACTATATCACTGCTTTCAGAAACCTGTTCCCGACGTTGGCCGAAAAAAATAAAATCGCACTGGTGCCTTTCCTGTTAGCCGGAGTAGGCGGCAATGCCAAACTAAACCAGGCCGACGGTATTCATCCAACCGCTGAGGGCGCTAAAATAGTAGCAAATAATGTATGGAAAGTTTTGCAAGAAAAATTGTAACGCACTAGGTTTTGGCAATCAGGTTTTAATTTTCCCGCTGGAAAAACTTCTTGAAAAGATAAGGCCTGGTAACCTTGTCAATTTGCGTATGCAAATACTTTTGCCAGTTGTTGTAATCACGTCCTGTGTATCCCGCAGGGATAACTGGTTGTTGTGTAAACGTTCGTTTCATTGTAGTTGCCATGGTTAATAAATCTTAATTTGGTGAATGATAAATTAATCGGGCACCCTTGGTATAAAGGGGGCCACTTTGTGCCCCATTAACTACCATGGGGCATCACAAATCATAATACATATTCTGTGCCAAACAATTGATAAACAGTTTAATAGCCTCGACTTAAGTTATTAAATGTTGTTGAAAACCCACCCGTCGGCTCTTTAGATAATTTTTATTATTCGGTTGACTATCTGCTACTTAACACAGTGTGGAAAAGTATCAATTTCCTCTCCGTTTTTATATTGTCATTTTTGATAAAACCTTGCTTGAATTATGAAATCGCTGGCGGAATTAAGACACGAGGCCGATGAATTGCAGCTAAAAATCAGAAAGTTGTTGCTTGGAAAGAACAGCTTTGAGGAAGGTATCGCCGATAAACTGACCGTAATTGCCACTATTACAACACTTCGCGAGCAATTAGTCAAAATCCAGAAAGAAATAAGGGTAAGATTCCCAGATGCGGAATAAAATGCCCGTTTTGGTACAATGCTTTGTTCGTATAGGTTAATTTTATTTGGGATATAGCCTGTGGAATAGGGCCAAGCCTATCACAAATTATTGAAGTAGATAATGCCAGCTTGTCATAAAAAAGCGGCAATTACCCATAAGAACGTTATTTAGCTTTGCCCAAGCCAATTTTGAGTGCCGATCCGGAGGCAGGCGGAAAATGAAAGCTGGCATCGGCTTTCTTAACTCCGAAGAAATATGGAAAAAAGAGCATAACAAGTATATGACCATATCCGGTCCATTCAAATGGGCCGCCCACGCCGGTATTTCCGGGCGAAGACGGAATAAACGATACTCTAAGCCATGCTAATAGACAGGCATTCAGCTGTCGCCGCCTCGCCGTGTTTCTTAGTACGGACGATGTGCATAGCAAAAAGGACGCTTTACAACGGGCGATAAAAGAGTAGCTGATGACGCTATTTCAGGGCCGTTTCAATTTCACCCTCTAATAATTTTAATAGAGTCGATTTTGCGTCTGTGCTTTCTGATTTGAAGGCCCTCGTTCCCAGCAGATAAACAAAGGCAACCATCCCAATTGGAACAAAAACTTCCGCGACGGATTCGCTATTCATAAAAAACCTGATAGTTGCGATTATGGTAAAAAGAACTGCGAACCCAACAAAAAAACACATAAATCCAAATACGACATCCAATAATTTCATTTTAACATGTACCCGGCTGCCTTCGAGATATGGTTCAGTTTTTAGCAATATCTCCGGAATGAACCCACTGCGATAATTAATATTGGGCTTAAATATGGATTGATTAGGCGACAGATATCCTCTAAACGGGGTGTCTATTTTGTTCGAAAATAGTCCGCGAAAACTGTAGTCAGGCTTACCCACCACTTTTTCAAGTTTTGATTGGACCTCAGTTGGGGTTAATTTACTGATTATGTAGAAGTTCTCGTAAGGAACAAAGGACATATATAGTGAGTGTTTAGATAGAACAAATCTATCATTTAGAAGATAATAATGCTGAGGGGGATGTCTATTTCTTATATTTTATCCTGTTTTTGAAGGAAGTATTCGCTTTAATGTTAATATTTGTACATTGACTGGCCATGAAAGTACTCCAATTCACTATTCCCGTCGCTCATGATAAAAGCGTTATTGTTCAGCAGGATGAACTACCCCATTTTTACCCGCACCTGCACAGGCACAAAGAGGCACAGATAACCTGGGTGCAGGCAGGCGAAGGAACATTGATCGCCGGAAATAATATGCATACTTTCAGGTCGGGCGAGATCTATTTATTGGGAGCCGACCAGCCACATTTGTTTAAAAGCAATCCCGAATATTTTCAACCCGACAATAAAACGCTTATCAGGACATTGACCGTATTTTTTGATCCTAATGGCAGTTTGGCTTCGTTATTCAGTTTGCCGGAGATGAAGTCATTAAGGGATTTCATTCAGCAAACGCAGCAAGGTTTCCAGATTCCGGCCGAATACGCGGATAGAGTTTCGCGTTTCATGATCGATATCCAAAAAGCGGTCGGGACCGATCAGGTGATCTCTTTTCTACAATTACTGGGGGTATTGCAGGGGATCAATCCTCGCCCGGAGCCTTTATCCCCTTCTTCTATTTCGCATGGTATTACTGAGAGTGAGGGTATCCGGATCAGTAATATATATAATTATATCCTGCAGCATTACAGCGAGGCCGTCGCCCTGGATGACGTAGCCCGCGAAGCTTGTATGACGCCCCAGGCTTTCTGCCGGTATTTTAAAAAGCATACCGGGCATACCTTCGTTTCATTTCTGAACAGTATGCGTGTTAACGAGGCCTGTAAAAAGCTGACTGAAAATAAATATGAGAGTATCTCAGTGGTCGCTTACAAATGCGGGTTTACCAGTATCACCAACTTTAACCGGGTGTTTAAAGCTGTTATGGGTAATTCGCCTCGGGGGTATTTAGATAGTTATATGAATAAGGTAGAAGTACCCGCTTCGTAAAACATAAATAATAGTCCTCCCTGCGCTTAGCTACTGCGTACACCCTTACCCCATCGGGGTAATATATTGGTAGAAAAAAAATACAATAATCATTTTTGCGCCGTGCAATACATCTTCGCCATTCCAAACGTTTAATATTGCACCTATGGCGCAAAAAAACATGTTGATGTTATTTCTACCAACATTTGGCTCCCAATGAAGCCGCTCTTCTTACGGGAAAAGGGTCAGCGAAACTAAGCAGCTTTTTCTTTCTTCTCCAAAAACTTCTTCTGGTATTGCAGCGGCGTTTTGCCGGTTACCTGTTTAAAGTACTTATGAAAACTGGCAAAATTCCGGAAGCCGCTTTCAAAGCAGATCTGCTTGATGCTGATCTTATCCTCGATCAATAATTTGCAGATATGGCCTACTTTGATCTCATTAATAAACTGCGAATAGGTCTTGCGGGTTCGCGATTTGAAATAACGGCAGAATGAATGCGGACTGATATTCGCAATGGCTGCAATCTCTTCTGTTGGGATATGCCGCCTGAAATTCGCCATGGTAAATTCATATATGGCATTGATGCGGTCATTTTCAGCCTCTTTATAATCGTGGTCAAAGCCAATGGAGGCCAGTGGTACCATCTGGCTTTCTGAGATAAGTGTTAAAGCTTCTACCAGCAACATCAGCCTGCGACTCCCATCGGTATACAGCATTTTCTCAAGTAAACCAGCTATTTCTTCCTTTGTATCACCCTGAATGCTAATCCCCCTTTTAGCCTTTTCAAAAACAGAGCGGATAGCTTTGTTTTCGGGCAGATCCAGAAACTCGTTACCCCAAAAGTCTTCCCTGAAATGTGCTACAGTTACATCGGCAGGTACCTCGCATTCCTTTTTAAAGTAAATGCTATCAAAACGCCAGTAGTGAGGCAGATTAGAGCCGATCAGAATCAGGTCGCCATCGTTAAAGTTTTGAATATGGTCGCCTATAAACTGGGTGCCGTTTCCCTTTTTAAAATAGATCAGTTCAGCCTCAATATGATAATGCCATTTATTATTGATATAGGGCACCGTGTCCTGCCTTACATTAAAGGACGATAACGGTTGCCGCGGTATCTTGAGCAACTGGGGTTTCATTACAGGATTGGTTTATAATTAATAGCAAAATACATGAAAATTCTTCGAAATAGCAAAATTGTGCCAAAATAACTTAATATATAGATAATAGAATAAAAATTTATATCTGATATCTTTATTCCTTTGTAAAAACCAATTAATCAATATAAACCTGTTTTTGCAAGCTGTAAACTAATAACCCAATTTAACTTAACTTATGACGAAGAAGAACGGCATTTTTGCGGTTGCCCTTATCACCTCTCTATTCTTTTTATGGGGATTTGCGCTTAACCTTAACTCCATCCTCGTACCACACTTAAAAAAGGCTTGTCAATTGACTGATTTGCAATCCGCTTTTGTCGATTCGGCCTTTTACATTGCTTATTTTGTAGTTGCCTTTCCGGCGGGGATGTTCATGCATAAGTATGGATATAAGGCCGGTATCATTTTTGGACTAGTGATGTTTGCCATTGGCGCTTTTCTGTTTTACCCGGCTGCCACAACCCGATTGTATGGCTTTTTCCTGTTTGCATTATTTATCATAGCCAGTGGTTGTGGATTTTTAGAGACCGCAGCTAACCCTTATATTAATAATCTCGGTGATCCTAAGGATGCTACATTCCGCATCAATTTTGCACAATCGTTTAATGGACTGGCTGCCACTTTAGCACCGTTGCTTGGAGGAATGTTCATCCTTTCAGGAAAAACATTGACAGCTACTCAAAAAGGAGCAATGTCATCCCAGCAATTGAACACCTATTTGCAAACCGAATCTGATGCGGTAAAAGTCCCATACATCATCATAGCCCTTACGGTTCTGGTAGTTGCTATTCTGATCTGGCGCACCACTTTACCTGATATTCATGAGCATACTGCTGCTGACGATTCCAAGTCTGGCAGGTCTATCTTCAAGGAAAAAAACCTGATGCTGGGGGTACTGGGCATATTTTTTTACGTTGGCGCACAGGCGTCTATCCAAAGCTTTTTTATACGGTATTCAAAATATGTAGCGTCTATTGATGAAAAGTATGCATCCCAATTATTGTCGGGAGCTTTTCTGGGCTTCATGGCAGGTCGTTTTTTAGGAACAGCTTTGATGAAATATATTGCCCCCGTCAAATTATTGATCATTTACAGTGTGATTAACTGTGGGCTCCTTATCCTGGCGTTCACCGTTGATGGCAAGTTATCTGTTTACGCAATAATGGCTATACCATTCTTTATGTCGATCATGTTCCCTACTATCTTCTCGTTAAGCATTCAGGGGTTGGGTGAAAAAACAAAGACTGGATCATCCCTGCTCATCATGGGCATTGTAGGTGGTGCAGTAATTCCCCTATCATTAGGGTTGGTTTCTGATATGACCAGTATCCGCGTTGCATATTTGATACCGCTTATCTGCTTTGCCTATATCTTCTTCTTTGCGTTCAAAAACATCAAGGTTAAAAATGTTGAACAAGTTTTAGCTCATTAATAACATCACTATGATAAAGAAAATTGTACTCGCATTCTTCATGGTAGCTTTTACGCT